>ERZ834722.2795-NODE-2795-length-12969-cov-2.146120_pt1 | contig 12969 bp, 6 predicted proteins | sample MGYA00519576_ERZ834722 | MGnify/ENA primary metagenome ERZ834722 (study PRJEB31850, sample SAMEA3708759) | human gut metagenome | biome: human gut; feature: human-associated habitat; material: faeces | place: China | collected 2014 ...
TGACATGGATGATAACTTCCTAACCAATTAGGTTTATAATCTCTTCCATACGGATAATAGTATAAACTACCTCTTGGCGCATCACATTCAAACTTATACACCTTATTATTATCTCCACAAGCCGCCACATACTCATTTGCAACAAATTCCTGAACCTCAATGACAGGTTCCATCCACTCTTTTCTCATAATGAAACAACCTCCTCTAATAATTGATATTTTAAAGTATCATGCACAAAGTTTAATACGGAATCTTGAATTTTTTTCTCCGGAGCCTCATACTCTTCTGCAGCCTGTGCAACGACCTCCGAAATGGTATGCGGCTGCAAAAATGTATTCCAGAGGAATACGGCGGTATCGTTTGGAACCATTACAGCATTCGAAATCTGAGACGCTGCCCCGACGGGAATGATCGCGTATTCTCCTGCGATTTCACGCAGCAGATAATCGGCGCTGACACGATATTTCTTTTCTCTTATCGTTTGTAACAGATCCGACCGGGTCGGAGAAGCCATTGGTTCCATCAAAACCTCCTCTTGCAAAGTGCCGTGCCTTTTCGGGCGAACACCATTTCTGCCGTCAAACCGGTAAAATAGGAGAAAGCGCGCAGAAATGCAATTACAGTTATCATTACAAGTAATTATAAGAGAAAAAGGTGGAAAAGTCAAGGAAAAGCAGGAAAGAAAAGGAAGTAAAAAAATTACAAGTTACATTACATAACAGGAGTAAACAATTGACTGAGCATCTTTTTTTTGCTATCATAAATGCGGAAAAAGGGATCGTGACACGATGTGTGGAAAATGGAAGATCACAGAGAAAAAAGAGGAGTTTTTATGGAAAAAACATTTCAGACAGGAAGCTTTTCCTTCCGGCTGCGCTTTCCGGAGGAGCTGGTCCTTCCGGCGGATATGGAAAAGTTTGCGGTGGAAAAGGAGTCGACAGACTATACCTATACCATTACTATTGTCGATATACTTCCGGAGGCGGAGGGTGAGTTACTTGTAAACCGGGTCGATTTGCAGGTGTTTCGTAACGGGGAAGGGCTGGAGAGCCGCCTGATCGGTGTGAAAGGAGAAGAGCGTCCCTATGCACTGTATCGTGAGACGGCACAAAAGCATGCACAGGTGTTTGTCGGGAGATGGTATCTGGATGGAGTTGCAAAATATGAGGTTGTATTTCTGTCTCTTCTTGCACTGGAACGCCGCCTGTCGGAGCGGCCATGCCTGATTCTGCACTGTGCATACCTGGAGTATCAGGGGAAGGCCATGCTCTTTTCAGCACCATCTGGAACGGGCAAAACTACGCAGGCGGGCCTTTGGGAGCAGTACCGGGGAAGCCGCACCGTAAACGGTGATAAGGCATTGCTTGAATACGATGGCAAAATGTGGACAGCAAACGGCTGGCCGGTCTGCGGAACGTCGGAGGTCTGCGAAAACAAAAAACTGCCAGTCGGATGCATCGTGATGCTGAGCCAGGCGAAGCTGAACCAGGCGTGGCGGCTTCGCCCGGCAGAGGCATTTACAAACCTGTACGGACAGATCACCATGAACCGCTGGGACAGGGAGGGAATGGTGCACAGTCTCGACCTTCTCGAACAGCTTGCTGGAAAAGTTCCGGTGTATCATCTGGCGTGCGACATTTCAGAAGATGCGGTGAAAACGCTGGAGCAGGAGATCGGGACCGGTTCGTTCGAAAGTGAAACATATGCAGCTGCACTGCACAAAAATATGATTCAGAAAAGGGAGAAACATGCATGAAAATGATGGATACACGTGCCTATGTCGGAATGCTGAAAGAACTTGTAGAGCAGGGCAGAGAAGTGCGTATGGTGATTTCCGGGAGCAGCATGGCGCCGTTTCTGATTCATGGACGCGACAGTATTTTCTTCCGAGCGCCGGCGCGGGAACTTCGGAAAGGTGATATCGTATTTTACGAGCGGCCGGGCGGACAGTTTGTCGTGCATCGGATCTGCCGCGTTCATGCAGACGGTTATGACATAATCGGGGATGCACAGACGGAAATCGAGCATCATGTGCAACGGAAGCAGATCTTTGCACGGGTGACAAAAGTGGAACGAAAAGGAAAAATACTTGTACCGGGAACGTTCTGGTGGGAGTTTTTTGCACAGGTCTGGATTCGCATCATCCCGCTTCGCCCGATTCTGATGCATGGATATGCCCGGTTATTCGGTGTGGATAAAAAGAAAAATGATGCGTGCAGAGAAAATGAAAGGAAAAGAAGATGATTACAGAAACAGAAACCGCATTCCTTGCGGTGATTCGTGCGTTTTTGACAGAAGAAAAAGCATCGCCGGCGGAAATTTAGGGGCTGACAGAAAAACAATGGAATCATCTGTTTGTCCTCGCGGCACAGCATTCGCTGCTGTCAGCGGTCTACGATGTTGTGGGAAAAACACCGGAATTTGCAGAACTTCCGGACGAGCTTCGCAGACAGGTAAAAACGCAGGCAATGCAGAGTGTTTTGCAGCAGGTTTCGCGTACAGCGCTGTTTCTTTCCGATGAAAAGGAGCTGGAGCATCTGGGCGTGCAGCCGCTGGTGATGAAAGGAATTGTGTGCAGAAGTCTCTACCCGAAACCAGATCTGCGCCCGTCCGGGGATGAGGATCTGCTGATTTCGGCAAAGGATTTTGCAAGAGTAGATGCCTGTTTTATGAGGAAGGGCTTTGTGCGGGACAAAGAAACTGCAATGCCAAATGGTGCCAAAGACGGTGATGCCCCGGAAGAGATGGGCTACATTCATCCGAAAACAGGGGTCTTCTATGAAATACATACCAGGCTGTTCAGCACAGAATCCTCTGCCTATGGTTATCTGAACCGTGCATTTTCCGATGTTTTTGCGCATCCATCCAGGGTGGAAGTGCAGGGTCAGAGTATCTTTACCTTAGAAGAAACGCATCATCTTTTCTATCTTCTCTGTCACAGCTTCAAGCACTTTCTTCACGGCGGCGTCGGGATCCGTCAGATCTGTGATATGGTACAGATGATTCGTGTATATGGAAGAAAAATAGACTGGGAAATGTTCTGGCAGCTGTGCGAAGAGTATCACATGACGTGTTTCTGTATCAATCTGCTGGATATCGGCGAGCGGTATCTGGGCTTTTCCTATGAAGCAAGTGGGGCAGTCCGTGCCGCAAAGAAGCTTCACCCGGATTCCGAAGCGCTTCTGATCGATATTCTCGATGCCGGTTCGTTCGGAAAATCGAGCGCGGGACGGATCCACAGTGCAAACATTACCCTGTATGCGGCAGAAACCGGAATGGAAAAGCACACAGCCGGGGGAATCTGGAAATCGCTGGTTCCGGAAGCTTCCTATATGAAAAACAAGTATCCCTATGCGGCGAGGTATCCGTTTTTGCTCCCGGCTGCATACGTGGAGCGAATCCTGAAATGGCTGGGGCAGGGAGAAAAAGGACAGAAATTGAGCATTGAAGTGGGGGCGGGACGTGTCGAGCTGCTGAAAAAATACGATATGATCCGTACCGCAGACGGGAAAAAGAGAGTAGACGCGCATGCAGGAAGAATCCAAAGAGAAAAGTAAAGACGCTTCCTTTGAGTCTCTCCGTATCCTGTCGGAGCGATGGAAAAACGGAACGTTCTCGGAAATCATCGATGACTGGAAATGGATTTTTGGCTACAGCGCGCGCTATAAGGGTGCGATTGTTTTTTATACGATTCTCGGTATCTTAAGCACTTCGCTTGGGCTTGTCGGCAGCGTGGCAGGAAAATACCTGATCGATATCATTACCGGATACCAGATACAGAAGCTCCCGCTGCTGCTTTGCATCATGATCGGAAGCACCGTGTTCAGTCTTGGATTTGAGAGTGTCATCAACCGTATTTCAACGAAGCTTGGCATCGCGATCAACAACGACATCCAGGCGGATATTTTCGACAAAATCGTCGATGCGGACTGGCTGGAAATCAGCAAATACGCAAACGGTGACGTACTCAACCGGTTTAACGGCGACATTGGAACGGTCAGCGGCAACGCAATCAGCTGGCTCCCGACGATTATCATTGCCGTGTATCGGTTTATTGCCACCTTCTTCGTGATCCTGCATTATGACTGGGTCATGGCGCTGATTGCCTTTTTAAGCGCACCGTTTCTGCTTCTGATGTCCCGTTTTATGATCCGCCGTCAGCGGGAATACAGCAAAAAAGTGCGCGAGATGAGCAGCAACCTGATGAGCTTTGAGGTAGAAGCATTCTACAATTTTGATACCATCAAATCGTTTGGCATTGCGCCGTATTACAGCAAAAAGATGCGCTGGTGGCAGGGACTTTTCAAAGACATCAGCCTGAAATATAATCTGTTTACGATTAAAACCAATATCGTAATGTCTATTCTCGGGAGTGCGGTGGAGTTTACGGCGTTCGGATACTGCCTGTTCCGTCTGTGGACGCACGACATTACCTATGGAACCATGACACTGTTCCTGCAGCAGCGGAGTAACCTTTCCGGCGCATTTGGAAACGTGATTTCGATTATTCCGTCCTTCCTCAACAGCTCCGTCTCGGCGCACCGGATCCGTGAGCTCGTAGAGCTGCCAAAAGAAGTCCATATCCCGGAGAGTGCCGCGCTTGATCCGCTGGCAAAGGATGGTTTCCGGGTACAGATGCACGGGGTAGAATTTTCCTATATAGAAGGAAACAAAGTAATCACCAGATCGGAGTTTCAGGCCGCCCCCGGCGAGATTGTAGCGTTGGTTGGCCCGTCCGGCGAGGGAAAAACAACGATGATTCGCCTGATTCTCGGCCTTATCCGCCCGCAGGAGGGGGAAACCGTGATCATTGCCTCAAACGGAAAGACGGTTCCCATGAACGCCGAAACGCGTCATCTCTTCGCCTATGTTCCACAGGGAAATACGATCCTTTCCGGCACAATCGCCGAAAATATGCGCATGGTAAAAGAGGATGCGACCGACGAGGAGATCATTGAAGCGCTCAAAATCTCCTGCGCCTGGGATTTTGTTCAGCATCTGCCGGACACCATCAACAGCCGCGTCGGGGAACGTGGCCGCGGTTTCTCCGAAGGCCAGTCCCAGCGGCTTGCCATCGCCCGTGCCGTCCTCCGCGATGCCCCGGTGCTGCTTCTCGATGAAGCCACCTCGGCACTGGATGTCACGACGGAACGAAACGTCCTCCGAAACATCATCCGTCAGCGTCCCAACAAAACCTGTATCGTTACGACGCACCGTCCGAGTGTCCTCAGCCTCTGCCAGAGAGTTTACCGTGTCATGAATGGAACCGTGACCGAACTCGATGGGGCAGAAGGGGCAAAGATGGTGGAAGATTTTTGACAGAAAAAAGACACAAAAAAGACACAAAGGTCGGAAGAGTGATACTTCAAAGTCAAATCAGTTATAGAGTTGTAAGTCAAAATCCTGCTATAATACAACCATCAAAGGTCACACAACACGATACGTGAAAAGGAGAAAAAGTATGAAGAAAAAAGTGTTAGCAGGCATTCTTGCAGCAACCATGGCATTTTCCATGGCAGCATGCGGAAGCACAGGATCCAGTTCTGATTCCGGTTCCTCCGCAGCTTCCGGAAGCACAGCAAAGACAGAGGAAAAAGGCGAGCCGTACACTGTAACTATGGTACTGCAGGGCAGCCAGCAGCAGGATGAAGAGAGAATCGAAGAAAAAATCAACGAGATTCTGGAGCCGGAGCTGAATGCAAAGCTCGATATCGTTGTTCTTCCGTGGGCAAGCGCATCTCAGCAGTTACAGCTGATGCTTTCCGGCGATGAGAAAATCGATCTTCTGTACACAAATGCAACAACAGCTGTACAGTATATGCATTCCGGCCAGATCATGGATATGTCTGAACTGATTGACAAATACGGCACAAACCTGAAAGATATCTATGGCGAGGATATTGCAAAAACAAATCAGATTGATGGGTTTGTCTATGGCGTTCCGAACCAGATCGAACGAGGCAGCATTCCAGCCATCTTCATGAGAAAAGACCTGGTAGAAAAGTATAATATCAATACCGATGAAATCAAAGAGCCGAAGGATATGGAGAAAGTATTTGAGACCGTACAGGCAGGCGAGCCTGATATGACAATGCTGTTCTCCAGCAACAACAGTGATACGCCTCTGAGCCGTCTGTCCCGCGCTGATGGACTTGGCGATGCCAACACGGGCGCTCTGATGGATCAGACCAACAGCACAACCGTAGAAAACTACTTTGCAAGCGACTGGTACAAGGAGACTGCAACTATGCTGCATGACTGGTATCAGAAAGGCTACATCAGCAAGGATGCCGGAACAAACACAGAAAACTGGAGAACCGTATGCAAAGCAGGAAATCTCTTCTCCTTGTTCTTTGCTTATCATCCAGGTACCCCGGTTGAGTTCCAGAGCTCCACAGGATATGAGTTTGAAATCGTACCGTTCTATGATCAGCCGATCATCAACTCATCCTCTTACGGCGGAATTATCTTCTCTGTAGCACAGAACTCCGAAAATCCGGAAAAAGCAATGCAGGTTCTCGATTATATCTATGGCAGCCCGGAGGTCATGAACCTTCTGAACTGGGGCGAAGAGGGAACCGACTACGTAGTAGAAGATGAAGAAAACGGAATCATCAACTACCCGGACGGTGTAACAGCAGACAATGCAGGCTACAGCTTTAACTGTGGATGGGAGCTTCCGAACCAGTTCATCGCATACAAATGGGATGGATCTGACCCGCAGCTCTGGGACAAAATGCAGGAGTTCAACGCTTCCGGTATCGAGTCGAAAGCACTGGGATTTGTCTTTGATAACAGCGAATATGCGGATCAGGTATCAGCCCTGAACAACGTAATCAGCCAGTACAACGGCGCACTTAGCAGCGGCTCCGGAGATCCGGAAGAACTGCTTCCACAGTTCCTGGAGGCACTGGATGATGCGGGAATCAATGATGTCATTGCTGCAAAGCAGGAGCAGCTGGATGCATGGCTTGCAGAAAATAAAACAGAGGATATAGAGAATAAAGAAACACTTTCCGGGGAAGAGGAGGAGCGTCTGGCGGAGCTTATCCAACGCCTGGAGGGCCTTGAGCATATACGTGATACAGAGACGGACTGTATGGATCTCAAATGTCCGTATCACTATCCGGAGATGATACAGCAGCGCATGGCAGAGGATGAGCTGCCGGAGCTTCTGACACTGGAGGATCTGGTGGAGGACTATGGCATGGAGCCGCCGGAAGAGAATGTCATGCCTGTTACTGTCTGGGGGACAGGTCTGCCCTTGAGAGCGCCTGCCAGAGCACCGGCTCTTACCCCACATCCACAGACCCTGATGGTTACGAATGATAACGAGAACAATAGTCATACGGGGAAGGCAGATGGTGACATTGATGAGAGCATGGGTTGTTCAAACAAAAAACATCCCATCGAGCTGGCTTTTACACTGGATGAGCTTCCTACGCAGAGTGCCTATCTGGCGGTGAAGGCTTATGATGTGGATGAGGATGACGGTGAGACAGATTACGTGTACCTCAATGATGACATATATCTGCCGATGGATCAGACCAATCAATCTGGTAAACAATATAATAAAGAGACAATCGGTTATCTGTCGGGCACGGACAATACGTGGAATACGACTGTATTGGAGATCCCGCTTGAAAAATTGAAAAAGGGAAAGAATGTCATATCTGTAACGGTAGCACCGCGAAGCTGGATTGTAAGAATAGACTGGATGCAGCTTGTGCTGGACGGTGGTACAGCAGATCCCAACATTGAAAAATTTTCCCTGGAGCTTCAGGACACATCCACAAAAGGTAAAACGGTTACCGTACAGTCTCTTGTGACAATCCGGCAGAAAGGAAATAAAGAATATGCGACAGAGTATACACTGACACAGACAGAGACAGGCAATGCGCTGGATGCCTGCTTTGGAAAGGCTAAGTCACAGGAGCAGATTGCTTTAAGCATGCCATTGGACTCGCCAAGCGGTGTATATAAAATTACCGGAATTCTCAAGGATCCTAAGACGGAAGAAATCAAGGCAACAGACAGCTTCAGCTTTTATTTTAATCAGGATGCAGGTCTTGGCCCGAAGGTCAGCCATACGCTGTCGCCGGATACACTCACCAATCGTGATGTGACGATAACGGTAAAGGCTGAGGATATGCTGAAGCTTGGAATCACGGATGTAAAGGTTACAGATGGCGTAACGAAGACAGCGACAGTAAACAAAAAATACACCTTTACGATAACCTATAAGTTAAAAGGCAGTGACAAGTCCTTCCTTTATCCGGTATGGGTGGATAATATCGACAAGACGGCACCGGTGCTCACCTATACGCCGGTCACTGTGGTGGAGGAAGAGCAGTAGGAGACGGTGGAGAAGCTGTTTGGTGAGGCACTCTCTGTATCGGATAACCACAGGCTTGCCGAGAAGCCCTTGACTTATACCATACCGAAGGATATCGCAGCTCTTCCAGGGAAAAAGACAATCAAGGTAACAGCATCCGATGCCGCAGGAAATACGACCACTCAGAATTGTGTAATCACGGTGACTGCAAAGCCATTGGAATTAAAGCTTGGCACACTTTCTGCAGCGGCAGGAAGCAAGGACAGCTTCAATCTGAAAGCGGTTCTGGTACATACCGGTGGAGATACAATCAAGGAAACCGGCTTTGTATGGGGCGTGATGCCTGCTCCAACGGTGGACCTTCATAACGGCAGTGCCAAAACTGCTCCAGTCATTACAACAAAAAATGGAAATCTGACCGCAAAAGCCACAGGTCTAATCTCCGGCGTGGAATACTATGCGCGGGCATATGCGAAGGTTACATCTGACGGCAAAGAGAAGGTGTATTACAGTGAAGCGGGAAAATTCGGCTTCGGAATTCCACAGTACGGTACATTTTCTGTGAGCAGTGTCACAGGCAGTAATGGCAAAGCAACCTTTACGATCACAAGAAGTAATGGAACGGATAAATATCAGGTGGTATATTACCGCACGGTAAATGGCTCAGCGGTCGGTGGCACGCATTTTACCCATACGGAGGGGGCTGTCTACTTTGCGGAGGGAGAAACGTCAAAGACCGTGACAGTGACGGAGCTTGGCGTGACAGAGCCTTATCAGAGTAAGGCGGGAACAAAGTATTCCAATGCCGACAGAACGTATTCGCTGGAGCTCTACCGTGTGGGGGTGGGCGGCGGAACGATTGACCAGGCGCACCGCTCAATGCAGCGGACAATGGCGAAAGACAGCAGCTATACCGTGGACCAGTCGGTTTATACAACAGAAAGATCATGCATGTCGCTGATACATCCGGGAAAAATGGAAAACGGATTGCGGATACAACAGGTAAACAGGGTGGAAAAGCAACCAATGTGAGTTTTCTTAAAAACCGCTTCAATACTATAAACTATAATACCCGCAGTTCTTTTTCCGGCTATTATACGGATACACGGCAGCAGGAGTATCTAAGCTCCACAGCCGGCGGATGGTATTACCGGTATGTGCTGAAGGCATATGAATTAAATGACGGCTATGAACATGCCTATATGGGAACCGAGCCGTTAGAAGATAGAAATTATGATACAAAGAGTAAAAAAGCGGATGCAGCTGTTGCAGGAGTAAACGGGCAGCTCTGGGCATGTAATTTTCTGCAGCCGGCAAAAGGTAATGCCGGAACTTATTATTTTCCTGACACCAGAACAGGTGGAGGGGAAGGATCCTATTATCCCCAAAATAGCTCCGGTACGGTGTATGATTACAATGGAAAAACCTGGGTGAAGCTTGGGGTGGATCAGACCTGCTACGCCTATTTTGGTGCGACTGGTGACTTCGACGATGTATGGTATGTAGACGGCCTGCAAAGCTTTGTGATGGTCAATGACGAGAAGGAGCCGGCGCTCCTTGGGGTTGCACCGATGGCAAAAGGCACCTATCTTCCGGGAGATCCGATCACGGTAGCACTCGTCTTTGATGAGATTGTCGACAGTCAGAATAGCAGCTTAAGCAGCAGCCTTACGATTTCTACGAATGTAGGAACCCTGTCCTATGCCGGTGGTGCGGATACGAATGTGCTCTATTTTACAGGGGAGGTATCCTCCGCTGTCAGCTTAAACAGCGACACTGCGCTGAAAGTCTACAGCATCAGCAATCCTGGCAGCATTAAGGATATGTGCAATCTATCCGGTACGAGCCAGACCTTTTCGGGCGGCAATACCAATATCAAGGTGGATGCCACGAAACCGGAACTGACCGTGAAGGCAGATACCAGTGGCAGTCTGCCTCGTCACAAGGCAACGATCACAGCCACAAGAGCAGCCTCTATTCAGTATGCATGGACGAAGGATGCTAAACTGCCAGGCTATGGCTGGCAGACCATCACAAGCGGTACGCAGCTCACAGAGAGCAGAGGAACCGCAGGGCAGACACAGACCTGGTATTTGCATGTGCTCGCCACTGCAGCATCGGGTGCATCGACCCATCAGTATCTGGAATTTACCTTTATGAATCCTGCGATCACGGATGTGTCGGTGAGGGCTGACAGCACGGCAGCTTCAGCAGATGCAGCCGATGTGTGGAAGTCTGGTAAATATATCGTGGTGCAGTATGCGGGCGCCCAGAGTACAGGGACAACGCTTACCTTTGACGGACCAAAGAAGGAAGTGAAAAGTATTACATCCTCCAGTGGTTCAGCCAATTTGTATGTCACAGAAAATGGAAGCTATACCGTCACGCTGACGGATTCCTATGGGAATGTGATCTCCAAGACCATTGAGGTTAAAAAAATAGATCGTAAAAAACCGACCGTGACGCTTCGCAGCGGCAGCAGTACCGGAGCGGACACGGTATACAATGAGCTGATCATTGCCGTACTGCCGGAGGATACTGGTGGCAGCGGTTTGGCAAAGGTGGAGTATGCATGGACGAATACGGCAGGGATTCCTTCTGCATGGAAGACACTGTCTGCGGCTGCAGATGGCAGCTATCAGGCGAAATATACCGCAGCAGAGACATCAAAGACCGCAAAGTACCTGCATGTAAGGGTGACAGACAAAGCAGGCAATGTATCGGAAACCGTGAAGTCGGGACCTTATCAAGTGATAACGAAGGCAGTGGGAGCAGCCCTTCCTTCCATTACAGTAACAGGAAATCCGCCTTCGTGGACAAAAAGTGCCACACTTACATGGAAAGCGGCACAGGGAAGCGGCACAGGTGCGGGAGCACTTGCGTTTGTCTATACGCCGGATGGTACAGTGACTGAGAATATGACCGGCGGAAGCTGTACTGTGACGAAAAACGGTGTCTATGAATTTATGGTGATGGATAAATTCGGAAACTCTGCGGCAACAGAGGTGCTTGTGACCAGAATCGACAATGAGGCACCGAAGCTGGAAGCTCTTACAGCTGCCGGCGACAAGCCGGGAACAATACGGCTGACTGGTGTTACAGATGACCATACGGCTGTTTATGATCAGAAGGGAAGCATTACAGGATATCGTGGCAGCGGCGTCAGGATCAGAGAGTACAGGATGCAGGGAGAGAGCACCTGGACAACCTTCACAGGAGACAGCTTTACCGTAACGAAAAACGGAAGCTATGTGGTAAGACTTACGGACAATGCGGGAAATGTCAGTGAAGAATACCGTGTGGAAATCACAGGTATGGATACGACCGCACCAACAGTCAGCTGCACAGTCAATGGAACACTCAATGGAGCAAGTGGATGGTATCTGGATCCCAATGTTTCGGTAAAGCTTACCTTTACGGATATGGCAGGAACCGAGGGAGGCACACCAAGCGGCGTTCAGAGTGCAGCGTATCAATGGGTGACAGATACTTCCCAAAAACCGGTAACAGGAATGGTCGACCTTGACGCAGCTGCAGTTAAAGCGGGTGAATATACGATTTCTTTGTCAGACTATTATGGAACCTGTTATTTATATTATAAGGTGACAGACCGGAAAGGAAATGTAAGGGATGGTTTTTCAGAGCAGATAAAAAAGGATGATGTCCATCGTCTGGAATTTACCGGACCAAACAAGGCACAGCCCTTGTCCGCAGGACTGCCCATGAGTATTTCACTTACCTATGGACCATCAGGAGGAAAGCTTACCGGAACGGCACAGACGGAGGTACTGGCAGAGCTACCGGCATATCAGGGAATCTACCGTTTCTCAGAGCTGAAAAAGAAACAAGCGGTCTATACGGTAAACAGCACCGGCACAAAGCAGATTCAATATTATAAGAAGGCATATAGTGACAGCACCGCCTGTGAGCAAAAGACTTTTTATGTCAGACAGATCACCTTTGACAGTCAGGGCGGAAGCCGCGTGGAGCCTCAGCTGATATGGACGACCTACAATAGTCTTATTCCGGGGGCGGCTGTGCAGTGTGCGGTCACGGAGCCGCAGGAACCTGTCCGTGAGGGTTATACCTTTGGCGGATGGTATGAGGATGCGGAATGTACAGACAGCCGGAAATTTGATTTTGGTACCCAGTCGCAGGTTATGACGGACACAACGCTTTTTGCAAAATGGATACCGAATTCCTATCGCGTGTATTATAATCTGTCCCTGCCGGATGGCAGCGTATATGAGCCGGAAGACATGTATAAAACCTATGTCCATGGACAGGAGCTGACTATGCCGGTTCCATCACAGGAAGGATATGTGTTCTGTGGCTGGTATGACAATGCCGGTTATACAGGAACAGCCTATACAAAGATCGGGGCAGAGGAATATGGAGACAAAACCTGCTATGGTTATTTTAAGGATGTACAAAAGCCAAAGCTTGCCGCGTCAGTAGAAAGCAATGTCAGCCCGAATACAAAGGGCTGGTATAATACGGATCAGATCCGTATGGTTCTGTCTTATTCCGATAACAAGGGAGTCAAAAGCCTGTATGGTAAGGTGGATGATGGTGTGTATGAAGAGATCAATGGTGTTATTACAGAAGGGGGAACAACCACAACAAAGGATTAT
>ERZ834722.2800-NODE-2800-length-12956-cov-4.561119_pt1 | contig 12956 bp, 14 predicted proteins | sample MGYA00519576_ERZ834722 | MGnify/ENA primary metagenome ERZ834722 (study PRJEB31850, sample SAMEA3708759) | human gut metagenome | biome: human gut; feature: human-associated habitat; material: faeces | place: China | collected 2014 ...
GCAACGATCCCTGCCCCTGCGGCAGCGGCCTGAAGTGGAAAAAGTGCACCTGCAAGGAGTACCACCCCGACCTGTAACCTATAAGGAAGGCGCCGCCCGGAACAAGGCGGCGCCTTTTTGTAGGGGGCGGCGTCCTCGACGCCCCGCAGCTTTCCCGCAACGACCGTTAATGGGGTAGGCCGCGGGCCGGGCATGCCCGGCCCCTACACCATTTCCTGTCGGTTTCTTGGGGCGGATTCCATATCCGCCTGCCCGTTCCCGTGACCACCCCTTCCCTTTCAATGAGGTGAATTTCTATGAAAGCCCGAATCATCCGTGAACCCCGGTGCGCCCTGCTGTGGCGCATTGATGAAAGCTACCCTAACTACGCCGCCATTGAGCGCGCGGCCAAGCGATATGAGGTGAAGCTGCGCCGTGTGGCAGATGGCGACCTCGGCGGCATTGTGGGTGACCTCTGCGCGGGCAAGCCTGCCCCGGCTGCTGCGCCGCTCATTGCTGTGCCGGACCGCCCGGCCATTATTATCAGCGGTCTGCGCCATGATACCGGTGAGCTGGGCGCGTTCCTTGACCTGGTGCAGGCAGGCGGCGCGTCCATTCCGGTGCGCAGCATGGTCACGCCCACCAGCAAAGGCTGGATGCTGGCGAATCTGCTGCTGGAATTGAACACTGAACACGAAACTGTACAAGGAGAAAAAGCGTGAAGCGCCGCCTTGCTGCGCTGGCGCTGGCCATGCTGCTCTGCCTGCCGCTGACAGCCTGCCAAAAACAGCAAAAATTGTACAGTGCGACTTGGTTTGACCTGTTTGATACCGTGGCTGTGGTGCAGGGCTATGCCGCCAGTCAACAGGATTGGGACCGGCAGGCGGCGGCGGTGTATGACGATCTGGCGCACTATAATCAGCTGTTTGACATCTACAACCATTACGACGATGTTGTGAACCTGTACGATGTCAACGCGCAGGCTGCCGCCGCACCAGTGCGGGTCGGGGATGAACTATACGCATTTTTGCGCTGGTGTAAGGACACCGCCTACCCTGCGACCGATGGCGCGACAAACATCGCAGCGGGTGCGGTGCTGCGCCTGTGGCACGATGCGCGGGAGAGTGACTCCCCTGCCCCGCCCGCTGCGGATGCCATCGCGGAGGCATTGCAGCACATCGACATCGAAAACTTGATTTTGGACGATGCTGCGCAGACTGTATGCTTTGCCGACCCGGATATGACGCTGGATGTCGGGGCGGTCGGCAAGGGCTACGCCGTGGAGCAGGCAGCCCGGGCCGCGCAGGCGCGCGGCCTGACAAGTGCCCTGCTGAATGTCGGCGGCAATCTGCGGGCCATCGGCACCAAGCCCGGCGGAAAGCCGTGGACGGCGGGTGTTGAGAACCCGTGGGGCGATGACCCTGCGTATATTCAGGCGGTGGAGTTGGCCGATGGGGACAGTCTTGTCATCAGCGGCGACTATCAGCGCTATTTTGAATATGAGGGCGTGCGCTACGCCCATTTGATCGACTTGACCACGGGCTACCCCGCTCGCTATGTGAGCAGCGTGGCAGTGCTGGCCCACGCCGAAACCGGCGGCTTGGCCGATGCGCTCTCCACAGGGCTTTTCTGCCTGCCGGAGCAGACCAGCCGCACCCTTGCAGACCGGAACGGTTGGGCCGTCCTGTGGATGCACACCGACAAAAGCACGGCCCAAAGCGCAGACTGGCCGCAATAAAGCAGAAAAAAGAGCCGCCGAACATTCGGCGGCTCTTGCTGTATCAAAATTGTTACTTCAATGCTGCGGATTGATGATGGTGCGCCAGTCGAGGTCGCCGTGCTCCAGACCGTGGATCAGGACTTCGGCGGTGGCGATGTTGGTGGCAACAGGAATGTTGTGGACATCGCAGATGCGCAGCAGATTCATCTCATTGGGCTCATTGGGCTTGGCGCTGATGGGGTCGCGGAAGAAGAGCAGCATGTCCACCTCTTCACAGGCGATGCGCGCTACGATCTGCTCGGCGCCGCCATGGCCGCCGGGGAGAAATTTTGTGACCTTCAGTCCGGCGTTCTCCTCGACCAGACGGCCGGTGGTGCCGGTCGCCAGCAGACGGTGCTGTTCCAGAATATGGCGGTAAGCCATACAGAACTGCACCATCAATTCCTTTTTGGCGTCATGGGCTATCAATGCGATCGTCATAAAAATGCCACCATCCTTCGCAGCAGAATTGTTCATCAAAAGGTCAGGGGTACGCGCTGCCCGCACAGCCGTTTTGCCATTGCCTGCGCGGCAATGACAGCGGGATCCCCGGCGGGCGGTATCGTGCCGTTGGCACCGGCCAGCTGCAGCGTGCGGCTTTCGGGGATGACTGCCAGCAGTTGGGCACCCACGGTGTCGATACATTCATCCAGATCGGCTACCGAGGCGTTTTTCCCGAAGCTCTCCCGCCGGACACGGTTCATGACCAGCCGCACAGCACTCTGCGGGCGGGTCCCGGCCAGCAGGCGGTCCGCTACGATCTTGCCGTCACGCAGGGCCACGGCATCGGGGGTCAGTACCAGCAGGGCCTTATCCGCCACGGCGGCGGCCGCTGTGAACGGCGCGCCCATGCCGGCGGCGGTGTCCAGAATTACATAATCAAAATAGGGGCGCATGGCAACGAGGAGCCGCCCCAGAGGTGCGGCCTCCACCGCGCCGCCCTCATAGGGGGCGCTGATGACCGACAGCCCCGGGTAGAGCGGGCTGGGCACCACAGCCTTGGCGCCCTCACACCGGCCGCAGAGGACATCCTCGATGTCGTACACCGTGCGGCCGTAGACGCCTGCGATAATGTCCACGCTGCGCAGACCCGAGTCCAGCTCGATCAGCAGGACCTTACGGCCCAGCCGTGCAAGGCAGGCACCCAGCAGCACAGAAACCGTACTTTTGCCGGTACCGCCCTTGCCGGAGCAGACCATGATACACTGTGCGTTCATGTCGGCTCCTCTCCACAGTTGCATTACACTATCCTATCTTATTTTAACACACTTCCGGCCGGACTGCAACTGGCTTTTTCGTAAAATATAACAGGTCTTTTTTGAAGAAAATCACGATGCGGGACACTTTTTGCTGCGGCCGCGGCGGCAGGCTGTCCGACCGGGCCGCAGCGGTGCCAAAATCGCGGAAACGATTCAGCTGCCGAACACCGCATCCAGCACGGCCCGCAGGATCGGTGCGGCGTTTGCACCGCCGCCTCCGTATTCCAGCACAACGGCCGCCGCAATCTGCGGGGCATCGGCGGGGGCGTAGCCGATCAGCACCGAGTTGACATAGTGCCCGCCGTCGGGGAGCGTGTCTGCCAGCTGGGGACTGCCGGTTTTGGCGGCGCACAGGACAGGAGCCTCCCGCAGGATGCAGGTGGTCTGCGCCATGCGCTTCATACCATCGCGGATCGGGCCGAACACTGCTTCGCCGCCCGGTATCTCGGTAAAGGAGACCGGATACTGCCAAAGAACCTCGCCGGTGGCGGAATTGACGGCCCGGTCGGCAAAATGCAGGGCAGGGCGCTGCCCGCTGTTGGCCAGTGCCGCCGCATAGGCTGCCAGCTGCAGCGGGGTCACGGCGGTGTTCCCCTGTCCGATGGCGGCCATCAGGGTCAGGCCGGCCTGATAGTTTTCATCGGCCGTCCATGTCAGGCGGCCGTGCGCCTCGGCAATTTCCACGCCGGTGGGGGCAGCCAGCCCCAGCTGCCGGGCCATGGCGGAAAAGGCATCTACACCCAGCCGCCGCCCAACATCGTAAAAAAAGATGTTGCAGCTGTATTCCAGAGCGGTGCGCAGATCGACCGGGCCGCTGTGGCCGTACTGCAGGCAGCCGGGCTGGTAGCCGCTGTAAAAGCCGTAACGGCCGGTGCAGCTGACGGTGGCGGCCGGGTCGATGCCGGCTGTCAGTGCCGCTGCGGCAACCGCCGGCTTGAAGGCGGACCCCGGGGCGTACAGCCCCTGACAGACCCGGTCGAGCAGCGGTGCGGCGGCATCGGCGGAAAGCGCGGCGTAGTCGATGCGGTAGGCGTTCAGGTCGAACCCCGGCACATTTGCTGCCGCCAAAATGCCGCCGGTGCGCACATCGACTACTACGGCAGCCCCGGCGCGGCATTCCCGTCCGGCTCCGGCGGCCCGGGTCGTGCGCAGGGTGTTGATCTGGCCGAGCAGGGTATTCTGCAGCACTTTTTGCAGTGCGCTGTCTGCGGTCAGTACCAGCGCGGCCCCGGGGCGTGCCTCCCGCAGCTGGACGGTGCGGCGCACCGTGCCGTCAAAGCCGATGTTGACCAGCAGCCGCCCGTCCTGCCCGCGCAGCAGTGTGTCGTAGGCGGCCTCCAGTCCGCTCTGGCCGATGACGGCGTCCATGGCAAGGCCGCGCTGTCTGGCGGCGGGCCACTGCTCGGCAGTCAGAGGGCCGGTAAAGCCCAGCGCGTGGGGCAGCAGCGCACCGTCCGGCCAGCTGCGCACGCCCCGGGCCGCAGGCCGCACGGCGCCGCTCTGGACAAGACCGGCCCGGTACAGTGCAGTCAGCAGGGCGCTGTCCGCATTCCGGGCCACCGCCAGTTCCCCCGCCGAGGCGGCAGAACAAAAGGCAGCAAGCTGTGTTTCCACATCCTTGCTGCCTGTCAGTTCCTCTATGGTTTGTACGGTCTTGCGCAGGTCGGTGCCGGGCGGGGCCGGTATGCGCAGGTAGATGTCGTATACGGTGGCATCGCGGGCCAGCACGGCACCGCCGGCGTCCAGAATGGGGCCGCGCGCAGCGTGCTGGGTGACGGTATAGCTGGCCGAGCTGGCCTCGGCGGCCTTGTCGGCGTAATGGTCAGCCATGACGAACTGCATCCATGCCAGCCGTGCAAAAAAGGCGGCAAATACCGCGCTGCACAGTACCATCAGCACCGCAACGCGGGCGCGGCGGTGCGATTTATTGCGGTTGGCCATGGGATCACCTCATGTCATGGATTTCAAACACATTTATTATAGCGGAATTTCGACAAAATATCAATCGGTGCGCACAAAATATACGGCAGCGTGCAGGTCGGCGGTATCGGTCAGCGGGGCGGAGGCCGTCAGCCCGTCCGCATCGGGGACCGGGGCTGCGGCCAGCATACCCAGCCAGTCCCCGCCCGGGGTGGTCACGATCTCCCCGGCGGTCAGCGTGCAGTCGGCGGGCAGGCCGGTCAGTACCCACCTTCCCGGCGCGGCCAGCCCAACACAGCTGCCGCACAGCCCGGCTGCTGCGGTAAAGGCTACGGTGCAGCAGTTACCGTCCGAGCTGGTTACGGCTCCCGCGTACCGTCCGCCCGCGTCCAGCACGGCGGCACCGGGCGCGGCATCCGGGCAGGCCAGCGTAAGCCCGCCCGGCGTCCGGGCCAGCACCCGCGCCGGGGTGACGCAGCCGACGGCGCGCCCGCTGCCGAGGAGACTGCGCAGAGCCTCATTCTCGGCAACTGCGTCTGCGCTGGCGGCAAGACGCTGATGCAGCGCAAAATTTTCCTGCTGCAGGGCATCGAGCCGCGCAGTGTACCGCGCCCCGATGACCCGGTCGGCCCGGGCTGCCGCTGCGGGCAGGGCTGCCGCCAGCCGTGGCAGGCAAAACCAAAGCACGGCCGGAACCAGCGGCAAAAGCCACCAGCGCCGCCGCCTGCGGGAACGCGATAGATCCAGCTGCACAAACATCACCCCAAGGCAGAATATGCCTTGCGGGACAGGGTTAGACTTTGGTATAATAGAATCAATCAAATACTTGTCTCCCTCTGCGAGGGAGGCGGCCAAGGAAAACCAGGAAAGGTCAACTTTTATGCAATACAAACTTCTTTTACTCGATATAGACGGTACGCTGCGCCCCGGCAGCTGCGAGCGTGTGCCGAAGGAAAACGCCGAGGCGGTCTGCGCCGTGCAGAGGGCGGGCGTCAAGGTCGCAATCGCCACCGGGCGCGGGCGCATCGGCGTGGGCAAGGGGCTGCTGCGCAGCATCCGCCCCGATTACTGGGTCTGCGCCGGCGGTGCGCAGCTGGTGGACTACAAGGGCTGCGATCTGGCCCTGCACCGGCTGACGAGCGAGGAAATGTACGCGCTGGTGGATTTTTTTGAGGATCATGAGCTGCCCCTGCGCTTCACCTTCCATGATGCGAACTACGCCTACCTCGGCTATGAGGAATTCGCCCGCCGTGAGCGGGAGAAAAACCTTGCGCTCAACATCGTGGACGGTGAGGATCAGGACCAGCATCTGCAGGAGATGCCGTTCGGCGCGTTCGGCTTTCTTTCGCAGGAGATGGCCGACCGGTTTCAGGAAAAATACGGCTATCTGGGGCTGAGGTTTCTGTTCTCCTACCCCGGCGGTGACGGCTGCGACATCCTGCAGCAGGGCATCGACAAGGGCACGGGTCTGCGGGAGCTGGCAAGGCTCGCCGGTCTTGATGCGGCGGAATGCGTGGCCGTGGGTGATGGCGATAACGACGTTGCAATGCTGCAGGCGGCGGGGCTGGGCATTGCCATGGGCAACGGCAGCGCCGCCGCAAAGGCCGCCGCAGACCGCATCGGCCCCGATGCCGAGCCGCACGGCATTGCGGAGCTTTGCCGTACCCTGTGGCCGGAGGCGTTTTAAATGGCTGAGTACACCCATGTGGGGCCGGGCCTGCCGCCGCTGCACGGGGCGCAGGCCAACGCACTGATTTTGGGCAGCTTTCCCAGCCCCAAAAGCCGGGAGCAGGGCTTTTTCTACGGCCACCCGCAGAACCGCTTTTGGCCGATGCTTGCCGCTGTGACCGGCGAGCCTGTGCCCGATTGGGCGGACCTTGAGGCGAAGAAGCGCATCATCCTGCGCCACGGTCTGGCCGTGTGGGATACCATCGGCGCCTGCGACATACGCGGGGCGTCAGATGCGTCCATCCGCAACGCGGTGCCGAACGATGTGGCGGCGCTGATCCGGCAGCTGGGGGTGCAGGCGGTCTTTTGCAACGGCGCGGCATCCGGCCGTATCTACGCCAAATATGCAGAGCCTCTGACCCACCTGCCCGCTGTGGTGCTGCCCAGTACCAGCCCCGCCAACGCCGCCTGGTCCCCTGCGCGTTTGCAGGCGGCCTGGGGCGCGGCGCTGGCACCGTTTTTGCACGCGGATGGTTGCAAGTGAACGGATTTTGTTCTATAATGAATTTGTGCCAGACTCCCGCAGGGGCGGATTCGTATCCCCCCTACGGAATGAAAATACGGGAGGTGCCTGCATGAGCAAATGGCAGGAAAAAACCAAGCGCCCGGTGCTGCCCATTTATATGGCGGCGCTGGTGTGGCCGGTCGGGGCGCTGCTGCTGCCGCCGTACCGCCTGTCCAACCTGTTGATTCTTGCGGGGCTGAGCCTGATCGCCTACGCTGTGGGTACAAAGCTCTGCCCCACCCGCGTCGTGCGCACGCTGATCCCCTACGCCACCGGCAGTGAGGATGTGGACGCGATGCTCAACGGCATTGCCGCCAATCTGGATGCACTGCACAAGCTGAACGAGGCGATCCCTGACCCGCAGCTTTCCGCTGCGATGGAGCGGATGGAAAAGGCGGGCCGCAGCATTGCCGCCGTGGTTGAAAAGGCACCCGATAAGGCGCGTGCCATCGACCGTTTTGCGCGCTATTACCTGCCGGAGACCGTAAAGCTGATGGCTACCTATGCTGCGCTGGAGCAAAACGGCGTCAAGGGTGAGAATGCCGCCCAGATCGAATCGGAGCTGCGCCGCAATGCCGCGACCACCGCGACCGCCTTTGAAAACCAGCTAGACGCGCTGTACAGCGCAGAGGCAATGGATATTTCTACTGATATTGAGGTGCTGGACAGTATCCTGAAGAGCCAGAACCTTGCGAAATAATGGATATGAGAAAGGATGAAACCCAATGGCTGATCTGAACAATGAACTGAATGTCCCCGCCGCCCCTTCCCTGACCCTTGACGCCGCCCCCGCGGCCCCGACGCTGACGCTGGATCCCGCTGCGGATGAAAAGGTCATCGAGGAGAGCAAAAAAGCGACCCCCATGCAGGTCGAGGATACCCCCCTCTCCCCCGAGGAGCAGAAGATGGTGAATGACTTCGCTGAGAAGATCGACATCACCAACTCCCAGATGGTGCTGCAGTACGGTGCTGCCAGCCAGAAAAAACTGAGCGATTTTTCCGAGACGGCGCTCTCCCGCGTCAAGACGAAGGACATGGGGGAAACCGGCGAGCTGATCACGAGCCTGATTTCCGAGCTGCAGGGCTTTGACGCCGGCGCTGAGCAGCCCAAGGGCATCTTCGGCTTCTTTAAAAAGACCACCAACAGCATCGAACAGCTCAAGACCCGCTACGACAGCGCCGACAAGAATGTTGAGCGCATCAAGGCTCAGCTGGAGGATCATCAGGTCACCCTGATGAAGGACATCACGATGCTGGACAAGATGTATGAGCTGAACCTTGTCTACTTCAAGGAGCTGACGATGTACATTCTGGCCGGCAAAAAGAAGCTGGCCGAGGTCCGCGCCAACGACCTGAAGGCTGCGCAGGAGAAAGCCCAGCGCACCCAGCTGCCCGAGGATGCACAGGCGGCCCGCGATCTGGCCGATCTCTGCGACCGGTTTGAGAAAAAGCTGTACGATCTGGAGCTGACCCGCAATGTTTCCATCCAGATGGGGCCCCAGATCCGGCTGATCCAGTCCAATGACACGATGATGGCCGAGAAAATCCAGACCACCATCGTCAACACCATCCCGCTGTGGAAGAACCAGATGGTGCTGGCGCTGGGCATTGCCCACAGCCAGCAGGCCATGCAGGCCGAGCGCGCCGTGACCGATGCCACGAACGAGCTGCTGAAAAAGAACGCCGCAACCCTCAAGCAGGGCACCATCGAGATTGCCAAGGAGTCCGAGCGCGGCATCGTGGACATCGAGACCCTGCAGCAGACGAACAAGCAGCTGATCGAAACGCTGGACGAGCTGAACAAAATCCGTGCCGACGGCAAGGCCAAGCGCGCCAATGCCGAGCAGGAGCTGGGCCGCATCGAGGGCGAACTGCGCCAGAAGATGCTTGAGATCAACAGCTGAAAATTGCCGCAGGGGCGGCGTAATTAACGCCCCGCAAATTGACACCGGCTTTCCGGCCGCCCTGCGCATATCTGGTATTATGACATGATGGGGTAAACAAATGCAACTCGAACAACAGGAAACCTTTACCATCCATGGCCCGCAGCTGGAAATTCTCGGCGAGGTCGAGACAAAGCTGCCTGCACCCGCCAAAAAGCGCGGTGTGGCATCGCTGGTGCTTGTCGCGCTGGCGCTTGTGTCGGTGTTTGGCATCGGTGGCGCAAGGCTGAAGGGGACACAAACGGCGGCCGTTGCCGCCTATACCGAGATGTGTACAACAAACAGCGGCAGAACCGATACGGGCAGACTGGCGCAGGCCGCCGCACAGGTCGTTGCCGAGGCAGGAATGATCTTGGGTGAGGATAACGCAGCGGTACAGCAGGCGCAGAAGGCGGTAAACGAGTATATCGGAGACATCAGCCGTCAACAGCCGACTGTACACAGCGAGATGATCAATGCGGTCGAACTGGCCTATAAAACGGCGCATGCCCAAAGGGATAAGCAGGACCGCAGAGAGTTGGACATTGCGCACGATGAGTTCACCTCATACGAAAATATCATCGTGCGGGAGTATCTTACAAAATACAACAAGTATGCCGCTGTTGTAAATTCCACCGCATTCCCCACAGCGCAGCTTGGCGCCCTGTGGGGGGTTGAGACGATGCCGACATTCACACTGCTTGGATAAGCGTACAACAAAAGGAAACGCTATGAAACTGAAAACATTTGCCGGGCGCGCGGCGGCCGCAGGTGCGGTGCTTGCGGCGCTGGTGCTGGCGGCGCTGCCCGTCTGGGCAGCACCCCGCGTGCAGGTGGATAAGAAAAACGCTGTGGCCGACCACGCGGACATTCTTTCCGCCGAAACGGAAAACTACATCAATGAAATCTCAATCAGCTTGTCCGATGCCTGCGGCGCGCAGATCGGCGTTTACACGGTCGATGAGCTGCTGGGCAACACGACAATGGAAGGCTTTGCCTACAATGTCTTTAACGACTGGGAGCTTGGCTCTGCCGACCAGAACAACGGTGTGCTGCTGCTGCTGGCCCCCTATGAGGCCGACGGCGGCGACTACTACATCATGCGCGGCTCCGGGCTGGAAAGCCGCCTGTCCATCAGTACGCTGGGTTCCCTTCTGGACGAGTACATGGAGCCCTATTGGGCTACCGGCGATTATGACACCGGCACCCAAAAGACCGTGCAGGCGCTGGCCAACCGGCTGTGCAGCATCTACGGTGTGACGCTGGACAGCGGCTACGCCGCCAACACGGCCGCACGCGGAGGGGTGAATGTGATGGGCATGATCCTTCTGATCATTGCGGTGATCCTTATCATCTGGATCACCACGGTAGTGCTGCGTCCCCGCGGCCCGCGTCCCCCGCGGCGCGGCGGCAGCATTGGCAGCAATATGTTCTGGTACGGCATGGGCCGCGCATCCCGGCGGCCCCGCCGTCCGCCGCCTCCTCCCCCGCCGCCCTACGGCGGCTTCGGCCCCGGCCCGGGCGGCCCGCGTCCCGGCGGGCCAAGACCCTCCGGTAGGCCGCGTCCTTCGGGCGGATTCCGCGCAGGCGGCGGCTTTACCAGCGGCGGCGGTGCAGGCCGCAGCCGTCCCTCCGGCGGGTTTGGCAGTTCGCGCCCCTCGGGCGGCGGATTCCGCTCAGGCGGCGGCTCCACACGCGGCGGCGGTACGGGGCGGCATCATTAAAGGTGAACGCCGCACGATTTCCGATAAAAGAAGGAGATACCTATGCCTAAGTTTGCAGTTATCACCGGTGCCAGCTCGGGCATCGGCGCCGAATTTGCGCGGCAGCTGTCTGCCCGTGGGTATAACCTGATGCTGGTGGCCCGCCGCGCTGACCGGTTGAAAACGCTGTCTGACCAGCTTACGACCGTCTGTGAGATCATGACGGCGGATCTGTCCAAAAAGAGCGAGTGTCTGCGGCTGGCCAAGGCGCTGGAGGATCGCCGGGTGGATCTGTTTATCAACAATGCAGGCTTTGGCAACTGCGGGCCGTTTTTGCAGACCGAACTGGACAAGGATCTGGATATGCTGTCCGTCAATATCCGGGCGGTGCATATCCTGACCAAGAAGATCGGCCAAAAGCTGTATAAGCAGGGCTTCGGCGCGCTGCTCAATGTCGGCTCCTGCGCCGGCCTGATGCCCGCCGGCCCCTATATGGCGACCTACTACGCCACCAAGGCCTATGTGGTCAGCCTGACCAGCGCCCTTGCGCAGGAACTGAAGGAGGCACACAGCCCGGTGTATGCGGGTTGCCTCTGCCCCGGCCCGGTGGACACGGAGTTCAACGCCGTGGCGAATGTTGAGTTCGCCCTGCGCGGCATCACGCCGGAATACTGCGTGCGCTGTGCGCTGGACGGCATTGCCCGCCGCAAGACGGTTATTGTACCCAGCCGGCTTGTGGCGGCCGGTATGACGCTGGGGCGCTTTCTGCCGAGGCCGGTGTATATCAAAATCGCAGCCCACCAGCAGAAGAAAAAATTGTACCAGAAATAAAAAATGCCCGCTGCCTGTGCTGGACAGCGGGCTTTTTTTGTAGGGGGCGTTTCCTTAGTTCAGCTTCTTCCCAAAGAACGCAAGCTCCGGCTTGATGGTGGCCATCAGCGTGTCGAACTGGTCGGGGGTCAGGCTCTGGGCACCATCGCTCTTGGCCTTGGCGGGGTTGTTGTGGGTCTCGATCATCAGGCCGTCCGCACCGACTGCCACGGCGGCCTGTGCCAGTGCGGGTACCATAAAGGCGATGCCGGCAGCGTGGCTCGGGTCGATCACGACCGGCAGATGGGTCATCTTTTTCAGCATAGGCACGGCGGAAATATCCAGCGTGTTGCGCATGCTCGTCTCAAAGGTGCGGATGCCGCGCTCACACAGCACGACATTGGGGTTGCCCTCAGCCATGATGTACTCAGCACTCATGACCAGCTCCTCCAATGTGGAGGAAAGGCCGCGCTTGAGCAGCACCGGCACATCCAGCTTGCCTACCGCCTTGAGCAGCTCAAAGTTCTGCATGTTGCGCGCGCCGATCTGGATCATATCGACCTTGGCGTCCAGAAACAGCGGGATATGCTCGTTGTTCATCAGCTCGGTCACGATGGGCTGGCCGGTGACTGCGCGGGCCTCCTGCAGCAGCTCCAAGCCTTCGGCGCGCAGGCCCTGAAAGCTGTAGGGGCTGGTGCGCGGCTTGAACGCGCCGCCGCGCAGGATGCTGGCCCCGGCGGCCTGCACCCGCTGCGCCACAAAGGTGATCTGCTCCTTGCTCTCAACGCTGCAGGGGCCGCTCATGACGGCAAAGTAGCCGCCGCCGATCTTATGGCCGCCGACATCGACCACGGTGTCATCCGGATGGAATTTGCGGTTGGCCTTTTTGTACGGCTCGGACACGCGGCGGCAGGTCTCGACGACCGGATTGGCCAGTACCCAGCTTTCGGCAAGGGCCTTGGTATCGCCGATCAGGCCCAGAATGTGGGTATCGCTGCCGACGGAATCATTGATCTGATACCCCATGCCGTTGAGCTCTTTGCAGAAGGCTTCGACCTTGTCGGCGGGGGCGTGCTGTTTCAGTACGATAATCATGGTGGTATACTCCTGTCTTTTCTGCTTCTATTGTCTTACACGCAGGTGTTTTTGTCAATGCCGTTATTCTAACACTTTAAAGCGCTAAAGTCAAGCCCCCTTGCGAAAATTGTTTAGGGGTTATATAATAGGAACGCAAAGGCTTCCCCCCCCTTGGGGGAAGCTGTCCGCGAAGCGGACTGATGAGGGGCGGCCTTGCCATTATTGCCCAACAGAGGGTTGCCAGGAACACGCGCCCCTCATTCGGCCCTGCGGGGCCACCTTCAGTCTACGCGC
>ERZ834722.2804-NODE-2804-length-12936-cov-6.126310_pt1 | contig 12936 bp, 14 predicted proteins | sample MGYA00519576_ERZ834722 | MGnify/ENA primary metagenome ERZ834722 (study PRJEB31850, sample SAMEA3708759) | human gut metagenome | biome: human gut; feature: human-associated habitat; material: faeces | place: China | collected 2014 ...
TGCGAGGACAACACACCAAAGGCTCCCCTTGTTGCAAGGGGAGCTGTCGGCGAAGCCGACTGAGGGGATAATACGATAATTGACAATCCCTCCGTCAACGCTTCGCGTTGACACCTCCCTTTACACAAGGGAGGCTTTGACAGCGGCAGAAGAAACAAAATCAAAAATTTATCATAAAAGGAGCGAAATACTATGAGCCATCCCTATCACGGTCTGAATGAGCTGCGGGAAATGTTCCTGAAGTTCTTCGAGACGAAAGGCCATCTGCGCCTGCCCAGCTTTTCGCTGGTGCCCCAGAACGACAAATCCATCCTGCTGATCAACGCCGGCATGACCCCCATGAAGCCCTGGTTCAAGGGCGAGGAGGAGCCCCCCTGCCACCGCGTCTGCACCTGCCAGAAGTGCATCCGCACCGGCGATATCGACAACGTGGGCCACACCGCCCGCCACGGCACCTATTTCGAGATGCTGGGTAACTTCTCCTTCGGTGACTACTTCAAGCACGAAGCCATCGCCTGGTCTTGGGAGTTCCTGACCAGCCCCGAGTGGGTGGGTCTGGAGCCTGACCGTCTGTATCCCTCCGTCTATCTGGACGACGACGAGGCGTGGAACATCTGGCACGACGAGGTCGGCATCCCCGCCGAGAAGATTTTCCGCTTCGGCAAGGAGGACAACTTCTGGGAGCACGGCTCCGGCCCCTGCGGTCCCTGCTCTGAGATCTACTATGACCGCGGCCCCGAGTACGGCTGCGGCAAGCCCGGCTGCACCGTGGGCTGCGACTGCGACCGCTATATCGAGGTCTGGAACAACGTGTTCAGCCAGTTCGATAACGACGGTCACAACAACTATACCGAGCTGAAGCAGAAGAACATCGACACCGGTATGGGTCTGGAGCGTCTGGCCTGCGTGTGCCAGAACGTGGACAGCCTGTTTGATGTGGATACCGTCATGAACATCACCAACAAGGTCAGCGAGCTGACCGGCGCCCACTATGGCGAGAGCCACAAGCGCGACGTGTCCCTGCGTGTCATCACCGATCACATCCGCTCCGCCACCTTCATGATCTGCGACGGCATCCTGCCCAGCAACGAGGGCCGCGGCTACGTGCTGCGCCGCCTGCTGCGCCGCGCCGCCCGCCACGGTAAGCTGCTGGGCGTCAACGAGCCGTTCCTGTATCAGGTGGTGGACACCGTCATTCACGAGAACGAGTGTCAGTACCCCGACCTGCGGGAGAAGCAGACCTATATCACCAAGGTCATCCGCACCGAGGAGGAGAACTTCGCCCGCACCATCGACGGTGGCATGAAGATCTACGGCGATATGCTGTCCGCCCACAAGGCCAAGGGTGAGACCGTGTTCTCCGGCGAGGACGCCTTCAAGCTGTACGACACCTTCGGCTTCCCCATCGACCTGACCGCCGAAATGGCCGCCGAGGAGGGCATGACCATCGACGAGGAGGCCTTCAAGGCTCTGATGACCGAGCAGAAGGAGCGTGCCCGTGAGGCCCGCAAGGCGCTGGGCGATCTGGGCTGGGCCGGTGTGGAGTTCGGCAAGGACATGCCCGCCACCGAGTTCGTGGGCTATGACTACGACGCCATCGACGACGCCCACGTGCTGGCCATCGTGGCCGAGGGTGAGCTGGTGGACGAGATCGTCTCCGGTATGGAGGCCATCGTGGTGCTGGATCAGACGCCTTTCTATGCCGAGATGGGCGGTCAGACCGCCGACCATGGCCGCATTACCGACAGCGACAGCATTGAAAATCCCGACGGCAACTGCGCTCTCCTGTTCCGCGTCAATAACGTCCAGAAGAACAAGGGCGGCAAGTTCATGCACTACGGCAAGCTTCTGAAGGGCTCTTTGAAGGTGGGCGACACCGTGGCCGCCTCCATCGATACCGTCCGCCGCGCCGCCATAGACAAAGAGCTACCGCAATATTCTTTCTGCACTTTTTAGCCGTTTTTAGCGGTTTCCTCTCAATTCTAATTACTTTCCTGACACCTTGTGACCCGCATCCCCCATGTGTTCCACACCTGTCTGTGGCATTTTATGTGGTCAAAGGCAAAGCCTCGCCGGAGCAATTCCGGCGGGGCTTTGCAGTATTCTCAGCGTCCCGCTTTTTTCCTCTCGGTGAGCAACACGAAAACCGTGCCGAGGCCACCTCACGCTGAGGGATACCACAATCAATGAATAGAAGCCCTATACAAGGACTATGTTGACATTTCAACATCTCTGTGTTAAAGTTCTTTTGTTGAAACTTCAACATTCACAGGGGTGGAGGATAGTCATGCAGGAGAGATTTGAAACATTTACAGTTTTAATCAACAGAATCAGCCGCGACATACGGAAAATCAAAAATCAGGAGATGGCCGACTATCACCTCAGAAGCGTCCATGTGTCCTGTCTGTACTACGTTTATTCGCTGGGAAGCGTGACCTCAGCGGAGCTGTGCGAGCATTGTGAGGAGGACAAGGCGACCATTTCCCGCGCGGTGGACTGTCTGGAGACCAACGGCTTTCTCCTGCGCGACACCGGCGCCAAGCGATACAAAAGCCCCTTGCGCCTGACGGATAAGGGGCGGAATGCCGGCAAAAGAATTGCAGAGAAAATCGGCGGCATTCTTGAAACGATCAGTCATGCTCTCACGGAGAATGAACGGATTGAATTCTACCGTTGTCTATCCACCATCAGCAGAAGCCTTGAGGCTATCGTCCAAAACAGTGAAGAAAAGGAGATGTGATGCAATTGAAAACAAGGATCATTGTTGATTCCACGGCAGATCTGACCCCCGAGGTCAAGGCGCGGGTCTATACGGTCCCCCTCACCGTTCACTTCGGCCAGGAGGAATACATCGACGGCGTGACCATCGACCACAAGACTTTCTATGAGAAGCTGGTCGAGAGCGATGTGCTGCCCACCACCAGTCAGGCGACGCCGAACGACTTTATTGAGGAGTTTAAAAAGGCAAAACAGGAGGGAGAAGCCGCCGTTGTCATCACCCTCGCGTCGAAGTTTTCCGGCACGTATCAAAGCGCCGTGATCGCGGCGGCGGATTATGAAAACATCTATGTCGTGGACGGCACAAGCGCGGCGATGGGGACCGGCATCCTGGTGGAGCTTGCGCTCCGGCTCTTGGATGCGGGAGCCTCCGCGGAGGAGATCGCAAGGACTCTGGAGGAGGAGAAGAAAAAGATCGTCATTGTCGCCTTGGTGGATACCCTCGAGTATCTCAAGCGGGGCGGCCGCGTTTCAAAGACAGCCGCATTCGCCGGAGGGGTACTGAATATCAAGCCCGTGCTTTCCGTTATTGACGGCGAGATTCACCTGCTGGGAAAAGCACGCGGCTCCAAAATGGGGAACAATCTGCTCGTTCAGGAGATCGACAAGGCGGGCGGCATTGATTTCAGCAAGCCGGTGCTGCTGGGCTACAGTGGAATTTCTGACGCGCTGCTGCTAAAGTATATCGAAGACAGCCGTCACATCTGGGAGGGAAAACTGAAAGAAATTCGCTATACGACCGTAGGAAGTGTGATCGGAACCCATGCGGGCCCCGGCGCCGTTGTGGTAGCGTTTTTCAAGAATCAATATAACGCAGAACAGAACAGCAGCGATTGAAGAAGCTGCAATAAAGACAGGACTGCGCCGCGCCACCGTCAAATGAAACGGTGATGCGGTGCAGTATCGTTTTATCTGACGCCATAAACCATAATCGAGATCACACAGGCTAACAGACTGACCGCCGAGCCGGCCAGAAGCTGCGGCAGGGTATGGCGCGACAGCTTTAGGGAGGAGCGGTACACTGCTGCGATCAGCAGAACGGACGGTATGGCAAAAAGCGGATGCAGCTTCCATGTCAACAGAAACGCCGGAGCTGTTGTGCTGCAGGCGTGTCCGCTTGCGCGAAGGCCAAAGCCCACGTTGAGCAGCAACAGCGCCGCGATAGAAATGACATAAGAGAGAAACAGGATATGGACGAGCCAGGAGCATGGCGTCAGCATTGACCAGAGAAACCCGCACAGATACCCAACGGCGCTGCATACCAGCGCCGTGCCGCGCTGCCCCCTGCGCCGGTCCTTTCCAATGTGGAAGATCTCCCGCAGCGGGTACGCCGCCAAGGGGATAACCAGCAGGAACACCTCGCACAGGAACAGCTCCCTGCGCGTCAGAAGCCCTGTCGGAGCGTACATCAGAAGCAGCGTTACCCCGATGACGATGGGCGGCAGTGTCAGAATGCGTACCGCAAGATGCAGCAGCGCCTTCCTGTCCGAGACCTTCGTTTTCATGACTCAAAGCCCAGCATAATCCCGCCGTGTTCTGCATAGTAGCTGCACAGCCCACGTAGCGGATAGCTTTTCACCTCTGCCCCCGGAAATCGCCGCCGGATCTCGGTGCAGAGCTCCAATGCAAATGTCGCGTTCCGGCAATGCCCGATGCGGACGCTGTCGCCCCTGTAGCCAAGCCGCACCATTTCACTCAACAGGAACTCCTGCGTTTTTCGAGCGCCCCGACATTTGCCGAGCATCTCAAGCGTGCCCTCCTCGCTGGCCTGCCCAACGGCGCGGATGCCGAGAACACCGGCCATCGTTGCTGCCAGCTTGCTGATTCGTCCGTTCTGGGCGAGATTGTGCATGGATTCCAGCGCAAAGAGCAGATGGGTACGGCGCTGATACTGCTGTACGGCTGTGCAGACCTCCTCGAAGCTCTTGCCGGAGCGCAGTTCGGCGGCTGACTTTTCGATGAGCAGGGCGATCTCCGGACCGGCGGACAGCGTGTCCACCACAAAAATGCGGCGAGAGGGATTCTGCTCCTCGCAGCGTTTCTTTGCGGCAAGTGCCGCGCTGCAGCTGCCCGAAAGGCTGCTTGTAATGGTGAACGCGAGTACATCGCCGCTTTCGCCAAAGGCGGACTCCCAGTCCGCGATGTTCGGGCAGGCGCTGAAGGTGCGGCCCTTCGTGCCGCGAAGTGTTGTGACCATCGCGTCGACATCGAGCGCGGCGTCATCGCGAAATTCCTCCACAGCAGTACGGACGGTGAGCGGAACGCTGACAAAGTCCACGCCGTCCATGGTAAGCAGGTCGCAGCTTGAGTCTGCGGCAATGCGGATCTGATCCATAAGATGACCTCCAACTGAAAAAGTGTCGTTCGGTTCCGGTAAGGGATGGATGCAGTTTATCAGCTTTTTATTTCTTCGTCAACGGCTTTTAATAAACTGTTAAAAATATTTCGCAAAGCCGTTGAACTTTGCAGAGGAAACGCTTATAATAACAATATGGAAAAAGAAATGCAAAACAGAATCACGGCGGACATCGCGGCCTTCCGTCTGCCGCGCTATGCACAGATCCCGGAGGTCGGACTGTATCTGGAGCAGGTGGTGCGCTATATCAACGCCCGGTTGGCACCGTTAGGAGAGCCTGAACTGACTGGATCCATGGTGAGCAACTATGTCAAGCAGAAGCTGGTTCCTGCCCCTCAAAAAAAGCTGTATACAGCCGAACATCTTGCGCGGCTTCTGTTCATCGCGGTGGTCAAGCCTGTTGTTCCTTTGGAGGGGCTTCGACTGATGTTTAGCATACAGGAGGAGTGCTATCCCCTTCAGACCGCCTATGACTACTTCTGCGATGAGTTTGAGAATATGCTCGGCGCAGCGTTTGGTGTCGCTCCTGTAGTGGAGGGACTTGGTGAAACCGAGTCTGATGCCAAGGATCTCCTGCGCAGCACGATCTCGGCTACCGTCAACAAGGTCTGTCTGGACCGGTATCTGGAGGAGTATCGAAAGCGGCGGGAGCAGGCTGAGACTATTGTGGGAAAAGAAATCTCCCTGTTATAGTAGAAATGCTGTCTGGCAGCTGCAAGCTGTAAAGCAACGGGAGACCATTCAGAAATGAAGTGGCAGAAGAAGTTTAGCAGACTATACCAACGCCACATGAGGCGTGGCCGACAGCATGGAGCTTTGCCCGCGTAAGGAATATCCCCGGCTTGGCCGGGGATATTCCTTACGTCTCTCTGCCATGATTACAGTGCAAAACAGAAGAACATGCTCCGGGCCCTTCATCGCCATGTCCTAATTGATAAAGAGCTTTCATTGTTCCTGCATCGCTGCAATAGAGGGTATCCGAAGATTCTCTCTATTGTGATGATATGCCGAGCATCCTCCATGGTGCATCTGAAGCCTTCGGCTTTGCGCCCGGACAGTACAGCGTGCTGAGAGGAGGCTCCCTGTGCGTCGAGGCTTGTCTGATTCTGCATACTTCTCTGCAAGCAGGATCTTCTCGACTTCTGCCTTACAAAAGCCTATTTACCCGCCTGCGTTTCGCAGTAGCGGCAGCGGTAAACGCGCTTTTCACGATCCGTTAGCACAAACTCCTGCGGCAGCTCCTGCTCAACGGAGGTGATGCAGCGCGGGTTCTTGCAGCGGATGACGTTCGTGATGCGCTCGGGCAGCTTGAGCTGGCGCTTTTCGGCGAGTTTGCCATCCTTAATGATGTTGACAGTGATGCCAGGGTCGACATAGCCGATGACGTCCCAGTCAAGGTCGAGCACCCGGTCGATCTTGATGATGTCCTTGCGGCCGAGCTTGCCGCTCGAAACGTTCTTGAGCAGCGCGACCGAGCAGTCAAGCTTGTCAAGACCGAGGATGTTGTAGAGCTCCATCGCCTTGCCGGCGGAGATGTGGTCGATAACGATACCGTTGGAAATAGCGTCGATGATCATGTGTAAGTCCCTCCCTTATTCAATACCAAGCAGCTTGAGGATGAGCGCCATGCGGATGAAGCGGCCGTTGCGGACCTGCTTGAAGTAGCAGGCGCGGGGATCGTCGTCCACGGCGACGGAGATCTCGTTCACGCGCGGCAGCGGGTGCAGGATGCAGAGATCCTTCTTTGCATTCACGAGCTTTTCGGGCGTGAGGATGTAGCTGTCCTTCAGGCGCAGGTAATCCTCTTCGTTGAAGAAGCGCTCACGCTGCACGCGGGTCATGTAGAGAATGTCGAGCTGGGGCATGACGGACTCGAGATCGGTCGTCTGCTCGTAGGGGATGTTGTTCTTCTTGAGCGCCTCGGCCTTCACGTAGCTGGGGAGCTTGAGCTCCTCGGGGGAGATGAGAACGATCTTGATGCCGGTGTAGCGGCTCAGGGCGCTGATGAGGGAGTGAACTGTACGGCCGAACTTGAGGTCGCCGCAGAAGCCGACGGTCAGGTCGTTGAAGCGGCCCTTTTCACGGTTGATGGTGAGCAGGTCGGTCAGCGTCTGCGTGGGGTGATTGTGGCCGCCGTCGCCCGCGTTGATGACGGGAACCTCAGAGTGCATGGAAGCGACCAGAGGCGCGCCTTCCTTCGGGTGGCGCATGGCAATGATGTCGGAATAGCAGCTCACGGTGCGCACCGTGTCGGAAACGCTCTCACCCTTGGCGGCGGAAGAGCTGCTTGCGGACGAGAAGCCCAGCACCTTGCCGCCGAGACCGAGCATCGCGGACTCAAAGCTCAGGCGCGTGCGGGTAGAGGGCTCAAAGAAGAGCGTTGCGAGGATCTTGCCGTCGCACTTGTGTGCGTAGGCCTCGGGGTGGTCGATGATGTCATTGGCCGTGGCGACCATTTCGTCGATCTCCTGGGTGCTCAGCTGTAAAATGTCGATCAAATGCTCCATGTTAGTTCTTTCCTCCAATCCAAGATTCGTCCGACGGGTTGTTGCGGAACTGAATGAGACGCGCAACATCGTCGGGGTGGATATAATTTTGTTTCGCCGCTACGTCGGCGATGACGTCAAAGTTGGTCAGGCTGTGGTTCTTCACGTTGGCGGCGGCAAGGCGGTCAAGCCCCTTCTGCATGCCGTAGGTGAAGATGCTCGCAACGCCGAGCACCTCCGCGCCCGCTTCACGCAGGACGTTCACAACGTCCAGAACGCTTCCGCCGGTGGAGATGAGGTCCTCGATGACGACGACCTTCTGGCCCGGCTCAAGGCGGCCCTCGATCTGGTTCTGGCGGCCGTGGTCCTTGCCGGACGAGCGCACATAGCCCATGGGCAGCCCCATCATGTGGCCGACGATGGCCGCGTGGGCAATGCCCGCCGTGCTCGTGCCCATCAGCACCTCCACATCGGGATAGTCGGCGCGAATGATCTTGCACAGCGCACTTTCCACCTGCGTGCGCACCTCAGGTGCGGTCAGGATCAGGCGGTTGTCGCAGTAGACGGGACTCTTGATGCCGCTGGCCCAGGTGAAGGGCTCGTTCGGACGGAAGAATACCGCACGGATGGAGAGCAATCCCTCCGCAATGCTGCGTTCCAAATGCTCCATTTCTATCTCTTCTCCTTTCAAAATGTCAGTTTGTTGACAAAATTAGCGTTTCCAATGCCTCCGGGGTTTCGGCGATCTGGTCGGCGCCGGCGGCGGTGAGCTCTTCGCGGCTGCCGTAGCCGTAGAGCACGCCGATCACGTCGAGTCCCGCAAGATGCGCGCCGATGACGTCATGCTCGCGGTCGCCGACCATCACAGCGCGGGAAAGATCGTCGCAGCCGGCCGCTTTAAGCGCGGCTTTGACGACGTTTACCTTTTTGCCCGCTTCCTTGTCGCCCTCAGGCGCGCCGCAGATGGCGTCGAAGTGAGACGCGAGGCCGAAATGCTCCAGAATGCGCTCGGCCATGGTGTCGAGCTTCGACGTGGCGACGAAAAGACGCTTGCCCTCGCTCTTGAGATGCGCAAGCAGCGCGGGGATGCCGGGGTAGGGGGCGTTGTCGAGCCAGCCGTCCTGCTGATAGTATTCGCGGAATTTCGCGACCGCGGCGTCGACATTCTCTGCGCTCACGAAGCGCGCGAAGGTCTCGCTGAGCGGCGGGCCGACGAAGAACGACAGCTCGCGCCAGTCGCGCTCGATGCCGAACGCGCGCAGGGCATACTGTCCGGCCTTCATGATGCCGGGGCCGGAGTCGGTCAGCGTGCCGTCCAAATCAAATAAGATGATGTTGCGGCGCATTGCTTAGCCCACAAACTCGCTGACGCAGCGGCGATAGGCCGCGACGGGATCCTCCGCCTGCGTGATGGGACGGCCAACGACGATGTAGTCCGAGCCGATCTCGCGTGCCTTTGCGGGCGTAGTGATGCGCACCTGATCGTCCGCCTTTGCATCGGCAAAGCGGATGCCGGGGGTGACGGTGAGGAAGTCCTTCGTGCAGGTCTCGTGGATGCGGCCGGCTTCAAGCGGGGAGCAGACCACGCCGTCGAGCCCGGCGAGTCTTGCATTTTGGGCGTAGTCGATGACCACTTCCTCAAGGGGGCGGTGGATGCCGATCTCTTCCTCCATGCTCTGCTGGCTGGTGGAGGTGAGCTGCGTGACGGCGATGAGCATCGGACGCGTGCCGTCCGCGCGGGTGAGCCCCTCAAGCGCGGCGCTCATCATGGCGCGCGTACCTGCGGCATGGAGGTTGACCATATCCACATCGAGGGAGGAGAGCACGGCCATCGCTTTTTTCACGGTGTTGGGGATATCGTGCAGCTTGAGATCGAGGAAGATCTTATGGCCGCGCGCCTTGATCTCGCGCACGATGGACGGGCCTTCAGCGTAGAAGAGCTCCATGCCGATCTTCACAAAGGGCTTTTCGCCGGTGAAGCGGTCGAGAAATGCGAGGGTCTTTTCCTTGCTGTCAAAATCCAGCGCGATGATAACGTCCTTACCCATGGTGGGCACCTCCTATGATGTCGTTCAAATCATTGATGTTGTATTTCTGCATGACGCGGGGCAGATCCTCGACGATGCGGCGGCAGGCGAAGGGGTCGACAAGGTTGGCAGCGCCGACCTCGACCGCCGTTGCGCCGGCGAGCATCAGTTCGATGACGTCCTCGGCGCTCATCACGCCGCCGAGACCGACGATGGGAATGCGCACCGCTTCGTACACCTGCCAGACCATGCGCACCGCAAGCGGGAAGAGTGCGGGGCCGGACATGCCGCCCGTGCTGTTGGCAAGAAGCGGCTTTCTCGCCTTGAGATCAAGGCGCATGCCCATCACGGTGTTGATAAGGCTGATGCCGTCCGCGCCTGCGTCCTCGCAGGCCTTGGCAATGTTTGCAATGCTCGTGACGTTGGGCGAGAGCTTGACGATGACGGGCTTTTTGACGGCGTCTTTGACCGCGCGCGTGACCGACGCGGCGGCTTTGGGATCGGTACCGAAGCTCATGCCGCCGCCGTGGACATTGGGGCACGAAATGTTCACCTCGAGCCAGCCGACCTGCGGGCAGGCGTCGAGTTTCTGGCAGACCTCGACGTATTCATCGAGCGAAAAGCCGCTGACATTCGCCATGACGGGCTTGTGGAAAACGCGCGCGAGCTTGGGAAGCTCCTCGGCGATGACCGCGTCTACGCCGGGATTCTGAAGTCCCACGGCGTTGAGCATGCCGCTCTGCATTTCAGCGATGCGCGGCTGGGGATTGCCGAGACGCGGCTCGCGCGTCGTGCCCTTGAACGAGAACGTACCGAGGCAGTTGATGTCGTACAGTTCCGCGAACTCGTACCCGTAGCCAAATGTGCCGCTCGCGGGAATGATGGGGTTGTCGAGCGGAAGAGAACAGAGTGTGACGTTCGTTTTTACCATTTGATCTCCTCCCTTCCGAATACGGGGCCTTCACGGCAGACGCGCTTGGGGCCGTTTACCGTGTCGATCGTGCAGCCCATGCACGCGCCGAAGCCGCAGCCCATGCGCGCTTCCAGACTGATCTGGCCGGGCTTGTCCATTTTTGCACAAAGCGCCTTGAGCATCGGCATCGGCCCGCAGGCGCAGACGGTGTCGAACTGTTCGGGCAGCGCGTCGGTCACAAAGCCGCGCGTGCCGCAGCTGCCGTCCGCTGTTGCGATGACGGTCTGCACGCCGAGCGCCTTGAATTCATTTTCATAGAAGACATCCTCCGCCGTGTTGAAGCCCAGAACGGCGACGGGCGTTTTGCCCGCGGCAAGAAGACGTTTGGCAAGGCCAAAGAGCGGGGCGGTGCCGATGCCGCCGCCTGAAAGGAGCGTCGTTTCGCCGCAGGCGGCAACGTCAAAGCCGTTGCCGAGACCCGAGAGCGCATCGAGCGCCTGCCCCGGCGTGCAGCGGGAGAGCCAGTCCGTTCCGCCGCCGACGACTTTATAAAGGAGCGTGACGCTCTTTTCGTCCCAGTCGCAGATGGAGATGGGCCTGCGCAGGAAGAAACCGGGCAGGCGAAGGTCGAGGAACTGACCCGGCGCGGTGATGGCCGAGGTGTCGCCCTCGAGCCTCAAGCGGTAGACGCCCGAGGCAATGAGGGCGTTCTCCGCGATGGTGTAAGTTACTTCGATCAAAGCATATCCTCCTTCCAGACGATCTCGCCGCCGATCATCGTCAGCTTGCACGCGCCTGTGAGCTGTGTGCCGGTAAAGGGCGTTGCGCGCCCCATGGTCAGAAACTTTTCGGGATCGACGGTGTAGGTTTCGTTGAGGTCAAATACGGTCAGGTCGGCGGGCTGACCGACGGCGATCTCCGTGCCGCAGCCAAAGCGGCGCATCGGAGAGGTGTGCATCAGCTCGACGAGCTTTTCCAGCGGCAGAATGCCCTTTTTCACAAGATGCGTGTAGCTTGCGGCAAAGGACGTTTCCAGCCCGACAACGCCCATGGCGCTCTTTTCAAGACCCTTGGACTTTTCTTCGTGGCTGTGGGGCGCATGGTCGGTGACGAGCATGTCGATCGTGCCGTCCAGAAGACCCTCGATGAGCGCATCCTGATCGGCCTGATCGCGCAGAGGGGGATTCATCTTGAAGCGTCCGTCCTCCTGCAGATCGTCCTGCGTGAAGGCGAGGTAGTGCGGCGCTGTTTCGCACGTCACGTTCACGCCGCGGCGCTTGGCCGCGCGGATGACCTCGACGCTTTCCCTGGTCGAAACGTGGCAGACGTGGTAGGCGCAGCCCGTTTCCTCGGCAAGCTTTACGTCGCGCGCGATCTGCCCCCATTCGCTCTCAGAGCAGATGCCGCGGTGCCCGTGGGCGCGGGCATACGCACCGTCGTGGATGTAGCCGCCGCGGAGCAGGGAATTGTCCTCGCAGTGCGCGGCAAGGATCTTGCCGAGGCGGCGGCACTCGGCCATCGCCTGGCGCATTATGCTCTCGGACTGCACGCCGCGTCCGTCGTCGGAAAAGGCGATGACGTTTTGCGCCATGCCCGCAAGGTCTGCGAGCTGCTCGCCCTTTTCGCCGACCGTGATCGCCCCGTAGGGATGCACATGGACGAGGGCGTCCTTCTCGATGAGCGCGCGCTGGAGATTCAGCGCGTCGACACAGTCGGGGACAGGGTTCAGGTTCGGCATGGCGGCAACGTGGGCAAAGCCGCCGTGCGCGGCAGCCAGCGTGCCGGTGCGGATGGTCTCCTTATAAGAAAATCCCGGCTCACGAAGATGAACATGAACATCAACGAAACCGGGAAATAAAACCATATTTGAAATATCAATAGTAATAGTATCATCGGAACGGGAAACACCATTGCCAATAGAAACAATTTTCCCGTCCGAAAGAAACACATCCGCCAAATGAAATACGCCCTGAGAGAAAACCTTTGCGTTCTTCAAAATACAGCGCATGTTCCTTCCTCCTTGTCGTGTTTTCGGTGCATTATACGGGATAGTCTGGCGAATGTCAAGAGTCAAAATTTCGAAAAAAGGCGGGAATGGGGAAAAAGATGAGAAAGTATGCACGTTTGGCATGACACCTTGCAGGACGCGGCGTTTCGCAGCGGGAAAAGGGCAGAAAGGGGAGCCTTCCTTGGTGTAAAATGCTCTATTCCGGCAAACTGATCGAGAAAAAAGACCGTGCTTTTCGACGAAATTCCGGGCGGCGCGCGGAAATGTAAAATTATGCGGTTGACAATCGGTGCAGAGGCTCTTATACTGATGGCAACAAAGTTCCACGAACGGAGAAACAACACAAGATGAAGAGCATTTTCGTTTTT
>ERZ834722.2806-NODE-2806-length-12920-cov-5.185076_pt1 | contig 12920 bp, 8 predicted proteins | sample MGYA00519576_ERZ834722 | MGnify/ENA primary metagenome ERZ834722 (study PRJEB31850, sample SAMEA3708759) | human gut metagenome | biome: human gut; feature: human-associated habitat; material: faeces | place: China | collected 2014 ...
CCACGCCGGGCAGCTCCAGACCCTCAAGGAACTCCAGCGACGCGCCGCCGCCGGTAGAGATGTGGGTGATCTTATCGGCAAAACCCATCTGCTCCACCGCCGCCGCGCTGTCGCCGCCGCCCACGATGGTGACGGCGCCGCTGTCGGCCAGTGCCTGGGCCATGGCGCGGGTTCCGGCGGCAAAGTTCTCAAACTCGAACACGCCCATGGGGCCGTTCCACACCACGGTGCCTGCGCCGCGCACCGCGTCGCAGAAGGTCTTGGTGGTGTCGGGGCCAATGTCCATGCCCTCGTAATCGTTGGGGATGTTCATAGTGCTGACCACCATGCGCTTGGCGTCGTTGGAGAAGCTGTCGGCGGCCACGGTATCGGTGGGCAGCAGCAGCGTCACGCCGTTCTTTTTGGCCTTTTCGATCATCTCCAGCGCGTAGTCCAGCTTGTCGTTCTCGCACAGGCTCTTGCCGATGGAGCCGCCCTGTGCCTTGGCAAAGGTATAGGCCATGCCGCCGCCGATAATAATGGTGTCGGCCTTTTCCAGCAGATTGTTGATGACGCCGATCTTGTCGCTGACCTTGGCACCGCCCAGCACCGCCACAAAGGGCCGCTTGGGGTCGTCCAGCGCCTTGCCCATGATCTCCAGCTCCTTGGCCACCAGCAGGCCGGACACGGCGGGCAGGAAGGCCGCCACACCGGCGGTGGAGGCGTGGGCCCGGTGCACGGTGCCGAAGGCGTCGGACACGTACAGCTCCGCCATAGCGGCCAGCTCCTTGGCAAAGCTGGGATCGTTCTTCTCCTCGCGAGGATCGAAGCGCAGGTTCTCCAGCAGCAGGATCTCGCCGCCTTTCAGAGCGGCGGCCTTGGCCTTGGCGTCCTCGCCCACGATATCCTTGGCGAAGATGACCTCGCGGCCCAGCAGCTCACTGAGACGCTTCGCCACAGGGGCAAGGCTCAGCTTTTCCTTCCACTCGCCCTTGGGCTTGCCCAGATGGGAACAGGCGATCACCGCCGCGCCCTTGTCCAGCAGGTACCGGATGGTGGGCAGCGCCGCCACGATGCGCTTGTCACTGGTGATCTCGCCGGAGGCCTTGTCCTGCGGTACGTTGAAATCGCAGCGCAGCAGGATCTTCTTGCCCGCTACATCTACGTCCATGATGGTTTTCTTGTTGTAGTTCATATTCGCGTCTCCTTTACAGAGTGGTATTGTTGTGTTCCTCTGCCATTTCACCTGTGCCGCACAGGCCGGGGAAGCCGGTCTGGCGCAATGCCTCGTAGGTCAGGATGGCCACAGAGTTGCTGAGGTTCAGGCTCCGGGCGTCCTGCCGCATGGGCAGGCGGATGCAGCGGTCATAGTGGGCCTTGCGGAAGTCCTCCGGCAGCCCCGCCGTCTCCTTGCCGAAAAACAGCCAGCAGTCCGGCGAGAATCGGGCCTGCGTGTAATCCTTCGGAGCCTTGGTGGTGGCCAGCCACAGATCGGCCAGCGCTTCGGGATGCTGGCGGAACAGATCGTCCAGCCCGTCGTAGTCCCGCACCTCCACCAGATGCCAGTAGTCCAGACCGGCCCGCTTCACAGCCCGGTCGGAAATATCAAAGCCCAGAGGGCGGATCAGATGCAGACGGCTGCCGGTGGCGGCGCAGGTGCGGGCGATGTTGCCGCAGTTCTGTGGGATCTCCGGCTCCACCAGCACAATGTTCAGCATGACTTCTCCACCCCTTTATCAAAAAGCTTCCCTAGTATAAAGCAATTCTTTCAAAAATTCAACATCAAAATTGTTAAAAAGTCCGTTTTTCTCATTAAAATATTCGTTTTGGACGATGATTTTCCGGAAAAACCGTTCTTTCTCCCTTTTTCCCCATTTTTTGCGGCGGCAGCGGCAAAAAGTTGTTGGAATTTCTCTGTGAAAACACTGGATTTTCCCGTAGGATATGTTATACTACCTATAAGAAGAATTCGTATCTCTCTTTATAGGGGGTGTTTTCCAATGGATCACAAACTGGCGATCATTGATCTTCGCGCCGGCGGTGCCGGCGCTGATACCGCTATGAAACCGCTGATGCTGCAGCCGATGCTCTTTTGCCCCGTTGTCCGATGGGTGTGTCAGGAGTTGTTGGCCTGCGGTATTGAGCGGTTTTTTGTTGTTTGTGAGGAAAATTGGCGAAACGAGGCGGCCGAGGCGCTGCATGATATCTCCGGCGTGAGCTTTTATGACAGGTTGGAGGAGGCGTTTTCCGCCGCCGAGGGCGGTGTGATCGTCGTTCCCGGCCCGGTGGTTCCCACAGCGGGAGAGGAATCCCGCGCCGTTTACGCCGCCGACACCGCTGTGCTGCGGACTCGTCTGGCGGAGAGCCTGTCCCTGACAGATTGCCCTGCGGAGGCTGTGGGTATCCGCACGCTCTGGCAGGCGGAGACGCTGCCGCCCGCATTTTTGCCGGTGGCCGACGCCGCCGCATTGCAGGCCGCTATGCCTGATGCTCGTGAGCTGCTGATGAAGCGGATGGCGCTGAACGGCGTCACCGTCGTCGATCCCAACAACACCTATGTGGATCCCCGGTGCGCTGTGGCTCCCGGCGTGACACTGCTGCCGGGCACCATCCTGCGGGGCGGGACGGTCATCGGCACCGGCTGTGAGATCGGGCCCAATTCCATGATCCGGGACTGCGTGGTGGGGGAGTACACCACCGTCAACGCCAGCCAGCTGAACGAAAGCACCATCGGCAGCCACACCACCGTGGGGCCCTTTGCCTATGTGCGGCCGGACTGCACCGTGGGCGACCACTGCCGCATCGGCGATTTTGTGGAGCTGAAGAACTCCCAACTGGACGACGGCACCAAGGTCAGCCACCTCACTTATGTAGGCGACAGCGATATCGGCAAGCGGGTGAATTTCGGCTGCGGCACCGTCACCACCAATTATAACGGGCTGAAGAAGTACCGCTGCACCGTGGGGGACGATGTGTTCCTGGGCTGCAACACCAACCTGATCGCTCCCGTCACCATCGGGGACGGGGCGTATACCGCCGCCGGTTCCACCGTGGACAAGGACGTGCCTGCCGGGGCGCTGGCCATTGCCCGTGCGCGGCAGGAGAACAAGCTGGGTTGGGCCGCCCGGTTCTTCAAAAGCAAGAAAAAGTAAAAAAAATTTTACATAAAAAATAACAAAAGAGGAGGATGTTTCACCATGATTTCTCACGGCAAGGACATCAAAATTTTCACCGGCAACGCCAACCCCGCTCTGGCGCAGGAGATCTGCAAGATCATCGGCACCAAGCTGGGCGAGGCGGAGGTCAAGAGCTTCGCTGACGGCGAGGCCAGCGTTTCCCTGTATGAGACCGTCCGCGGCAGCGACGTGTTCCTCATCAATTCCACCTGCAAGCCTGTCAACGACAGCCTGATGGAGCTGCTGATCATGATCGACGCCTGCAAGCGTGCCAGCGCCGGCCGCGTCACCGCAGTCATCCCCTACTTCGGCTATGCCCGTCAGGACCGTAAGGCCAAGAGCCGCGACCCCATTTCTGCCAAGCTGGTGGCCAACATGCTGACCGCCGCCGGCGCCGACCGCGTGCTGACCATGGATCTCCATGCCAGCCAGATCCAGGGCTTCTTTGATATCCCCGTGGATAACCTGCTGGGCAACCCCGTGTTCGTGGACTACTACGCCAAGAAGTTCGGCGAGAAGTGCGAGAATATGGTGGTGGTGTCCCCCGACGTGGGCAGCGTGGCCCGTGCCCGTACCTTCGCCCAGAAGCTGCACATGAATCTGGCCATCGTGGACAAGCGCCGCCAGAAGGCCAACCAGTGCGAGGTCATGAACGTCATCGGCGATGTGGCCGGTAAGGATTGCATCCTGTTCGACGACATGGTGGATACCGCCGGTTCCATCTGCAACGCCGCCAAGGCCATCGTGGAGGTGGGCGGCGCCAACAGCGTGTACGCCTGCGCCAGCCACGGCGTGCTGTCTGGCCCCGCGCTGGAGCGTATCAACAACAGCGTCATCAAGGAGATGGCTCTGCTGAACACCATTCCCGAGGAGATGGGCAAGGGCTGCGAAAAGATCAAGTACCTGTCCGTGGCCCCCATGTTTGCCGAGGCCATCGAGCGTATCTATCAGGAGATTTCCATCGCCAAGCTTTTTAACTAAGGCTTTTCAAATTCATTTTCAGGTGCTATAATAGGGGAACTGCGCACAGCAGTTCCCCTATTATTACCATAGAAAAAGGAGGGACGCTCCTTGTTTTTCAATCGGAACCAGAGCGGCGGCGTCAACTGGATACTGGTGGGGCTGGGCAATCCCGGCAAGCAGTACGAAAGCACCCGCCACAACATGGGCTGGCTGGCGCTGGACAGCCTGATGGAGCAGGAAAAATTCACACTGCCCAAGCTGCGCTTCAAGGCGTGGACGGGTATTTTTGAGAAGGACGGCAATAAAATACTGGTGATGAAGCCCCAGACCTACATGAACCTCTCCGGCGAATCGGTGGGGGAGGCGGCACGGTTTTATAAGGTGCCGGCGGATCATGTGGTGGTGATCTCCGACGATGTGTCGCTGCCGGTGGGCAAGCTGCGCATCCGCAAGGGCGGCAGCGCCGGCGGTCACAACGGCCTGAAGAACATCATCGCCCATCTGGGCACCGACCAATTCCCTCGCATCAAGGTGGGGGTTGGCATGCCGGAGCATCCGGATCACGAGATGATCGACTGGGTCATCGGCAAGCCCAAGGGCGACGAGGCCAAGCTGCTGCGCCAGACGCTGGATCGCGCCGCCAACGCGGCGCTGTGCCTGATGGCGGAGGGCCCCGACAAGGCCATGAACAAGTTCAACGGGTAAAGAGCTCCGCAGAATTTGCGCCGCGCACGGCGCAAAAAATTTCAATCATTTTTCCGGCGGCGTGTACGTCGGAAAAAGACTTCTCGGTCGCCAGTGCACCCGAAGGGTGCGCGCAGCCGACCGCAAACCTATTGGCAGAAAAATCGTAAGATTTTTCGCCAGCTAACAGAAAGGAGGGGGATATGAACGCGCTGCTAAAGGAACTATTGCAAATGCCCGAGGCTCGCGCACTGCTGGACAGTACCTTGCGCCGCGACAAGCCCATGGTCACCGGCGTATCCCCCGTCCACCGGGCTATGCTGGCGGCGGCCATGCTTCAGGAGACGGGCCGCCCCATGCTGCTGCTGTGCGGCGACGAAACGGAGGCCGCGCGGCTGTGCGGCGACCTCCACGCTCTGACGGGGCGGGATGTGACGCTGCTGCGGCGGCGTGACTGGCAGCTGCGGCCCAGCGCCGCGGCCAGCCGCAGCTGGGAGCATCAGCGCCTTGCGGCGCTGTACGCCATGGCGTCCGGACAAGCGCCGCTGGTGGTGGCCGCCATCGACGCGGCGGTGCAGCGGTGCGTGCCGAAGGACGTGCTGCTGGAGACCGTTATTGCGCTGAAGGTGGGGGAGAGCTACCCCATCGAGCCGCTGACGGCCCGGCTGACGGCGGCGGGCTACGTCCGCTGCCAGCAGGTGGAGGGTCCCGGCCAGTTCGCCCTGCGGGGCGGGATCCTGGATGTGTTTTCCCCCGCTATGGAGCAGCCGGTGCGCTGCGAATTCTGGGACGACGAGCTGGACGCCATGGGGGTCTTCGATGTGACCACCCAGCGGCGTGTGCATAATCTGGAGGAAACGCTGCTGCTGCCTGCCGGAGAGGTACTGCCCTTCCGGGGCGCGGACACAGCGGAGAAAGCCGCCGCCGCGCTGGAAGCGGCGGGTAAAAAGCTGAAGAAAAAAGAACACACCGAGCCGCTGCTGCGGCAGTTGGAGACCGACGCCAACGCACTGCGGCAGGGCATCGCCCCCAACGGCTGCGACCGGTATCTGGCGGCGGTGTATCCGGAAAAGACCACGGCGCTGGACTATCTGCCGGAGGACGCCATCCTCTGCGTGTGCGAGGGCGGACGAGTCAGCGAGGGGCTGAAGGGCTGGCTGTGGCAACTAAAGGAGGACGTAGCCGCTGCGGCGGAAAACGGCTTTATGGCTCCGGCCATGGGAGAGCTGTCTCTGACAGAGGGGGAGACGGCGGCGCAATTGGCGCGGTTTGCTCTGTGCCAGATGGACAGCCTTCCCACCAGCCGGTATCTGCTGCCGCCGGGTGAGCTGCTGCAGATCTCCGCCCGGCAGCTGAGCACCTACGGCGGCTCGCTGGAGACGGCGGCCTCCGATATGGAGCATTATCTGGCCGCCGGGTACCGTGTGGTGGTGCTGTGCGGCGGTCAGGTACGAGCCAACAACATGCAGGAGCTGCTGCGGGGACGGAACATCACGGCGGCGCTGTCGCTGGACGGCAGTATCCTGCCCCAACCGGGACAGGCGGCTATTCTGCTGGGTGCGGTCAGCGCGGGAAGCGAGTGGCCGTCGCTGAAGCTGGCGGTGCTGACGGAGGGCCAGCTGACGGAGAGCGTCAGCGGCAAGCAGAAGAAGCCCCGCCGGGTCAAGGACAGCAATCGCCAGAAGCTGCAATCCTATACCGACCTGACCCCCGGCGATCTGGTGGTGCATGCCCACCACGGCATCGGCCGTTTTGTGGAGATGCTGCGCCTGCCGGTAGACGGGGTGGAAAAGGATTATATCAAAATCGCCTACGCGGGCAGCGACTGCCTGTACGTGCCCGCCACGTCGCTGGATTTGGTGAGCAAGTACATCGGTGCCGGCGGCGAGGACAGCGACAGACCCGCCAAGCTCAACAAGCTGGGTGGCACCGAGTGGGCCAAGACCACCTATCGGGCCAAGGCCGCCGCCAAGGAGCTGGCGGCGGGGCTGATCCAGCTGTACGCCCAGAGGCAGCGGCAGCCGGGCTTTGCCTTTTCGCCGGACAGCCCGTGGCAGCGGGAGTTTGAGGACGCCTTCGACTATGAGGAGACCGGCGACCAGCTGCGGGCCATCGAGGAGATCAAGGGCGACATGGAGAAGGCCGTTCCCATGGATCGCCTGCTATGCGGCGACGTGGGCTACGGCAAAACGGAGGTGGCCCTGCGGGCCGTGATGAAGTGCATTCTGGACGGCAAGCAGGCGGCCATTCTGGTGCCCACCACTGTGCTGGCCCAGCAGCATTACGCTACCGCCCAGAACCGGTTCCGCTCTTTCCCCGTGACGGTGGAGGTGCTGTCCCGGTTCCGCACTCCGAAACAGATCAAGGAGATACTGGAACGGGTGAAGGCGGGCCGCGTCGACCTGCTGATCGGCACCCACAAGCTGCTGAACAAGAATCTGGAGTTCAAGGATCTGGGACTTCTTATCATCGACGAGGAGCAGCGCTTCGGCGTCACCCACAAGGAGAAGCTGCGGGAGCGGGTGAAGCAGGTAGACACCCTGACGCTGTCCGCCACACCTATCCCCCGGACGCTGAACATGGCGTTGTCCGGCATCCGGGACATGAGCACCATCGAGGAGCCGCCGCAGGATCGCCAGCCGGTGCAGACCTACGTGCTGGAGCACGACTGGGGCGTTATCGCCGAGGCCATCCGCCGGGAGCTGGATCGGGGCGGTCAGGTGTATTACCTTCACAACCGTGTAGAGAACATCGAAAACGCCGCCGGACGGCTACGGCAGCTGCTGGGGGACGAGGTGGCCATCGCCACCGCCCACGGTAAGATGGGCGAGCGGGAGCTGAGCCGCGTCATGCAGCAGATGGCCGACGGCCAGATACAGGTGTTGGTATGCACCACCATCATTGAAACGGGCATCGACATTCCCAATGTGAACACGCTTATTATTGAGGAGGCCGACCGTCTGGGGCTGAGCCAGCTGCACCAGATCCGGGGCCGTGTGGGCCGTTCGGGGCGGCGAGCCTACGCCTACCTTACCTACCGCACCGGAAAGGTGCTCAGCGAGGTGGCCAGCAAGCGGCTGTCCGCCATCCGGGAGTACGTGGAGTTCGGCAGCGGCTTCCGCATTGCCATGCGGGACTTGGAGATTCGCGGCGCAGGCAATCTGCTGGGGCCGGAGCAGTCCGGCTACATGATGAGCGTGGGCTATGATATGTACCTGAAGCTGCTGAACGACGCGGTGCTGGAACAGCAGGGCAAGCGCGCGGAAATTCCGCCGGACTGCGCCGCCGACCTGACAGTGTCCGCCTATATCCCGGAGGGCTACGTGCCCTCGGCGGAGCAGCGGATGGATCTCTACCGCCGCATCGCCGCCCTGCGTGACACCGAGGGTGCGGCGGAGCTGACCGACGAACTGCTGGATCGCTACGGCGACGTGCCCAAGGCGGTGACGGCGCTGCTGGATGTGGCGCTGCTGCGCTCGGCCGCCGCCAAAGTGGGCGTGTGTGACATCACCCAGCGGGGAACGCAGCTGATCTTTTCCTTTGGCCCGCAGCCGGATATCGCCGCCATAGCGGCGGTATGCGCCATGGCGGCCTACCGCCAGAGGTTACAGCTGAGCGCGACTGCCCAGCCCAAGCTGACGCTGTATTTGCAGCCGAAGGAGGAAGCCCTGTCCGCCGCAGGAAAGCTGGTGGAGGAGCTGGCATTACGACATGAGGAACCGGCACAGACCAAGGCCGGAAATTTTAAGGAGGAGCAACCATGAAAAAAGAAACATTCAATCTGGTCGTCCGCTTTCTGGTGGGCCTGGCGCTGTCGCTGCTGATCTGCGCCGGTATGATCATGACGGGAAAGCTGGGCAGCGACAAGCCTCTGCTCCAGCAGGCCAGCGGCCTGAAGGGCACGGAAACGGTGATGACCGTGGACGGCGAGCCGGTGGAGTCCTGGGAGTACCTGTATATGGTCACTTACTCGGCCCAGAACCTGTCCTATTACGGCGTCACCGATCTGAGCACGCAGCTGGGCGAGGGCTTTACCGCCGCCGACTACGTGGCACAGCAGGCGGAGGCTCAGGTGAAGCAGCAGGCCGCTGTCCGGAAGTGGGCCAAGGATATGGGCATCACGCTGACCGAGGATGACGGGGCCACCCTGCAGCAGCAGAAGGAAGCCTACGGCGAGGATCTGCAGAAGGTATTGCAGATCAACGGTCTCACGGAGGAGCAGTATGACCAGCTGATGAGCACCACGCTGCTGTATAACCGGCTGTACGCCGCCTATTGCACCACGGATGGCGCGCTGCGTCCCAGCGACAAGGATCTGCTGGCGCTGGCGGAGGAGCATAGCCTGATGACCGCCGACGTGCTGTTCATCAGCACCGCCGAGCTGGACGACGCCGCCAAGGCGGACGCCAAGGCCCTGATGGGCGATTATGCCCGCCAGTTGTCCACCGCCGACGACAAGGCCGCCGCCTTTGCTGCGTTGGAGGCAGGGGAGGACGTGACCGTTCTGGCCAGCAACACCTATGACGGCTGCGACGAGACCACGCTGAACAAGGCGCTGGCCGCACTGGCGGAGGATCAGGTCAGCGGCGTCATCGAGGATGAGACCGGCTACTATGTGGCACTGCGCCGCGCCGTGGACTTGAACGCCGTGGCCGAGATGGCCTTTGGCGAGGATCTGTCCGCCCGTATCTCCGGCGCACAGGTGGAGCATAACGACAGCGTGTACAACGCCATTGACCTGACGTCCTTCTACGCCCGCTATACCGCCGGCCAGCAGAAGCTCTATGCTCAGCTGACAGCGGAGCAGCCGCAGGGCTAACGGAGAAGATTGGTCGTTTTGACGAAAAACGGAATGCTTTCCTGACGTGAATCACGATTTTTTCACAAAAAGTGATTTTTGGATTGACATATGTTAAAAAATTAACTATGATAGTAACACTGGAACACATCACAGTGTACTGTATATTTTTCCAACATTGATTTTAGGAGGAACTATCATGAAGGATCTGTACGTTGTCAACTGCTGCCGTACCGCCATCGGCTCCTTTGGCGGATCCCTGAAGAACACCCCCGCCGCCGAGATGGGCGCTATCGTTGTCAAGGAAGCGCTGAAGCGCGCCAACGTGGCTCCCGAGAACGTGGACGAGGTCATGTTCGGCTGCATCCTGACCGCTGCTCAGGGTCAGAACGTTGCCCGTCAGGTTTCCATCAAGGCCGGCATTCCTTATTCCGTTCCCGCTTATACCGTGGGTATGGTGTGCGGCTCCGGCATGAAGTCCGTTATCGAGGGCGCCCGCTCCATTCTGGCCGGTGACAGTGACATCGTGGTCTGCGGTGGTACCGAGAACATGAGCGCCGCTCCCTATGCCGCTCCCGACGCCCGCTGGGGCGCTCGTATGGGCGACAAGAAGCTGGTCGACACCATGATCAAGGACGGCCTGTGGGACGCTTATAACAACTATCACATGGGCACCACTGCCGAGAATATCAACGACATCTGGGGCATCACCCGCCGCGAGCAGGACGAGTTCGCCGCCGCCTCCCAGCAGAAGACTGAGGCCGCCCAGGCCGCCGGCAGGTTCGATGACGAGATCGTCCCCGTGATGATCAAGGTCAAGAAGGAAATGGTTCCCTTCGCCAAGGATGAGTATCCCAAGGCCGGTGTCACCGCGGACAGCATCGCCAAGCTGAAGGGCGCGTTCCCCGTGGGCCCCGAGTCCCCCAACCCCGTGGTGGTCAACACCTTCGAGCCCACCGGCTGCCAGGATGCTCCCGATAAGGGCACCCAGCGCGTTACCGCCGCCAACGCCTCCGGCATCAACGACGGCGCTGCCGCCATCGTGCTGGCCTCCGGCGAGGCTGTGGCCAAGTACGGTTTGAAGCCCATGGCCAAGCTGATCGGCTGGGGCCAGGGCGGCGTGGATCCCAAGATCATGGGCGTCGGCCCCGTGGTCGCTTCCCGCAACGCCATGAAGAAGGCCGGCGTCACCATCGACGACATCGACCTGATCGAGGCCAACGAGGCCTTTGCCGCCCAGTCCATCGCCGTGGCCCGCGAGCTGCACTTTGACATGAGCAAGGTCAACGTCAACGGCGGCGCCATCGCTCTGGGCCATCCCGTTGGTGCTTCCGGCGCCCGTATCATCGTCACCTTGATCCATGAGATGATGAAGCGTCCCGACGCCAAGAAGGGTCTGGCCACCCTGTGCATCGGCGGCGGCATGGGTACCGCTGTCGTGGTGGAGAAGGTCTAAGCTACATTCTGTATCCCCAACCGGGGCCGCTTTGCGCGGCCCCGGTTTTTTTGCGCTGCTCTGCCTCCTTTCTCTTGCATGATCTCCATTCCTTTGCTATAATTAGGAATCATTACTACAAAGAAAGGTGCGTGAGCATGAAGCAGCAGCGCAACACCCGTCAGCGGCAGTTGGTTTTGGACGTGGTCCGGGGCCGCCGGGACCATCCCACTGCGGAGCAGATCTACCAGAGCGTCCGGGAGCAGGATGCCCATGTCAGCCGCGGGACCGTCTATCGAAACCTGAACCTGCTCTGCGACAACCGGGAGATCTATCGGGTAGTCATGTCCAACAGCGACCGCTTTGACCTCCGAACCGATCCTCACTATCATATGCACTGTCTGGTCTGTGACAGTGTGGTGGATGTTCCCTACACCTATGACCGCGCCTATGACGAAACGCTGGAGCAGGAAACCGGCTACCGCGTCCTGTGTCATCACATGGTGGCAGAGGGCGTTTGCCCTGACTGCCAACGTTCCGAAACGGGCTCTGTGCAATAATTTCTCTACTCGCTAAAATCCAACGGGTCACGGAGTACTTTCCGTGACCCGCTTTTTCGTTGGACGCCGCTATTCGGGATACAGGCCAGTTCGCTGGCAGTGCATAAAAAAGAGCCGCCCCAAGGGGCGGCCCAAACGGGTGGGATATTGGAAAGCTTCCTCGATTATGGTAGCACGAACTGGCTCTATTGTAAATGGGAGCTTTTGTCGAATGCTGTCCCCTTTCGGCGCTTTAAAATTTTTTGTGAATTTTATACATTTGCATCTGGTAAAACGCAGGGGAATGTGATATGATTTGACCATAGAGAGGGCCCCATCCCTCTTCCACGAAAGGAGCGAGCATTATGAAGTATACTTACGCATGCAAGAAAGTTCCCCTGAATGACTCCATTAAGGATTACGCTGAAAAGCGCGTGGAAAAGCTGGAAAAGTATTTCCACCGGGACGATGCGTCCGCCTTCGTGACATTTACTGTGGAAAAAGACAAGCTGTGCACCGTGGAGATCACCATCCGGGATGGTTCCACTCTCCTCCGGGCGCAGACCACAGAACCGGATGGGGATATGCGCGGTGCCATTGACGCCGCCGTCAGCTATATTGAGCGGCAGATTCTGAAAAACAAGACCCGGCTGGCCAAGCGCCTGCGGTCCGATGCCTTCCCCGCCGTTCCCATGGATGACTTCTCCGTGGCGGAGGAATCTGAGTTCCACATCGTCCGGACCAAGCGCTTCTCCGTGAAGCCCATGAGCCCGGAGGAGGCCATTTTGCAGATGAACCTGCTGGATCATCAGTTCTACTTCTTCCGCAACTCGGAGAACGACAACAGCCACGCCGTCGTTTACAAGCGTGCGGCAGGTGGCTACGGTCTGATCGAAAGCGACGATTAACCTTCCCGTCACGCAGCAATGCGCGGGCATACATAGAAACGATAAGCCGGCGGCACAGGGTCGCCGGCTTTTTTCGGGCATAAGATACTGTAATGAGATACTTCATGGGGAGAATGCAATGAATTTATGTGATATTGAGACAATCCGAGCGGTTCTGGGCCGTCATGGCTTCCATTTTTCCAAATCGCTCGGACAGAACTTTCTGACGGACGAAAGCGTGCCGCGCCGCATCGCGGAGATGAGCGGTGCTGCCGAGTGCGGAAACGCGGTTGAGGTCGGCCCGGGCATGGGCTGTCTGACGGCGGAGCTGTGCCGCCGCGCGGAGCACGTGGTTTCGGTCGAGCTTGACCGTGCGCTGCTGCCGGTCCTTGCGGAGACCATGGCAGAGTTCGACAACTTTGAGGTCGTGCAGGGCGACGTGCTCGCGCTCGATCTTGC
>ERZ834722.2807-NODE-2807-length-12914-cov-9.489152_pt1 | contig 12914 bp, 10 predicted proteins | sample MGYA00519576_ERZ834722 | MGnify/ENA primary metagenome ERZ834722 (study PRJEB31850, sample SAMEA3708759) | human gut metagenome | biome: human gut; feature: human-associated habitat; material: faeces | place: China | collected 2014 ...
ACTTGCATGTGTTAGGCACGCCGCCAGCGTTCGTCCTGAGCCAGGATCAAACTCTCTAAAATTTGTATCTCAACAGCCTTTCGACTGTTCAAATCAATTTCAGAGCTTTAATCGCTCATTGACGAATATGTCACTGACTATATCCGTAATTCCTGATGCTTTTTAGTGTACATCTCACTGTAATTCTTTGAGCTTTCCTCAAAGTCATTACGGGTTTCTTTACTATTATCTCGTTGTTCAATTTTCAAGGTCCTACGCACTTTCAAGGCTTGTTTGCTTTCTTCATTTGAAGTCGCTAACCTCAGCAGTGCAAGAGCTATTATACTACACTGTTTTGGTTTTGTCAAGCACTTTTTAGAAGTTTTTTAAAAAGTTTTTTCAGCTTTTAAAATCAAAACCGAGCAACACTTTTGATTACTTCCTGAATGTTGACTCTCCACTTCCGTGCGTTCTACACTCTTTCACCGTCTGTGTTTTCTCTTGTCTACCTCGCCTCTCAGCGCAACAGTTGATATTATATCAGCACTTCTTCCTTTTGTAAACCCCTTTTTGACAATTTTTTTATCTTTTTTACATTATCGGCAATTTCTACATTTTAAACCCACTTGTTGTTTATTTTATCCCAAAATTCACTATATACACCCTTTTTTAAAAATATACTTTATTCGACAGATTTTCAAAACAATTTTCTTGACAAAGAATGGGTATATATATATAATAGTATTAACAAATGAATCCCCTTAAAAACATTGACGGGAACAAGATGCAAATGAACCGGCAAAGAGAGCTGACGGTTGGTGTGAGTCAGCATGGAACATTGTATGGATAGCTCATCCCCGAGTTTTTCGTGTGAAGTGTATATACTATATATATGTAATGCGAAACGCAAGACTGCGTTATTGGTCGGGACTTTGTCAGAAGTCTTTAAGGAGAACACAGTGATGTGTTCTTGAATACGGGTGGTACCACGGATTTTATTCGTCCCTTTGTTTAGGGGGGCGATTTTTTTGTGCTATTTAACAGGAGGTTATTATATGAAACCATCATTTGAAAAGTACATTCCCTTTAAGCAGATTAATCTGCCGGACAGACAGTGGCCAAACAATACTATAACAAAAGCACCGATCTGGTGCAGTGTTGACCTTCGTGACGGTAATCAGGCGCTTGTCGATCCTATGAACCTTGAAGAAAAGCTCGAATTTTTCCACGCACTTTGCGATATGGGCTTTAAGGAAATCGAAATTGGTTTTCCGAGTGCGTCAGAAACAGAATATGAAATCTGCCGTGAGCTTATTGAAAACAACCACATTCCCGATGATGTAACAATTCAGGTTCTTGTTCAGGCAAGAGAGCATCTTATCAGAAAAACTTTTGAGGCTGTTAAGGGTGCTAAGAATGTTATCGTTCATTTCTATAACTCAACTTCAACTCTCCAAAGAAAAGTTGTTTTCAAAACAGATATGGACGGTGTAATCAAAATTGCCGTTGACGGTGCAAAGCTTATTAAACAGCTTACGGATGAATATGACGGAGATACAAACTTCAGATTTGAATATTCTCCCGAAAGCTTCAGCGGTACTGAGCCTGAAAATGCTGTTGAAATCTGCGACAGGGTTATTGAGGCACTCGGTTCGACTGCCGAAAATAAGTTGATTGTCAATCTTCCTAATACTGTTGAGATGTGTACACCGAACACATATGCAGATCAGATTGAATACTTTGCAAGAAATCTTAAACATCGTGACACCGCTATCATCAGTATCCACCCACACAATGACCGTGGATGCGGTGTTGCCGCAGGCGAACTTGCATTGCTTGCAGGTGCAGAAAGAGTTGAGGGTACACTCTTCGGCAACGGTGAGCGTACAGGTAATATGGATATCGTTACAATGGGACTTAATATGTTCACACAGGGCGTTGATCCTAAGCTTGACTTTTCAAATCTTCCAAAGCTCCGTGAAATCTATGAGCGTTGCACAAATATGAAGATTGACCCTCGTCAACCATATATCGGCGAGCTTGTATTTACTGCATTCTCGGGCTCACATCAGGACGCTATCAACAAGGGTATGAAGTATATGAAAGAAAGCGGAACTGAGTACTGGGAAATTCCGTATCTTCCGATTGATCCTGCCGATGTCGGCAGAGAGTATGAGCCGATTATCAGAATCAACTCACAGTCCGGTAAGGGCGGTGCGGCTTTTGTTATGAACAATAACTTCGGTTATGACCTTCCGAAGAGAATGCATCCCGAATTTTCAAAGCTTGTTCAGGCAAAATGTGAGGAGCTTGGCAGAGAGCTTATTCCGAAAGAGTTGTTTGAGGTGTTCGAGAAGAATTATCTTGAGCATAAGCAGAAATATGTTCTCTCAAGCAGAAAGATTTACGAAGAGAGCGAAAACGGCAATGATTATGTTCACTTCAAGGGCAAGATGAAGATTAACGGCAACGAAGAGGTTTCTCTCAGCGGTGTCGGCAACGGTCCTATTGATGCATTCTTCAATGCAATCAAAAAGGTCGGTCTTGACAAGTACGAATTCATCTCATACAGTCAGCACGCAATTTCTCAGGGTTCAGACTCAAAGGCTGTTTCATACATTGAACTCAAAAAGCCTGACGGAAAGAATATCTTCGGCATCGGCATTGACTCAAATGTCAATGTTGCATCGGTACTCGGTGTTCTCAACGCAATCAACAGAGCCGAGGCTTAATCAATTTAACAATTCAATTTTCAGGGCTGTGCGAATGTACAGTCCTGTTTTTTATGCTCTAAATCACTCTGTTTAGAAAAATGTTACAAATCGCCTTTAAAAATCAAGAATTTCGTTACAAATGATTGAATATTTTCAAGAATAATGTTACACCGCCTTTATTTGTCCTTAAAATGCCCATAATAAGCCTGTTGGCGAAAAATAGGGACATACAGCTAACCATAGCTATATGCCCCTGAAAATCGGTTTTAAAGCTTATTTCATGCTGTTTTCGTAAGACTCAATCATCTTTTTAACCATCTGACCGCCTACAGAACCTGCTTCTCTTGCAGAAATGTCGCCGTTATATCCCTGTTTGAGGTTTACGCCTACTTCGTTGGCACATTCCATCTTAAAGCGTTCCATGGCTTCCTTTGCCTGAGGTACATTAATCTGATTGTTATTGCTTGACATAATTTGTTTTCTCCTTTTCAAAACTTTTAAATCTCGTTAAATTTATTAATAAAGCGGCGTTTCGGCATCCCGTTTTCATCGCCGCAATAGTATTGTTTGCGGTGAAATTCGTTTTATTATTTGTAATTTTTTCAAGTTTTGAAATTCACAAAAAACATCATACAAAGCAAAAAGCAGCCATGCCAAACGACATAACTGCTTTTTATATTGTGTATGAAAGGGTTAGGGAAATAAGCCTTTCGTCTTGCTGTTAAAATATATTGAGTTACTTCTTCTCGATTGAATCGGTCTTGTAGATGAAGTCAACCTTACCGTCCATATCATCGGAAATACCGCTGTAGTTGTTGTACTTCTTTGATGCTTTCTGAACAGCCTTGAAACGGTCGATGATATCCCGGACATCACCGTTTGCGGCATCAACAATGCTGTCAATGCCCTCCTCTTTGAACTTCTTCATACCCTTGGACAATGTCATTGCACCGTCATTGAGCTGTTTAACACCGTCAACAAGTGCTGCACTGCCGTCCTTGAGAGTACCAACGCCCTCGAAGAGGCTCTTTGTACCGTCCGAAAGTGAGCTTGTGCCGTTTTTGAGAGTTTTTACACCGCTTTTAAGGCTTGATGTACCGTCCTTGAGGGTTGAAGTACCGCTCTTGAGTTCGCTTGTACCGCTCTTAAGACTTGAAGAACCGTTCTTGAGCTGACCGGCACCGCTTACAAGTGAACCTGTGCCGTCCTTGAGTGTATATGTGCCGGCAAGAATCTGCTGAGCGCCCTCGTTAGCCTGATCAACACCCGCTGTGTATGAAAGCACACCCTGATAGAATGTGTTGTAGCTGTCAAGCTGAGTTTTGAGAGCCTGAAGTGACTTTCTGCCTGCCTGAGCTTTTGCAACACCTGCCTGAATCTGACTCTGAACCTCTTCGCTGTTCATATTTGTTTCGATAAGGCTCTGAATCTGTGCCTCTGTATTGCTGTCAATTGCAGTCTGAACCGCAGATGAACTCATTTGTGTAGAAACTGCAGTAGAAACCTGAGCCTGAACTTCTTTGCTGACCTGACCTGCGGCAACAGCGGCATCATACTGATCTGCCGTCATACCAAGACCTGCGGCTGCGAGAACCTGTTCCGTAACAGACTTTCTTACCGTTGCCTCAACGGCAGTTATGATAACATCCTTCTGGCTGTTTACAGTTGCCGTTACTGTTTCAAGTGCTGTATTGTAAGCGAGCTTCTGAGCATTTTCATCGCTGAGTGATGAAATAAGTCCTTCAAGAACGCTGTCATAGTTTTTAATTGTAAGCTTGTCGGCTGTAAGACCTGCGGCGGCAATCTGAGTGTCGGCAGTTGAAAGAAGTGTGTTAAACACCTGTTCTGCACCGCTGTTTAGAGTTGCGCTGTTGGATGAAAGCTTGCCGAGACCGCCCGCAAGTGTTGCAACATAACTGCTGAGACTTGCCGCACCGTTGTCAACCTGTGACGCACCGCCTGCAAGTGTTGCAAGACCGCTGTCAAGCTGTGATGCACCGCTGTCAAGCTGTGATGCACCGTTTTTGAGCTTTGACGCACCGTCATCAAGCGTTTTTGCTCCGCTTGAAAGACCGTCTGCACCGCTGTCAAGTTTTTTTGCACCGCTGTTTACCTGTTCTGCACCGTCATAAAGCTTGTCAATACCTTCAATGAGTGTGCCTGACTTGTCAAGAAGTGTGCCGATACCGTCATAAAGCTGTGAAGAACCGTCAACAAGCTGTTCTGCGGCGTCTTCGAGTTCATCAAGAGAATCCTTAAGCTCGTCAACCTTATCGTCAACCTTTGAAAAATCAACATCGTTGAAAATATCGTTCATTGCAACTGTCATTGTTGTTGAAAGTTCAAAGTCGGTTGTGTCTGCTGTGATTTCAACATAATCAGGGATTTCCATTTCATCCTTGTCAATATCAAGGCTGTCCTGCATACCCGGAAGAGCAAAACCGGCAACGATTGTTCTTGTACCGTCATTGATAGCCTTGCCGTTTGAAACCTCAACATTTTTGAATTTGTCATCGTCAAGAATCATACCCGAAAGCATAAGGAACGGAACATTAACTTCTTTTGTCTTGCCGTTAATCTTAACCTTTTCCTTCTGTGTATTTTCATAGTCAATGCGGATTGTAACCTTACCGCTCTTGCCGGCAATTTCATCTGCAGAAACAGTTTTGCCGTTGAGCTTGTAGCTTAATTTGAGCTTTACGGGAAGTTCGGTTGTGCCTGTTCCCTGATAGTAGATGTCATCGCCATTTGCAGCCCACTCATAAGCATTGTCTTCGTTTACCGTGTATGTTTCGTCACCCTTAACATTTTTAACACCCTTGAGGTTTGAAACATCCTTTACCTTGCCTTTTGTATCTACACCCTTGAGCCAGTCGCTTACAATGATTTTCTTAGCCGCACCGCTTGCGTCGGCAATGACATAAACGGTTTCATTTTTGCTGAGCTTTTTGAGAGCCTCTTTAGTTGTGCTTGCCTTCTTAACAGCCTCAACTGTACTTTCTGTCTGAACACCGAGAGCCTGTGCAGTATTGTCTGCACCGGCGGAATAAGCGGCAACACCTACTCCGCTGCAGAGAATTGTGAGTGCAAGTGCGCCTGAAATAGCACCCTTAATGTAGTTTTTGCTTAAAAATTTATGATTATTATTTTTGTTAGTCTTTTTCATTATACAGCAGCCTCCGAATTTGATATTTTTTTCGGCTTAAAACCGAGAGTTGTCTTTGCAATTACCTTGTCGAACAGCATAAACATTGCCGGCAAAATAAGCGTTACGCAGAACATACTGATGACAGCACCTCTTGCAAGGAGCTTACAGATTGATGAAATAAGGTCAACATCCGAGTAGAATGCAACTCCGATTGTAGCGGCAAAGAGTCCCATTGCACTAACGATAATTGACGGAATTGAAGTTTCAAGAGCCGTAATAACCGAGGTGCGTTTATCGTTTCCGAGATACCTTTCCTTCTTATATCGTGTCGTCATTAAAATTGCGTAGTCAACCGTTGCGCCAAGCTGAATTGTACTTATACAGATAGGTGTGATGAACGGGAGCGACTCGCCCATAAGATGCGGAATACCGAGGTTAATAAAGATTGCAAGCTCAATAACCGCAACAAGAATAATCGGAAGTGTGATACTCTTTTCAACAATCGCAATGATAATAAAGATTGCAACAATAGAAATTGCATTTACAACCTGAAAGTCAACTGTCGTGATGTTTACAAGGTCGTTTGTACAAGCGGCTTCACCGATGAGAAGTCCGTCCTTATCATACTTTGTAATGATTTTATTCAACTCGTCAATCTGCTTTGCCATAGGATCTGTGGCTGTTTTATACTCAGAGTTGATAAGCATAAGCTCCCATTTATCATTTTTGAGAACGCTTGTGATTGAATCGGGAAGAACCTCTTCCGGAACAAGCGAACCTACAACGCTTTCAAGACCGAGAACATATTTTACGCCGTCAACCTTTTCAAGCTCGTTTGTCATATTTCTTGCGTCCTTTGCAGAAAGCGAAGAATCAACAAGAACCATATGTGTTGTACCGACGCCGAACTCATCTTTAAGTTTTGTGTTGGCAATTACATTTGCCATATCCTCGGGAAGACTTTCCGACAAATCGTAGTAAATCTCATTGTTCGTCTGGCTGTATGCCGAATAGAACGGATAAATAAGAGCCGCAAACATTACGAGAAATACGGGGAAAATTTTAACAAGTCCTGTTGCAAGCTTCTTTGTTGACGGAATAAGCGACTTATGCATTGTCTTTTCAAGAGGCTTGTCAAGAACAAGAATGAGTGACGGAAGAACCGTTACACAGGAGATAACACCGAGGATAACACCCTTTGCCATTACAATACCGAGGTCAAGACCGAGTGTGAATGTCATAAAGCAAAGTGCGATAAAGCCTGCAACCGTTGTGATTGAACTTCCGATTACGGAACGGACGGTTTCGTGAATTGCAACAGCCATTGCCTGCTTGTGGTTTTCACAAATGCCCTTTTGTTCTTCGTAGCTGTGCCACAGGAAGATTGAGTAGTCCATTGTTACCGCAAGCTGAAGAACTGCCGCCAACGCTTTGGTAATGAATGAAACCTCACCCATAAAGTAGTTACTGCCCATATTTACGAGGATAGCAACCGCTATACTTGCAAGGAACACAAACGGGATAATCCAGTTATCCATAAAGATCATCATTGCAATTACCGCAAGGACAACAGCGATTGCAACATAAGTCATTTCCTGTTCCTCAAACATATCCTTCATATCCGTAATCATTGCCGACATACCCGAAACAAAGCATTGTTTACCGGCAACCGAACGGATTTCTTCGATAGCGTTCATTGTTTCATCGGCTGATGTTGAGGTATCGAAGAATACCGCCATCATTGTTGCATTTCCCGAATTGAACGCATCATAAATTTTGTCGGGCAACATTTCCTTTGGAATTGAGATGTCGGCAAAATCGTCATACCAAAGAACCGTATCAACATGGTCGATTTCTTTGATTTTTTCCTCTGTTGCCGCAACATCCTTATCATCCATATTCTCAAAGATGAGGAATGAAAAAGCACCCTTTCCAAAGTCATCAAGCAGATAATCCTGACCCTTGATTGTGTCGAGGTTATCGGGAAGATAACTAAGAATGTCGTAATTAACCCTTGTAAATGCCATTCCCAAGGCTGACGGAATCATCAGTGCAACGGCAAGTATAAGGATTACGAAACGGCTTTTAACAACCGCTTTCCCTAACTTCATATTTCATACTCCTTCATATATGATTTGCAGACTGCACTCTGCATTCAAAGGAACGATCCGAGAGGTGAACCGTATTTCCTTTGTCCGTAATATATTCTATTACGACTTTGTTAAAATTTAAACAGACACAAAAAATGCCGTGTCAGGAATTTAGACACGGCAATAAATTTGTACGAAAATCAGACATTTTGTTAAATTCGTCTGCATTTCAGACACGCAAGCAAGCGCAAATATTCAATTTTAACCAATAAAACAGCAATCAGGCATTGATTTTGGCACATCTGTCCAATGCAGACTCCATTGAACCCTCAAACAGCTCACAAATGCGTTTCATCTTAATTCTGAGGTCATATTTCATACCTCCGCCGAGCCAGTCGATAATAAAACCGACAAGCTGACACTTGTAGTACATAATCATTGCGTCAAGGTCATCTTCGGCAATATTTTTTGTAATTTCAAGCTTGTCAAAATAGCTTTTTATAGCGTGAGTACAAATCCTGTTGAGATACACATCAAATGTAGTTCTGTTCGCAGAATTGTAAATGTGCTGAATCACCGACTTGTTAGAAAAAGCATAGTCAATTACAGAAATCAGACTTTCATAAACAGAAGTATTGTTGTCGGTTTCGGTCGCAACAAATCTGTCAGCCTCTTCAACGAGAATTTCCTCAAGAAGCGACGGAATGTCGTCAAAATGGTAGTAGAAAGAATTACGGTTAATTCCGCATTCTTCAACAATTTCCTTGACTGTAATTTTATTCAACGGCTTTTTATTCAAAAGCGAAATAAATGTCGCCTTGATAGCCGCCTTGGTAAATGTCGGCATAGTGTCCCCCCTGAAAATTGCAAAACATCCGTGTGCAGACGGATATTTCCGTTCCGAATTTTTTCATACACAATATATGCAGCCGATTGCTACACTAATCAAAGTAAATTGTATCACAATTATTTAAAAATAGCAATAACAAGCATATTAACAAAATCAGGGGTTTGTTTTGTATTTCCTATGTAAAAAAGCCCCGAATTAAATCAAAGCTTTTTTCATAAAGTGATAAATTCAATATCTTTCGGAAAATCATTTTGCACACTGCAAAGGCTGATTTCATAGTCCGAAAATTTATATTGTTTAATATAATATTCGGTTTGATTTTCAGAGAATTTTCCGTTGCTGACATCAACACTTTTTGCGCCACGGTGAAATCCGTCACCCATACATTTTAAGAGTGCCTCTTTTTTAGTCCACAATTCAAAAAATGTGCCGAGCCTGTCAAAAGCGTTGCCGAGCAATTTCATCTCGTTGTCGCAGAAAACAATTTTTCCGAGCCTTATGCCCTTGAGAAATCGAATTTCTTCAATATCACAGCCGACTTCGGACCCCGACAACGCAAAAAGCACATAGCTTCCGCTGTGCGAAATATTGAAACAAAGCCCGTTGTCACATTCGGGTTTGCCGAATTCATTCACGGTGATTTTTGCACCGCCAAGAAATTTGTTCATAAACAATCCGCCTGCAATGCAACGCAGTTTATCGTCAGCTCTGCGGCATCTTTGAACACGCTCCGCTCTTTCGGGAGAAAGCTCACCGACTCTGTCAAAAGAAATTTTGCGGATATCGGTTATAAAAAGCCGTGTTTTCATATCAATAGCCACGGAGAGCGTCAAGCGAATCATCGGACATAATCCAATCGTTCACATCAATTTCCGTAAAATCGGTTTTATCGTTTCTGACAATAACCTTGTCAATGCCTGCGTTGATAACCATACGCTTGCACATTGCACACGAAGATGTGTTCTGAACATACTCGCCGTTTGACATCTCCTTGCCGACAAGATAGAGCGTTGCGCCAATCATCTGTTCTCTTGAAGCATGGATAATAGCGTTCGCCTCGGCATGAACGCTTCTGCAAAGTTCATAACGCTCGCCACGGGGAATGTTGCGTTCCTGACGGATACAAAATCCCAAATCACAGCAATTTTTTCTGCCTCTCGGAGCGCCTGTATAGCCTGTTGAAACAATCTGGTCGTTGTTCACGATGATTGCGCCAAAATTTCTGCGCAGGCAAGTTCCCCTTTCAAGCACAGTTTCGGCAATGTCAAGATAATAATTTATTTTGTCAATTCTGTCCATATAAAAACACCGTCCGTTATCATAATTTCAAATTCGGTCAAGTATATTTTAGAGTAGCCGAAAGCAGTATCAGCCTTTGAGCTTTTCAACACAATCTCTGCATACATATTTTCCGCCGAATGCAATCAGATTATCAAGAGTATTGCAAAAAACGCACTTGCTCTCTGCCTTTTTAATCGTAACGCACTCATCGTCAGCCTCAATGTGAAGAATGTCACCCGGCTTAATGTTGAGGTGGTTGCGGATATCCTTTGATATTACAATTCTGCCTGCTTTATCAATTTCCCTAAAGTTTGTATAAATCATTTTAATTCACCATAATCCCTATTTTTTAATTCACCATAATCCCTATTTTTACCTATACTACCATTTTTCGGGATTTTTGTCAACGATTTTATTAAATAATTTGATTACAAAAATGACAATATTGTACATTTTGTCGTTAATTGCAGCAAAAGGAGTAAAAATGCTGAATTATATCTGGAGCGGACTCATTGCCGTGAGCGTATTGTGTGCGTTGTTTATGGGCAACACCGCCGACATTTCAAACGCACTCATCGAAAGCGGAGCGTCATCAATACAGCTTATCCTCACAATGGCAGGCATAATCTGCCTTTGGTCGGGAATTATGAAAATCGCAGTCGAAAGCGGTTTGACAAACATTTTTGCAAAAATCTTTGCACCGTTGCTCCGTCCGCTTTTTCCGAGGCTTGATAAAAAAAGCGACGCCTTTCAAAGCATCACCATGAATATCAGTGCAAATCTGCTCGGACTCGGCAATGCCGCAACACCTTTCGGACTAAAGGCAATGGAACAGCTGCACACGCTCAATGACCGCCGTGACATTGCGAGCAATGAAATGGTTGTTTTTGTAGTTATGAACACAGCGTCACTCCAGCTGTTACCAACAACGCTTGCCGCACTCCGCCAATCCTACGGAAGCTCTGCACCTTTTGAAATTATCGTTCCCGTCTGGATAAGCTCTGCGTGTGCGTTGACGGTGGCATTGCTGATTGCCTGTACGCTGAATATCAGGCAAGGTAAAATTTGAGAAATGTGGTGAGCAAATGGAATTTGTAATGCCGGCATTTGCGTGTATTGTTGTGGTATTCGGGCTGATAAAAAAAGTTCCCGTATTTGATGTGTTCATTTCGGGAGCAAAAGAGGGAGTAAAGCTTTTGTACAACATTGCCCCGACAATTATGGGACTTGTGTTTGCCGTTGACCTTTTGCAGTCAAGCGGAGCAATTGACGCAATATGCGCACTGATTCAGCCGACAGCGGAATTTTTAGGATTTCCGAAAGAAATCGTTCCGCTCGTACTCCTCCGCCCCGTTTCGGGAAGCGGTTCGACCGCACTCCTCACAGCCCTTTACAAAACCTGCGGTCCCGACAGCTTTGCGGGCAGAACAGCCTCCGTACTCGCAGGTTCAAGCGAAACAACCTTCTACGCAATCGCAATGTACTTTGGCTGTATCCGTGTCAAAAAAATTCGTCACACCCTCTTTGCCGCCATAACCGCCGACCTAACCGCCGCAATTATGAGTGTTATAACGGTCAGATTGTGGTTTAATATGTGATTGTAAAGTGTTCCCATTTTGGCACACTTTTCCTTGTCTTTGGGTTTTTGCTCCCATTTCGGCACAATTTTATTTTAACATTTTTCAATTTGTCATTTCCCTTGCCAAACAGAGTTATTATTCCAAAAATCCGATACTAAATCACAAATCACAAAAAGCAAAAGCACTCCGTGACTTATCTTTACGATAAGTTTACACGGAGTACCTTTCATTTTCAACAGCCATTAACAAAAATATGTCTGCAAATTTTGTAATGATTTTAATTTTCAAAATAAGATTATAAGCTTATTTATCCGCATCACTCATAAAATTCTGTTCGTTTCAGATGAATGTAAGATCATTTCATTTTCATTGCCGACACAACACCCCACCGCAATTGCAAAAACCTTTACAATTTCAGACTCATTGCGGTCGCATATTTTCAAGTTTTTTATTACTTCAGTACCAATTCCAAGTCACTTTTTCAGCGGAGAGTGTGATATTGCAAATGCTGAATTTGCGGTATTTTTTATATTGCTTTTCAGCATCGTAATAATTAACACTCAATTCAATTTTTAATTCGCTGTTATTTGCAAAGCAATCTATAAATTCAGCTGTATAAGCATTATTGATTGCATTAATAAACTCAGCCTGTGACAAGGAAATACCTTCAAATTTTCCGTTTTTATCAGTTGCCGAAACAAAATTAAAATCGTTAAAAGACTCCTCTTTCATTGCCACAATCATATCACAATGCTTATAACATTCGTACTGTTTATAACAATCGCCGACATAATCCTGCGGAAATATTTTAATATCAAATGTAAAAATCATTTGATTATTTTCGCATTTAACAGAATTCAATTTTTGATCATGCAACACTCCGTACGGCATACTGATATGCGATATAATAATTTCGTTATTCATTTTCATTCTCCCAAAGTTACATTTTTATTTTGTTTTTTCAAAAGCAACAGGCTTATCAGAATTACTGTGCCTTCGACAGTTTTATTATACCTGATACAAATTAATTTCGCCATCACAGTAAACATATGCAGGGCATATCTCAAACACGGTGGTAACGAAACAGAGGCCATGCTTCTCATACAAAAGTATCTGACACCTGTCAGGTACAATCGAAATTATCCTATCCACCTCCGTCCAAAGAGAAATAGGGATTTCATGTATAGGGTTGCATAAATCTCGTTACCAATATACTCCATTATGAGGCAGATATGCAATCTGTCTTTTTGTCATACACAAAAAAATGATTTG
>ERZ834722.2810-NODE-2810-length-12901-cov-4.923712_pt1 | contig 12901 bp, 16 predicted proteins | sample MGYA00519576_ERZ834722 | MGnify/ENA primary metagenome ERZ834722 (study PRJEB31850, sample SAMEA3708759) | human gut metagenome | biome: human gut; feature: human-associated habitat; material: faeces | place: China | collected 2014 ...
TTTCATTTTCTTCCTCTCTCTTTTACAAAATCCCTGCTTGAACAAAGAATGTGCCTCGGCACATTCTTGCGCCTGCGGCGGTCGCTTGCGACGCCTACATTGCACGCCGCAGTGCGCATCCCAGCGGAGCGTTTCTTGTGTAATGGGAATGAAATTTCCCATTACACAAGAAAACCCCGTCCTGTAAAAGGACGGGGTAATATCTCCGAAACCACCTGTTACTGCATACTCACTTACGATTTATATGCGCCCGTCGTAACGAGACGGATACGGCAGAACCTACTCATTTTCGATCTTTCAGCCTGCAACTCAGAAGTGATATTCAATCATCTGCTACTCGCACCGGTCTTGCACCGTCACCGGCTCGCTTTGCCCTTTACAAATGATCTACTGTCTTCGTCATAGTCATTATCTAAGGGTGATTATAATTCTGTGATGCACGCATTGTCAAGTGGTTATTGTGCCATCTTCCTCTGTTTCCATCAGCTTATGCATGATTTCCTGTCCTGTTTTGGTCGCAGCCAGACCGCCAAGCGCCGTTTCCCGGAAAGCACTGTCCATTTTGCAGCCGACTTCCTGCATTGCGTCGATCACCTCATCCGGCGGTATCCTGCTTTGAATGCCCGCCATTGCCATATCCGCACAGCTGACGGCGTTCACTGCGCCCACCACGTTCCGCTTCACGCAGGGGACCTCCACCAGACCCGCCACCGGGTCGCACACCAGGCCCATCAGGTTTTTCAGGGCCATGGCCGCCGCGTGGCCGATCTGCTGAGGATCGCCGCCCCGCAGGGAGGTCAGAGCGCCAGCCGCCATAGCGGAAGCCGTGCCGATCTCAGCCTGACAGCCGCCGGAAGCACCGGCGATACAGGCCCGGAAGCTGACCACCGCGCCGATGCCGGAAGCGGTATACAGAGCCTGCAAAATCTCTTCCTCGGTGGCGCGGCCCATCTGGTACAGAGGCACCAGTACCGCAGGCAGTACACCGCAGGCGCCTGCGGTTGGTGCCGCCACGATCTTCCGCATGCAGGCGTTGGACTCGCCTACGCTGAGGGCCGTAGCAATGACCTCCTGCACATAGGGGCCGCTGTATGTAGTATCCGCCGCGGCGTAACGCCGCATCTGGGCACCGTCTCCGCCCACAAGGCCGCTGCGGGAGCGCTGGTCGCCCTGATAACTGACGGCAGATTCCAGCATAGCATGCCAGGCAGCCCGCATTTTTTCCATGGACTGCTCTTCCGTTACCTGCCGCTCCTCCATATCGGTTTCCAGAACCACCCGCCAGAAGGGGATGGACCGGGAAGCCGCCTTTTCAAAGATCTCCTGCATGGAATTCAAGGCCATATCAGTCGTCCTCCTTCTCGTAATAGATCACGCCAAGCACCTGCGGCACTGCCTTCAACTGCTCCAGCTCCGCTGCGGGCACCGGCTGGTCGATCTCAAAAATCGTCATAACGCTGCCGCCCCGGCGGTCACGCACCAGACTCATATTTGCGATGTTGATGCCGCCGTCAGAGAGTACCTTGGTCAGGGTCGCCAGCTCGCCGGGCACGTCCATGTGACGGACGATCAGGGTGTTGAAGATACCGGTGAAGTCCACCGCCACGCCATCCAGCTGATCCACCCGGATCCGGCCGCCGCCGATGGACGCCGCCTGCACTTTGGTCTTTTTTCCGCTGGCACCCTCCACCGTCAGCACTGCCGTGTTGGGGTGAGCCTCCCGCAGCTCGGCGGGATGGAACACAAAGGACAGTCCCTGCTCCTTTGCCACGGAGAAGCTCTCCGGGATTCGCAGATCATCGGGCTTCATACCCAGCAGCCCTGCCACCAGCGCCCGGTCCGTACCGTGGCCCCGGCCGGTCTCCGCAAAGGAACCGTACAATCCAATGTCCGCCTTCACCGGCGGTTCTCCCAAAAGGGTCCGGGCCATCCGCCCGATGCGCACAGCTCCCGCCGTGTGGGAACTGGAGGGACCTACCATAATTGGTCCAAGGATCTCAAAAATATCCAGCATGAGCGCTCCTCCTTTGTTACATTTCTCTAATTTTAAGAGTATCACAGTCTTTTCTGTTTTGCAAGCATTTTCCGCCATTTTGTCTATGATAGAAAGACACCCCGCCGAGGCGGGGTGTCTGTTTCTGGTATTCTGCTTTTGGTCAGTCCAGCACCTGAACGGCAGCGCCCAGCACGCCGTCTCCGATGTAGACGCTGAGGGTGCCGTCGATCTCGCCGTCCCACAGGTGGTCGCTGTTGGGCAGTGCCTCTGTCAGCATCTGCCGCACGGTCTCCATCTCCTCCGGTGCGCCGCCATGAGCCACCGCCAGATTGTACCGCTTGTGTTCGCCGCAGCGGTCCACAGCCATATCCACCAGCTTCCGCATCACCTGATGCCGTCCCCGGACCTTGGCCACAGATTGCAGCTGTCCGTCCGGTGCAAAGGTGATGATGGGCTTGATCTGGAGCATGGTGCCGGCCATAGCCGTGACCTTGCCGATCCGGCCGCCCTTCACCAGATACTCCAGCGTATCCACAGAAAAGAAGGGATAGGTGTTGGCGATGAGCTGCGGAGCCCGGCGCTCCGTCAGTTCTTCCCAGTCCATGCCGTTTTTGATGTCCTCAGCCAGCTGCAGCACCGTCATGCCCTGACCCAAAGCGCCGCTGACAGAGTCAAACACCTTCATGGCATAGCCCTGCTCCGCACATTCTCCCGCCAGGATCCGGGCCAGATTATAGGTCCCGGACAGGCCGCTGGACAGCATGACGGCGATCACGCCGTCATATCCCAGATCAAAGATCTCCCGGAGCTTCGCGCTGAAGTCCTCCACACGGGGCAGGGAGGTCTGGGGCAGCTCGCCGTTATGAAGCCGCTGATAAATATCCGGGCCGGTGATGTTGACGCCGTCCAGATATTCGCCGTCCTCGCACAGGATCCGCAGCGGGACAAAAAAGATATTGTTTTCCCTGGCCTGATCCCAACGCAGGTCGGCACTGGAGTCCGTCAGCAGGGCAATTTTCTTTGGGGTCATTTTTTCTGCTCCTTTTTACCCAAAAGCTTAATGGTTCAGAGGATATTATGTCACAAACTTACCCAAAGGGCAAGTCCTACCCGTTTTCTTTCTTCTCATTTTTCTGCATCCGCTGAAAGCCCTCCCGCTCCGGCAGATCATCCGTCATGCGGCCAGCCGCTTCCGCGGCCTTTTCCTCAGGCGTGGGGCGGTGGGTATGCCAGTTAGACATATTGATGGGCTGATCTGCCTCAAAGAGGTCATAGTAATCCGCATCCCGGAGCTTCGGCCGGCGATGGCGGATAATGGCCGTCAGGGTCGGATAGAGCACAATGGCGATGAGGCCGCCGGAAAAGCCGTTGTTGTAGAGGTTCAATCCCGCCACCGGGCCGCCGGTCTGCAGTACCAGCGCCGAGTGGATGAACCCCGCCAGTATGCCGCATACCGGGCCAAAGTGGCCGGCAACGGGGGCCAGCGTGGTCCCAAACAGGCCCGCCAGCTGAAGTGCCGGGTAATTGGGTTCGTAGTGCATACCGTAGGCCCCCAGCCACACGCCGAACATCACGGGGATGATGTTCCGGGGATGCTTTCCGAAGGCGGAAAAACCCATGATGGTGAAAATACCGCCCAGAGTGGGGCCGTTGAGGTCGCCCCCTACCAACAGCACATAGGCAATGCCGATCAGACCGTTGATGCCGATATTCACCATCACCGGCCCGGCGCCGAACATACGCAGATAATCGTTGGGTGCCCGGCCCGTGGTGCTCAGCAGGCGCCGGTATCCGGCCCACACGGCCCATGCGGGATCGCCGCAGCCGAAGGTGCCGATGAGGATGAACACAACGCACAGGGCGCCGCAGGCAAGGCTCAGTTCAAAATTGAGACCCGTAGACCAGTAGAGCACGGAGTCCGGTTTGTCACCGAAGGCCGTCAGGATCGGCACCACCATCATGGCGAACAGGCCACAGGCAAAGCCCATGTTGTAGAGGTTCATGCCGTTTTGTATCTTATAGGTGTAAGCTGACAGGGACGGCAGCAAAAAGCCCACCAGAACACCGGTGAACGCGCCTAAAGGCAAGCTGGCGTGGACGCTGCCCAGTGCCATATAGCTCACCAACGGGGCCAGCGCCGTCGCCAGCAGGGCCACGGAGGCATACTTGGAAAACGGCTCCTTCTGATACCGGGCATACAGCCATGTCCCTAAAATGATGGGCCAGATGTTGAACACATTTTTTCCAAACAGGGAGAAGCCCGCCATCAGCCCCATCTCCACAATGGTAAAGCCGTTGAAGGGGTCCTTGGCCAGCTTGATGATGAGAATGGAAATGATGGTCACCAGTCCCGCATTGACAAAAGCGGCGGCGGGGCCTGCAATATGGATATAGTCTGTGATCAGAAGATCCTGCATGGTGACGATCTTCCAAAGCCCCGACAGGAGCTGTTCCGGATGGCCCATGCTGAGACCAATGAGCATCAGCACAATGGAAAACGCAATGGTCCCCGGAAAAATATACTGATAATAGCGGCTCGTGTTCACGGGTCTCCTCCTGCTTCTTAACGTTTTCTTAATACTCCAAATTTATTATACTGTGGTTTTTCGCAGTCGGCAACCCAATTCGTGAAATTTTTCACCAGTTCAAAAAAAGTTTACACTTGCCTTCAGCGTGTCGGAAAAGTCTTTTCGCCACGCGTGGAGCAGGAATACACCGTCGGCCCAGCCGGTTTCCGTGCGCTTTGCGCCCGGAAACCGGGGGCGCAACGGGTCGAAAAAATCTTTTCTTCCCGTTGCCCTTATTTTCAGAACTTGTAAAAGTTCTGAAAATATTTGATTTCAATGGTGCAGGAAACCTCTCTTGGGTTTCCCGCACACACCCTTCCCTACCGTCGCACAAATCTCCCCCGGCGGCGCTTCGCCTGTTTCCCCTCGTTATTTACCCCCAGACCTCCATCATCACGCCGCCGGTGACCGCCTCCCAGCGCTGCGCCGTCAAGTCCGCCGCGGACAGCACCGCCACCGACAGGTGGGCGGGTTTCAGCCGCTCCACCGCCCGTTTCAGGGCCGGAATGTCCGCCGGAACACGCCCCGCGCCCACCGCCAGCGCCGTGACGCTCCAATGGGCGAAGTCCTCCTCCACCTCTCCCCGGTCGCCGCCGCCCAGCGTGACGCACAGCTCCTTCAAAAAGGCGGGGGTCAGGGTGCGCCCCCCGGCCATGGCGGCCCGGACGGCGGCACGGCGGTCCTCCATCGCGGCCCCCTCCCGGACGGGCAGGCCGTAGTCTCGCTCCCACAGGGTCAGCCCTCCGGTGGCGGTCTCCACGCACACCTGACCGTTCTTCTCCGCCACGGCCTCCGCCATGGCGTTCTCCCCCTGTTCCAGCGCCGCCAGTGTCTCCCGGACGGGGGAAAGCTCCGTCAAAAACTCCGGCAGTCTCATGCCTTCACCTCCGTCAGCGTCAGCGTGCCCACCACAGGCACAGCGCCCTCTTGCAGCGTCAGGCTGTCGCCGCTTCCGTTCATGGTGAAGCCGGACACATCCGCCACGCCCGCGCAGTCCAGCAGCAGACGCAGGGCCTTGCCGTGGCTGACCACCCTCGTCCGCAGGGCGTTGTCCCGGAAAAAGGCGGTCAACCCCTGAGAAAAGGCGGTTTTCACGCCCTCCAAGCTGCCGCCGTCCATCAGCGTCACAGACGCCGCCACGTTCACCGCCGTCTCAGCGGCGGCAATGACCCTTGCGTCCGCGCCCACGGGCCGCTCCCGGTCCACGACGGCTTGGGCCTCCCGAATAGCGGCCTCGCCGGGGGCTTTCCCCTCCCGGCCCACCGCCACAATGTCCACGGTGCCGTTTCCTCTTGCCAAAGGCAGCACCTTCACCCGCAGGATGTCCGCCACCTGTCCGCACCATGCGGCGTAGTGATCGGCGTTGCCGGAGGCGGGGGTTGCGGCCAGCGCCGCCAGCGTCCGGGCGCGCAGTTCCTTGTCCGTCTCCCCCTCCTTGCGGACGCACCCCCGGTCGGCGCATACGGCGGTGAGCCACTCCCCCACAGCGGAGGACACAAAGGCCCGCCGTTCCAGTCCGTCGATCTCCATGCTCCAAAGCTGCGCCATCCCGTCGGCGCAGGCACGGAGCACGTCTCCGGCAAAGGTGCCCTCGGCGGCGCTGCCGGGGCCGGTGTAGGCGGCTGTCAGCAGCCGCAGCATTTCTTCCTTGGTCATCTGATCGAAACCTCCGTTTTCTGGGTAAACTCCTCATAGACGGTGTGCACGGTGAACCGGGCCTCCACCCGGCTCCCCTTCTTCGAGAAGGAGAACCCGTCCACCTCCCGGATATAGGGACACGCCAGCAGCGCGTCCCGCACATACTGCCGCACCTGACTTTCCAGGATACCCTGATCCACGCAGCCGCCCAGCAGCAGCGTCAGCTCGTTGCCGTAGTCCGCCGACCATGCGGTGTAGCGGAACCGCTGGCTTTCCGGCCGCAGCGCCCGTGCCGCCCAAATTTTCAACGCCTCGTCGCCGCTGACCAGATACGGCTCTCCCCGGCGCAGGGCAAAGCACCGGTTCTCCCAGTCCACGGCCCACTCCCGGAACAGCGGCAGCGCCGCCTCCGGCGCGGTGTCGGGGGCTGTGCCCCAATCGGGAAAGATCATGCGCCCCCACCTCCCACAAAGCCGAGGATCCAAAAGCCCTCCTCACAGGACAGCAGCGCCAGCTCCTTACCGATGTCCTCCTCACGGAACACCGTCCCTTGGAGATAATACAGCCCCTCGGTCAGCGCCGTCCCCCGGACGGTAACGGTCAGCGGCGAAACCGCCGTCAGCGTGCCGAACAGCCCCGCCGGGGCGTCCTTCCGCTCCGGCGTCAGCAGTTCCAGCAGTTCACTGTAAACGTTCATGTCTCAACTCCCTCCAAACTCAGCGACGTGGTAAACACGCCCTTTTCCCAGCGGTGCTCGTGGGCGGTGATGTCATAGACCCCCTCCAACCCCCATTGGAGCCGGTGGGCCTCCACCCGCCCGCCGCACCGGAGGGACAGATCCCCCAGCACCGTCACCCTTGCGGACAGGCTGCGCCGCCGCAGCGCGGCCCTGGCCTGCGCCTGCGGATCGCCGCTCTTTCCCATCACCCGCTGGAACCGCCCGCAGGCGGTGATGTCCCCGGTATTCTGGGCGGCGGCGAGAACACGTCCGTTCCGGCCCGTCACCACGGCCCGGTTCACCATGCGCCCCATGGACGCCCGCCCGGAGACCTCCAACACCCGCTCCGGGGGCAGGGGAACGGCCCCGCCGCCCCCCTTCGTCACGGTCAGCGCCCCGTCTCGGACGGCGATCTCCCGCCCCTCCCCCACGGCTCTCCGCAGAATGGAGAACGCGGACTCCCCCGGCCCGGTGACGATAGTTCGGTAAAGGCCGTCATCCTCCACGGCCCCCAGCGGAACGCCCAGTTCTCCGGCGATCTTCCCGGCGATTTTCCGCCCTGTCCCGGCGTACACGCCGTACAGCTCGTTCCGGGTCAGATATACCCCCCGGTCATAGGCCGTCAGGGTCACGGCGTCCGGCGTTCGGTCAAGCGCGTGGACGCTGCCGAGGAAGATCTCCTTCCCGCCGTCATCCAGCAGCCGCACCACGTCCCCCACCGCCACGGACAGCTTCAAAAAGTAGGTGTCCGCCGGAGCGATGAGCACCGTGGCGGTGAGACACGCCGCCGCCTCGTTCCGTGTCTTGCCCAGCCGCACCGATCCCAGCGCGGGCATGACCATCTGTTGTCCGATCAGCAGTTTCACAGCGTCAGCACCTTTCCGATTTGCAGTTTCCTGGGATTCGTCACGCCGTTTTTGGCGGCGATGCGCCCCCACTTCGTCCCGTCGCCGTAAAAGCGGCAGGCGATGTCCCAAAGGGTGTCCCCTTTTTTGACGGTGTAGGTCTGGGGCGTGACCCGCTCGTCCGTCCGCTTGCGGACAGGAGCGGAGCCGCTCCCGCCGCTCCCCCCGGCCAGAGCCGCCAGCGCCGACTTGAATTTATACTCCCGCAGTGTCACAGTCAGCCCCACGTCCCTGTCCCCCTCCGTCAGCGTCTCGGACACGTCCTCGATGAGAAACGCATCATTGATGTCGCTGCCGGAGATGATGAGCCGCACGGGGTCTCCGGAATCCTGCCAGCTTTTCAGCATGGCGAGGATGCTTTCCGGCTCCTTTCCGTCAAAAAACGGCGAGTAGGCGCTGGGGAGGAACGTGGTCAGCCTGACCTCCCGCAGACCCCGGCCGCCCCAGATATTCACCGTCCCGCCCATGGCAAGGCTCCGCACCCGGTTCTCATTGGGCCGGGTGACGGTGAGCCGTGCGGGATTGACTGTAAAGTAGATGCGCTCCTCACCGTTGTTGTGCCAAAGCAAAACGGTTCTGGTGTTCATAGAAAACCCCCTATCTCACAGCGGCGGCACGGCGCAGGCCCTCCAGCAGTCCCTCGGCGAACCGCTCCACCGATTCCGACTTCGTTTCGTGCACTGTTTCCCCGACTTCCGACTTGTTTTCGTGCAAGTCCTGCCGTCTCTCCGCCGCAGATTCCGACTTCGTTTCGTGCATCGTTTCTTCGACTTCCGACTTGCTTTCGTGCAAGCCCTCCTGTCTCGCCGCCGTCAATTCCGACTTCGTTTCGTGCACCATTTCTCTGGCTTCCGACCTGTTTTCGTGCAAGCCCTCCCGTCTCGCCGCCGCAGATTCCGACTTCATTTCGTGCATCGTTTCCCGGACTTCCGACTTGCTTTCGTGCAAATTCGACCCTCGCCCGGACACTTCCTCAGTGTTCCCGGACAGTTCCAAAGGTGCTGAAAATCGGTCATTTTCCTCGGACAACGCAAGATTTTGTGGTACAAAATCGGAAAAACCACCCAAGATAGGGTCTGTCCGGTCTGAACCGTCCCCGCCGAAAAACTCATGTGAGACTTGTCCATCTGCCGCTGTGCCGTCCGGTTTCCGCACGTCCTCAAGTCGGATTTCCGCCTTTTGAACCGCCTTTTTCCGCACGTCCTCATGTCGGACTTTTCCCGTAAGATCCCCGTTTTCCTGCACGTCACCAAGTCGGAATTCCCTTGCTGACGGCGCTTTTACCGCAAAATGAGGCGCATCGTTCCGCACGTCACCAAGTCGGACTTCGGCCTTTTGAACCGTGTTTTCCTGCACGCCGTCAAGTCGGATTTCCTTCTCGGACGGCGCATCAACTGCCAAATGTGCCCCGTCCTTCTGCACGTCCTCATGTCGGACTTCCGCGCTTTTTGTCGATGCGCCGTCTCCGTCCGCCGTCACGCCGCTGAGCGCCAGAACCGTCCGTGCGGCGGCCGCCGCCTCCTCGTCGGACACATAGGCCGTCACCTCGGCAGGGGTGAACAGCCGCCCCTCCCGGCGCAAGGTCTCCCCGGCGGTCTGCAAGTCCCGGCAGGCGGCGTAAAGCAGCGCCCGTCCGCCGTCCCGCATCCCGAGAGCGGCGCACTCTCTGGGCGGCAGAGCCTCCACCGTCACCGTCCCCAGCAGACCGCACGCCACCTCAGCGGTGCGGCCCCTGCGGGAGACACGCTCCCGCAGGACGTCCGCCAGCGCCATCAGTCAGCGGCCCGGATGCTGTCCAGGCACACCAGATCGGAGGGCCGGAAGGTAAAGGGCAGCTTCTGCTGGTTCACCTCGCCCATCTTGTAGTTCATGAAGGGCAGTTCGGTAAACGCCACGTTGTCGATGCTGTACCGCTCCTCGCCGCCGTCGGCAGCGTCCGGGTCTTTCAGGGCGGTGGTGATGGTGCAGCGCTTGTCAAGGCCGCGCTTGGCCTGTTCCAGCACCTCGTAGAACCGGGTGTAGACCTGCTTGAGGGTCATGGTGCCCTCGCCGGCGTAGCCGGTGATCTTGGAATCCACGTCCATGCCGAACTGCACCTTCTCCCGCTGGACCTTGACGGTCAGCGTCAGCTGGGACAGCTCGGCGATGCGCGCGCCGTCCACCCAAACCTCGGCAAAGGAGCCGGACAGGGTGCGGTTTGCCTGTAAATTACTCATACGTTCCTCCTATTTCACGTTCGTCCGATGGTTACATGGAGATGACCAGCGCCAGATCCTCCATGGCGTCGCAGAAGGTCAGCTTGGCCTCCAGAAACACCTGACTGCCGGTGTTGGCCTTCAGAATGTCGGTGTCTTTCATGTCGGAGGTGTCCATCCCTCTGGCTTCCAGATAGCTTCTCTGCCCGGACAGAGACACAAAGCACCGGTTGTCGGCGGTCTTGTCCAGCACATCCCCCTCCAGCCCCTTGAGATAGGCGTTGATGGCCGTCACCAGAAGCAGCTTGTTGTCGTAATCGTTGAGCACCTTGCCCACATAGCCGCTCTCGAAGGCCTTGGCAATGTCCCCGCGGATCAGGTCGATGCCCTCCACGATCTTGATCTTCTGGAAAGGCGCGGCCTTGTCCGGGGTCAGCGTGGTCAGGGAGTTCACCGCGCGGCCCAGACGGTAGCCCTCCCGGCCGGGGACGATGATGAGCTTGCCCGCGTCCACGTCCGCGTCCGGCTCGGCCAGTGCGTCGCAGCCCACCACCTCCGGCAGGTTGACGTAGGTGGCGGAGCGGGTCAGGGGCAGTGCCGCCAGCAGTGCCGCCACTCGGACGGCGTAATCCTTTGCCTCCATCGCGCCGTCCTCCAGCGTCAGGCCGGACACGCACAGGTTCACGATGCCCTCGCAGTCGGGGGCTGTGGCGTTGGCCACCACGGCCTTCACGCCCCGTCCGCCGTTTCGGAGGGTCTTGATAAAGGACATCACCCGCGCGTCCTCCAGACCGGGGGCGGCCAGCCAGTCAAAGCGCAGACGCTCCAGCGCCTGATAGGTTTTCTCCGCGTCCTCGCCCACGCGCAGCACCCAGACCTTGGTAGGCGCGGCTAAAAATGCCAGCTTCAGCAGGCGGTAGTTCTCAGGGGAGAACTTGTCCTCCGGCACCTCCGCCAGACTTTTGTACGCGGCCTCTGTCGCGCCGCCCGCGGTGGCGTCCTTCACCGCCACCGCCAGCACGCCCCTGGCGGAACGGGTGATGGCGGACACAGCCGCCGTCTGAAAGCTGATAAAAATTTCAGGAAGACCCATAAATACCTCCAAATTTCAAAGATTTCCTTGTCAAATGTCCAGATTGAGAGTCGCCATGCGTCCCGGCGGCTCCATGCCGGGCTTCTCCGGCTGGGGCAGCGGCACGCACAGTTCCACCGTGAACGTCAGCGTCTCCCCCTCGGTTTTCACCTCCAAGGGATGCAGCGTCCGCTCCCCCATGGGAACGCCCCGGAGCAAAACCGGCGTCAGGGAGGAAAGCAGGGCGGTGTTGACCTCCCGCTCCCGGTCGGATGCGGCGGAGACCGTCACCCGGTAGGTGTGCTCTGCCTGCCGTCCGCCGTCCACCAATACCGTCCCGTCCTCCCGGACGGACACCGCCAGCAGGGGGTATTCCCCCCGCACTCTCGTCCGATCCGCCACGGTGCGGACGCCCGTGCACGCCTGCAAATACGCTGCCACGCTGTCCTGAACAGCCTTCACGCCTGCCCCTCCTTTCCTGTCTCACGTGAGACTTGTCCATCGTCGGAGCAAGCTGCATATCCCTCGCTTCCGGCTGCCGCCGAAAGCTCACTCATTTCGCTGCTCCTCCTCTCCCCAGCGGAACCGCTTTGCTGGGTTCCGCCGGGGGCCCCCACGTGACTGATTTCCACCACTGTTACGCAATGGCTGTCATACCGGAAGCTGTCGGAGGTGCGCCCCATCCAGACGCTTCCCCCCTCGTCCGTCACCTCCACCCGGTCGCCCAGCCGAAAGGCCAGCTCTGGGCGGGTGTACAGGGTCAGCCGGTACAGCGCCTCCGGCCAAGCGGCGAAAAGGGACGGCGGCGTGGGGGCGCTGGTGTGCTCGGAGCGGCTCAGGGCGCAGGGAGCGGCCTCGCAGAGCCGTTCCTCCCCCTCCGTCAGCGGGCGGAACGCCGTGACACGGTGGGCATATGTCCGGGCGAGAATGTCCGCCAAGGCTTTGTCCGTCACGGCTCATCCCTCCTTCAGCCGCCCCAGCCTGCGCCACGGGGCCAGCCCCGCCAGCGCGGCGGACTGCCCGTCGAAGACGGCGTAGGTCACGGCGGTGTCGCCACGGGTGACGCTCTTCACGGCGGCCTCCCGGCCCTCCATGTCGAGGAGCAGCGCCGCCACCGCCTGCTCCATGGCCTCCGGGATGTCCTCCCGTCCGCACCACGCGCAGGCCCGCTCCATGGCCATCTCTGTCAGCGCGTCCCCGTTCTCACCGAGACTGCGGCCCGCCAGACGCTCCGCCTTCTCCCGAATGGCGGCCGCCTTGTCCGTGCCGCTCATCAGGGAGCCACCACAGCGCCGATAGAGGCCAGACGCTTGCCGGGCACGAACAGATCGTAGAGATAGCGGGCCTGAATGGAAGTGCCGTCAAACAGCTGGTTCTCCTGGGGGCCGAACTGCTTGATGGCGTCCAGCTTGCTCACGGCCAGCGGCGTCTCGCAGTGGGTGATGAGACAGGCGATGTCCTTGGCGTTCTCCCCCGCCACGATGCCGCCCTGATCGCTGTCGCCGCTCTGGACGGTGATAACGGTTTTCATGCGGCTCTGGGGCACGAATACGCAGGGCAGATCGTCCAGCATCATCACGTTCTCATAGGTCACGCCGTTGATGGACACGGCGTTGCCGAAGGAAATGTCGTGATAGGTGCCGTTGGCGGCCTCCAAAAAGGCGGTCTTGTGCTTGTGGCTGATGAGGGCCACATAGCCGTCCATCTCCTCCGCGTCGTCACGGACGGTCTGCAAAAGGCCGCTGACGGTGGCGATGGCGTTGGTCTTGGTCAGAGCGGCGGAGACGATGTGGCTGGCCTTGTGGGCCGC
>ERZ834722.2815-NODE-2815-length-12880-cov-5.682261_pt1 | contig 12880 bp, 10 predicted proteins | sample MGYA00519576_ERZ834722 | MGnify/ENA primary metagenome ERZ834722 (study PRJEB31850, sample SAMEA3708759) | human gut metagenome | biome: human gut; feature: human-associated habitat; material: faeces | place: China | collected 2014 ...
CAGCGGAGGCGATGCAGCTTGTCCCGGAGCACACTACCCGTGAGCTGAACCGCGAGTTCGAAGATAAGCTCGCAATGGCAGTTCTGCGCCGCACGGCGTCGAAGCTGTTCCTGCCCGTACCCGTGACGACGGCGATAGCGATAGTGCGCTCGCTGAAGTATATTCACGAGGGGCTGAAGGCGCTGCTGCACGGCAGACTCTCAGTCGCGGTGCTGGACGCGACGGCGGTTTCCGTCTCGGTGCTCCGCGGCGATTTCTCGACGGCAAGCTCCGTCATGTTCATGCTCTCCCTCGGAGAAATACTTGAGGAGTGGACGCATAAGAAATCGGTTGCCGACCTCGCGGGGGCGATGTCCATAAACATTGACAAAGCGTGGCTGCGTACCGGTGGGACCGAGACGCTTGTACCCGTCGGCGATATCCGCCCCGGCGATGAGATCGTTATCCGCACCGGCTGCATGATCCCGCTCGACGGCAAGGTCATTGAGGGCGAGGCGATGGTCAATCAGGCTTCGATGACCGGCGAATCCATGCCGGTAGCGAAGCGGCCGGGCAGCTATGTGTATGCGGGCACTGTCGCCGAAGAGGGCGAGTGCGTCGTCTGCGTGGAGAAAGCATCCGGCGGCGGCCGCTATGACCGCATCGTGAAGATGATAGAGGAGTCCGAAAAGCTCAAATCCACCGCCGAGGACAAGGCGTCCCGCCTTGCCGACCGCCTTGTGCCCTATACGCTCGGCGGCACGGTGCTGACCTATCTCGTCACGCGCAACGTCACAAAGACGCTGGCTGTGCTGATGGTGGACTTCTCCTGTGCGCTGAAGCTCTCAATGCCTATTGCGGTGCTGTCCGCAATGCGGGAGAGCAGCGGACATAATGTTTCCGTCAAGGGCGGGCGCTTCCTTGAGGCTGTTGCCGCGGCGAACACGATAGTTTTCGACAAGACCGGAACCCTGACCTACGCTACTCCGACAGTCGCGCAGGTCGTGCCCTTCGGCGGCAGAGAAGAGAGCGAGATGCTGCGCCTAGCGGCCTGCCTTGAGGAGCACTATCCTCATTCTATTGCAAATGCGGTAGTAGAGGAGGCCAAGCGGCGCGGACTGTCGCACGAGGAATACCATTCTCAGGTGCAATATGTCGTGGCTCACGGCATCTCAAGTATGGTTGATGGGGAAAAGGCAATAATAGGCAGCGCACACTTCGTTTTTGAGGATGAGGGCTGCCGCATACCCGAAGGCGAGGAAGAGAAGTTCAGCACGCTCCCGGCGGAGTATTCGCATCTTTATCTCTGCATCGCGGGCGAGCTTGCCGCCGTCATCTGCATACATGACCCACTGCGCCGCGAGGCGAAGGCCGCCGTCCGTGCGCTGCACGACTGCGGCATAGACAAGGTCGTGATGATGACCGGCGACAGCCGCAGAACCGCCGAAGCCGTGGCCGCGGAAGTCGGGGTGGACGAGGTGTTCGCCGAAGTGCTTCCGGAGGACAAGGCCGCGTATATCCGCAGTGAGAAGGCCGCCGGACGCAAGGTCATAATGATAGGCGACGGCGTGAACGACTCTCCGGCGCTGTCCGAGGCCGACGCCGGCATAGCGATAGCGACGGGCGCCGCGATAGCGCGCGAGATCGCCGATATAACCATATCGTCGGAGAATCTGTTCGAGCTGGTCACACTGCGCCGCCTGAGCGAAGCGCTGATGGATCGCATCCACCGCAACTACCGCTTCATCGTCGGCTTCAACTGCTCGCTCATCGCGCTCGGCGTCGCCGGTATACTCCCGCCCGCTACTTCTGCGTTGCTGCATAATCTCTCCACGCTTGCCGTGAGCATGAAGAGCATGACGAATCTGCTGCCCGAGGAAGAGTGACATGGCGGAGATAAGGAAAGCGGCCGAGCGGGACGTGCTGCCCGTGGCCGCGATATATGAGCATATAATCTCCGAGGAAGAGGCCGGACGCGTCTGCATCGGCTGGCAGCGCGGCGTATACCCCACGGAGCACACCGCGCGCGAAGCCATCGCGGCGGGGGAACTGTTCGTCATGGCCGACGGCGGTGAGATCGTCGCGGCGGCGCGGATAAACCGGACGCAGGTTCCCGAATACGCCGACGCGCAGTGGGAATATACTGCGCCGGACGATGAGATCATGGTGCTGCATACGCTGGTCGTATCCCCTGCCTGTGCGGGCAGGGGCTATGGCACAGAGTTTGTGCACTTCTATGAGCGCTATGCGCTCGAAAACGGCTGCCCGTATCTGCGCATGGATACGAACGCGAAGAACACGGCCGCGCGGCGGCTGTATGCGCGCCTCGGCTATAAAGAGGTCGGCGTCGTGGACTGCACATTCAACGGCATAGCCGGCGTAAAGCTCGTGTGTCTGGAAAAGAAAATAGGTTAAAATGAAAAGAGCGCTGCAAAAGCAACGCTCTTTTCATGCTCACTTACATGTTGCAGCCCGGGATGTCGCCGACGCCGTTGAGCACAAGGCGCGGACGGTAGGGGAACTGCTCGATATCCTCGCGCGAGGTGACGCCGGAGAGAACAAGGCAGGTGTCGAGGCCGGTCTCAATACCGGCGACCATGTCGGTGTCCATCCGATCGCCGATCATAACAGCCTCGGCAGAGTGGACGCCGAGGATACGCAGTCCGGTGCGCATCATCAGCGGGTTCGGCTTGCCGCAGAAGTACGCCTGCGTGCCGGTCGCCATCTCGATGGGCGCGACGAGCGCGCGGCAGGCAGGCACGATGCCGTTTTCGATGGGGCCGGAAACGTCGGAATTCGCGCCGATGAGCTTTGCGCCCTTCCAGACGAGGTTCGTCGCCTTCGTCAGCGTATCGAGCGAATAGGAGCGTCCCTCGCCCACGACGACATAGTCGGGGTTCACATCGTTCATCGTGATGCCTGCGTCGTAGAGCGCGTTCAAAAGGCCTGCCTCGCCGATGGCAAAGACCGAGCAGCCGGGCGCCTGATCGCGCAGGAACGCCGCGGTCGCGAGCGCGCTCGTATAAAAGTGCTCCTCCGTCACGTCGAGGCCCATGCGCGCAAGCTTCTGGCTCAGCTCGCGCGGCGTGTAGCCGCTGTTGTTTGTCAGAAACAAGTATTCCTTGTTTTCATCGTGCAGCCACTGGATGAACTCCGCCACGCCCGGCAGCACGCGGTTGCCATGGTAGATGACGCCGTCCATATCGCAGATGAAGCCCTTCTTTTCGTTAAAATCGATCATATTGTAAGTATCCATTCGTATCACTTCTCCTCTCTTCTCTCCAAATTTCATCAAATACAGTATAGCAGAGGGATTTGTCAAAAACCAGCAAAGAAATGTAAAATCTGCGTGAAATGCAAAAGGAAAAGAGACAGCCGAGGCTGCCTCTTTTTTCTCTTTATACTTCGCCGCTTAAAAGGCGCGCGACGGTGCGGCGGTAGACCTCGCCGCAGTTTTTCACCTGCCATGCATAGCCGTACTCGTTGTCACCGTGCATGTTGCCGCCCGAGGGGCCGAACGTCACGACCGGAATGCCGAGCGAAACGGCTAAAATATTCGAATCGCAGACCGAGGCGTCGTATGCGCACGGAAGGTCCTTGCCCGTGACGGAGTAAAACTCCTCCTGCAAAATTTTGACGAGCGGATGATCCTCCTCCACCGCGAACGACTGCATGTAGGGCGATTTTCTCGGCTTGAGGCGCACGTCGACCTTGCCGGAAAGGCCGAGCTGCTCCGCCGCCTCCATGATCTGCGCGATGCAGATCTCGTCCGTCTCGCCCGGAACGACGTAGCGGTCAACGAAGAGGTAGCACTTCTCCGGCACAACGAGCGTGCCGGGATTGCCGCCCTCCATATAGCGCACGCACCACGTGCCGTGCTTGAGGTGCGGGTGCTGGAGCGTCGGCAGCGCCTCGATGGCCGCGGCCAGGCGTCCGCCGGAGATAAGAGCGTTTTCACCGACCTCGGGATAGTGGCTGGCGTGCGCGGTCTGTCCGTGGACGGTCACCTCAAAGCTGTAGCGGCCGCGGAAGCCGACAGCCACATTGTCGTAGCGGCACTCGCCCATGATGGCGTAGTCGGCGTGGATGACGTCCTCCGCCACAAGCTGATAGGTGCCCTTGCTCAGGCCCTCCTCGTCGGCGACGAAGCAGGCCAAAATTTTGCCGTTGATCTCGTCGAGATGGGCGGCGTAATAGGTCAGCGTCTCCAGGATCGCGGCAAGGCCGCCCTTCATGTCCATCGCGCCGCGGCCATAGACCTTGCCGTCGATCTCCGTGGGGGTAAACGGGTCGGTCTTCCAGCGGTCGGACACATCGACGGTGTCGAGGTGTCCGATGAGCAGCACGGTCTTGCCGGGCCGCCCGCTGTCGAGCACCGACCAGACCGACGGGCGCTCGCGAGCGGTGTCCTCTTCAAAATAGCTGTAATGTGCTTCCATGCCGAGCTCGCGCAGGACATTCGCCACGTAATCCGCCATCTGTGCCTCGTGTCCGTTGACCGAACGGATGGAGATCATATCGTACCAGCGCTGTAAAATCCGTTCCATACCTTAGTCCTCCTTCGCCTTGGCCGTGCCGATGCCGGTCACGGCGTAAATGACAGAAAACACGATCGACAGCCACAGCATCGGCGCAAACGGCGCGAATGCCAGATTGGAAACGCCAAGCGTCGTGGCGGTGTAAGAACCCGTGGTCGACCACGACACCATGGGGGCAAGGCCCGTGCCGGTGTCGAGCATCGTGCGCATCAGATTCTTGCGGTCGAGATGATATTCCGGATACAAATCCTTCACCATGCCGCCGACAACGGGATAGGACACATAATAAGCGCCCGTGATGGTGAAGAACACCGCGTGCAGAATGAGCACACCGAGCGACATCGAACGAGAGGTCTTCGCGATACGCTCCACAAAGGCGAGCTGCACGTCCACCACGCCCGCCGTGCGGAGCGGCGCGCCGAAGATGCCCGCCGCGATCAGAAGGCCGATGGTCGAGAGCATCGAGGTAAAGCCGCCGCGGTTGAGCATCGAATTCACGACGTCCGAGCCGGTATCAGCGGAAAAACCGGAGTACATGACCGTCAAAATATCGTGCAGGCTGACACCCTGGCAGAGCATCGCCATCACCGCGCCCGCGGCGATGCCGGCGATAAAAGTCGGGATCGTCGGCTTTTTCATCAAAATCAGCACGACCACGACCAGCACGGGCAGAAGCAGCACGGGGCTGAGCCAGAACTCGGCGGAAACGGTGGAAAGGATATCCTCATACACTTCCCCGCCGACGCTGCCGCCGGAATAGCGCAGGCCGTAAACAAAGTAGAAAACGAGCGAAATGAGATACGCAGGCCCCGTGGAAATGAGCGCGTGGCGAATGCCGTCCATCAGCGGCACCTCGCACACCGTGGCGGTGATGACGGGCGAGTCAGACAGCGGCGAGACCTTGTCACCGAAGAACGCGCCGGTGCAGACCGCACCCGCGGCCGCGGGCAGCGGCACACCGAGACCCTGTGCAACGCCCATGCAGGCGACGCCGACCGTCGCGAGCGTGCCCCACGACGTGCCCGCCATGGTCGACATCAGCGTGCAGAGGATGCAGACGACTGGCAGGAATAAGCCCGGTGTCAGCACCTTCATGCCGTAGTAGATCATGACCGGCACCGTGCCGCTCGCCATCCACGTGCCGACGAGCACACCAACCGCCAGCAGGATCAAAATGGCCACGATCATTGACGAGACCGTCTCCTTGATGCCCTGCTGCAGCTCTGCATACGGGATGCCGAAGCCCCACGCCATCAGACACATGATGACGCCGTCGAGCGCCAGCACGATGCGGTTGTTGAGCTTCATCACAAGAAGCCCCACGATGATAACGGCGATGCCGACGAGCAGCATCAGCCCTGCCTGCCAGGGCTTTACGATTCTTTTTTCTTCCATGATTGTCGTCCTTTCTCGTTTTGGCTGGGTCAAATTGAAAAAGGATAACAAAAAAGCGGCCCTCTCCCCCCTTGGAGAGAGCCGCTTTTTATTCACTTGTTGACGCAGGTATCAGCAAAGCTGAAGCCGTTTTTCATTTGCTCACTGGCAGTGCGCAGGACCTTGTTGAGGATCTGCGTGCTCTCCTCTTTCGCCATCGCGCAGAGCTCGTCGTTCGCCTGCGCGGTGAGCGTGAAGTCGCCGCTCTCGCGCATCAGCCTGTCGTATTTAAGGACGATCTGTCTGCCGCGGATATTCACCGTGTCCTGATAGCCCCAGACATTCTGGATGCACGAGCCGTAGCACTTGTCGGCCAGCGCGCCGACAAAGCGGCTGACCCAGTAGAGATTGTCGGTCTCAGCGTCGAGCGTCACATTGCTCAAATAGTCCGGCATCTGCGGGACATTTGTGTACACCGGCAGCCACGCGGAAAATGTCGTGGAGCCGAAGCACACCCACTCGATACCCTTAATGGCATCGGGGACATCGCTTCTGATCTGACAGATCGTCGTCACGCCCGTGCGGTTGATGCCGATAGGACGGTAAATGCCGCCTTTTTCCGCATGGCCCGCATAGGGATCGTAGGGTGTACCCTGATAGTGGGACGAGAGCAGGTATTGGATATCCTCCGCGGCAACCTTGCGCTCGGGAACGTAAGACCACGGGATGTCGTCGCTTTCGGGCGTGAAGTCCGCGTTTTCGCCGTCCCAGCGGTAGGTGTGCGGTGCAAGGCAGCGGCCCATGAACCACGCGCGCGGCGTGTTGTAGATGTGGTCCATGTCGCGGTGCGAGCCGAAGATATCCCGCGGGTTGAACTTGCCATCCTGATTCAGATCCAGATGGTTTTCCGAGATGAATTCTCTGAGGTCTGCCGAGCAGAGATGCGATTCCCGGGCACCGAAGGCGTCCTCAAGGTCGAACGAGTCCATACCGAACTGGTTCGGGTTGATGATGACGCGATCCTCGGGAATTTTCTTCGCGATCCAGTGGTGCCCGCCGATGGTCTCGAGCCACCAGACCTCGTTTTCGTCGTTGAAGGCGATGCCGTTCGACTCATAGGTGCCGTATTGCTCCAGAAGCGCACCGAGGCGCAGCACGCCCTCGCGCGCGGAGCGGATGTAGGGCAGGACGAGGACAACGATGTCCTCCTCGCCGATGCCTCCGCAGCGCTCCTCTTCCCCATCCTTCGCCTCGCGCAGCTCGACCATCGGGTCGGCCGCGAGCACGCGCGGGTTCGAGGTCGTGGTTTCCGTCGCCGTCATGCCGACGTTCGCGGCGTTGATGCCGGTCGCGGCCCAAATGCCGTGCTTCGGGTCCACGCTCGGGCAGGACGTGTAGCGCATGGGGTTCTCCGGCAGTGTGATCTCCACGTGGGACTCTACGCTTTTATAAATCTTCGGCTGCTGGTCGGGCTCGACCACGATCAGCTTTTTCTCATCAAAATGACCGTCGTCCGTACGGGCGATCATCGTCGAGCGGTCATTCGTCGCCAGCTTACCGGCCAGTACAGTGGTGCAGGGCATAATTACATCTCCGTTTCCTGTCGATTTCACCGCAGCGCCGCTTTTTCGCAGCGCCGCCAAATTTTATCTGCATCCATTATATTCACGGAATCGTCCTCTGTAAAGGCCAAAGTCCCTTTGCAGGTGCATCAGTGGGATGGAACTATACCTTTTCCATCCCACTGTGCTATTTTTTAATGCAGCAGCACAATCCCCGCGCGGCCGCGCCGAATTTCAACCGAACCTCTTTCCCGCAAGATCGCCAGCGCCTTTTTCACGCGGTCCTCGGAAAGACCCGTTGCCGCAGCAAGGCTGCGCCGGCCAGAGCCCTCTCCCATCTTCTCGCGCTCGCACAGCGCCTCCAAAACGATCTGTTCGTCCTCAAGCGGATATGGGCGGGACGGGACGACCTCGCCAAACGCGGGCGAGATATCCGGACATAAACCGTTTTCCGACGTGCAGACGAGGAATTCCACCACATTGCGCAGCTGCCTTGCGTTGCCGGGAAAATCATACTGCATCAGCTCGTCCAGCTTTCCAGCAAAGAACACGTCAAACGGCGGAAGCTCCGGCGGTGAAGACGCCATCTCGCGGTAAAACTCTCTGGCAAGCGGAAGGATATCGGCGCGGCGCTCCCGCAGCGGCAGCAGGTGCAGCGGCAGCACGTTCAAGCGGTAGTAGAGGTCCTCGCGAAAACTCCCCTCCCGCACGAGCTGGGCGATATCCGCATAGGGCAAAAACTCGATGAGCCTGCTGGGAAGCGATGAGATCTTTCTTCCGACGATATCGCTGCTGCTCAGATTGAAAATTTTCTCTGCCGCCGCGTTGAAGACGAGGACATTGTCGCGGGCATCCAGCGTGATGATCCCCTCGTCCACCGTCTGCACGACCGTCTCCATCTCGCGGCGCATGGATTCGTTGTTGTGGTTGAGGTGGTTGATCTCCCGCGTGAGCGCGATCAGATCCTTCACATACTTCGCCGTGACCTGATGCATTTTCTCGTCCGGCAGGCCGAGACGCAGCATGATCTCGACGATCGTGCTGATATCGATAGTGCGGATGCCGACATCGATGATCTTTTCAATGCACCGCGGCAAATAGTGACATTGATCGTCGTATTCGCCAAACGTGATAAGCGGGCGCGCAACACCTTCATCCTTCGCACCGGGGTAAAACGGGATATAGCGGAACTGGTTGAGGCCCAACGTTTCAAAAAGGCGCACCGCGTCATAGGCAGAGGACTTAAAGTCATTCAGCGCATACACCTCCGAGCCCTCCGGCAGGCCGAAGACCTCGTCCAAGCGCTGCGCGGCAGACATTTGTCACAGCTGCACAGTGCTTTTTATCATCATAAATCAAATTTTTTGTAAACACCTATTGACACAGTAGGAATTAAGCGTTAAAATTCCTATCTGCAAGGTAGGCAATTATGAGCAAGGAGGCATGCCGCATGATGATCTCAACAAAAGGGCGCTACGCTTTGCGGGTCATGCTGGATATGGCCGAGCACGGAGGCGGCGAGTGGCATCGTTTGAGCGACGTCGCACAGCGCCAGCAGCTCTCCAAAAAATATCTGGAGAGCATCATGGCCGCGCTGAGCCGTGCGAACTTGGTCGAGAGCGCCGTGGGCAAATTGGGCGGCTACCGTCTGACCCGCTCCCCCGAGGATTACCCCGTAGGTGAAATTCTGCGGGCGGTGGAGGGAAATCTGTCGCCGATCGCGTGCCAGTCTGAGGACGGCTCCGGCTGCGGCGCTTCCTGCGACTGCGACGCGCGCCTTTTCTGGCAGGGGCTGGAAGACCAGATCAACAGCTATGTCGACAACCATACGCTGGCGCAATTCATGCGAGTCAATGAAAAAACACCGGCCGTTTTGAACGGCACGGAAAGAAGATAAGGTGGTTCAATATGAGTAAGGCACTTTTAGAGATTCAGAACCTGCACGTGCGGGTCGAGGAAAAGGAAATTCTCCACGGTGTGGATCTGACCGTGGGACAGGATGAGACCCATGTGCTGATGGGCCCCAACGGCACCGGCAAGTCGACGCTGGGCTATGCCATCACCGGCAATCCGACCTACAGCGTAACCGGCGGTTCGATCATTTTTAACGGCGAGGACATCACGGAGCTCCCCGTCAACGAGCGCGCGAAAAAAGGCATTTTCCTGTCCTTCCAGAATCCGCTGGAGGTTCCGGGCGTGACGCTGAGCGCGTTCATCCGCAGCGCGCTGGAGCAGAAGACCGGCGACCGCCTGCGCCTGTGGGACTTCAAGAAAAAGCTCAAGGAGACCATGGCGCTTTTGAACATGGACGAGAGCTACGCCGAGCGCGACCTGAACGTGGGCTTCTCCGGCGGCGAGAAGAAGAAAGCCGAAATTTTGCAGATGCTCATGCTCGAGCCCAAGCTCGCAATCCTCGATGAGACCGACTCCGGCCTCGACGTCGACGCGGTCCGCACCGTCAGCGAGGGCGTGCGCCTGTTCCGCGAGCGGACGCACGGCTCGCTTCTCATCATCACCCATTCCACCCGCATTTTAGAGGCGCTCCATGTGGATGCGGCCCACGTGATGGAAGACGGCGTCATCGTCCGCAACGGCGGCGCTGAGCTGGTGGATGAGATCAACGAAAAGGGATTCGGCAGCCTGAAGGAAGACTGAATCGGGAGGCTCTTGACATGGCAGATTTGAAAGAAAAGACCTATGTGGAGGACGTGGACCGCAGCGTCTACGACATGCGGGATGCGGAAAACGACGCGTACCGCATGGAATCCGGCCTGACGCCGGAGATCGTCGAAAAGCTCTCCAAGGAGAAGGACGATCCCGTGTGGATGCAGCAGTTCCGGCTCGAATCCCTCCAGATCTACAATGAAATGAAGATCCCCAACTGGGGCCCGTCAATTGAGGGCCTTGATATGGATCATATCGCGACCTACGTTCGCCCGAACACCAAGATGCGCAACGACTGGAAGGACGTGCCGGAGGACATCAAGGAGACCTTCGAGCGCCTTGGCATCCCGCAGGCGGAGAGAAAATCCCTCGCCGGTGTGGGTGCGCAGTACGACTCCGAGCTTGTCTATCACAACGTCAAGGATTCCGTGGCGGCCGAGGGCGTGGTTTACACCGATATGGAGAGCGCCATGAAGGGTGAATATGCCGACATGGTGCGCAAGTACTTCATGAAGCTCGTGACGCCCCACGATCACAAGTTCGCGGCGCTCCACGGCGCGGTGTGGTCCGGCGGCTCGTTCGTGTACGTGCCCAAGGGCGTACACCTCTCCATTCCCCTGCAGTCCTACTTCCGCCTGAATGCCAAGGGCGCCGGCCAGTTTGAGCACACGCTCATCATCGTGGACGAGGGCGCGAGCCTGCACTTCATTGAGGGCTGCTCCGCGCCGAAGTACAACGTGGCAAACCTCCACGCTGGCTGCGTGGAGCTGTACGTCAAGAAGGGGGCCAAACTCCGCTACTCGACGATCGAAAACTGGTCGAAGAACATGTACAACCTGAATACCAAGCGTGCGCTGGTGGAAGAGGGCGGCACGATCGAGTGGATCTCCGGCTCCTTCGGCTCCCATGTTGGCTGCCTGTACCCCATGAGCATCTTAAAGGGTGACAATTCCCGCATGGAGTTCACCGGCGTTACGTTCGCCGGTGCGGGGCAGAACCTCGATACCGGCGCAAAGGTCGTCCATGTGGGCAAAAATACGAGCTCCTATATGAACACGCGCTCGATCAGCAAGAGCGGCGGCATCAGCACATTCCGCTCAAGCGTTGTCGTGGAAAAGGGCGCCAAGGGCGCCAAGTCCGCCGTGTCGTGCCAGTCGCTGATGCTGGACTCCGAGTCCCGCTCCGACACCATCCCTGCCATGGACATCCGCACGAAGGACGCGGCCATCGGCCATGAGGCCAAGATCGGCGCGATCAGCAACGAAGCCGTCTTTTATCTGATGAGCCGCGGCATGAGCGAGGAAGACGCGCGCGCGATGATCGTCAGCGGCTTTGCCGACAATGTCTCCAAGGAGCTGCCGGTGGAGTACGCGGTGGAAATGAACAACCTCATCCGGCTCGAGATGAAGGGCAGCATTGGCTGAAAGGAGTTTGGACATGAACGATACGATTTTGATCAACCGGCTCCCGACCCGTACCTGGAACCGGCTGGGTGTGAACGAAACGGCCCTCACCTGGGGACAGGCCGACGATTTGGGCGAAGAGAAAATCACCGCCGCCGGTCAGACCGAGCGGCTTGAGATCACTGGCTCCGGCGAGCGCGGCGAGAAGACGGTCGACATCCACGTGCCCGCGGGCCAGACCGTCACGGTGTTTGAAACGCTGAGAGCGGAAAAGGGCCTGCTCGTGCGCACGGCGCTCCACGTTGAAAAGGACGCAAAGGTGCGGCTCGTGCAGATTCAGAATGCGGCACAGGGCTCGCTTCTCCGTCTGGAGACGAGCGGCGAGTGCGCCGAAAACGGTCAGGTAGAGCTGATCCAGGTCCTGCTGGGCCGCGGCGACGTGTACAGCGACGGCCAGTTCGAGCTGAACGGCAATGGCGCGGGCTTCACGGCGGGCATCGGGTATCTGGGCCAGAAACAGCAGACCGTGGACATGAACCTTGTCGTGAACCACTGGGGCCAGAAGACCACGAGCGAAATCAATGCCGCCGGTGCGCTCAAGGACGACGCGCAGAAGATCTTCCGCGGGACCATCGACTTTAAGAAGGGCTCCGCGGGCTCCGTCGGCAGCGAGCAGGAGACGGTTTTGATGCTGGGCGACGGCGTCGTCAACAAGACGGTGCCGCTGATCCTGTGCGCCGAGGAAAACGTCGTCGGCAACCACGGCGCGATCATCGGCGAGCTTCTGGATTTGGATCGCCGGATGCGTACACTGGGCGACTGGGTGCAGGAAAAAACGGCCCGCCTGATCCATACCAGAGAGGGCGCGCCCAGCGTGGCGGACGGCTTTGTGACCGCGTCCCTTTTGTTCTGCGTAGGCGCGATGGCCGTTGTCGGCTCACTGGAAAACGGGCTTACCGGGAATTACGACACCCTGAAAGCAAAATCCGTGATCGATGGGATTTCCGCCATTGTGTTTGCCTCCTCTTTGGGCGTTGGCGTGGCGTTTTCTGACCGGCAGGACCCGGGGGAGAGCATCTTTAAGGATGCCGACCACGCGCTGTACCATGTAAAGCAGCACGGCAAGCATGGCTGCGGCTTTTATGGCGCAGAGCAGGAGCCTTGCGCGGAGCCGGATGCCGCAGTACCCATGAGCGAAACCGAATAGCGTTAAAGGGAAGGACTGAGGCCTTTCCTTTTTTGTGGTGCTTGCGCGGTGCGGCAAATTGTGGTAGTATGGCAGGAGAAATGAGGGGGATGAAAGTATGTCAATCAGTATCCTGCTGGCGGAAAAAATCGCGCAGTTGTTTCTGATTTTGTT
>ERZ834722.2824-NODE-2824-length-12857-cov-7.975473_pt1 | contig 12857 bp, 9 predicted proteins | sample MGYA00519576_ERZ834722 | MGnify/ENA primary metagenome ERZ834722 (study PRJEB31850, sample SAMEA3708759) | human gut metagenome | biome: human gut; feature: human-associated habitat; material: faeces | place: China | collected 2014 ...
TCGCGCCAAAAAACGATTAAGATTATTTGCCGCCTGCGGGCGGCAAAGTCTGCGACGCCTTTTGGTGCGTGATGAGGGTCTCTGCTTCTATTTTTCATTTTTGACGCTGTTTTGCGCCGCAGGCGCAAAATGCGCGGCGGGGGTGCGTTAGCTGTTTCGTGCGGAGCACGAAATGCGCCTCCACTGAATTTAGACTGAAGTAAAACGGCCCTCTTTGAGGGCCGTTTTCGTTTTGCAAGTTTGCTGTCATTTTAGTGCGATAAAGCGCAATTTTTTGCACGAGCGGATGCTTCGAATGTTTCAAATGTATGGAATATTTGGAGAAGTTAGACAAATGTTTTTCGCTGTTTTTGTCTGTTTTGCACACATTTGTACAACAAAGTTCAGCTACCTTTTTCCCGAAAAGGGGAAGACAAAAAAATACGCCATGATATAATGATTTTGCAATGACGGGGCGCGAGCTCCGAACAATACGATCACATTTTCTGTGGAGGATTATCATTATGGCTATCAAAGTGGGCATCAACGGCTTCGGCCGCATCGGCCGTGTCGTGCTGCGCATCATGATCGAGCATCCGGAGCAGTTCGACATCTGCGGTATCAACCTGCGCAAAGCGGATCTGGATTACATGGTCTATATGATCAAATACGATTCCGTGTTCCGTCAGTTCAACGGCACGGTGGAGCACAAGGACAAGAACCTGATCGTCAACGGTCACACCATTCAGGTCTTCAGCGAGTCCGATGCGGCGATGATCCCCTGGTCCAGCTGCGGCGCGGAGTACATCATCGAGTCCACCGGCGCTTACAACACCACCGAGAAGGCCTCCCGCCACTTCAAGGGCGGCGCGAAGAAGGTCATCCTGACCGCGCCCGGCAAGGATGAGGTCACCCCCACGTTCGTCATGGGCGTGAACCACATGCTGCTCCATTCCGACATGAAGGTCGTCTCCAACGCCTCGTGCACCACCAACTGCTTAGCACCCCTTGCCAAGGTCGTCAACGACGAGTTCGGCATCGAGCAGGCGCTCATGTCCACCATCCACGCCGCCACTGCCAAGCAGAAGGCCGTCGACTCCCGCGGCGGCAGCGACTGGCGCACCGGCCGCTCCATTCTCAACAATATCATCCCCTCCTCCACGGGCGCCGCCAAGGCCGTCGGCCGCGTCATCCCCGAGCTCTACGGCAAGATGACCGGCATGAGCTTCCGCGTCCCCACGGCGGACGTCTCCGTCGTTGACCTGACCGCCCACCTCAAGGTCAAGACCACCTACGCCGATATCTGCTATGCCATCCGCCACGCCAGCGAAACCTATATGAAGGGCATCATCGGCTACACCGCGGACCAGGTCGTCTCCACGGACCTGATTGGCAATTCCTGCCCCTGCATCTTCGACGAGACCGCCGGCATCATGCTCGACAACGACTTTGTCAAGCTGATCGCGTGGTACGACAACGAATGGGGCTACTCCAACATGGTCGTCCGCCTGCTCGAGCACATGGTCGCGGTGGACGAGGGCCGCGTGACGCCTGAAAAGCGCGTCGTCCCCAAGGATAAGCCGAAGGAAGAGCCCGCCGCCAAGGAAGCGTAACAACGAAATAAAAAAGGAAGGACGCTGCGCGTCCTTCCTTTTTTATTCGTCCTTTTTTTCTGCTGCTTTTGCTTCGAGCTCGGCGACGGTCGTGTTGTCTTCCATGCCGCGGGCGTGGAGGACATCGTCGCGCGTGAGGGTCATCAAATCATCCTTTGTAAAGCTCTCCATCTTCGCGAGGCGGTTGGCCTGCGCGGTCAAGATCTGCTCGAAGAGGTTGCGCACGCCGCGCGCGTTGCCGAACGTCACACCGTCGGCGTTCTCATCGTAGATGAAGTCCTTGACGTCCTGCTCGGCGTCGGGAGAGAGGGTGTACTGCGACTTGCGGCACTGCATTTTGAAAATCTCGAGCATCTCGTCGAGCGTGTAGTCGTCAAAGTGCAGGTAGCGGTTAAAGCGGGACTCAAGGCCGGGGTTCGATTGGATGAACTTTTCCATCAAGCCATCGTAGCCCGCGACGATCACGACGAGGTCGTCGCGGTGATCCTCCATCGCCTTGAGCAGCGTGTCGATGGCCTCCTGACCGAAGTCGTTGTCGCCCTTGCCGTTGAGTGCGTAGGCCTCGTCGATAAACAGCACGCCGCCGAGCGCCTTTTCGATGACCTTGCTCGTCTTGATGGCCGTCTGACCGACGTAGCCCGCGACGAGCCCGCTGCGGTCGACCTCGACAAGCTGACCCTTGGAAAGGATCCCGAGTGAGCGGTAGACGCGCGCCATCAAACGCGCGATCATCGTCTTACCTGTACCGGGGTTGCCGGTGAAGACCATGTGGAGCGAGAAGTCCGCGTTCGGAAGCCCCGTCTCCTCGCGCCGCTTGAAGACAGTCGCCATGTTGATGAGGTTATTCACCTCGCGCTTGACCTCGCCAAGGCCGATGTAGGTGTCGAGTTCTTTTTTAAGGTCCTCGATCTTCTCGGGTGGGGGAAGCGGCGCTTCTTCCTCTTTTTTCTCGCCCGCACCGATGGAGGCGGCGGACTTGTTCGACTTTGCGCCATCCGCGCTCTTCGGCGCGTTTGCTTTGGGCGCAACTTCCTTCGGGACGGCGGATTTCGGCGCGTCCGGCGTCAGCGGCGCGCCCCAGAAGTCGCTGCCCATGCGGTTTAAGTTGTTCTGCGTCATCGTGCGGATGACGTCGAGCTGCTGGAGAATGATCTCGTCCTTTTTATCCATGTTGATTCTCTCCCTTCGTTCCGTAGGGCGTGTGCGCCATTGCGCGGAACAAGAATGCAGTGATCAGGCCGCTGAGCGCGCCCGTGAAGAGCGACACCAGCAGCAAAAACGGCAGATAGTAGAGCGGCGCGGTCGAGCCGAGCGTGATGAGCGCGGCGCAGACCTGCCCGCAGTTGTGCGCCGCCGCGCCCGCGATCGAGACGCCGAAAATGCTGAGCTTTTTCGCCCCGCTCAAAAGCGCCATCACCAAAAGCGCCGACAGCCCGCCGAGCAGCGAGAATAAAAGCGCCGAGGCATTCCCCGCAAACAGCGCGCCGAGCGTGCAGCGCACGAGCAGGATGGCGAGCGCGCTCGGAAAGCCGAGGGCATAGAGCGCGTAGAGCGTGACGATATTGGCAAGGCCGAGCTTGACGCCCGGCAGCGGCACAATGAGCGCGAGCGGAAAAAACGACTCCATGTAGGACAACGCAAGCGCGAGCGCCGCGAGCACCGCGCAGAGCGTCAGCTCTCTTGTTTTGATCTTCATGCGCTCACCCCGCGATCAGATCGTAGTCGGACGCCGCGCCCTCGAGCGTGACGGCCACGCGGGCGGGCAGGCAGACGATGCTCTGCCCCGCGCGCGAGATCGCGCCGGAGTGCACACAGTCCTGATTCGGACAGTCGCTTTCGCTCACGCGCACCGCACCGTTTTCCACAGCGACGGTGAGCGTGTAGCCGCGGCTCTCATACGTGCCGCCTTCATAATTGCTGAGTGCGCAGCGCTCGACGGTCTCGCCGTCGATGGCGATGCTGATCGTCAGCTCGCCCGCCGATTTCGCCGCGAAATACGGCCTTGCGCCAAGTCCGAGCGTGAGCAGCAGCACCGCGAGCACGACGAGCGCGTCCCACTTCGTCGGCTTCAGCTTAGGCGAGCGCTTCATACGTGTACCCGCTTTCGTCGTTCGGCGTGAAGGCATCGGCAAGGCCGTCGGTGTAGAGCACGCGGCCATCGTCGGTGACTAAAATGAGCTCAAAATCCGTCCCCTGGTCGGCAAGATCGTCGCGCAGCGCAAGCGCGCCGTCGGGGCCAAGGACGAAGCACGCCGTCGAGAGCGCGTCCGCCCACGCGCCGTTCTCGCACAGCACGGTCACGCTGACGAGTCCGCTCTCCGCGGGGCAGCCGGTCTTGGGGTCGAGGATATGGTGATAGCGCACGCCGTTTTCTTCAAAATAGCGCTCGTACACACCGGAGGTCACGATGAACTTATCCGCCGCCGATACGACGCCAAGGTAGCTCTCCGTGTCCGCAGGGTCCTTGACGGCGATGCGCCAATCGCTGCCGTCGGTCTTTCGCCCCATGACGAACACATCACCGCCGAGGTCGAGTGTCGCGGACGTGACGCCCTCCTTTTCAAGCTGCGCGCGCAGAAGATCCGCCGCGTAGCCCTTGGCGATGCCGCCGAGGTCGAGCTGCGCACCGTCCAAAAGCGTGACCGTCCAGCCGTCCGCCGTTTTTTCGAGCGCGACCTTGCCGCAGCCCGTATGACTCAGCAATTCTTTGAGCTCGTCTGCGGACGGCACACGGCGCTCGTCCTTCGTAAATCCCCACGCGTCGAGCACAGGGGCGAGCGTCGGGTCGAATGCGCCGTCCGTCGCGTCGGAAATCGTCAGCGCCGTTTCGATCAGCGCGGGTAAGATATCATCCGCGCCGCATTCGACCGTCTCACCGTTCGATGCGTTGAGCGCATAGAGCTCACTGCCCTCCGCCGTGCGCGAGAGGACGGCTTCGTCCAACGTGTGCAGTTCCTTTTCCGCGCTCTCCAGCGCGGCAGCGGCGTTCTCGCCATAAACCGTCAGGTTCATCACCGTGTCCATCGCGTACACCGTGCGCGTCTCGCTCTCGGTAGCCGTTTCGCCGCAGGCAGTGAGGGACAGGGCAAAAATCGTCAGCAGCAGCGCTGCAAGTTGTCTTTTCATAGGTTCTCCTGCGAAAACAATTTATCAAGCGTAGCTTATTAAATGTATTTTACCCGCGTCTGTGCGGTCTGTCAAAAGAAAAAATTTGAACCGCCGTGCGAAACGTTTATAAAAGGGGGAGAGCCTCTTCTATAATAAGAGGCTCTCCCCGATCTGCGTCTGCGCGCAGGCAAAATTATTTTCTCTCGAGCGAGACGCGGTACGTGAGCCGCAGGAACGTGGCGTTCAGGATGACGCTCACGACCTCCGCGATCGGGAAGGCGAGCCACACAAGCTCGAGCCGCCCCGTGAGTGAGAGCAGATACGCCGCCGGCAGCAGCACAACGATCTGGCGGCAGACGGAATTGATGAGCGCGTAGATGGGCTTGCCGAGCGCCTGACACGCGCTGCCCGCGATGATGCTGAAGCCCGCGAGCGGGAAGTGCACGCCGATGATGCGCAGCGCAACACGTCCGATGGAGAGCATTTCGTCCGTCGGCGAGAACATCCCCAGCAGCGTTTCGGGGATGAGCTCGAAGAGCGCGCAGCCGACGCACATGATGCCGATGGCCGTGAAGACTGTCAGGCGGACGGTCTTGCGCACGCGGTCGAATTTCTGCGCGCCGTAGTTGTACGACACGATGGGCACCATCGCGTTGTTGAGGCCGAAGCACGGCATGAAGATGAAGCTCTGGAGCTTGAAGTAAGCACCGAACACCGCGGTCGCCGCCTCGGTGAACGAGATGAGAATTTTGTTCATGCCGAACATCATCACCGAGCCGATGGACTGCATGATGATCGACGGAATGCCGATGGCGTAGATGTCCGCCACCGTCGCGCGGTGGGGACGGATGTCCTTGAGGTGGATCTGCACCTCGGGATTTTTCTTGAGGTTCAGGAAAAGGCCGAGGCCCGCGCCGACGAACTGGCCGACGATCGTGGCGACCGCCGCGCCCGCGACCTCCATGCGGGGAAAGCCCAGAAGGCCGAAAATCAAAATCGGGTCGAGCACGATGTTGCACACCGCGCCCGCGATCTGCGAGATCATCGAAAGGTCCGTCCGCCCCGTGGACTGGAGCAGGCGCTCGCCGTAAATTTGCAGGAACAGTCCGAGCGAGCCGCCGATGCAGATCATCACATAGTCGCTGCCGTAGGCGATGATCTGCGCATTCTCCGTCTGAAAGCGGAAAAACGGCGTGGCGAGCGAAAAGCCGAGGACAGCAAAGACGGCGGCGGTGCAGAGCGTCAGGAAAAGTCCCGTGCCCGCGGCGCGGTCGACCGTCTGCATGTTCTTTTCACCCAGCGAACGCGCGAGCAGCGCGTTCATACCGACGCCCGTGCCCACGGCGAACGCGATGCACAGCGTTTGCAGCGGGAAAGCGAGCGACACGGCGTTCATTGCGTCCTGACTGAGCCGCGCGACGAACACGCTGTCGACAATGTTGTAGAGCGCCTGAAAGAGCATCGATATCATCACGGGCCCCGCCATGTTGGCCAGCAGCTTGCCGATGGGCATCGTGCCCATCTTGTTTTCTCTGGTATTTTCTTCCATGTTTCCTCCCTGCTTAACTTTTTCGTTCCGACATATAAAATTCCGGCGCCGCAGCGCCGGAATCAAAATTTGATCATTTTTTGTCGCGACCTGTGCGTGACAAAAAATACTTTACAGAGTGCAAGTGTGCGAGCAACGCGAGTGCGCGCAGCACGCTGCAAGCCCCTCTCAAAAATGTGCTCCGCACATTTTTGAATTATTTCTTCAGCTCCCCGTTCGCGGACTTCGTCAGATACGCGTTGATGAAGCCGTCGAGGTCGCCGTCCATGACGGACTGGATGTTACCGGTCTCGTAGTCGGTGCGCGTGTCCTTGACGAGCTGGTAGGGCATGAAGACGTAGGAGCGGATCTGGCTGCCCCATTCGATCTTGAGCTGCACGCCCTTGATGTCGGAAATCTTCTCCGCGTGCTGCTGAATTTTGAGCTCCATGAGCTTGGATTTGAGCATCTGCATGGCGTAGTCTCGGTTCTGGAACTGCGAGCGCTGCGTCTGGCAGGCGGTGACGATGCCCGTGGGCTTGTGGATGAGTCGAACGGCAGAGCTCGTCTTGTTGACGTGCTGGCCGCCGGCGCCGGACGCGCGGTAGACCTGCATTTCAATATCCTCGGGACGAATTTCGACCTCAATGTCGTCGGGCAGCTCAGGCATGACCTCGAGGGCTGCAAAGCTCGTCTGGCGGCGGGCGTTCGCGTCGAACGGGGAAACGCGCACTAAGCGGTGCACGCCGTTTTCGCCCTTCAGATAGCCGTAGGCGTTCTCACCCTTGACCATGACCGTCGCGCTCTTGAGACCGGCCTCGTCGCCGTCGAGATAGTCGAGCATCTCGAATTCAAAGCCGTGCTTGTTCGCCCACTGCATATACATGCGGTAGAGCATCTGCGCCCAGTCCTGCGCCTCGGTGCCGCCCGCGCCGGCGTGGAACGTCAAAATCGCGTTGCAGTTGTCGTATTCGCCGGAAAGGAGCGTCGTGAGTCGCGCCTGCTCCACATCGGCTTCGAGCTTTTTGTAGCCCTCTTCGAGCTCGGGCAGCAGGCTCGCGTCGTCCATCTCCGTTCCCATGTCGATCAGCGCGAGCAGATCGTCGCGCGTGGAAACGAGCTTCTCGTAGCGGTGAATTTTATTGTGCAGCTGCTTGGAGCGCACCTGGTTTTTCTGCGAGCGCTCCAGATCGTTCCAGAAGCCGTCCTCGTGCGCCTCGAGCTCGAGGCGGTTCAGCTCCTGACGGGCCTGCTCGATCTCCAGCGCCTTGAAGAGGTTTTCAAATGTTTCGTCCATCGCAAGCAGCTTTTGCTTGTAGGAATCGTATTCGATCACAGCCATGGCGTTCTCTCTCCTTACTTTTATCCTTCATTAGCCGAAAAAGTATATCACACACACCGTGCAAAGGCAAGAAAAATCCGCCTCTCGGGACGAAAATTCCCGTGGAAGCGGCCCTTTTTCGCCTTTCCGGCGATAAAAACAAAAAAGCCACGCTTTCGCGTGGTCGATACAACGGATCTCAGCGCTCGCTGATGATCTGCTTGGTGCTGCCGAAGATCATGTCGTCAACATCCTGCTTGATGAAGTTCTCAAACATATTCGTTTTCACGCTCCTTTCCTTCATTTACTTCAGTTTGTATTATAAGCGCGGAAAAGGCAAATTTCAATCGTCAGCTCTCATGGTTTTGCCTAAAAAATTAGCGACTTTTTCATGCAAGTTGCTATATCTACACTTGCATTTCCGTTATTTTCCACTTATAATAAAATAGAAATGATATTTGAAGCGGAGGAGTCGGACTATGGCGGCTTTCGTCACATTTGAGGATGTTTCCAAGGTCTACCACAGCGGGGAAATCGAAATTCGCGCGGTGGACCACATCAGCTTTACGATCGAAAAGGGAGAGTTCTGCGTCATCGTCGGCCCCTCGGGCGCGGGCAAGACGACGGTCCTCAACATGCTCGGCGGCATGGACGCCTGCTCGGGCGGCACCATCACGGTCGACGGGACGCTTGTGAGCGGTTTCAACGCCCGCCAGCTCACGACCTATCGCCGCCACGACATCGGCTTTGTCTTCCAGTTCTATAACCTCGTCGGCAACCTGACGGCGCTTGAAAACGTCGAGCTCGCGGCGCAGATCTGTAAAGACCCGCTCGACGCAGCGACGGTCTTGAACGAAGTCGGCCTGTCCGCGCGCGCGAACAACTTCCCCGGTCAGCTCTCCGGCGGCGAGCAGCAGCGCGTCGCCATCGCCCGCGCACTCGCGAAAAATCCGAAGCTCCTGCTCTGCGACGAGCCGACCGGCGCGCTCGACTATGTGACCGGCAAGCAGATCCTCAAGCTCTTGCAGGACACCTGCCGGCAAAAGGGTGTGACGGTCGTGGTCATCACGCACAACAGCGCCATCACGCCGATGGCCGACCGCGTCATCCACATCAAAAACGGCACGGTGGAGAGCATGCAGTGCAATGAGCATCCGACCAGCGTGGAACTGATCGAATGGTAACGAAGAAATCGGAACGAAAGGGGGCGGCGCGATGAAAAACGCCATGCAGAAGGACTTCTGGCGCGAGATCCAGCACACGCGCAGCCGCTTTTTCTCCATTATGATCCTGGTCGCGCTATCGGTCGCGTTTCTCTCCGGTCTCAAGGCGACCGCGCCGGACATGAAGCGCACGGGCGACGACTATCTCGATTCCCTGCACTTGGCGGACATTCAGGTGCTCTCGACGCTCGGTCTGACCGATGAGGATATTGCCGCACTGCGCGCGCAGGACAAGGTCGAGGATGCCGAGGGCGAGTACGTCATCGACGCGTTTGCCTCGTCCGACTCGCTCGACGCGGTGGTCAAGGTCCTCTCCCTCACGGGCCGCGGCATCAACGAGGTGCTGCTGCGCGACGGACGCATGCCCGCGCGCGCGGACGAGTGCGTGGTGGAGGAAAATATGCTCTCACTGATGAGCATTTCCATCGGTGATACGATCACACTCACGCCGGGGGACGATCTCTCCGACGCGCTCGCGCAGGACACGTATACCGTTGTCGGCACGGTGCGCTCGCCGGTGTATCTCGCGGTGGAGCGCGGCACGTCGACACTCGGCAGCGGCACGGTCAAGGCGTATCTGTACCTGCCGCGCGAGGCGTTCACGCTCGACTACTACACGGCGGCCTATGTGCGCGTCTCCGGCGCGGCGGAGATGACCGCGTTTTACAGCGACTATGACGACTATATCGACGCCGTTATCGACGAGCTGGAGCCGTTCGGCGACGCACGCTCTCAGCTGCGGCACGACGATCTCGTCGACGAGGCGACGGAAAAGCTCGACGATGCGCAGCGTGAGCTCGATGACGCGAAGGCCGAGGCTGACGAAAAGCTCGGCGACGCGCAGAAAGAACTGAGCGACGCGCGCAGGAAGCTCGACGACGGCTGGAAGGATTACTACGACGGCCAACAGGAATTGAAGGACGCGCGCGTCGAGCTGGACGACGCAAAGATCGAGCTCGACGACGGCGAAATGCAATACCTCAACGGCATGGAAGAGTACGAAGACGCGCTGGACGAGTACGAAAAGGGCAGGGCAGAGTATGAAGACGGCCTCGCCCAGTACGAGGACGGCGTCAAGGAGCTTGAGAGCGGCGAGAAAGAACTTGCCGCGGGACGGAGACAGCTGGAAAGCGGCGAGCAGCAGCTCAATTCGCTGGCCAAGACTGTGACGGACGCGCTCGCGGCCGCGGGCTCACCCTACGGGGGCGCGCCCGAGAAGCTGCTCGAAGACCTCGGCCGCGGCGACAGCGCGGCCATCGCCGCGACGGACGGCGCGCTCAACAATATGCGCGCACAGATCGCAGAGGCACAGGCGGGGCTGAAGCGTCTTGACGCGGGAATCGCACAGCTCGATGCAGGGATCGCAGAAATCGATGCAAGACTGGAAGAACTGAATGCTTACCCAGAAGAAGCGGTCGCAGACCAGAAAGCGCTGCTTCTTGCGCAGCGGGAGACGCTGACGGCAGAACGCGCGGGCTATCAGCAGCAGCGCGATGCCCTTGCTGCGCAGATTCCCGACGAGGAGAGCATCGCACAGTTGAACAGCATCAGCGCCGAGAGTCTAGCTGCAAGCAAACGTGAGCTGGACGAGGGCTGGGACGAGTATTACGCGGGCGAGGCCGAGCTCGACGCGGGCAGAAAGGAGCTGCGCGACGCGAAAATGGAGCTCGACGACGCCAAGGCCCAGCTTGATGACGCGCCCGCGCAGCTCGCGGACGCGAAAAAGGAGCTTTCTGACGCGCGCAAAAAGCTCGACGACGGCTGGAAGGACTACTACGACGGCGAAGCGCAGTACGCCGACGGCGTCAAGGAGCTCTCGGACGCCTACACCGAACTGACGGACGGCGAGCGCGACTACCGCAAGGGCCTGCGCGAATACGCGGACGGCAAGGCGGAGGCGGACGAGAAGATCGCCGACGCGCAGGAGAAGATCACCGACGCGCGCCGCAAGGTCGCGGATATCGACAGCTGCGAGTGGTACATCTTCAGCCGCAGCTACAACCCCGGCTACACGGGCTTCGGCCAGGACGCCGACCGCATGGCGAACCTCGCGAGCGTGCTGCCGATCATCTTTTTCCTCGTCGCGGCGCTCGTGTGCCTGACGACGATGACGCGCATGGTCGAAGAGCAGCGCGTGCAGATCGGCGCGCTCAAGGCGCTCGGTTACAGCCGCCTTTCGATCTCGTGGAAGTACATCGGCTACGGGCTGCTGCCGAGCCTTGTCGGCGGCGTTCTGGGCCTTGTCATCGGCTATATCCTGTTCCCGAAGATGATCTTCACGGCCTATCAGATCATGTATCAGATGCCGGATATCGAGCTGCACGCCTACACGGATATTTCGCTCTTTTCCGTGCTCGCGGCGGTCGCGTGCACGACAGTCGCGACGCTCTGGGCCTGCCTTGCCACGCTGCGCGAGACGCCGGCGAGCCTGATGCGCCCCCGCACGCCGAAGGCGGGCAAGCGCGTGTTCCTTGAGTACATCAAGCCCCTGTGGAGACGTATGTCGTTCATCCACAAGGTCACGGCGCGCAACCTCTTCCGCTATCAGAAGCGCTTCTGGATGACGGTCATCGGCATCGGCGGCTGCACGGCGCTCATCATCGCGGGCTTTGGCATGCGCTCATCGCTTCTCTTCACGATGTCGCGCCAGTATGACGAGCTGTTCCACTACTCGGCACAGGTGACGCTTGCCGACAACGCCCTGCCCGAGGAGCGCGCGGCGGTGGAGGACTTTCTTGCAGGCGACTCCCGCGTTGTGAACTACATCCCCTGTGCGGCCTCGTCCGCCACGGTGGTCACCCCCTCCTATTCAACCACCGCCTATGTCGAGGTGATGGCCTCCGACGAGATCGGCAAGGTCGTGGACCTTTTCGACTACAAGAGCGGAGATCCCATCACAATGGGCGATGAGGGCGTATACATCGACCAGAAGCTCTCCGAGCTTTTGAAGGTCTCGGTGGGCGACACCTTCTTCCTCGACGGCGACGTGCGCGGCGATGTGACGGTCGCGGGCATCTACGAGCACTATACGGGCCACTTCATCTATATGACGCCCGGCTACTATGAAAATGCGCTCCACGCCGACGGCGAGCCGAACGCCTACCTTCTGAACTTCACGAGCGACGATACCGACACCTGCAACGCCATTTTTGAAAAGCTGCTCGACATGAGCGGCGTGGCGACGACCTCGCGCATGCGCGACACGCAGGACACCTACACCCACAGCATGGAGCGCGTGGACTTTGTCGTGGTCATCATCATTCTGGCCGCGGCGGCGCTCGCGATGGTCGTGCTCTTCAACCTTTCGAACATCAACATCACTGAGCGCCAGCGCGAGCTCGCGACGATCAAGCTGCTGGGCTTTTACGACGGCGAGGTCTCGGCCTATGTGTATCGCGAGAACATCGTGCTCACGCTGTTCGGCATCCTGCTCGGCTGCTTTATGGGCCACTGGCTGCACATTTACCTTGTCCGCTCGACGGAAATTGACCTCATGATGTTCGGGCGGCAGACCGCGCCGTCGGCCTACGTGTACGCGGCGATCCTGACGGCGCTGTTCTCGCTGCTCGTCAACGTGCTCGCGCACTTCAGGATGAAGAAGATCGACATGGTCGAGAGTCTCAAGAGCGCGGAATAAAATTTCTTGTTTCAAGGCAGGACAGTGTGCTACAATAAGGGGCGGCAAAAGCCGCCCCTTACTATTGTCGAAAAAGCGGCATGCCGCTTTTTCGAGGAGAATTCGCTGCGCTTCGTGCCTTGCCGCCCGCAGGGCGGCTGCGACACGCGCTCCGCGCAAAGAGTAATTTGTCACGCACATGTCGCGACAAATTACGATTGAAATTTATTTCGCGTCTGCGGACGCGAAAATCTGCGATACGTTATGCCTGTTTGCCGCCTGGGGGCGGCAAATGCGGCGATCCTGCTCTTTCAAATCGAAAAAGTGCGGTGCTTATGGCGCCGCACTTTCTTCTTTTGGGGAAAAATTCTGTAAAACCTTGCAAATACCGCCCTTTCGGTGGTAGACTGTAAATAATTACGCCCCGCTTTCATTCGGCGCGGGCAGAAAAGAGGAAAACACCAATGGA
>ERZ834722.2825-NODE-2825-length-12855-cov-4.494922_pt1 | contig 12855 bp, 19 predicted proteins | sample MGYA00519576_ERZ834722 | MGnify/ENA primary metagenome ERZ834722 (study PRJEB31850, sample SAMEA3708759) | human gut metagenome | biome: human gut; feature: human-associated habitat; material: faeces | place: China | collected 2014 ...
TTCAAACTTCACTTTTTTCGCCTCTACCTGATTAAGTCTGAAAATATATTAAGCCCCATATTTTTATATTCTGGAGCTTAAAGCTTTTCATATCTTTATTAATTCCTACAAAATATTATTCTTCTTTACTTTTTTCAGACTCATACCATTCCTCTAAAACATCTTCTGCCATCTTATCTTTATCATTGCTATATATTATATCATAGCTATAATCTGCATTTAATGAATTAGCTGCAACATCATATATTAATTTAATCTGTGTTGGCATTTCTCTTTGATATTCTTCACACAACTTCCTAAGAGCCACCATATCTTCATTAAGAATCGCCATAACGTCTCGTTGTCTGGGTATTGAAACATCATATTCTTCCTGCCCATCTACAATAACGTCATTTAGTCTGCTCTTTTTCACAACTTTTCCATTTACCTTATAAAAGAAATTACAGGATTGCACCCCTCCTTCAAAAGAGCTGTAAATATAAATCTTCTCCGCTCTGTCTTCCACATATTCCAGGCAAATTTCCACCATATCCGTTTGCAATTCTGAAAAATAATCTTCAAACACTTTTCCCATTTCGTTTCCTCGCTTCTACTCCTGATAGTGTCAAAAGACACTCCATTTTTTCTTGATAAATCTTTTATTTTAATCTGCATTGGAAATGAATTTCTGATCTAATAATTTAAAAACAATATTTTATAGTAAACATTTCGAATCCTTAATTTCTATCATTTCTTCTTGATTCAAATTTTTAAATTCTATCCCAACGAAATCATCTCCTAAAAACAATAAATTATTTAAATCATTAATCCTATATGCATTTAGAACGCGCTCCTCAATATCATCTTTTAATATTAAAATTGCATTTTCTGACTTCCAAAATTTAAATTTCCCATCTACGGTAACATTCATATTGTTCTCATCGAAATCCTGATTATATATACTAATTCCCATACCTTCATCTATAATTACGGGAGTATCACTAATATTATTTATTATTTCATCTTGAACAAAATAGCTAATATACTCTATCATTCCATCTTCTGGATTAATTGCTATGTCCAACGGAGGCTTGCGCTTATCCTCATAAAACAAATGGTAATTTTGTCCTATTCTTTTATCAACAACTGATATTTCAAATAAAATAAGTCCCTCACCCATACCTTCTATTTTTCGAATATATTTTTTGTTATTAAATACTTTTTCAAACTTCACTTTTTTGCCTCTCTAATTAATCACCCTTCACCTAAACGTGCTTTTATTTACGGCTTCCTTATCAAGCTCATCTACACTTATATATATTGTAAACCTTCTGCTCCCCAAAAATGTCGTAGCTGTACTCGGATACTATTTTCCATTATGTATCAGAAAATATACTTCATCCTTAAGCCAATGTTTGTTCTTTTCATAAAGATAGTTATAATTCGCATCTGTATAATATTCCACTGGAGATATGCTATTATCTTTACCTTGAATAATATGTGGCGAATCAGCAGTACATCCTAATTCAAGCCATAGTTCCGTTAGTCCCATTAAGCCATCAATACAATTTGTATTTTTATCTTTTAGGAATTTATTAACTCGAGCAGCTCTTAACTTTCTATCCTCTAAATCATCTGGATTTTTTTCTTCTTTAGCCAGCTCATAAAGAGTATCCATAACATCCTCTAGATCATAGTCACTAGAACCTGCCAACTCACATATTTCAATTCTATCATCTCCTTTTTCCAGTTGTTCTTTCGCATATTCTATTATTTCATTTATAGAAATTTGCTTTTCTAATAATCCTCTATATAACAATTTCCAGGTTATATTTAACTTAAGTTCTTTAATATCTGCTATTTTTATCATGGTTTTATTGGCACTCCATTCATCGCTCCATTTTGAATAAACATTCTGTGTGTTACTTTTCCATCTTGAATAATCCACTCAAATCTTCCTTCTACTCCATTTAATGAACCCTCTAGCTGATACAATGTTGCATCATTCAATGTAGTTTTTGTTGCATATCCAGCATAATTATCAACTAAATCATTAAAGCCGCGCGCTTGAGCTGTCGCAGGAAATTCTTTTATAATTTGAGATTTACCCGTTTTTTCATTTATCTCGTAAATTGGTTTTACATCATCTACTTTCAAAGCACTTCCTGTTCTTGGACTATCTAAAATATCATTATGTATAGTCTTACTACCACTCTCCCCGCCTATTTCCGGTGCTGTACCCGGTCTTCCTGAAGGTAAATTATCCAATGAACTGGGAACCGCATTAAGTTCAGAAACAAGCCCAGCTAAACATACAAAATCTGATGCAATCGTACTTCCATATAGGATTTTATAATATGCATCCTCACCTAAACATGCTTTTATTTACGTTTTCCTTCTCAAGAATATCATCTGCACTTATATATCTACCAATAAAGCAACTTTCTTATTTCATCAGATGCTCTTAATAATCTTTTCCATTCTTCAAATGTTCTTACCGCTTCGACACTAAGTAATTCTACGTTTTTTTCTAATTGCATGAATGAATTTCTTAACACTATGCTTTTTTCTAGTATATCATCATCAATCATACCTTGATCCAAAAATAGATTTAATGTATCTTCATGCAGGAAACTAATAACATCTATCGAAAATTCTTCAAACAAATTATGTTTAATTGTATCATCACTCTCTGTCAACAAATAACTCCCACATTCTTGAATTGTTTTTTTAAAGTTTTGATATCTTTCTTCCAATGAAATCATCTCGTCACCTCTTGCCTGATTGAGTCCGAAAATATATTAAGCTCCAGATTTTTATAATCTGGAACTTAATACTTTTCAAATCTTTATTAATTCATGCAATATATTATATTTCTATTGTTGCATCAATGCCCACTCAAAAAAAGTCTTTCCTTCATTTTCGAAATTATTTACATCTCCATCCCTAAGTGCTTCTTCAGCTATACGACGAGCTTCACTTTTCTTATTCATGTGAACATATGCCAAATACTTTAGAACATTTATATACATTTCTCCCTGACAATTTATAGCATATTCATCAATATCGTACTGCTCCATAAATTTATTGCTACTTTCTTCTACCAATTCTACAAGAATTTTTGCCTGCTCCTCATATTGATCTGTGAGTTCCATCTGTCCTGTTTTTACTGTGATAGTTGGAGCCTGAAAAGCGCCAACTGCCCTTAATGAATCAGGTTCTTTGCTATTACTAGTCATCTGCATTATCTTCCAAAAAATATCATCATAATCATAATTTTTTATGTTGACTCTATAAACCAATTTCTTCGAATCTACAACAAGGAAATCACAATAAACCATCGCCGCATCCTTTACACGAAAAATAGTATTTTGTCTGGCTTTATATCCCAACTTTTTCGCATATGCAACTATTAAATTCCTTAATTCTTTTTTCTGCTCCTTGTCTAATTTCATCTCACTCCTCCTCCGAAACATAGTATTGTATTCTAATGCCATGCTGAGCAACCTGATTTTGAACTGCCTGCAGAAACTTTTCTGCATTATCCGTTAAACTGTATAGGAAATGAATTTCTATAATTCCATATGTAATTGTCTCTTCTTTATACATATCCCCATACTGCTTTTCTTCAAGATAGCCGAGATACATGTTAATTTTCTCCTGCAGAATCATTAAATGTTGGTATTCCTCACTCCAATCCAAATGATCTGTGATCAACAAAACTATTCCATTTTTATCTTCTGTTAATGCTATACCATCTATTACCATACTATCAACTACCGACATAATATATTATACCTCCTCAATTTGGTCGAATTATTTTTTCTTTTTCCGACAACAACTCCTCCACTTTCAAGAATGTGTCATTTGTGTTCTCCTTGTTTCATTTCTTCCAATCTTTCCTTGAATTCTTCTTCCTCAACCGATGCTTTGGGATTATCCTTAGATATATGTTGATCAAACATAACTTCCCCAGTTGGCTGATAGATAAATTTTATTGTTATTTCACGTTCATCATTCGGAATCCCCGCATATGCCTGAATTGTCATACATGCTCCAACCAATACCACATGTGTATAAGCTAAATCCATAAGCTCTGTTGAATCATCCGCATAATAGGTGATTTCATTACAATCATAATTCACTTCAACAGGCTTACCTGCATACTTTATCGTTGTTTTTATAAGGTCAACCGTGCTGTCGTATTCGGCTTTTAATTGATCCCGGTTAAACTTCAGTACACAACGTCCTTCCTCATTGACCCACGCATCTACGCAACGTTTTTGATCTTTCATCATCTAGCCTACTTCCTCTGCTGTCTGCCCTGCATGCCATCCCAAAGGAAATTCTATATTAACCGTCTTTCCTCTTTTTAACTTTAAACATGGCATATAGTCCCCCTTGTCTTCCACAAAGGAACACCCTGCAAGAGACATGATGCATAATATGCATAATATTGTTCTAAACAAACGTTTCATTTTATCCGTCCTCGCTTAATACTCGATTGTCTGCTGTATCTCCCCCGTCTGCCGGTTCCTGATCACCCGCGTTAAAACTTCATGTTGGTATCCATAGTTACTATATGCACCTATATCATAGATAATATAATTATCATTTATGGCCAAAGATACCACTCCACACGATTTTTTCAGCGGAACTGTGAATACCTCACCCTCATCATCACTCTCTAACGATTTATACTTTATACTGACAGAATCATCCACTCTCTGCGCATAGAATATGTTTCCTTTATAGGTGTTTATACAATACACGTGATCTGCTATACGTTGTTTTTCTCCATTTTCATCATATACAGACAGATTATGAACTCCATGATACCCATCTATTGAAACATGCTCAGGTTCTTCCGTTCCCGTTCCATAAATGATATCTTCATAAAAATACCCAATGTTACTCTCTACATCAAAATCATAATGTACACCAATCAACCGTCGCATATTTCCGAATTGCATCGGTTTACTCCAGTCCCATGTATCCAGATCCACATAATAGATTTCTCTGAGACTTGCAATCAACAGATAATGATCCCGGATTCCAAACGTCCGATAACAGTCATATCCATTATCATCTTCATATATGACCTGTGCATCCGTTCCATCCTTGTTTATACGATATATCCGATTTTCTATCTGGATATAAAAATACCCGGCATAATAATATAATTTCGAATTGACCGCATAATAAATCGCATCGCCGTAATCAAATATATAGAACTCCTCATACGTTCCATCCGGAGATAAACGATAAATCACGTTATTTCCGCCTTTTCTAAATCATCCAAGTGATCATGCATTCCCAGTTCTACGCGGCTTTTGTATAGATATATATATCCATCTACCTCAAGCGCCTCATTGGCATAATTACCACTTTGCCAGTCAATCTCTTCATTAACTCCGGCAAATGGATTTTCAAATATCCGATTCTCCATCTGGGGTTCTGAATGCTTCTTCACATAAATCATCACACAGACCAACACGAAGCAAACTACGATCAGCGTCAAAATTATGTTCTTTTTTCCCTTTTTTCCTAAAGACATTTTGTTCTCCCTTCGAGTTTACTCACCCACATGAATCCACATTGCAGGTCGAACGCCTACGTATGAATTTGCAAAAGCTTCGCCATCCATCCCTTTATCTCGATACCTCTCTCCACCTCGTATCACTAAAATTGTATTATCCGCGCCTCCTGTCGATCGCAACATCCATGCTATGCCTTCTGATACATCAAAAACCGGATACATAATTCTATAACCGTATCCTTCAAGATTTCGGTGTGTGTTTCTCTCTTCATACATTTGCTGCACCACCTTCGAAGGTTTTCGCTGAAGTACCGATGTTTCCGTTAAGTTCTTTCCATAGTACTGTTCCGCTTCCTTCCAGTTCAGCATAAATATCTTATCCCTCGTGTCAGGCTTGCCTTCGCGCACCTGTACATAATCACTCACATGAGCATGGGCAAAGAATCCCACCGTAGACGGATTCTCCAGCGTAGTCTCCCGTATACTTGCCTGCTCCGCCTCGTCAAATGCCTCTGCATAGAACTCCTCATTCAGCCACGACCGTATCTGTGAATCCTCCCATATTACACATTTAAGACTATCCGAGAATCGTTGATAGGCAATCACATCATGGGATATGAGCAGCATAGCATCCCCATCCTTATCCAGCACATCCCAGCAGATCGGATCTTCTGTCTCCGGATCTCCATCCTGTTCGTAGGTTCCCATCTGTACGATGTCACCGATTTCCGCATCTTTCAGTGCTACCGTTTCCAATACTTCTGCTTCCACTGCAGCGACCGTTGTCGCCTCTGTGGATTCAGTGCTTTGCTGTGCACACCCGCTGAGCAGGCACAGAATCACGAATCCCAATACACCTGTTTTTTTCATACCTTTATTTTTCTGCCTCATACCGCTCCTTGAAATATGCAAGCAGCTCCTTATAATCCTGCATAGAATGATAGAAGCGAACCGTGTCTGTATATTCACTGCCATTCCATTTATATGCATACGTAACTACGAAACAGGCACCCGGATTCTTGAACTTCAGAATCTTCTCAACCGGCAAAGCCACCTGCTCAAAGGTACCGTTCTCGATCATCTCCTGAAAAACCGGCTTCTCCTGAATACGCTTCAACAGGAAATCCTTATGCTGAATCATCTTGATTGCTTTCTGCTCCATGTCTCGGCTATCCATTGCCTGTCCGACATGTGTTACACTTATCCCCTGCGCCTGGACAGTCTGAACTCTATATGCACCCAGTCCGGTTGCTCCCAGAAAAGCATCCTCATTCAAATGTACAACATACGCATGTTTGGCCTTATCAATCAACACCGCATGTAACACATCTGTATATGTGATAAGCTTTCTCTTATAATTCGTCTTATAGATCAGACAGCAAAGCAGCACGACAAAGCTTACGACTCCCAGTATCGTGTTTATCTTTCCATCCTCATAGTCTCCAGTCACTGTCATCCATGCGGTATACAGAAGTCCGCCAATTGATGCCAGCAACAGCACCAGCCATGTCAGAAATCCCGGAACTGACATATTCCGTATCGTTCTCGGTGGATAGCTGTACAGCTTCATATCCTGTGCGCTCGCAGGTGTCTCCCATTTTCTCTGATCCCAATTCACATCAAATAGTTTTTCTTCGCTCATTTTGTTACCTCTTTCAAATGTAATTTTTTTCATTCTACCATCTGCATAACAGTTTTTCGATTCATTTTCCGCGAATCGAAGATTTTTTCCGTTAACCCCAAGTTTTGCATGATTCCCTGTTCATTACAATTCATCTGTCCGTTTTTGCATAATCAGATGCAATTTTTGCATGAATCAGGCCAAATTTTTCAACAGCAGATTAAAATGATTATCTACTATATTTTGTCGCTATACAACAACATAACTGTGTTTTGTGGAAATATATTTGTGGGCACACAAAAAAAGAGGTGCTCTGCACCTCTCTCTTGTTTTCCTGTTTACTTATGCTTCCTTCTGCAAATTCCGTATCACGATCTGCTCCTGATTATAGATATGTTCCTTCATAATCTTCTGTGCTGTCTCTACGTCGCCCTTCAAAATCGCCTCTGTAATCTGATCATGCTCCCGGATCAGATTCTCATGATACGAAAAATCCTTAACATATTCAAACCGGTATCGATACACCTGTTCCCGCAGATTCATCGCAATCGTAATCAGCTTCTGGTTCTTCGATGCCCGGTAAATCGTGTTGTGGAAACGCTCATCGCCCTCCACGATTGCCTGTACATTCTTCGATTTCACTGCTTCGCGAAATGCCACGCATGCCTGTTTTATCTCTGTTTTATCATTCTCATCCAACCGCTCGCAGGCAAGCTTGACCGACAATGAATCAATTGCCATTCGAACCTCCAAGGCATCTTTTAAGTCACGCACTGTAATCTTCGCAACCTCCGCACCTTTCCGCGGAATCATAACAACCAGACCTTCCAGCTCCAGCATCCGGATTGCCTCACGTACCGGTGTCCGGCTGACACCAAGCTTGTTCGCCAGCGTCACTTCCATCAGACGCTCTCCCGGCTGCAATTCTCCCTGTATGATTGCCTTGCGCAATGTATGAAATACAACCTCCCGAAGCGGAAGATACTCATCGATATTCATATCCAACTTCATATCTGCTACCTCCTTACCTTCCTGTCAAAACTTATCCATTCAGATTTCCATTACCTTCTTCGTTCCCCATATACATCATAATTAATTTTATCGTGTATACAATATACATTACTATGCATAGACAAATATTTCAAGCATATTTTTTATTTCTACCAGAGTATTTTTCTCAAAAGGTATGATTATTTCTCACGATTCTGCAAAAATCTCAGCCAACTCTAACACGGCTGTGTCACATATACCTCGGAAAGTCCGTACTGCTGCCGGATTTTCTCTGCCGCCTGCTCTGCAGTCGCTTTCTCTGTATATAAACCAAACACCGTCGGTCCGCTGCCGCTCATGATCGCATTTTCGGCACCAGACTCTTTCATTGTCTGTTTGATCTCCTCGATCTGCGGGTAAAGCTTCGTTGTGACTGTCTCCAAGACATTTTCCATGCGGCTTGCCACACCGGACAGATCTCCCTGCTTCAGCGCGTCCACCATACCCGCAACATCCGGGTGGTGCTGCAGCTCGTTCGCATGCAGGTTCTCATATACCATCTTCGTGCTGACCGATATCGTCGGTTTCGCCACAACGACAAAACAATCCGGCAACGGTGCCACCTCTGTCAGCACCTCGCCGATACCTTCGGAAAGCGCGGTTTTTGCCATAATACAATACGGCACATCCGCCCCCAGTTTCACACCGAGCTTCATCAATTCCTGATCACTGACGTCCAGTCCATACAACTCTCGCATCGCATGAAATGCCGCGGCGCAATCCGTACTGCCACCTGCCATACCGGCTTCGACCGGGATTCGTTTCACCAGCTCCACATGGACATGCCCGGTCAGATGATACGTTTCCCCCATCAGTGCGATTGCTTTGTAGATAAGATTACGCGCATCACACGGCACGAATGCCTTATCACACGCCAGTGTGATTGTCAGCGTATCCGCTTCCTCCACTGTAAATGTCAATGTATCATATAAGCTTAGATTCTGCATGATCATGCAGACATCATGATAACCATCCTCGCGTCTGCGCAAAACATCCAATGCCAGATTCACCTTTGCATATGCATTTCTCGTTAACGTTTTCATCCTTGAAAGCCTCCCGTTACAAACAATCTGTTTTTATTATACCAACGCAAGCGTTTCTTCACAATCTATTTATTTTCTCATAACGGCAGAAATCCATGCCGCATCTGCAACATGGATTTCCGTGATTTTCTATTTACTTTATATTATAGGAAGATCTAAGATTTCACGATCAGCAGCCGGTCACCCTCTGATACATAATCGGACTCCAGATTGTTCAACTGCTTGATGGCATCAATCGATGCATAGTATTTTTTCGCAATGCTCCACATGCTGTCGCCCTTCTGCACGACATACCCGACGATGCCCGGCTGTGCCGCCTTCTTCGCCTCATCAATCGGCAGGATCTGCAGATCCGTCATCGCCTGACTCTCACCCTTTGCAAAGACGGAGATGTTCAGGTTGATCTGTGCCTTAATCTCGATTTCTTCACTATTTAATAACGACGCAGTAAGCTGGTCGATGCACGGATGGATACGCACCGAGTCCTCCTGCGCGAGCGGTACCGTATCCGCCGTATACGAAAATGGAATCTCCACCTCGACACTGCTCATCGGATCATCTCCGGTCGCAATATACAGCACACAGCATTTTACAACGCCTGTGATCTCTGCCCCATTTTCCCCGACAACAACATCATCAATATCGACATCGCCATACACATGACAGATCTGCAGCAGCTTCGCCTTATCTCCACCGATCTGTTTTCTGGCAGACACCTTCGCCTTCGCTGCATTGCGCAGCAGCAGATTCTCATAATCCATCACCTCAAACTGCGGTACAAGCTCCGCGCTCGGCGAATACACATCGGACAGCATCCGGCATGAACAGTCCTCATACAACTTGATATTCATATCAATATTATAGTCACAGCCAAACACGCGATCCTCACCATCCGCATCCTGCCGGATTGTGATCTCCCCCTTGCCAAGCACATAATCGACATCCAGCACCATGCCCTCTGCTGCACCACTGCAAGGCACCTCACGATAGAGCGACCGCACCGAGAAAATGGATTGTACCGGGAGCCGTTCCTCGCCCCCTTTATATAAGATGAAGATTTCGATTTCTCCACGCACCAGAAGCTTCTCATCGCCCGCCTTCGTCTCCATGTTCCGAAGCGCGACACATTGCCACAAAATCTCCTGAATATTCGGTTTGTTCTGCGGGATTTCCAGCTCCTCCCGCACCTTCAGGACATCGCGCTTGGCGAGCACGACCTGACTATATGTAACGTCGCGATACTGACAGGCAACGCCTTCCCCCTGCTCAATCCCTGTCGCCGCATCGATGCACATCTCTTCATACACATTAACACTTGTTCCAATCAGTCCGCGAACCTCCAGCTTGCGCGAATTGATCATGCTCACCGTCAGATCCTCCAACTGACTGTGGCAATCCACCTGACTAGAGGAAGACACGCCATCGCAGTTGACAACATCCTCAAATGGAATCTCACTCTGGAACTGGCACAGCCGCGGGATATCGCCCCCGGTACGATACAGCACACGCACGCAGACCGATCCGGTGATCCGCACTTTTCCATCCTCCGGAATCATGGACTCCAACAGAATATGACCTTCCTTGGCAACGATTTTTTCCATATCGCCTTTACTATCCGGAATCGTAAAATCATCATCAACTGTTATCTGTGAATATTTGGACTGCGTCAACACGCTTGTATGTATTTCCTTCTTCGAAAATTCCATAGCTCCCTCCACCAAACTAGATTCTTACCCTCTGCTTTATATGTATTCCAATGCTCTCTGAATTATGATAATTTACCGTAAATATTTTTGCGCGCATATAGAAGCCGTACTTACGATACATTCAATACCGGCAGCTCCAGCCGCGGCAACCGGATTACAATATACGGATACATCGACGATGTTCCTGTCTGCCCGTCAGGCGTGTTGGAATCTGTCCCTGATGCAACACCGGAAATGTCCCCCTCCATCTCAGCCTCGGTCTTCAGATCGGTCTTTATATAGATTGCCCGGTCAGTCTTATACAGTTCCTCCACAACCACACACAGATTGGTACGGTCGTGTTCCCCATATCCAACCACAATATACAGATGATCCTTCGTCGTATAACTCATCTGGAATGCATGCAGCTTCTTCTCCTCTATGATCTGCCGCAGATCATCCGGCAGTTCTGTCTCTGCGCACACCGTAAAATCCAGATCCTGTCGTTCTCTCGCCTCCTGCTTGCGACACCCGGATGACACACACGCCAGCGCAACCAGAACCAAAATCATAAACTGCCTCCCGCTTCGCCCTTTATTCAACATTTTCTCATTACAATCCCCCATGATCCCCCATTTCTTCATCCGCGTTCTATCTCAAATCCTTGCAGATGATAAAACGTTTCATCTACGCAGGTTGCGCAAACGAAACTATTTTGCTAAAATATATGTGGTTTTTTCCGCCCTATGCGTAAAACCACAAATATAAATATAAGAGGCGTAATCATGTCAAAGAAAATTAACCGAAACGATCCTTGCTGGTGTGGCAGCGGCAGAAAATACAAAGTCTGTCATGAAATGTTCGACGATAAGATTGCAAAAATTGCACATCAGGGGCACATCGTTCCTACTCATAACCTAATCAAAAATGCAGAGCAGATTGAGAAGATCAAGGAAAGTGCAAAAATCAACATCGCTGTACTGGATGAGATTCAGAAGACAATCCATGAGGGTATGTCTACCGCAGAGATCGATAAGATCGTCTACGATATGACAACCGATATGGGCGGTATTCCAGCACCATTAAACTACGAAGGATTCCCATACAGTGTATGTACTTCCGTCAACGATCAGGTCTGCCACGGATTCCCATCACCAGATGTTATCTTAAAATCCGGTGATATCATCAACGTAGACTGCTCTACAATCCTGAACGGCTATTTCTCCGACTCTTCCCGTATGTTCTGTATCGGTGATGTCAGCCCGGAGAAGAAGAAACTCGTTGATGTCACAAAGGAAGCAATGCTCAAAGGTCTCGAACAGGTAAAACCTTGGGGCTTCCTCGGCGACATGGGGCAGGCCGTGCACGACAACGCGAAAAAGCACGGCTACAGCGTGGTCCGCGAAGTGGGCGGGCACGGCGTGGGCATCCGGTTCCATGAGGAGCCCTTCGTCAGCTACGTCACCAAGCGCGGCACGGACATGCTGCTGGTTCCGGGCATGATCTTTACGATCGAACCGATGGTGAATATGGGACAGCCGGATATTTATGTTGATTCCGATAATGACTGGGAAGTATACACAGACGATGGACTTCCATCCGCACAGTGGGAGATCATGGTGCTTGTGACGGAGGACGGACATGAAGTCCTGTGCTGGTAAGCTGAATAGTGTGGAGAAGAAAAAAGCAGCATAGCCGTGAGGCTATGCTGTATGTTTGAAAAGCTGTATGTGGAGCGGCTCGCCGAGGTATTTGATAAAATGCCGGTAGATCACGACCGCAGCGATCAGAAAGCTTCCAATCTGGATGGATGGAACTTTTACGGTAAACAGTACGCATAATGCAAACAGTCCAAAAGTAACGACAGACCGGAAAGAATGTGGGCTGACCACAACGATCAGGGAAAAGAAAATAAAGAAAAATGCAAGGTACACTGCC
>ERZ834722.2834-NODE-2834-length-12833-cov-5.983800_pt1 | contig 12833 bp, 9 predicted proteins | sample MGYA00519576_ERZ834722 | MGnify/ENA primary metagenome ERZ834722 (study PRJEB31850, sample SAMEA3708759) | human gut metagenome | biome: human gut; feature: human-associated habitat; material: faeces | place: China | collected 2014 ...
AAGAGCTTCTGCATGACCTGCTCGGGGTCTGCGCCGCGCTTGAGGTCGATGGCGAGCTTCAGACCGCTGAGGTCGGTCTCGTCGCGCATATCGGCCACCTCGCGCAGCTTGCCCGCCTTGACAAGCTCGGCCACCTTGTCGATGACGGCCTCGACGGTCGTGGAATACGGAATCTCATAGATCTCGATGATGTTTTCCTTCGGCAGGTGCCGCCAACGGGCGCGCACCTTCACGCTGCCGCGGCCGGTGCGGTAGATCTGGGCCATCTCGTCCCGGTCGTACAGGATCTCGCCGCCGGTCGGAAAATCCGGCGCCGGGAGCGTCGAGAGCAGGTCGTGGTTCGGGTCCTCGAGGTAGGCGATCGTCGTGCGGCAGACCTCCTCGAGGTTGAAGCCGCAGATCTGGCTGGCCATGCCGACGGCGATGCCGAGGTTTGCCGACACGAGCACGTTTGGAAAGCGCGTCGGCAGCAGGGCCGGCTCTTTCATGGAGCCGTCGTAGTTATCGACAAAATCGACGGTGTCGCTGTCAATGTCGCTGAAGAGCTCGGCGCAGATGGGCGCGAGCTTCGCCTCCGTGTAACGCGAGGCGGCATAGGACATATCGCGCGAAAACACCTTGCCGAAGTTGCCCTTGGAGTCCACAAACGGCGTCAGCAGCGCGCCGTAGCCCTTCGACAGGCGGACCATGGTCTCATAGATCGCGGCGTCGCCGTGCGGGTTGAGGCGCATGGTCTGACCGACGATGTTGGCCGACTTCGTGCGTCCGCCCGAGAGCAGGTTCATCTTATACATCGTGTACAGCAGCTTGCGGTGGCTGGGCTTGAAGCCGTCGATCTCCGGGATCGCGCGCGAGACGATGACGCTCATCGCATACGGCATATAGTTTTGCTCCAGCGTCTCGGTGATGGGCTGGGAGATGACCTCCGCCTTGAGCCCGACGACGTTGGGGTCCACGGTTTTCTTGATTTCCGGTGCTTTTTTTCTCGGCATAACGTTACCGTTCCTTTACGCAGGTTTTTCTCAGGAAATATCGGCCAGATCGAGAAACTGGCTGCCGCACTCGGCAATGTGCGCCTTGCGTCCGGCGAGGTTGTCACCCAGGAGCAGGTCAAACATCTGCGCCGTGCGCTCGACGTCCTCCGGCATGACGCGGATGAGCTTGCGCGTGTCGGGGTTCATGGTCGTGAGCCACATCATCTCGGGGTCGTTCTCGCCGAGACCTTTCGAGCGGCTGATGTCCGCCTTCGCGCCGCCGAGGCTGTCGACGATGGCCGCCTTCTCGCGGTCGGAGTAGGCGAAGTAAGTCTTGCCCTTGCTCACGATCTCATACAGGGGCGACTCGGCAATGTACACATAGCCCTCGCGGATGAGCGTCGGCGCGAGGCGGTAGAGCATGGTGAGGATGAGCGTGCGGATCTGGAAGCCGTCCACGTCGGCATCGGTGCAGATGATGACCTTGTTCCAGCGCAGGTTCTCGAGGTTGAACGCCGAGAGGTCCTTGGCCTGCTTGCTCTGCACCTCCACGCCGCAGCCGAGCACGCGCATGAGGTCGGTGATAACGTCGCTCTTAAAAATGCGCGCATAGTCGGCCTTGAGGCAGTTGAGGATCTTGCCGCGCACGGGCATGATGCCCTGAAACTCCGCATCGCGCGAGAGTTTGCACGCGCCGAGTGCGGAGTCACCCTCCACGATGTAGATCTCGCGGCGCGAGGCGTCCTTCGAGCGGCAGTTATAGCCCATGGGCACGCCCTCGAGGGAGAGATAATATTTTGCGTTGACGGGATAGAGCTGGCACTCGGCGAGAGAGGCAAAGCCGAGGAAAGCCTGGACTTTCTTCGCCTTTTCCGGCTCTTTTTCAAAGTTTTTGCACAGCCACGAATATATCTCCGGGTGGAAATTCGCCATAACGCCCGAGAATCCGGCGCAGCCCATTTTCAGCGTTTCGAGCAGGCTCGCGGAGTTGGCGTTGAATATCTTGAGTCCCATGCCGTCAACGGCTCTGAGTTTTTCGTTTATCATGCCGGGGTCGCAGCAGGTATCTTTGAGAAAAGTGAATCTGCCGGACTCGGCGAGCTTTTTGAGCACTGCGGGAGTCATAACGCGCTTATAGGGATAGGGACACTCGTAGATGCCGAAATTGACATCGCCGACGGATTCGACAGCCCTGTCGATATTTTTAAGGAACACGCTGTCGTCCTCATCGGCTGAGGCAAATCTGTTCGAGATAAACACATAGGCGTCTATCCCCTCGTCTATGAAAGCCTTTGCCTCTTCTATCTGAGTGTCGAGATCATCCGCGACATGACCGGACGCGACGATTGAGATATTTTTCGGCGTATGCTGCATGACAAAATGCAGGAGCTCGAGTCGCTCTTCAAACGAGAGGAAAAATATCTCGCTCGACTGGCAGATGGCGAAAATTCCGTCGACTTTCTTCCCGGCGTACCAGTTTATGAGCGCTTCGACAGCCGCATAATCTATCTTATTGTCCTTTGTGAACGGCGTTATCATGGTCGGATAGACGCCGTTGGGAATCATCTTTTTCATTTTTTGTCCCTCCAATATGATCTCAGTTAAGTTTATCACATCGGCAGGAATTGTCAAGAAAATCAGGCGGACAGGTTGCGCCGCAGGAGCGCGAGCACGGCTTTTTCGCGCCGCGACACCTGCACCTGCGACATACCGAGCAGCTCGGCAGTTCGGCTCTGGGTCATGCCGCGATAATAGCGCAGGCTTATCATCTCGCGGTCGCGGTCATCGAGCAGAGCAATGACTTCGCGCAGGGCGATAAGCTCCGAGGTAGCGTTCTCCGGCGACTCAACGGGCAGGTCGATCTGCCCCTCGCCGTCGTCCGTGCAGGCGGTCAGCGACACGGCGGGCATTGCCGCATTGAGCAGTTGCGCCGTCTGGGCGACATCGCTGCCGAGGCGTTCGGCGAGCTGACCTACAGTAGGTTCGCACCCGAGCTCGGCGGTCAGCGCGTCCTTTTCGCGCATCGCGGCGCGCGCTTTTTCTTTCAGTGCGCGTCCGACTTTGACACTGCCGCCGTCGCGGAAAATGCGCTTTATCTCGCCGAGAATGACGGGCACGGCATAAGTCGAAAACGAGAACCCGCGCTCCGGGTCGAAGTTCTCGGCGGCTTTTATAATTCCGACGCACCCCGCCTGAAACAGGTCGTCATACTCCGCGCCCTTGCCGCGGAATTTGTTGGCGCAGGCATGGACGAGACCGATATTCTTTTCAACGAGTTCATTGCGTTCAGCCCTGTCCATCGCCGCGTCCTTTTATAAATTTATCCATGGTGACGCTCGTCCCCTTGCCCGGGACGGAGCGCACGCGCACCTTGTCCATAAAGCTCTCCATGACGGCGAATCCCAAGCCCGCACGCTCGCCGCCGAGGGTCGTGAACAGCGGCTCCATCGCCTGGCGCACATCGATTATGCCGCACCCGCGATCCCTTATTCTGATGCGGACGAGTCCGTCGTCGAACAGCCCTACCCATATGTATATATCCCCCACGCTCTCGGGATAGGCGTGGACGATACAGTTTGTGACCGCCTCGCTGACGGCGGTTTTGATATCCGATATTTCTTCGACCGTCGGATCCTGCTGAGCCGCAAACGCCGAGACTGCGACACGCGCGAAGCTCTCGTTGACGGAGCGGCTCTCTATTTTCAGGCTCATCTGATCGACAGGCTTTTTTCTACTCATGTTTATCCTCCTTGTTCCTTTTCTGCGACAGCGTACACAGCGCCTGCATACCCGCAAGACGCATCATTTTATAATTGCGCTCGCTGAGATTCGTGACCTCGAGCTTCCCCTGCCAGCCCTGCAGAAGTCTATAGCGACCCATGACAAGACCGACGGCGGAACTATCCATAAAAGTGACATCGGCGAAGTCGAGGCGCAGTATCTTCGGCTGCTGAGCCGCGGCGGCGGCATCGATATCCGCGCGCATTGCGGCGGCGGTATGGTGGTCTATCTCGCCGGAGAGCAGCGCGCTGACGCTGAGCGGATTTGAGATTATTTCAACACCCATGTTTTTTCCTCCTTTGGGGTGATTATCAATTAACAGTTTGTCCGGGATGAGTGGGATTATTCTCGGATTTGTTTGAATTTTTTTGTTGACGATATCAGTACATTTAAAATTTTGTATCGGCTGTCGCCGATATCGGACAGCCGCAAGGGCTGTCCCTACGAACCGTGCACAATTTTTAATTGCAGCAAATCTTATGAAAAATCTGTGCCGCCGTTGGTCGGCTCTGTGTGGAGAGCCGTTTTTGATATTATCAAAAAATCGGACACGGCTTGTACAAAATAAAAAACAGGACGGACTATTATCATCAAAGATAATAATCCATCCCGTTTGAAAATCCTGCCGAAATGCGGCGGGTTAAATATTTTTATTTTCCAAAAGATAACCGCGAACCTCGCCTGCGAGATAGAATGAACCGCAAGTAACGAGCGTTCCGCCGTTTTGCTTTATGTCATTTATTGCCATGCGGCAGGCTTCTGTCGGCTCGGACACAGGCGTACAATCGGCGCAATATTTATTGGCGAGCTCGCTCAGGGCTTCGGGATTCATGCTGCGCGGATTGTCCGGGGCTGTCAGATACATTTTTTCAAACAGCGGCGCGGTCAGGCGCAGATATGTGTCGCAGTCCTTATCGCCCATGAGCGCGCACACGGCGACGCGTCTGCCGCTTGTGAAGCGCTCCAGAAACGCTTTAAGCGCCGAGGCACAGCCCTCGTTATGGCCGCCATCAAGAATGATTCTTTCGCCGATAAGCTCCATTCGTGCGGGCATCACGGCGTTTTTCATTCCCTGCTCTATCGCTTCGCCGCTGACATTCAAGCCGCATTCACGCACGGCGGTGACGGCCGTCAGCGCATTTTTTATCATATGGTCGCCCGCGAACGGTATGCGGAGATTCAGCGAGCCGTAGACTATATCTGTGCCGCGTATCGTCTCGTCAACAACACGGCAGGCGGTCATATCCGGCACTGCGAGCCTATTTTTTTCGCGCTGAGCGGTTTCTTCTATAACACGGCGTGCATCAACAGACTGCTCGGGATACATGACCGTCACGCCGCGCGGCTTGATTATTCCGCATTTCTGCGCGGCTATTTCAGCGATTGTATTGCCGAGTATCGCGGTGTGATCCATGGAAATCGAGGTTATGACGGAGACGAGCGGAGTTTTTATAATATTCGTTGAATCGAGCAGCCCACCGAGCCCGACTTCGAGCACGACAACATCGCATTTGCGCTCTTTATACCAGAGAAACGCGGCGGCGGTCAGGGCCTCAAACTCGGTCGCGACAATTCCACGTTTGTCGAGTTTGTCGCACACCGATTTAACGCGCTCGACAACAGCTGCGAGCTCCTCCGGCGGAATCATCTCGCCGTCAATTTGCATGCGCTCGCGGAAATCAATGACATAGGGCGAAGTGAACAGCCCGGTTCTGTACCCGGCGGCAGAGAGCATACAGGATATCATGGTGCTTGTCGAGCCTTTGCCGTTCGTCCCGGCGACATGGATGAAGCGAAGCTCATCCTGCGGGTTGCCGAGCGCGGCGCAGAGTGCCCTGATGCGCTCCATACCGGGGTGTATGCCAAATGTCAGGCGCGAATGGATATATTCGATTGCTTCGGTTGGTGTCATCAGTTTTCCTCCGTAAGCATCAAAGGACGGGACATTTCCCGTCCTTTGCAGGTTAGTTTTTATGAGAGAATATGCACAAGCGCAATAAACGCCGAATTCGCACGGTTCTCACAACGCAGTATCACGCGAAATTACGCATTGGCGATTTTGGAGAGGCTGTCGTTGAGCATTGCTATCTTCTCATTCAGCTTTCTCGCCGCTTCGCGCTGAGCCTCAACGACCGGCGCGGGAGCTTTGGAGACAAAGTTCTCGTTGGAGAGCTTCGCGTTGATGCCGTCGAGCTGCTTCTGAGCGGAGGCGAGCTCTTTGTTGAGTCTTGCGCGCTCGGCTTCGAAGTCAACGAGGTCGCCCATGGGGATATATATCTTGGCGGCGTCGGTGACGATGCAGACTGCGCCGTCTATCTCGATGCCGTCCTCAACCTCGACCTCGGACGCGCCCGCGAGCTTCTGCATGAACTCGCCGGAAAGTCTGAAGGTATCGACATAGGAGGTGCTGATATATATTTTCGCTCTCTTTGAATGAGGAACATTCATCTCGGCGCGGCGGTTTCTTATCGCCCTGACCGCGTCCATAATCATGTTCATCTGCTCTTCCTCTGCGCTGAAGTTCAGAGCGTCGGAATACTGCGGCCATGCGGAAACCATTATACTCTCGCCCTCATGCGGCAGGGACTGCCAAATCTCCTCGGTCACGAACGGCATGAACGGATGGAGAAGCTTCAAAACATTGGACATGACATATATGAGCACGCGCTTTGCGCACTGTGCGGGCTCGCCGCCCTTTTGCAGGCGAATCTTCGCAAGCTCGATATACCAGTCGCAGAAAACATCCCAGATGAAATCATAGAGCTTCTGAACGGCGATGCCGAGCTCGAATCTCTCGAGATTGTCCGTAACCTCTTTGACGAGGTCGTTATAGAGGCTGAGCACCCACTTATCCTCAAGCGCAAGCTCATCGGGCAGACCCGCTTCTTCGGAGCCGTCGAGGTTCATGAGGATAAAGCGTGCGGCGTTCCAGAGCTTGTTCGCAAAGTTGCGGCTCGCTTCGACCTTTTTGTCAGAATATCTCATGTCGTTTCCGGGGCTGTTGCCGTTGGCAAGAGTGAAGCGCAGGGCATCTGCGCCGTACTTGTCAATGACCTCGAGCGGATCGATGCCGTTGCCGAGCGACTTCGACATTTTTCTGCCCAGCTCATCGCGGACGAGTCCGTGGATGAGGACGGTATCAAACGGAACCTGACCGGTCTGCTCGATGCCGGAGAACATCATTCTCATGACCCAGAACGGGATTATATCGTAACCTGTGACAAGGGTGTTGGTGGGATAATAGCGCTTGAAATCCTCGCTGTCGGTATTCGGCCAGCCGAGGGTCGAGAACGGCCATAGAGCCGAGGAGAACCATGTATCAAGCGTATCGGGATCCTGATGAATATGGGCGCTGCCGCACTTCGAGCACTTGGTGGGAGCGGTTCTTGCAACGGTTATCTCGCCGCAATCGTCGCAATACCATGCAGGGATGCGGTGACCCCACCAGAGCTGGCGGGAGATGCACCAGTCGCGGATATTCTCGAGCCAATGGAAATAGACTTTCTCGAAGCGCTTCGGGACAAACTTTGTCTCGCCGTTTTTAACAGCGTCGATAGCAGGACCCGCGAGGGGCTTCATGCTGACGAACCACTGTTTTGAAACGCGGGGCTCAACGGTAGTCGAGCATCGGTAGCAGGTGCCGACATTGTGGTTATAATCCTCGACCTTGACGAGAGCGCCCTCAGCCTCAAGATCCTTGACGATAGCTTTTCTCGCCTCGTATCTGTCCATGCCGGCGTATTTCGGATAGTCGTCGACTATCTTTGCGTCATCGGTCAGGACATTGATAACGGGCAGGTTATGGCGCAGACCGACCTCAAAGTCGTTCGGGTCATGCGCGGGGGTTATCTTAACGACACCGGTACCGAAGTCTATCTCGACATAATCATCGGCGACAACGGGTATCTCGCGGTGGACTATGGGCAGGATGAGCGTCTTGCCGACGATATCCTTATATCTTTCATCATTGGGGTTGACGGCGACTGCGGTATCGCCGAGCAGGGTCTCGGGTCGGGTCGTTGCAAGCTCAAGATAGCCGCTTCCGTCCTTGAAAGGATAGCGAAGATGCCAGAAGTGACCCGCCTGATCCTCATATTCGACCTCGGCGTCGGAGATCGAGGTCAGGCAATGGGGGCACCAGTTGATTATTCTCTCGCCCCTGTAAATGAGTCCCTTTTCATAGAGGTTGCAAAAGACCTCGTTGACAGCCTCATTGCAGCCCTCGTCGAGGGTGAAGCGCTCGCGCTCCCAGTCGCAGGACGAGCCCATCTTCTTGAGCTGTTCGATTATTCTGCCGCCGAACTTCTCTTTCCACGCCCATGCGCGCTCGAGGAAGCCTTCACGGCCGACATCGTCCTTTGTAAGGCCTTCCTTTGCCATAGCCTCGACTATCTTCGCCTCGGTGGCGATAGAAGCGTGGTCGGTGCCGGGCAGCCAGAGGGTATCATAGCCCTGCATGCGGTGGTAGCGGATAAGTATATCCTGAAGAGTATTGTCAAGAGCATGACCCATATGGAGCTGACCCGTGATGTTCGGAGGGGGAATAACTATAGTATAGGGTTTCTTCTCCGGGTCGGGTACGGCGTGGAAGAAATTGCCGTCGAGCCAGAATTTATAGGTTCTGTCCTCCACATCCTTAGGATCATACTGCTTTGCGAGTTCCTTTGCCATAACATAATCCATTTCTCCGGCGAATAGATTTTACATGAACGCTGATTGCTCCGCGCCGGAGGAGCAGCGTTGATTTTACATTTCAGAAATCGGCGGCGATGCGGTACTCGGCACTGCATACGCCTTTTTGGGGGATTCCCTCTTTTCCGATGAATTACTCTATATTATCACATTCAGAAGCGTTTTTGTCAAGAGATTTAACGCTTTTTGACTTCTCCGGAGGCAAAAATGAAGAACACGAAACGGCTTCTCATAAACACGCTGACGCTCGCCGCGACATCGTTTCTCATGCGCACGGTCGGCGTTGCGTTCAATGTATATCTGACCGGGCGGCTGGGCGCGGCGGGAATAGGACTTTTTTCGCTCGTCACGGATGTATACGCGATGGCGCTGACATTTTCGTTTGCGGGTCTGCCGCTCGCATCGACGCGGCTCACGGTCGAAGATTCCGGAAAAAATGCCGGTCAGGGCGCATGGATAATGCGGCGGTGCGCGCTCTACGGGCTGACGGTCGGGTGCATAATGCTCGCCGCCGTATGGTTCGGCGCGGAGCTGATAGCAAAATTGTGGCTCGGCGACATACGCACGGCGTCGTCGCTTCGCATACTCGCGCTGAGTCTCCCCGCGGCATCGGTCGGCTGCGCGTTCAGCGGATATTTCACGGCGCGGCGCACGGTGCTCAAATACGCGGCGGTGCAGATATTCGAGCAGGCAGTAAAAATAGCGGTCTCTGTTCTGATGCTTCGATTCTGGGCGGCAAAGGGCGCAGAATATGCCTGCGACGCGGTGGCGCTCGGCATAACGATATCGCAGATAAGCTCGCTGCTATGCGCCTTTTTGCTCTACAAGTCAACGAAGCACCAAAAGCCGAAAGAAAAAACGCCCGGCGGGCTTCGGGCTCTGCTGCGCATTGCGCTCCCGGACGCCGCCGGATCGTGCGCGCGCTCGGTGCTGCTGACGATAGAACACCTGCTGATTCCCGTGGGCTTTCGCAAATCGGGGCAGAGCGCGGGCGGCGCGATGACGCTCTACGGAGTCATTCACGGCATGGCTCTGCCGGTTATCCTCTACCCCGCCGCCATAATGACAGCTCTCGCGAGCATGCTCGTGCCTGAATTTGCCGAATGTGCGGCGCGCAGCAACAGAAACAGGATAGACAGCATGGCGGCGCGGGCAATAAAAATAACCGTGCTGTTTTCGATGGGCACGGCGGGAATAATGTTCATTTTTTCCGAGGGGCTGTCGCAGTGCATCTACGGGGACGGGCAATGCGCGGAATATCTGCGCGTGCTCGCGCCGCTTCTGCCGATAATGTACACAGACACGACAGTTGACGGAATACTCAAAGGGCTCGACCAGCAGGTATATTCAATGAGATATAATATAATCGACTCCGCGATGTGCGTCGTGCTCGTGCTAATACTCATCCCGAAATATTCCGTAAAGGGCTATGTTGCGATACTTTTTATCAGCGAGATAGTAAACTTTTCGCTGAGCATACACAGGCTTTCAAAAGTTTGCACGCTCGAAATAAATATCATGGATTCGATAATAAAGCCCGCCGTCTGCGTGACGGCTTCGTTTCTCGCGGGGCTGCTGCTCTCCTCGGCGCAGGGCAGCGGAAAAGCCGCGCTGACAATCATAATAACTGTCAACGCGGCGGTGTATATTCTTCTGCTGATGCTCACGGGCAGCATCTCGGTGCAGGATATTATTTGGTTCAAAAACATCTTTTCGCGCGGCTCAAAATCTGAAAAAAGAGGGCTCTGCGCTGCTCGGATAAACGACCGTCAGCGTTCCCTGAGCCACTGATATTTCGCTCATTTTACCGACAAATTCATTGCTGACGCCGAGGGCGTATGTGTTCTTCAAGGTGCCGTTTTTGAGCTCATATTTGAGTCCGCTTATAGTGACACCCGATGAGATATCCGAATGGGAGAACACGGAGATCATGCCCTTTGCGTTCTCGTCAAAAATAATTCTGCCGTTTGTTATCGAAGTGAACGAAGTTTCGCGCGCGTCGATAATCGCGGTCATTCCGCGCCTCGACAGCGACGAGATGAGCTGGATATTCGCCAGAGTATGGTCGGCTCTGCCGCCCGATGCGCCGTAGAGAATGAAATTTTTATATCCGCGCATCACGCCCTCTGCGACCGCCGCCCCCATATCGGTATCGTTCTTTTCGCAGGGCAGGACGATAATATTCCGCCCGTTCGGAGTGTGTCCAAGGGAATCGAAATCGCCTATGACCAAATTCGGAGTTATGCCGAGATTCTGAAGATACAGCAGACCTTTATCGGCAGCGATGATGAAATCGCCCTCCCCTGTCGGGCGGATTCCGAAGAAGTCGCCGCCGCCGACTATATGACAAACTTTGCTCATAATATCACCGTCCGTTTGTTTCTTTGACAATTATATATCATCAATCATAATTTTTCAATCATATGCGAAAAGCCGCCCCGGAATATATCCGGAGCGGTAATTTTATGCTGCATCTTCGTCTTCCGCCGGCGAAGTTGAGCCGAAATCGGGAAGAGTGAACGGGAAGCGGCGGGTCGTGCTCTCTGCCTCGGTGAGCTCGCTCACCGCCTCGGAAGTATGCTCATGAGTTACAGGCTCTTCGCTCTCCGCCACAGTACCGACATCGGTGTGCGGACGGGTCGACGCAGAATATGAGCCTGAGCCGCTGTTGTTGCTGCTCGGGACTGCGCCCTTTTTCAGCAGATCGACAGCGGAGACATGGTTATCGCCGATCTTTATATTCGTGTCGCCGTAGAGAGCGAGCTGGAGCTCACGCGCAACGACGGGATAATCGACGACCCAAACCGAAAGGCGCTGGTTGATTATCTTGCCGTAGTAGGTATAGAGCTGAGCAGAAGTGTAGTTGCCCTCGGTCGGCATGACTATCTGCTTTATCTCGTAGTTCATCCAGCCCTGAGAGAGCGCCTGGGTCATGAGAGAGAGAATCTCACTGCGCTTGTAGTTCGTCACGACATTGGGAAGGACGATATCGAGCGCGTTGTTGAGCTGACCCGCAGAGGCGTTCTGCGCGCTCTTGATGAGAGCCATGATAACGGTACGCTGTCTCGCAGTTCTGCCGACATCGCCTTCGTTGTCGACATGGCGGATACGGCTGTAAACCAGGGCCTGGCTGCCGCTGAGCTTGACGGAATCGCCGGCGCTTATTTTCTTTATCTTCGTTGTGGTGCGGTTGATATAATCCGCCTCATACGGCTCGATAGGAACATTGACTCCACCGAGCGAATCGATAAGCTTCGGGAAGCTCTTGAAATCGACGCTGATATAGTGGTCGATCTCTATTTTATAGTTGTTCTCAAGCGTCTCTATAAGTGTTGCGGGGCCGCCCCAGAAATAGGAGTGGTTCGTCTTGCAGCAGCGCTCGGAGCCGTTGATGTTCATATAGGTATAGCAGTCTCTGAGGAAGGACACGAGCGTTATCGTCTTGGTCTTTTTGTTAAGCGAGAGCAGGATGATGGCATCCGAACGTCCACCCTCTGCCTTGCCGGTCTCGCTGTCAACGCCGAGGAGCAGAACATTGATTATATTCTTGCTCGAATACTTCGCGCCGCCGTTCTTCGCCCACGCAGTTATGAGGCTGTCGATGCTCGAAGCGTCGCTGACATCGTACATTGCATCAAACTGCTCTTCGGGCGCAAAGGTGCCCTCGGGATCACCGTTGCTGCCGTGGTCGATGGTAATAAGTCCGAGCTTATTGCCGATATAGATGCCGCCGCCGATTATAGCAAGGGCGAGCACCACGCAGACAACGGTAATCGTAATTTTTAGATTGCGTTTGTTGTTGTCCATAAAAAACTGTTTAAATGTTCTTTTTTCTTTCTTTTCCATAAAGCAGCTCACTTTCAACAGTATTCGGCATATTGTATCACTTTTCGCGTCAAAAAGCTATACCAATCCCACAAATTTATTGTTTCTTTATTTTTGGCTGTTTACACAAAGCGTGTAAAATATAAAACGCACAAATTTGAGATTTTACTGCACGGCGGCGGAAAATTTTTTCGGTGGATGATATCATGATAAAAAACATTGATATAACGCCGAGCATACATAAAACGGATTGGCAAATTGGGATTTGTCGCAGAATCTATTTTGGCTCCCCTGTAGGGGAGCCGGATACGCGAAGCGTAGACTGAGGGGTTAGTTTTGTTTTGCTCAAAGCAATAAATAAAACATATACAATGCGGACGGATATTATTCGCCCGCGAATTTGCGTGATTTATTGGCGCGCAGTTTGTAGGGTGCGGCGACCCCGACGCACCGCTGCTGCGTAAGCGGCACGAATTTCCTGAAATATCCACTGCCGACCATTCGTAGGGACAGCCCTTGCGGCTGTCCGTTATCGGCGAAGCCGATACAAAGATTTAAACA
>ERZ834722.2854-NODE-2854-length-12755-cov-2.772756_pt1 | contig 12755 bp, 11 predicted proteins | sample MGYA00519576_ERZ834722 | MGnify/ENA primary metagenome ERZ834722 (study PRJEB31850, sample SAMEA3708759) | human gut metagenome | biome: human gut; feature: human-associated habitat; material: faeces | place: China | collected 2014 ...
AGCATCGGCAAAACGCTGCTGGTGGTGCTGGTGGCCATCGCCAAACCGCAGGCCAGTCAGTCCGCGCAGGTGATGGATTCGCTCGGCGCCAATCGCCCGGCGATCGATTTAAAAACGGCGGTGTGCATGTTCCGCCAGCGTAAGATGTGGATGTTTATTCTGTATGTTATCGGCGTGGCCTGCGTGTATGACGTTTTCGATCAGCAGTTCGCCACCTTCTTCAAATCGTTCTTCGCGACCCCGGAAGCGGGCACCCGCGCCTTTGGTTTCGCCACCACCGCGGGAGAAATATGTAACGCCATCATTATGTTCAGCTCGCCGTGGATTATTAACCGTATCGGAGCGAAGAATACCCTGCTGATCGCCGGGATGGTGATGGCGGCAAGAATGATTGGCTCTTCCTTCGCCACCACCGCCGCGGAAGTCGTAGCGTTGAAAATGCTCCATGCGCTGGAGGTGCCGTTCCTGCTGGTGGGCGCCTTTAAATACATCACCGGCGTGTTTGACGTCCGGCTGTCGGCGACCATTTACCTGGTGGGCTTCCAGTTCGCCAAGCAGGTGGCGGCGATCTTCCTCTCCGCCTTCGCCGGCAATATGTACGATCGGATCGGTTTCCAGGAGACCTATATGATCCTCGGCGGTATTGCTCTGACGGTTACCTTAATATCCGCGTTTACGTTAGCGGGTAAGACGAAAACCGAGCCGCTGCGCGATAATGCAATGACCGTTTAATCGACCGGCCTCCCGTCTGGAGGGAGGCCAGTTATTTTTACGCCAGATAAAACACTTCTTTGAGCTCCGCGCTCAGCGGGCTGTTGTCCGGGTTGCTGGGCATCACCTCGCGCATGTATTTCCACCAACGCTGGCATACCTCCGTGCTGGCGACCGCTTCCCAGCGGGCTTCCGATTCAATCTCCACCGTCGCGAACAGGAGATGGCGTTCTTTATCGAGATAGATGGCGTAGTGGTGCGCGCCGTGCGCTTTCAGCACTGCTTCCAGCTCCGGCCAGATGGGGTTATGGCGGCGCTGGTACTCCTCGTGCGCGTCGGGGTTCACCTGCATGACGAAGGCTTTACGGATCATAAGGCCTCCAGATAGAGCTCGCGAACCTCATCGCGGCTGGCGGGGCGCGGGTTACACGGCGCGCATGGGTCGGCCAGCGCTTTATCCAGCCAGCCTTCGATATCGGCTTTGCTGACGCCAAGCTGGCTAAAACCCTGGGGGATCCCTACGCGTTTGCTCAGCGTGCGGATGGCATTGATGGCCTCCATGCTGGCAGCTTCATCGCTCATGCCGCGAGTATCGACGCCCATCGCCTGCGCCACGCGGGCAAAGCGCGCCACCGCGTTCGGGCGGTTAAAGTTTTCGATGATCGGCAGCAGGATGGCGTTGCATACCCCGTGCGGCAGATTATGGGTGGCGCCAGGCTGATGGGCCAGGGCATGTACCAGCCCGAGACCGGCGCTGTTGAACGCCATGCCCGCCAGATACTGGCCAAAGGCCATCTGCTCGCGGGCCTGCAGATCGTGCCCATCGTCTACCGCTTTCGGCAGCCACAGGTTAATCAGACGAATGGCCTCGAGGGCGTTGGCGTCGGTCAGCGGATGGGCGCCAACGGAGACAAAGGCCTCGATGGCGTGGGTCAGGGCATCCATGCCGGTGGCGGCGGTAACGGCTGGCGGAATGTCGAGCATCACGCTGGCGTCGTCGACGGCGATATCCGGGATCAGGTTCGGGTCGATAATCACCTCTTTCACCTGCCGCTCGCTATCGATAATTACCGCGTTGCTGGTCATCTCCGCCGCCGTGCCGGCGGTGGTATTGATGGCCACCAGCGGCACGCCAGCGTTTTTCACTTTGCCGACGCCGGAGTAGGCGGTGGAGGGGCCTGGGTTGGCGGTGAGGATTTTTATCGCTTTGGCGGTATCAATCGGGCTACCGCCGCCGAAGGCGATCAGGTAATCGCAGCGGGCCGCCTGGTAAGCCGCATAGCCTTGCTGCACCAGCGCTTCGGTGGGGTTGGGGAATACCTCGTCAAATAGCTGATAAGCCATCTGCTGTTCATCCAGCGCGGCGAACAGGCTGTCCAGCAGGCCCAGCTTCACCAGCTGACCGTCGGTGACGATCAGCGCCTTGCCCCACTGTTTGCCCGCTACCAGCTTGACCATATCACCGATCGCGCCTGCGCCGTGGAGGCTGATTTTAGGTAGTGCCAACATAAAACTCATGATAATTCTCCTTAATGTTGATTTTGGGAAATCCGTTTCCCCTCACCCCGACCTTCTCCCGCAGGGAGGGGGCCAGGGTGAGGGGGAAATTAACATCGTCTTCGCTGCATCATCCGCCGGGTAATAATCGGCAGGGAGATCACCACGATCAGCATGGCGCCGATAATCACCGACATCACGATGCCGGGGACGTTCAGCAGGCTCAGGCCGAAGGTCACCAGCCCCATCAGAAAGGCGGCGATGATCACCCCGGGCATGCTGCCGGAGCCGCCGAGAATATTGACGCCGCCGAGCACCGCCATGGTGACAACCGCCAGCTCCCAGCCCATCGCCAGGGTGGGGCGGGTACTGCCGAGCCGTGAGGTCAGCAGGACCGCCGCCAGCCCGGCCATCAGCCCAACCAGCGCGAACAGCACCAGGTTATGACGCTTAACGTTGATCCCAGAGAACCAGGCGCCGGTCGGGTTATTGCCGATGGCGTAGGTCCGGCGACCAAAGTTGGTTTTATGCAGCAGGAAGGTGAAGGCGGCCGCGAGGAGGATAAACAGCGCAAACTCAAAAGAGAGCGCCCCCCACACGTACCCCTGGCCGAACCAGGCAAAGCTCTCCGGATAGTGATTGAGTGCCTGATCGCCCAACAGGATATAGGTGATGCCGCGATACAGGCTCATGGTGCCGATGGTGATCACAATGGACGACAGGTTAAAGCGGGTCACCAGCAAGCCGTTGAACAGGCCGCACAGCAGACCTACGCCCAGGCCGATGACCACCAGCAGCGGAGTGTCCATCCCCGCTGCCGCGCAGAAGCCCATCACCGTTGAGCTGAGCGCCATCGTCGAGGCTACCGACAGATCGATTTCCCGGGCGATAATCAGCATCGCCATCGGCAGGACGACGATCGCCTTCTCGGTAAAGGTAAAGGTGGCGTCCGACAGGTTCCAGATATTGAGGAAGTACGGGGAAGCCACGGCGTTGCCGATAAATACCGCCAGGGTGACCGCCAGTAAAAACCCTTCCCAGCACAGCAGGCGGCGCAGCGGCGACGGCGCGGCCGGGGCGTTTTTCATCTCTTCAGATACCATCATTTTGCTCATGATTTCACCGCCTGTTTCTGTCGGGCTAACGCCGCGTTGCGCAGGATTAACCGCCCGTGACCGCGATTGCCGCGCTCGTTGAGCAGCACCGCCATGACGATCACCGCCCCGGAAATCGCCATCTGCCAGAAGGGCGAGATGCCGATCACCGGCAGGGCGTTATTAATGACCCCGAGGAACAGCGCGCCGCACAGGCAGCCCAGCACCCGTCCGCTTCCGCCCATGGTGCTGATACCGCCGATCACGCAGGCGGCGACCACCTGGAGTTCAAAACCGTTGGCGACGTCGACATAGGCGACGGCGAAGCGCGAGATCCACAGATAGCCGCAGAAGCCGGCCAGCGCGCCGGAGAGACAGAAGCTGACGAACTGCATTTTTCCGGCGTTAATGCCGGTGTAGTATGCCGCCGTCGCGTTGCCGCCCGCGGTGTATAAGGCCCGGCCGGTGCGGCTGTAGCGCAGGAAATAACCCACCAGCAGCAGCGCGGCGATGGCGCACCAGCTCAGTAGTGGCAGCCCAAGGAGGGGGCTGCGCGGTAGACTGAGAAAATCAGCACTCATCTGATGTGAGTTAACCCAGCCGCCGTCAGTCAGCAGGAAGATAATGCCGCGATAAATGCTCATGGTGCCCAGGGTCACCACAATGGCGGGAATGCCGAGGCGCCAGACCAGCAGGCCGTTAATTACTCCCATCAGCAGGCCCAGCAGAGTCGCCAGCGCCAGCAGCGCCACCACCGGAATACCCGGATAGTGGGCGTTAAGCAGGGCGACTATCATCCCGGTCAGCGCCAGGTTGGCGGCCATCGACAGATCAATGCCTTTGGTGAGCAACACCATCATCTGGCCGAGGGCGAGGATGATAAGGATGGCGGTATCGTTAAACATCTCCACCAGATTGCCCGGTGAAACGAACGACGGCACCCGGCTGCCGATGGCGCCGATCATCAAAATGATGACCACCGCCAGCAGCGCTTCGCGATGTTTCAGCCATGCGTGTCCCATCATGCCGCCTCCTGGCCGATGCCGCTGGCCGCGCTAACGATGGTTTCCGCCGTCGCTTCCCCGGCCCGGTACTCGGCGACCATCAGCCCTTCGTGCATTACGATAATCCGGTCGGCCATGCCCATTACTTCCGGCAGCTCTGACGACACCATAATCACCGCCAGCCCCTGGCTGACCAGCTCGGACATAAACTGATGCACGGCGGCCTTTGAGCCGATATCGATGCCTTTTGTCGGCTCATCGAGGATAATCAGTTCAGGATCAGTGATCAAAACGTTAGCCAATGCCACGCGTTTCAACTGTCCGCCGGACAGATGGCTTTTCCCTGCAGGCGCGAGGCGTACTCGTCGGCCAGCCGCCATTCCCGGGCGTCGTTCAGGACGCCGTTAGGGTTGAGCTTGCTGAGCTGCGGTAAACTGATGTTCTGGGCGATAGGCAGGGCGATGATCGCTCCCTGTTTCTGCCGCTCTTCCGGCACGCAGACGATGCCCGCGCGGATGGCGTCGGCGGGCTGGTGAAAGCGCATGGTTCTGCCGTTCAGGCGGATCTCGCCGGAGGAGGGGCGCGAGACACCGGAGAGCGCCTGCATCAGCTCGGTGCGTCCGGCGCCCACCAGGCCGTAAAAGCCGAGAATTTCTCCCTTGCGCAGGCGGAAGCTGATATGGGCAAACTCGGTAGGATGACAGAGATCGGTCACCTCCAGCACCGTTTCTCCGGGGGTGCAGTCGACTTTCGGGTAGGTTTGGCTGATCGCCCGGCCCACCATCATCGACACCATCCGCTCTTCGGTGATGTCGCTTATCGCCCCGGAGCTGACGTACACCCCATCGCGCAGGATGGTGTAATAATCGGCCAGCTCGAAGATTTCATCGAACTTATGCGAGATAAACAGGATCGCTTTGCCGTCCTGCTTCAGACGCTCAACGATGTGATAAAACTCCAGGATTTCATGCTGGGAAAGCGCGGCGGTCGGCTCATCGAGGATCACCACCTGGGCGTCGAAAGCCAGCGCCCGGGCAATCGCCACCATGTGACGCTGGGCGATGCTGAGGGTTTTCAGCGTGGCTCGCGGGTCGATCTGGACTTCCAGCCGGGTGAGGATCTCGTTGGCTCTGCGGTGCATCGCCGGCCAGTCGAGCGTTTTCAGCAGTCCCTTATACAGATACTGGCCGACGAAAATGTTTTCGCTGACCGAGAGTTCGTCAAACAGCACGGTTTCCTGGTGAATGGCGGTGATCCCTACCTTATGCGCCGACTCCGGCGTTGGCAGATGAATGGGGATCGCTTTATAGAGGATCTCGCCCTCTTCGGGCTGATAAATACCGGTCATCACTTTGACCAGCGTGGATTTCCCCGCGCCGTTTTCGCCGATTAAGGCGGTCACTTTGCCGGGCCAGAGATCAAGCTGCACGTTCTCAAGGGCGCGCACACCGGGAAAAATTTTGGTGATCCCCTTCAGCGACAGCAGTGGCGTTGATGCTGACATGATAGTTCTCCACAAAAATCACCCCTCACCCTAACCCTCCCCCACAGGGGCGAGGGAACGGTCCGGCGTCCGCTGGCCGCATCGCGCAGAGGGCCAGCCGTTCCCCCTCTCCCTCCGGGAGAGGGCCGGGGTGAGGGAACAAGGATTAGAAAATTTTCGAGAACTTATCGATGTTGCTCGCATCGTAGACAAACGGCTTGGCCATCGCGCCATTCCCCTCGGCGTCCAGCTTCACTTTGCCCAGCTTGCCCATACTGGCTTCGGTTTTGGTCGCCGTGCCTTTGACTAAATCGTCGGCCAGATAGGTGGCGGCGTAGCCCAGGTCAATCGGGTTCCAGATGGCGAAGCTTTTGCTGGCGCCGGACTTGATCGCGCCGGCCATTTCCGACGGCAGCCCCAGCCCGGTGACATACACTTTGCCGATTTTGCCCTGGTCCTTCACCGCCTGCGCGGCGGCAACAATCCCCACCGACGACGGCGAGACAATGACTTTCAGGTCCGGATATGATTTCAGCAGACCCACCGCTTCGCGGTAGCTTTTATCCGACAGATCGTCACCGTAGGCGACGGTGACCAGCTGCACCGACGGATACTGCGGTAGCACCTTTTTCATCTCCTCAATCCAGATGTTCTGGTTCGTGGAGGTTGGGGTGGCGCTTAACACGGCCACCTCGCCTTTCTCAACGTTCAGCGCCTGCAGCGCATCGGCGGCAAGCTTGACGTTGGTTTCGCCAATTAAGGCGTTATTTGAGGGGTTAAGATGGATCTGACGGCCTGCCGGCGCCACGCCGGAGTCCCATGAGACCACCTTGATGCCGCGCTGCATCGCTTTTTTCAGCACCGGCACCACCGCGTCCGGATCGTTGGCGGAAATGGCGATCGCATCCACCCCCTGGGCGATCAACCCGTTCAGCACGTCGATCTGCGCCTCGGCGGTGGTAGTGGTCGGGCCGGTGTAGATCACTTTGACATCACCTAACTCCTTGGCTGCCTGTTGGGCGCCAACGTTGGCGGCTTCGAAGAAGCCATTTCCCAGCGATTTCGCCACAAGGGCGATTTTAACTTCGGCTAAGGCGGAACCGGACAACGCCAGGGCGGCAACGGTGAGGATCAAGCTTGTCTTTGTTTTCATTGCTTTTACTCCACATGAGTTAGTTTTGTAGGGTTTGCAGGTGATATTTCGCCCCGTCTCGGTGAGCGGGGCGCGATGTTGTTATGGATAAAGATCTAAAGCGGACTGCAGCGGCTGCACGTTGAAGCGTTTGCCAAGGGCGATAAGCTCGTCGCGGGTGATGGTCTGCTTCATCCCGCCCATCGACAAGACTTTCACCAGCACTTCGGCGGACTTCTCGGCGGTATCGATCAGGCCGAAGGTCTCATCCAGCGTGGGGCCGCTGCCGAAGACGCCGTGGAACGGCCACAGCACAAGCGAGTGTTTTTGCATGGTTTCGGCGGTCGCCTGGCCGATTTCATCGGTGCCCGGCACCATCCACGGCAGAATGCCGACGCCATCCGGGAAGACCACCAGACATTCGGTGCTACCTTCCCACAGCTTACGGGTGAAAAGATCGCTGTGGTTCTCCAGAACATAGGTCAGGGCGATCAGGTTGGTGGCATGGCAGTGCATGATCACCCGGTCTTTGCCGCCGGTCAGTTTGATGCGCTCGCTGTGCGACAGGAAGTGTGCCGGCAGCTCGGAGGTCGGGACGGCATCCTCCGTCAGGCCCCACAGGATATGGTATCCCGCGCCGTCGCTGTCGACCTTCACCACGCCGAGGTTAGCGGCCGGGTCGAGCTGGACGTTACGGAAGAATTTGCCGGAGCCGGTGACGATAAACGGCTGGTTGGCCAGGGTTGGCATCGGCTGGCTGAGGGCGATATAGCGCGGTTTGGCGTGGAAATCCGCCGCGTAAGGTTCGATATCCGCTTCATCCAGACGCAGCGTCAGGTTGCCGCCGTTGCGTTCGTCCCAGCCTTTCAGCCAGGCGTCGGAGGTGGCTTTGATCATGCCCTGGACGAACCAGGCGTCGATAATGGTCTGCATAGTCTTGTCTTTCCTGTTGATTCGGTGCGGGGTTGACCCCCTCACCCTAAATATGTGCGTGCCCCCGGATTGCGCCGTAAACGGCTTATCCGGGCTACCGGTTCGTAGCCCGGGTAAGGCGTCAGCCGCGACCCGGGGAAGCCCGTGCATTACCCGCGCTGGCTCAGAACCGCATTCTCATAAGCCCGTACGCTGTCCAGCCACTGGCTGCCCGCCGGCGTGTCGTGACGCTGACAGTACATCTCCCAGATGGCCTGCCACGGCAGCGATTTTTGCTCTTCGAGCAGCGCCAGGCGGGCGGTGTAATCGCCGTCGTTCTCCAGCTGGCGCAGCTGGGCGGTCGGTTCCAGCAGGGCGCGCAGCAGCGCTTTTTTCATATTGCGGGTGCCAATCACCCAGGCCGCGATGCGGTTGATGGAGGCATCGAAGAAGTCGAGGCCGATGTGCACGCGGTCAAACAGGTTATGGCGAATGATTTCGCTGGCGATGGCCTGGGTTTCATCATCCAGCAGCACCACGTGGTCGCTGTCCCAGCGCACCGGGCGGCTGACGTGCAGCAGCAGGCGCGGGATGTAGAGCATGGCGGCGGAGATCTTGTCGGAGATCACTTCCGTCGGATGGAAGTGGCCGGCATCGAGGCACAGCGCCGTCTGACGGCTGGTGGCGTAACCCATATAGAACTCGTTGGAGCCGACGGTGTAGCTTTCGGCGCCGATGCCGAACAGCTTGCTCTCCACGGCGTCGATATGGTGCGCCGGGTCGAGCTTCTCGCTGATCACCTCATCCAGGGCGTTCAGCAGCCGCTGGCGCGGGGCGAAGCGGTCAACGGTTATATCCTTCATGCCGTCCGGCACCCAGATATTCATCACCGACGGCGTGCCCAGCTGTTCGCCAAAATAAGCGGATACGCGGCGGCTGGCTTTGCAGTGGTCGATCCAGAACTGGCGAATCTCATCGTTGGCGTGCGACAGGGTAAAGCCGTCGGCGCTCAGCGGATGCGAGAAGCAGGAGGGGTTGAAATCCAGCCCCAGTTTGTTGGCTTTCGCCCACGTAACCCAGTTTTTAAAGTGCTCCGGCTTAATCTCATTGCGCGCTACCGGCGCGTCGGATTCCAGGTAAATAGCGTGCAGATTGAGACGCTTTGGCCCCGGGATCAGGCTCAGCGCCTGCTCAAGGTCGGCGCGGAGTTCTTCTGCATTGCGCGCTTTGCCCGGGTAGTTGCCGGTCGCCTGGATGCCGCCTGTCAGGCTTCCCGCTGGGTTTTCGAAACCGGCGACGTCGTCACCCTGCCAGCAGTGCATGGAGACGGGCAGACGGTCCAGCTGGCGCAGGGCCTCCTCGACATCCACGCCGACGGCGGCGTAGCGCTGCTTAGCAATTTCCCAGGCTTGTTCAAGTTGAGTGGTCATGCGCAAAGCTCCTTGGTCTGTTGTGGCTGAAACTGCGCCACGAAACGGGCAATTTCACTATCAGGATTGGGGGTAAAAGTGGTGAGCGCCGCGTTGCCGCGCACTACCTGACGAAACTCATCGACATTGGCCAGCTCGTCGAGGGTCATTAACTGGATGCCGATATTGCCGAGGGTAGAGGCCTCTATCGGGCCGGCCACGACGGCGATCCCGCAGGCGTCAGCGCACAGCTGGTTGAGCAGCGTGTTCTGACTGCCGCCGCCGACGATATGCAGCTGGCTGAAGGGGTGGCCGCGCAGCGCCGCCAGCTCGTTAAGCACCCGGGCGTAGAGCAGCGCCAGGCTGTCGAAAATGCAGCGCGCCAGTTCGGCATCGCTTTCAGGAACCGGCTGCCCGGCGTCGCGACAGGCGGCCTGGATCTCGGCGCTCATACTGGCCGGGTTGATAAAGCGGTCATCGTTGCAGTCAATTATGAAGCGGCACGCCGGTAGCGCGGCGGTGCGGGCGATCAGCCCCTGCAGGTCGCTGACGTTTTGCTCTTTTAGCACCCGCTGCAGCAGCCACAGGCCCATGATATTTTTCAGCACCCGATAGCGGCCTTCGGCTCCGCCTTCGTTGGTGATATTGGTCTGCAGCGCCGCGTCGCAGGTGTACGGCGTCAGGCTTTCAAACCCCATCAGCGACCAGGTGCCGGAGGAGAGATAGGCGGCATGGCGGTCGGCCAGCGGGGAGGCGATCACCGCGCTGGCGGTGTCGTGGCTGGCGACAGCGACTACCGGAATACGGTTACCCTGCGGGCAGATCCAGTGGCCTATCACATTGCCGGGGTGGGTCGGCTTTCCGAACCACGCCAACGGCGCGCCGGTCCAGTTCAGCAGCGTCTCATCCCAGCTATCGCTGTTAATATTGACCAGCTGGGTGGTGGTGGCGTTGGTATATTCCCAGTTCAGATTGCCGGTCAGGCGGAAGCTGAAATAGTCGGGGATCAGCAGGGCATGGGCAGCCTGACTGACCAGCTCCGGCTGCTGCTCCACCAGCGCGCGCAGCTGATAAAGCGTATTAAACGGCAGAAACTGAATGCCGCTGCGGCGATAGATTTCCGCCCGGCCCAGCTGCGCTTCAGCGTGACGCAGCAGGCCCTGGGTGCGGTCGTCACGATAGGAGATCGGCAGCCCGACGCGCTGACCCTGCTTATCCAGCAGGACATAATCTACCCCCCAGGTATCGATGCCGATACTGTCTATCAGAATGCCCTGCTCACACACTTTCTCCAGCCCGCGGCGGATCTCGCCTTCCAGGCTATCTACATCCCAGCAGTCGAAGCCGTCTACTTTCTGCAGACTATTGGTGAAGCGATGAATTTCGCGCAGCGTCAGGGCGCGCGGCCCGGGCTGATAGCTGGCGAGCATCACCCGCCCGCTGGAGGCGCCTAAATCGACAGCGACACAATGACGAATACTCATGAAACGATCCTTCTTAAAATCATTGTCCGCAGTCTAAAAAAGGCCGTTTACTGACACCTTCTCGCTACGGACAGCCAAAACTGGCCGCTGGCAAGAAAGCAAAGGTGACCGTGAGGGACATCACAGTTTGCGGTTTTAGGGGATGGCTAGGAGGATGTGATGGCCTCCGCAGTTCCGCATCTTTCCGGCTGATTCTTGAAAAAGCGGCAGGATTTACGAATTTCGCGGTCAAAAATTGAAGGCCGGATAGCCAACCCTTCATTACTATCAGCCGGTGACTGATAATTTTTCTCATTACGAGGGTGGCATCATGACCATATTGCACAGTACGGATTTCTTTAAGGCCGGGATCTCGACGGTGGCTATTGAACCCCGCCTCCCTCAGTCGGCCTTTCCGGAACATCACCATGATTTTCATGAAATAGTTATCGTGGAGCAGGGATCGGGTATTCACGTCTTCAATGGCCAGCCCTATACCATCGGCGGCGGTCTGTTTTATCCGCGATCACGACCGCCATCTTTACGAGCACACGGATAATCTGTGTCTGACCAATGTGCTCTATCGCGCGCCGGATGCGTTTCGCTTTCTCGCCGGGGTCAGTCAACTACTGCCCCAGGAACAGGAAGGAAACTACCCCTCGCACTGGCGGGTGAATCAAACCGTCCTGCAACAGGTGCGGCATATCGTGGCGCAGATCGAGGCCGTGGGGAGCGATACGGATACTCATGCCGTCGCCAGCCGTGAGATCCTGTTTATGCAGCTGCTGGTGCTGTTACGTAAAAGCAGCCTTGCGGAAGAGGCCACCAACAACGATGCGCGGCTGAATCAGCTGTTGGCCTGGCTCGAAGACCATTTTGCGCAGGAGATCTGCTGGGAGGAGGTGGCGGCGCAGTTTTCGCTGTCGCTGCGTACGCTGCACCGCCAGCTAAAGCAGCAGACCGGTCTGACGCCACAGCGCTATCTTAATCGGGTGCGCCTGATGAAAGCCCGCCACCTGCTGCGCCACAGCGATGAAAGCGTGACTGATATCGCTTATCGCTGCGGCTTCGGCGACAGTAACCACTTTTCGACGCTTTTTCGCCGGGAGTTCGACTGGTCGCCGCGCGATATCCGTCAGGGGCGCGACGCCATTCTTCAGTAACGCGAGAAGAGTCAACGTATTGCAGACTAAAAACGCGAATAATGCGCCGTTATCCGCGTTTGGAGTGTGAGCCGTGGCCGGTCTGATTTTACGTAAAGAGGAGTTTTTCCCTTCCGCCACACAGGCAGTGGCGGTGGCAGACCGCTACCCGCAAAATGTCTTTGCCGAACATACCCATGAGTTCTGCGAGCTGGTGCTGGTGTGGCGAGGCAACGGGCTGCACGTCCTTAACGATCGCCCCTGGCGCATTACCCGCGGCGATCTGTTCTACATTCGCGCCGAAGATAAACACTCCTATGCTTCCGTTAACGATCTGGTTCTGCAGAACATCATCTATTGCCCGGAGCGGCTGCAGCTCAATTTTGACTGGGCCGGGGCGATCCCTGGCCTCTTCGGCACGCCGTGGAAGCCCCACTGGCGCATGGGCAGCACAGGTATGGCGCAGGCGCGCCAGGTGATTAGCCAGCTTGAGCATGAGTGCGCCCGGCGCGACGCGCAGGGAAATGCGATGGCCGAACTGCTTTTTGCCCAGCTGGCGCTGACGCGACGGATGATCCCGCGGCGACGCAGCGCGAAGCGCTGCTGGACAAACTGCTGGCCGCGCTGGCGGCCAGCCTTAGCCGCCCCTTTGTTCTGGAGCGTTTCTGCGAGCAGGAGGGCGGCAGCGAGCGGGCGCTTCGCCAGCAGTTTCGCCAGCAAACCGGGATGACCATCAATCACTATTTACGCCAGCTGCGGATCTGCCATGCGCAGTATCTGCTGCAGCATACCGAGCGCTTAATCGGCGATATCGCCATGCAGTGCGGCTTTGAGGACAGTAACTACTTTTCGGTGGTTTTTAGCCGGGAAATCGGCATGTCGCCGGGGCAATGGCGGCAGCGCAGTCG
>ERZ834722.2860-NODE-2860-length-12745-cov-3.364933_pt1 | contig 12745 bp, 9 predicted proteins | sample MGYA00519576_ERZ834722 | MGnify/ENA primary metagenome ERZ834722 (study PRJEB31850, sample SAMEA3708759) | human gut metagenome | biome: human gut; feature: human-associated habitat; material: faeces | place: China | collected 2014 ...
TTTTATTCTGTTTTACATCGTGTTTTGGAGTTTACACAAAATTGGGGACACACCCTAAAAGTATTTAAGGGCTTTACCGCAGTATAAGCCCTTAAATATCAATATCCGTTATAAAAATTATTCATTAAAGAAATCTTTTATTTTATCGGTAAAGCTTTTACGCTTTTTATAATTCTTTTCACCGCAAAGGCTTTCAAATTCCTTAAGCTTATCCTTTTGCGCCTTAGTAAGCTCCTTGGGCACCTCAACCGCAACCTTTACATATTGGTCACCCCTGCCCGAATATTTAAGCCGCTGTACTCCCTTGCCGCGAAGCTTAAATTCGTCGCCGGGCTGTGTTCCCTCGTGTATGTTAAGCTTAACCTTTCCGTCAAGTGTGGGCACAACAACCTCCGCACCGAGCGCCGCCTGCGCAAAGGTTATAGGTATCTCGCAGTAAACATCGTAACCGTCGCGTTCAAATATCGGGTGCGGACGAACGTTAACGTTAATGCGAAGATCTCCGGACGGTCCGCCGTTTGCGCCTGCGTCGCCTCCGCCGCGAACATTTATTATCTGCCCGTCGTCAATACCTGCCGGTATATCAACGGTCTGTTCTACGGTATGTCTTATTCTGCCCTTGCCTGCGCACACGTGGCACGGTTTATCGATAATTTTACCTGAGCCGTGGCAGTTATCGCACACCTTTTGAGTCTGCATTACGCCGAACGGCGTGCGCTGTGCGGACGATACCTGACCGCTGCCGTGGCAAACGGGACAGGTTTTGGCAGTCGTCCCCTTTTCGGCACCGCTGCCGCCGCATTCCTTACAGTTTTCAATTTTTGTTACCTTAACGGTTTTGCGGCAGCCCTTTGCCGCCTCTTCAAACGAAAGGTTAACCGCCGCCGCGGTATCGTTGCCGCGCCTCGGTGCATTCGGGTTTACGCGTCTGCCGCCCGTTCCGAAGCCGCCGCCGAAAAACGAGCTGAATATATCGCCCAAATCGCCGAAATCGCCCGTAAAGCCTCCGCCGTATGCTCCGCCGGCACCGCCTGCGCCGAAATTCGGATCCACGCCGGCATGACCGAACTGATCGTAGCGCGCGCGCTTTTCCTTATCGGAAAGCACCTCGTAAGCCTCGTTTACCTCTTTAAACTTCTGCTCGGCCTGCTTATCGCCGGGGTTTAAATCGGGGTGATACTTTTTTGCCATTTTGCGGTATGCTTTTTTAAGCTCGTCGTCCGAAACCGATTTATCAACGCCCAAGACTTCGTAATAATCTCTTTTTTCCTCAGCCAAAGTAATTTCTCCTACAACTTTAATATGTCAAAATCAATCCGGCAGTTAAGCCGGATTGATTTTTAAGGCACTAATTACTTTTTGTCGCCGTCTTCAACGTCGGTGTAATCGGCCTCGTAAACATTGGAATCGTTACCGCCGTTTTGTGCCTCGCCCTGCGAAGCGGCATTATCTGCGCCCTGCGGATTAGCCGTCTTATAAACCTTTTCGCTTACGGCGAAAAGCTCTTTTTGCAGCTCTTCCTGCTTAGCCTTTATTGCGTCGGTATCTTCGCCCTTTAACGCTTCTTTAAGAGCCTCTTTGGCGGCTTCGATCTTAGATTTTTCATCAGCCGAAAGCTTATCGCCGAACTCGCTTACGGTTTTTTCGGTCTGATAAATCATCTGGTCGGCGTTATTGCGAATATCTACCGATTCACGGCGTTTTTTATCCTCGGCGGCATACTGCTCGGCTTCTTTAACAGCCTTATCAATATCCTCTTTCGACATATTGGTGTTAGAGGTAATGGTGATGTTGTTTTCCTTGCCGGTGCCTAAGTCCTTAGCAGAAACGTGAACTATGCCGTTTGCGTCTATATCAAAGGTAACCTCGATCTGAGGAATTCCGCGCGGAGCCGGAGCTATGCCGTCAAGGTGGAATACGCCTAAGGTCTTGTTATCCTTTGCAAATTCACGCTCGCCCTGCAAAACGTGTACCTCAACAGAGGTCTGACCGTCTGCCGCGGTTGAGAATATCTGGCTCTTTTTAGCCGGAATTGTGGTATTGCGGTCGATAACCTTTGTGGAAACGCCGCCCATAGTCTCAATACCGAGCGACAGCGGAGTAACGTCAAGAAGCAGCAAGCCCTTAACGTCGCCGCCTAAAACGCCTGCCTGCAAAGCCGCGCCTATTGCAACGCACTCATCGGGGTTAATGCCCTTAAACGGCTCTTTGCCCATAAAGTTTTTAATAGCTTCCTGTACGGCGGGAATTCTTGATGAACCACCTACCATAAGAACCTTGTGTATCTCGCTCTTATCAAGACCTGAATCCGAAAGCGCCTGACGTACAGGACCCATTGTAGCGTCTACAAGGTCGGCTGTAAGCTCGTTAAACTTCGCCCTTGTAAGGGTGGTTTCAAAGTGCTTCGGACCTGTTTGGTCGGCTGTAATAAACGGAAGGTTTATATCCGCCGTAGTCATACCCGAAAGGTCTATTTTAGCCTTTTCGGCAGCCTCTTTAATACGCTGCATAGCCATTTTATCGCCCGAAAGGTCAATGCCCTGCTCTGCCTTAAAGGTGCTTACGATGTAATCCATTATGCGCTTATCAAAGTCGTCGCCGCCGAGTCTGTTGTTACCGGCTGTGGCAAGAACCTCCTGAACGCCGTCGCCCATTTCAATAATCGAAACATCGAAGGTACCGCCGCCGAGGTCGTAAACCATAACCTTTTGGTCGTCTTCTTTATCAATGCTGTATGCAAGAGCTGCCGCGGTAGGCTCGTTTATAATTCTCTTTACTTCAAGACCGGCAATTTTGCCCGCGTCCTTTGTTGCCTGACGCTGAGCGTCGGTAAAGTAAGCGGGAACGGTGATAACAGCCTCGGTTACGGGCTGACCGAGATAAGCCTCGGCGTCCGCCTTTAATTTCTGCAAAATAATTGCCGAAATTTCCTGAGGAGTGTACTTTTTGCCGTCTATTTCAACAGTATGGGCAGTACCCATTTCACGCTTAATAGAGCTGATTGTGCGGTCTGGGTTTGTAATAGCCTGGCGCTCTGCAACCTGACCTACCATTCTTTCACCCGTTTTTGAAAAAGCAACCACGGAAGGAGTGGTTCTTGAGCCTTCGGCGTTAGCGATAACGACCGGCTCGCCGCCTTCCATAACGGCTACGCAAGAGTTTGTTGTACCTAAGTCAATACCTATAATTTTTCCCATAATATATTCCTCCAAATGTTTAATTAGCTTTTTTAGTTTGCTACCTTAACCATTGCCGGTCTTATCACCGTATCGCCGGTTTTGTAGCCCTTTTGCAGAACCTCGGCAATTACATTCTCGCCCAATTCTTCGTCCTCGATATGCATTACCGCCTCGTGGAACGTGGGGTCGAACTTATCGCCCGGTTTTGCTATCTCGTCAATCTGAAGCTTTTCGGATAAAGCCTCAAACTGCTTGATTATCATTTCAATGCCCTTTAAATAATCGGGGCTTTCCTTATCAGCCGCCGCCGCACGCTCGATATTATCTATTATCGGCAAAAGCTGTTTTATAATTCCGGCTCTTGCATATTCGGCTATGCCGGATTTTTCGCGTTCAGTGCGCTTTTTATAGTTATCAAATTCCGCCGCCGTGCGCAAAAGCAGATCGTTTTTCTTTTCAAGCTCCGCTTTAAGCTTTTCGGTTTCCGAATCCTTTTTATTCTTTTTTTCTTTTTTCGGCTCCGAATGCGGCTCTTTTTCTTCCTTTACCTCTTCCTTTAAGGTATCGGGTTCCTTTTCAGCGTCGGTTTTTGTTTCTTTTGTTTCTTCTGCCACTTCTATTCCTCCATATCCTTCTGCGCCTGCGATATAATTTCGCCCAATTTAAACGCCGTATACTCAACGCACGGCATTATCCTGTCGTAAGACATTCTGTTAGGACCTATAACCCCTACCGTGCCGCTGTATTTATCGCCGCCGTATTTTGCGGCTATTATGGCGTCCGAGCTAAGCTCCCTGAATCCGGTATCGTTTCCGAATATAACGCCTACCCCGCCGTTTATTCCGTCGAGAAGCGAAAGCATCGGCTCGCGCAAATTCACAAGCGATATTATTCGCCTTGCGGCGGCGGCGTTATCAAAAACGCTGTAAAGCGCAGCTTCGTTGGTTAAGGATACGTTTGAAGCTTCCATACCCTCCGCCATTTCGGCTGCTGCGGATAAAAGCGGCATATACGCAAACGCGTCAATTCCGAGCGCTGCCGCCACGCCCTGCATATAAGCCCTTGTAAGCTCGCATAAGCCTTTGCCGTTTATTTTCTTTTCGGCAATTTTTACAAACTCGTTTATATGCCTAAGGTCAAACGAAATATCGGTTCTGATAAGCCTGCTGCGCGTTCTTCCGTCGTTTGTAATAAGCAAAAGCATTACTGTTTTTCTGCCTATCGGCAAAAGATCGAGCCTTCTTACGGTTAAACCGCCGTTTATCACAAAGCAGGTAACCGAAGGCAAACCCGTAAGCTTCGATAAAAGCGTTCCTGCAATTTCGGGAATTTTTTCGGGCGCCGCGTGTATATCGGAAAGGCTTTCATCTATAAACCGCTTATCGCCCGACTGTATTTTTTCAGGCTGCATAAGCGTATCAACATATACTTTAAAACCGTTGCTTGTAGGCACCCTGCCTGCCGAGGTATGCGGCTGCGCCAAAAGGCCCAAATCGCAAAGCTCGCTCATTTCATTACGCAGAGTTGCGGCAGACGGCGCGTTTTTAAGAATTAAATTAAGCGCCTTTGAACCCACCGGCTCGCCCGTTTTAATATATGTTTTAGTTACCGCTGCCAAAACCGCCTGTTTTCTCGGTGACAGCTCCATTCCGTTTCACCTCGGTTAAAGCTTTTGTTTGTTAGCACTCTATGCTTTCGAGTGCTAACGATTATTATTATAGCCCCGAATTGCAAAATGTCAAGTGTTTTTTAAAAAATAATTTGACTTTTCCTGACCTTTTTACAATTTGTTCACAATTAAAGCTTGCGAATAAAAGAAAAGGTAACGCCCGTTATCTTAAGGACGTTACCTTTGCTATTAAAACATTTTTACTATCAAGGGAACAATATAGGTAATAAACGTAACGATTGCTCCGGCGCTCAGCACACCCAGCATTATTGAAGGAAAGGCTTTTTTAAGCGGCATTTCAAGCATTGCCGCTATAAGCGCGCCCGTCCATGCGCCGGTACCGGGCAGCGGTATCGCAACAAAAATAAACAAGCCCCAAAACGCATATTTCTGCACGGTTTCCGATTTGCTGTTGGCTTTGTTTTCAAGCCTTGTTACAAGGCCGTTAAGCTTAGGCATTTTTTCCCTCATAAAAGCAAATATCTTTTTTATAAAAATTATAATAAACGGAACGGGAACCAAATTGCCTATTATCGAAACAAGCACCGCCGCCCAAAACGGCAAGCCCCTTGCAACCCCTATCGGGATAGCGCCGCGCAGCTCGATCACAGGCACCATTGAAACCAAAAACGTTGTTAAAATTTTACCGAAAAAAGTGTTTAAAAAAGCCATAGGGTTCTCCTTTTACCGTTTAACAGATGAAATAAGTTTTTTAACGCAAGCCGCTATAAATTTAAAATTAACCGCCGCCGTAAGCAGCAGGCATACTGCCTGAACAGCCGTACTGCCGCGCAATTCGAGCACCGAAAACAGCGTTTGAACGGCAATAATCGCAGTGTTGACGGCTATATAACCGCCGTACATTTTATACGGCAGGGCTTTTTTTACATTAAGGGAACGTATTATAAAGACAGCAAAATAGCTTATAAACGTAGCCAGCGCCGCCCCCTGAACGCCAAGCGGAGAAGGAATAAAAATAAAATTAAGCGCTATATTTATCGCCGCTCCCGCAAAGGCCGTTATAAACGACATACCGCTTTGCTTTGTTATAACGTACACCGTGCCCACAAACGAGGTGAACGCCGTAAAGATCATAGCGGCGCTTAATACCGGAACATATTTCCACGCCTCGTAATACTGCTTTGCGGCAAGAATTTTTATGGCGGGCTTTGCAAAGGCTATTACCGCCGAGCCTGCAAGAAACATAACCGCCTGAAACGAACGCCATACACCCGAAAAAAATTTAATATGCTCTTTTCTGTCCCCGTGCGACTCTGTTACGGCAGAAAACTGCCACGCCTGCATAAATATGGTTGAAACAAGGGTTAAAACCGTGGGTATTTTGTAAGAAACCGTATATATTCCGTTTGCATACTGCCCTATAAAGCCGTTTACCATATATCTGTCCGAAACGCTTGTTATCCACCAAAATATAGTAGTAGGTATAAGCGGTATGCTGTATTTAAGCATTTTAACAAACGCCGCTTTTTTAGGGTGCGGCGTAAACTGCCGCCAAAGCTTTTCTTTAACAAAAAGAAAAACCGTGCTTAAAAGATCAGCCGCCACAACAGACAAAACGTACCCCGTAACCCCTATTTTAAGCACTGCCAAAAACAGAATGTTAAGACCGATTACAAGCGAGGTATTTATTATGCCCTGCACCGCAAAAAGCGCGGTATCGCCTACCGCCCTTACAAACTGAGCGCAAAGCGAATGATAGCACGACGCCATTGTGTAAAGAACTATAAGCCACACATAGCCTTTAAAGCTTTTAAAGCTGCAAAGTATCGGCACCGCAATAAGAAACATAAGCGAGCCGGCGGTAATAACCTCAAAACCGGCGGTAAAAATGCTCCGCCTGCCGCGCTCGTTATCAAGCGCAAAGCGGAAAACGCCCTCTGTAATGCCGAGTGAAATTACCGGAAAAAGCATATTTGCCGTTTGAGTTATCAGGTCGGCGGTGCTGTAATCGGCGGGAGATAAATAGCCGGTATAAAACCTGACCATAAAAAAGACCAGTATTTTAGAGCCGAATGTGCCTATGCTTATAAGCAATGTGTTTGAAAGCAGGGTTTTATATTTGTTCATATAATAATATATTCCCCCTTTTTGAAAACAAAACCATTTTAGCATACAAAAGGGAAAAAATCAACTTTAAAGTATAACCCTTAATATGAACAAATCGCCGCAAACCGCAAACTGACAGTTTCCGTTAAGCTTTTCCGTAACATAGTGAATACTTTGGGTTCCGAAGCCGTGCCCGTGCTCCCTGCTGCGCGGTATACCGTCGATTATTTCGGGCTTTTCGTAAAATGTGTTTTTAAGCTCTATCAAAAGCTTGCTTTCCTTCATTTTTAAATCAAGCGAAATAAATCTCTTTTCACGCTCAAGCCGTAACACCGCATGAATTGCGTTTTCAAGCGCGTTTGAAAGTATCGATGTCAAATCGATATCTGAAACAATAAGCTTTTCGGGTATTTGCACCTCATATTTAAAATCAATGCCGTTATTATGAATATCGCTTTCATAAGACGATAAAATCATATTCACAACAGTGTTTTTGCAGTATTTATGCGGAGCTGTTTTTTCGGTTTGGCTTATAATTTCGTTAATGTACTCCTTAGCGCGCACATATTCACCATTGTCGATAAACGCCGAAATATTGGCAAGAAAATGCCGCATATCGTGCCGTATAAGCGAAACCGCGTACTGCGACCGCCTGTTAGCCTCAATTTCCTTTTGCGAATTGGCTCTCTGCATTTCTATAAGCCTTATTTTCTGCTCTGCCTCGCGCTTTTCCTCGTACTGCTTAAAATACACAAGCAAAAACAGCAGATATGCTATACACAGCGCAAAGCCTAAAAATTCCGCAACTATCGCCTTTCCCGAATAAAGAAGCCCCGTGTAAACTCCGGTAAGATAGTCGAAAAGGTAATATGTAAGCGGCATAACTGCTAAAATAAGCAGCTCCTTATCGGGCTTTTGTATCAGCTGAGCCGTAGCTTCCGAAACAAACCTAAGCAGCAGCGCAAAAACCGTAACCGTTGTTATAACGCGCGCGCCGTAATACACGGTCTCAAGTCCGCTGATCTCCTCGGCGGCAATTCCTACCCATTTGCTTATCTGACAGCAAAGGTAGCCCGTTAAAACCGACATAAGCGAAAGCACAAGCTTATACTTGTAAAAGAGCATAAGAAACAGCACAAGCGGCAAATGAACTATAAACGGGTAAACCTGCCTTGTTACGGTCTCGCCGAACAGTGTGAACACCTCGATATAAACCGCGCCCACGGCGCACGAAAAGCCGAACAGTATAAATATGTTTTTACGGTTTAATTTTATTCCCAAAAAGGCCGCCGATATGTAAACCCCGAAAAGAAGAGTGGTTGCGTTATGCAGTGCAACCAGTATGCTTTCAATCATTTTTCTACCTCTCAGTCACGGAACATCATTGAAAAATAAGCTTCCTTAAACGCCTTAGTATATCCTCTGGCTATCGGAATACTGCGCCCCGATTTAAGATATATTTCGCTTGCGTCAAAATGGTCCACATTCGGCATATAAACAAGATAACTGCGGTGACATTTAAAAAAGCCGTCGTCTTCGGTTAATTTTTCTTCTAAAGAATATAACGGGTCTACCGCGTAAATGACTCTGCCGTTTCGCATATAAAAAATAACCCGCTTGTTCTGCGCCTCGGCATATTCTATATCGTGAAAGTATATTTTCTGATATCCGAAGGTTGTTTTTAAAACCGTGTTTTTAGGTTCTTCTGCAAACGAAAGGCAGACGTCGTCAAGAACCTCCTTTATCTTTTCATAAGACACCGGCTTTAAAAGATAGCCCTGCGCCTTAACCTCGTATGATTCCAATGCAAATTCGGGCGAGGAGGTTAAAAAAATTATTTTAACCGCATTGTCGCTGCGCCTCAGCTCCCTTGCGGCGTCCATTCCCGTTTGCAGCGGCATAATAATATCCAAAAAAACCACGTCCATTCTGACAGACGCATTTTTTGCAAGCAATGAGTCGCCGTTATCAAAGCTGTATATTTCAACGGGTGTTCCGCTTAGATCAGACCATTTTTTCACCATATCGACAGCCCTGTTCAGAAATTCCGTATTATCGTCGCAAACGGCAATTCGCATCATATAATATTCCTCCGCAAAGCACAAAATACCATTATTATTTTACTATGTTTTATTATCTTTTTCAAGCTTGTATTACATTAACCGCCTGCATTTCACGCCGAAAAAACGGCATTTCGCGCCGAATGCATTTTTCGCCTTATAAAATGAATAAAATAATAATTATGACAAGGGCGGAGGGCCGGCGCTTTTCGCCCCCAATATTGGGAGGTATTCTGATGTTAAAAACAAATCGGCAAGGCGGCATATTTTCAAAATTCTTTGCCGCCGTATGCACACTGTGCCTTACAGCGTCCCTCGGAGCTGTAACGGCAGGCGCGGCGGGAAGCGGAAAAGTTTCCGTTTCGTCAGGCACTGCGGAAAGGGGCGGCACGGTATCGGTTTCCGTAAATATGGCGGAAAATCCGGGAATAAGTGAAATGAAGCTAAGGCTTCATTACGACAGCTCCGCCTTAACCCTTGAAGCTGTTTCGACCGGAACGGTTTTTGAATCAAAGGAGCTTACTCCTTCACAAAATTTAAGTAAAAATCCTTATGTAATCGTTTGCTCATCCGGTGATATGATCAATAAGCTAAATAACCTTAAAACCGGAAATATAATTACTATGAATTTTAAGGTTAAAGAAAACGCCGAATACAAATCATATGCGGTAACCGCCGACGTAGACGCTATAAATATTGAAGGAAAAAAATGCAGCTTTACTGCTGATAACGGCAGCGTAAACGTGGTTAAGTGCATACATTCAAAGGAATGGCGCGTAACAACCGCCGCAACCTGCGAAAAGGATGGAACCGAAACGCTCACCTGCACAAAATGCTCCGAAGCATTTGAAACAAGAACGATAAGCGCTTATAAGCACAGGAATACCGAAGTAAGAAACGCCAAGGCGGCAACAAAAAAATTCGAGGGCTACACAGGCGATACATACTGTAAGGATTGCGGCAAGCTGATAAGCAAGGGTAAAGCCACCGAAAAGCTTAAATCGGACGTTTCTTCCGATAAATCCTCTTCATCCTCCGTTTCGGCTTCATCAAAGCCCGACAAAACAGAAAGCACAAAATCAGAGGATAATAAGCCCTCTATAATAACCGGTAAAAATTCGGTTTTCGGCAAAAATTCAAAAAAGCCGTTGACCTTTGCTTCCGACGCGGATTTCAGTGAATTTATCCGTGTAGAGATTGATGGAAAAACCGTAGAAAAAACAAACTACACTGCCGAAAGCGGCAGTACGGTAATAACCTTAAGCGCGGACTTTTTAAGCACGCTTACTAAAGGAAGGCATACAATTTCCATAGTTTCAAAATCCGGAACCGCAGACACGGAATTTACGGTTGAGGAAACGGCAGATACCCAAAGCGATAAGAGCTTAAGCACAGCAGACGCTCCCGCCTCTAAAGAGGAAGCAAAATCGTCTAAGGCGTCTGTTATAATAATCACCGCAGCGCTTATTCTTGCGGCAGGCGCCGTCGGCGCGTTATACTTTTTTAAGCAAAGGAGAGGTTAAGCTTGAAAAAAAGACTGCTAAGCTTGATTCTTGTTATAGCGCTTGCCCTGACAGCTTTGCCGTTCACGGCATTTGCTCAAACAAACGGCCTTATGTACGGCGACGTTAACCTCGACGGCGAGATTGATCTTCTTGACATTTTAACCATGAAACTGTATCTTGTTGAGGATAACCCCGCAGATTTCAGCTTTGAAAACGCAGATGTTAACGCCGATAATGAAGTTGACTTGGTTGACCTGCTTATTTTAAAAAAATATTTGGCGGAATGGGACGGTATTCATTTAGGTCCCGCGCTTGTAACCGTCAGCTTTTACGACGGTGAAAACCTGATAGATTCGTTAATAGCAACCAAGGGCTATCCGTTAGGCGAGGTGCCGTCTGCGGCAAAATCCTCAAAGGCAAACGCAATTCTTGAAGGATATTATACCGATAAAGAGCTTACCTCACCGTTTTATGCGGAAAATCCCGTTGATGGGAATATGTCGGTTTATGCCAAGTATACCGCAATGGAGGATATGGTTGAGGACTCGCCCGTTTCATTTGCGCGTATGGATCAGCCGGCAAACACAACCTTTGAGATAAAACGGCTTTCGGGTGAAATTCTCCCGCAGAACGCCGCGGCTCTTGTTGTTAAGGACGGCTCTGACCCGATTACCGTTACAATTACCGACGATAATAACGACGGTATTTACACGGTTAAAGCCCCAAACGGTTATAACGAGGGCAGCTCGTACGAGCTTAACCTTGCGGACGGCTGGTGCTTTGCCGATAAAGACTCCAATATAAAGACCGCCGCCTTTTCAATAGCAAAGCAGGCTGTAAACAATATTGCAATGAACGCCTCGAACCACTATGTTAAATACAGTGATCCGGCATTGCTCAGTGCCGGCAGTATTGTAACCTGCGAGGGCGTAAATGTCGGCGACCTTATATGTTTCTATAAAACAACAAGTCCGAAAAACAGGGACTACACAAGCGGAAACGCCTATATGGACGACCCTGAAACATGGTTCAAGGCTGGCAGCATTTCGGGAAATAAGGTTACTCTTGCAGCCCTTGAAGAATCGGACAACGAAAAAATGTACGATATACCCGATAACTTCCCCGTTATCGGCTCATTGCCGAGCGGTAACGGCGGCAAGCTTACCTTAGCCCCCGACAGCGACGGCTATACGCTCGATACCTCCGCTTATGCTTTAATGATAGGCGAAGAAAACGGGAACTTAAATTATGCAATCGGTAAGGTAAGCGTGGGCGACTTTATTTCGGTTTATGCGTCGCAGGATAATATAAACGCAAATAATGTATATTACGGAAAAATTACCGATTATAACAGCATTACGGGAGAGATAACATATGTAAAATCTTCTGCGGAAGAAATAGAGACCGCAGCGGATATGTACATAAAGCCCGTTGTTTCGGGCGAAGAGCTTGTCAGCGAAGAAGCCAAAGCAAGAATAGAGTCTACCGTTTACAGTCAGGTTGAAAGCAGCGGCTTTGCAAAGCAGGCGGCAGAGCAGCTTGCGTATATGGCGGTTAAAACGGACGGCTTTAAATCTATGCCGGGCGTAAAGGTTTTACTGACCGATGAAAACGGTCAGGCGGTATCTTACGCTAAGCTTGCCGCGCGCAACATAAGCAAGGGCTTTGAATTAAAGGACGGCGTTAAGCTTAAGGTAGAGGTTATAACCTCAGGCGACCAACTGCACTTTAAAGACAGGGGAGCGGTTCAGCTTGCCGTGGGAATTAACGCGCAGTATGAAATCGAGGCTCAGGACGGCAAGGTTATGCTTAATCTCGACGCCTCATTCGTGCAGGAAATAGCGCTCGGCATAACCGCAAACGGAGAACTGGTTAAAACAAAGCTGTTGGGAATAATTCCGGTTCCGTGCGGCGTTAAGGTAGGCGCGTCGGTTGATATTAAGAGCTTTACGGGAATAAGAATCGACGCTCAGGCATATACCGAGGCGGAGAAAGACGCGGGCTTAATGGATCAGCTTAAAAACGCGCTTAAAAATCCCCGGAAGATCGGCGACCTTTTACCCGATAAATTGGGCAGCCTTAAAAAGGGCCTTAATACCGCAGGCGACGTCATCAATAAAATACAGGAAATAAAGGGCAAATTAGAGCAGGCCAAAAAGGACGTTCAAAAGGTAAAGGAATATACCGAAGACATTAAAATGCTTTGGGAAGCCTTAGACGGTATAGAGTCAATGCCGAACGAACAGGAATGGGAGGAGCTTTGCG
>ERZ834722.2867-NODE-2867-length-12724-cov-6.998421_pt1 | contig 12724 bp, 8 predicted proteins | sample MGYA00519576_ERZ834722 | MGnify/ENA primary metagenome ERZ834722 (study PRJEB31850, sample SAMEA3708759) | human gut metagenome | biome: human gut; feature: human-associated habitat; material: faeces | place: China | collected 2014 ...
GTAGCTAAGTCTTCTGTCAGTGAGCACATAAGTAATATTTTTAAAGACGGCGAATTGGAGCCGGAAGCAACTGTTCGGAAATTCCGAACAGTTCAGATTGAAGGCACCCGGCAAGTAACCAGAGAGCGAGACTACTACAATCTAGACATGATTTTGGCCGTTGGTTACCGGGTGCGTAGCAATGTGGGTATACACTTCCGCCGGTGGGCCAGTAGCGTTCTGACCGAGTATATGAAGAAGGGCTTTGCCCTCAATGACGAGCGGTTGCGCAATCCCCGTGAGTTTGGCGCTGACTACTTTGATGAATTACTGGAGCGTATCCGGGATATTCGTGCCAGTGAGAAGCGGGTGTATCAGAAGGTTAAGGAGATATTCGCCCTCTCGGTCGACTACGACAGCAAAAGTCAGGTCGCTCAAAACTTCTTCAAATCGGTTCAGAACAAGTTGGAATATGCTGCCACAGGCCACACTGCGCCGGAACTCATTGCCAATCGGGCCGATGCTTTCAAGGATAACATGGGACTCACTTCTTTTAAGGGAGTCAAAGTGCGCCGGGGCGATGTGACGGTAGCGAAAAACTACATGACCCATGAGGAGATCAGCACGCTGAATCTCATTGTGAATATGTATCTGGACTATGCGGAGCTGCAGGCCAAAGGACACAACCCTATGCACATGGCGGACTGGGAAAGCAAGTTGGGCGATTTTCTGCGTTTCAATGGTCGGGAAGTTTTGGAGAATTTCGGAACTGTGAAGCGAGAGGTTGCGGAAAAACTGGCGCTGGAGCAATATGAGCAGTACGATGCCAACCGCCGGGTGCTGGAAGCGGTGGATGATGTGGACGAGCTGACCGCGGATGTAAAGCGGCTGAAACCGTGAGAAATTGAACGAATTCACTCCGAATATCCCCTGGTATGTGGATATCTTTGAGGAAAATGAACTTGTGGATATTGATGTGGTGCAGCAAAATATCGCCCATATTGAGACCGAATTGGTCGAGATGCAGGTGAAAATGGCGGAGCACCTGAGAGAACTGGGACTGTAAAGGAGGGATACGCCTGTGTTTAGAAGCTTTATCTATCTTGACGAACACAAACTTTATACCTATAAACGGCAAATTGATGGCAAAAACGATGTACAACCCAAAGCAGTATCCCAGAAAAAAACTGCAGGTTTTTCAGCTGCTGTGAGCGGCTTCGGTTTGAACGGCGCAACAGAAACCAGTATAGATGGAGAGTTTGAGAAAGATGTGAGTTTCGACTACGATCGCTTTGAGCTTGACCTTAGCAGGCTTGAGGGTGAGGACTACTTCGATTGCGTGTTAAATGCAGAATATGATTTGACTACAATACCAGCGATGAAGCTCTTGCGTATATGTAGTGGTTTTGAAATTCCGGAAGCCTTTGATGCAGTTAACTTAATTGATCAGTTTATGCCTATGTTAATGGGGCAGATTGAAACTAAGTCTGCAGGAGAACAGAAAGCATTAGAGGGAATATTAGGTAAGGCTTCTGCTGACATCCCCTTTATTATTGAATGCGATGATGTTACGATTTCTGGCAAGTTGAACGCAAAGTATCTCCGTGAGGAATACGCCAGCCTTGAAGACTATGCCGATCAAGATGTGTACATGCTCTGTAAGGTTGTTGGTATGGTGCGAAAAGATATGGTTGAAATCTTTGATCCGCTGAAAGACTTTATCCGCTTGCCGCGCACTATGCGTCGTCAGATGACAGCGAATGGAAAGCCTGTTGGACTTGATAAGATTTCCATTGATGGCCCCGTCCTCAAGGTTGAAGTAATTGCCATCTATAAATAATCGAAGGAGGGAACTATGTCATGGCTATTATTCCAGACTTTTTTTTAAATGCAGTAGTCGCTTTTGGCATAGATGGGGGTGATGGAAAAAAGCACTGGATTGGAACGGGCTTTATCGTTGGACGAAAAGAAATTGACAATCCAAACCTTTCTACATATTACATCATCACCAATAAGCATGTTATTGAGCAACAAAAATATGTCTACGTTCGTTTCAATTCGCTTGGAGGGGAGCTTGTTAAGGATTATCGAATTAGCCTATATGACAGCATGGGCGTGCCTATGTTCTCTGCGCATCCGCATGATAAAACAGATATAATAGCACTGCAAATTCTCCCGCAAACACTTATCAATGACAAATCTATTTGGGGGGCATTTGATCTTGCTGACCATGCCCTGACACTTGAGCAGATGCAAAATACCGGTGTTAACGAAGGAAGCCTCGTGTATGCCTTGGGGTTCCCTATGGATTTAGTCGCTCCAATCAAGGCCCCCATTTGTAGGCTTGGGTGTATTTCAAGAGTTACAGACGCATTCTTGTTAAAAAAGGGTACTCCAATATTTCTGGTCGATGCACAAACCTTCCCGGGAAATTCTGGTGGTCCTATCGTGAGCAGGCCGGAACATATATCTATTGATGGAACGCCGAGCAATACCAGTGCAAACCTTATTGGTATTCTGAGCGCGTACATTCCCTACAGAGAAACGCTTTATAGCAGACAAACCGGGCGAGACCGTATGATTCAAGAAGAGAATAGCGGCCTCACTATTGTTCATCCCGTCGATCGTATCAAAGAGGTTGTGGAACTTGAATGGGCGAGAATAGAGACGCAGAAGAAGGTAGCGAACAATGCTGCAACTCTTCCTGCGCCACAAGCGACTAAGGAAGAGGTTGCTGTATGACGCCAGAAATTAAGCAGCGAATTGAGCAGATACGCCGGGGAGAGGTGCCTGAAGGGTATGTAAAGAAAAGGAAAGCGGTAATTCCCCAACAATGGGGATTACCGCAGATTAAGGATATAGCATCAATTTCTTCAGGAAGTACTCCGAATCGAAATAATTCAGAGTATTGGAATGGAAATATAGCATGGGTTACCACAGGCGAGCTTAGTAGCGGGCATGTTAATCATACTTCTGAACTGATAACAGTCAAAGCTGTCAACGAAACAAAGGTGCGGATATATCCACAAGGGACTCTTTTGATGGCCATGTATGGGCAGGGAAAGACGAGAGGTACCGTTGCTATACTTGAGATTGACGCAGCAGTAAATCAAGCCTGTGCGGCCATTACGGTAAAGGATGGGAAAAGCAAATTCCTCTTTTATCAGCTAAAAAATTCATATCAGGATATTCGTAAGTTAAGCAATACTGGAAATCAGGAAAACCTAAATGCAGATATCATTAAGACTTATCAAGTGCCATGGGCACCTGATGAGGAGCAAGAAAGAATTTCTACCATCCTCACCACCCAGGACAAGGTAATTAAACTGAAAGAAAAGCGCCTTGCCGAGAAGCAGCGACAGAAAAAGTATCTCATGCAGCAGCTTTTGACCGGGAAAAAGCGCTTGCCGGGGTTTAATGGAGCGTGGAAGACAGATTGTCTGGGTAAGTTATTTTTTGAACGCAAAGAAACAAACTGCGAAAACATAGAAATGTTGGCCATTACGGGAACACAAGGTATCATTCCAAGAAAAGAGTTGGATTTAAAAGACAATTCCAGCGAGGACAAATCAAAATATTTGAGAGTCTGCGTTGGGGATATTGGATATAACACAATGCGGATGTGGCAAGGGGTTTCAGCATATTCCAACTATGAAGGCATTGTTAGTCCGGCCTATACAATTTTGAAGCCAAGTTCATCAATTAACGCAAAGTACTTTGCGTATCTTTTCAAAATGTCGGAGATTGTCTTCCTATTTTATCGTTTTTCTCAAGGTTTAGTAGACGATACTCGCAACTTGAAATATGAGAGTTTTAAGAAAATCAAGGTTTGCTATCCACCGGACATGAAAGAACAAACCGCTATTGCCGAAGTCCTTTCTGCCGCTGACCGTGAAATCGAACTATTTCAGCAAGACATCGAACAGGAAAAACAAAAGAAAAAGGCCCTGATGCAGCTTTTGCTGACGGGCATTGTGAGAGTATAAGGAGGTAACTATGAAACAACCAATCGTTGCTATTATGTATGATTTTGATAAAACGCTTTGTACAAAAGACATGCAGGAATACGCTTTTATCCCTGCGTTAGGCATGAGCTCGTCCGCATTTTGGGGTGAAGTTAATGCGATGACTGACGCTGAAGAAATGGATAATATCTTAGCCTATATGTATAAAATGGTTGAAAAGGCAAAGGAAAAGAAAGTTCCCATTACACGAGATACTTTTCAGGAAATGGGAGGTAAAGTTGAATACTTTGATGGGGTAAAAACATGGTTCGAACGAATCAACGCTTATGGAGAAAAAGTAGGTGTACGAGTAGAGCACTATATTGTTTCTTCCGGCATCAAAGAAATTATTGAAGGAACCGAAATTGCACGTTTTTTCAAGAAAATTTATGCGTGTGAATTTATGTATGATTATAATGGCTCCATCCAATGGCCGAAGTTTGCTGTAAATTACACTGCAAAAACTCAATTTTTGTTCCGAATCAATAAAGGAGTACTTACTATTGACAGTAAAAGCGCAGACAAATTGAATCGGTTTACGCCCGAAAATGAGAGACGTGTACCCTTCCGCAATATGATTTATATTGGAGATGGACTGACTGATGTTCCTTGCATGAAGCTCGTAAAATCTTATGGAGGGCAATCTATTGCGGTTTTTGACCAAGAGAAAGGAAAAGATGCCGCTGAGGCATTAAAGGTTGCTAACCGCGTTAATTTTGTTGCTGCTGCAGATTACGGGACAGGAAGTGATATTGAGATAATTGTTCAAGCAATTATCAAGAAAATTCAGGCGGTTGAAGAAATGCAATCTTACTGAGGAATTATGCGAGGCGGGATTTCCCGCCCCGCTATTCCTGCTTTTACTGATATTTCCGAAAGGAGGCAACCATGGACAAATCCCTGTACTTAGAAAAGAATATCAGCCAGCAGCCGGCCATTGATCTGCTGCGGTCCATGGGCTATACCTACATATCACCGGAGGACTGCGAGGCGCAGAGAGGCAGCCGATACCATGTGCTGCTGAAAGACATCCTCCGGGGCCAGCTGCGACGGCTCAACCGCTATGCTTTCGCCGGTGCGGAAAACGAGTTTTCCGCCGCCAACATCGAGCGGGCTATGGAAGATCTGGACGAGCCTTTAACTGACGGCCTGATCCGCTCCGGTGAAAAAATCTATGATGCCCTGCTGCTGGGCAAAAGTTATCCAGAGACTGTAGGTGAGGGCAAGACTCTCAGTTTCAATCTGAAGTATATTGACTGGGAACATCCAGAGAACAACCTGTTCCATGTTACCGAGGAGTTTGCGGTAGATAGCCGGGACAAGCTCCACAACGCCCGGCCGGATATCGTGCTGTTTATCAACGGTATCCCCTTCGCTGTCATTGAGTGTAAAACGCCCCAGATCAGCGTAGAACAAGCCGTGGAGCAGAATATCCGCAACCAGCAAAAGGAGTATATCCCACAGCTCTACAAATTTGCTCAGATCGTGATGGCGACCAATAAAAACGCTGTGAAGTATGCCACCACCGGTACGCCTAAAAAACTCTGGAATGTGTGGAAGGAACAGAACACCGCTTTTCTGGAAGGGGCACTGGCCCAGTATGTGACTGACCGCACTCCCACTGAGCAGGATCGGAATTTGATTTCTCTGTTCAGCAAAGAACGGGTTATAGAACTGATCCGATACTTTGTGCTCTTTGACGCCAATGTAAAGAAGATTTGCCGGTATCAGCAGTATTTCGCCATCAAAGAGATTATCAAGACCATTCAGCAGTCGGACGAAAAGGGTAACCGTCAAAGCGGCGTGATCTGGCACACCCAGGGCAGCGGCAAGAGCCTGACCATGGTTATGCTGGCAAAGTATCTCTTAATGGAACTGTCTGACTGCAATCCCAAAGTAGTCGTTGTCACGGACCGCAAGGAATTGGATCGTCAGATCACCGCCACCTTTGCGCACACCCGTCTCAATCCGGCCCGGGCCACCAGCGGACGGAATCTGGTGGAACTGCTGAATAGCGGCAAGGCGGATGTAGTCACTACCATCATCAATAAGTTCAACACCGCTGAGAAAATGGAACACAAGAACTTTTCACCGGATGTGTTCCTGCTGGTGGATGAGAGCCACCGATCCAACTATGGCCTGCTGGCTACGAAAATGAGAGCGGTGTTCCCCAATGCATGCTACATTGGCTTTACCGGCACGCCATTGATGAAAAAAGAGAAGAATACCATGGCGAAGTTCGGGAAGCTGATCCACAAATATACCATCAAGGACGGTGTGGATGACGGAGCCATTGTGCCACTTATTTATGAAGGCCGCTTTGTGGAGCAGAATGTGGACGAGGCAAACATCGACCTCTGGTTCAAACAGACCACCAAACGGCTCACAGAAGCGCAGCGGGATGACCTTTCCCGGAAATGGAGCAGTATTCGCCGCCTGACTTCCACCGATGCCCGTATCAAGCGGATCGCTCTGGATATCAATGAGCACTTCATTGATGGGTACAAAGATACCGGCTTTAAGGCTATGCTGGCTACTAACTACAAGCGGGATGCAATTCGGTATCTGGAGTGTTTTGAGCAATTTGGGGATTTGAACTGTGCCGTGGTAATTTCACCGCCTGATCTGCGGGAAAGCGTAGACGATATAGACGAGGGTGCCGACGATAAGGTCATTGCCTACTGGAATAAAATGATGAACCGCTACGGTGACGCAGATGCCTACGAAGATGCAATGAAGAACCAGTTCTGCGTAGGGGATATTGATATTCTCATTGTGTGCAGTAAGTTGCTTACCGGTTTTGATGCCCCCATCTGCCAGGTGCTCTACATTGACAAAGAGTTGAAAGAACACGGTCTGCTCCAGGCTATTGCCCGCACCAATCGTCTGTATGAAGGAAAGGACTACGGCCTCATTGTGGACTACCGTGGACTGATTGAAAAGTTGGATACCGCTATGGATCTGTACAGCGGTGCCGGGCTGGAGAACTTTGACAGCGGAGATCTGAAGGGTGTTGTGGTGGATGTCATGTCGTCTGTGGCTGGCCTGCGGGAAGCCTATACCCGGTTGACGGAACTGTTTGCAGACTTAAAAAATCCACGCGACACCGAAGAAGTGGAAGTTTTTCTTGCTGACGATAAGAAGCGAGAGAACTTTTATAATTTCCTCTGTGCTTTTGGCAAAGCGTTGAATATGGTGCTGAATGCGGAACAGGCGTATGCAGCCATTCCGAAAGATGAATTGAAGCAGTATCAAAACACTTTTATCTTTTTCTCCAAGGTGCGCCGCAGCGTGAAAATCCGGTACTGCGATGCCATTGATAACCGGGAATATGAGCCGCTGATGCAAAATCTTCTGGATACACACCTCTCGGTAGCTGGTCTGAAACAGATTACCAGCCCCATCGATATTCTGAACAAAGATGACTTTGAACGAGAATTAGAGGAATTAGGTTCGCACCGTGCAAAGGCAGATGCTATTACCAGCAAATTGACCCGCAGCATCAGCGAAAAGTATCAGGAAAATCCTGCCTATTACGACAGCTTCTCCAAGCGTATCAAGGACGCATTGGAGCAGTACAAGGAAAAGGTGATCTCTGAGTCCGAATATCTGGCAAAGATGCGTACCATCATGGAAGATTATCACGCCGGAAAGAGCAGCGTAACCTATCCGGAATCCATTAAGAATAATGTTCATGCCCAAGCATTTTACGGTGTTCTTTCTGCGGTGTTTGACGAAGCAAAAGAAGCGGAAGTTTCTCCTGATTTTGTTGCAGTGATTGCGGAAGAGATTACAAAAATTGTGGCCGACCACAGTCAGGTAGACTGGACCAACAACAAAACAATCCACGACCGAATCTCGCAGGATATTGATGATCTTTTTTATGACTACGAGAAAGAGCGGGGATTAAGACTGTCTTTTGACACCATCGATAAAATCATTGAAAATGTCAAAACAGTGGCGCTTCGGAGGTTTTGACCGCAATGGTACAGGAAAGAACTGTTTTATACGAAAATAACGAGATTCACTATCTTCTGGAACAGAAGCCGGTGAAAAATCTGAATTTGCGGGTTCATAAGGATTGTAAGGTTTATGTTTCGGCTAATTCAGATATCCCTACTGAAAAAGTTGACGATTTTGTAGTGAGCAAAGGAGCCTATATCCGCTCAGCGCAAAGAAAGTTTCATGAGATGGCACAGTATGCCCCTCAACCTAAGAAATATGTCAGCGGAGAGACTTTTTATCTGCTGGGCAGAGGCGTCCGCCTGAAAGTGGAGAAAAATGTGCAAGATGCCATTTCCTCTGACGGGATATATCTTCATCTTCGTGTGAAAGACACGGAGGATTTCAAGAAAAAGCAAAAGATGGTAAGCCGTTACCTGGATGAGCAATGTCGAACTGTTTTTGGAGAGATTATTTCGGAAATCTATCCAGTATTCCAAAAATATGGAGTACCTATGCCGACATTACGGATTCGTGACATGGAGACACGGTGGGGATCTTGCTTGGAAAAAAAGGGGTTTATTACACTGAACAAGCGTTTACTTGAAGCCCCTCGAAACTGTATTGAATATGTCGTAATGCATGAGTTCTGTCATTTTATCCACCCAAATCATTCAAAGCACTTTTATAGTTTCTTGGCCATGCTAATGCCTGATTGGAAGGAACGTAAGACAGTTTTAGATCGTAGTGCAACATTTTGGCTATGAGCAATAGGGAGGAAAAAATAATGCCGATGTGGTTATGCCGCGCTGGGCGATACGGCGAATTTGAAAATAAATTTCTTGAAGATGGTAAGGTGTACTGCACCTGGGACAATCTCTCTGAATCAATCATGCAGTTCCACACCAAGCAGGACTTACAGCAATACTTTGTGGACAACAACCCAGATGTCAAGGTAAAAACAGCGATGAACTGGGCGAGCCAGGTATGGCCGTTTGCCCATGAGATGAAAAAGGGAGAGATCGTTGTCCTGCCCAGCAAGATCAAACCTGTAATTCATTTCGGCAAGATTACGGGGGGTTATGAATTCTTGCCTAACAACGACAATCCCTATTATCATGCCCATCAAGTAGATTGGTTTGCCTGCGACATCCCCCGTACGGCTTTTGACCAGGACATCTTATATTCCTTTGGGGCATTTATGACCATTTGCCGTATTAAGCAGGAAGAACGCATAAAAGCAGTGATCCATGCCCAGAAGCAGGGAAAGAAAGCGCCCCAAATTACTCCGCAAGAGCCACAGGATGATGAAGAAGCACGAGATATTGAAAATGAAGCCTTGGGGGTTATCACAAACCTGATAATCCAAAAGACTAAAGGGCATGGTTTAGCAAAAATTGTAGATGCCATTCTTCGGGCAAAGGGATTCACTACATACGTTAGCCCGGCCGGACCGGATAAAGGTGTGGATATTCTGGCTTCAGCGGGCACACTTGGTTTTGGAAGCCCCAAAATCTGTGTTCAGGTTAAGTCCACAGACGCGCCAGTGGATCGGATTGTTTTGGATCAATTGGGCGGCGTGATGAAAAACTTTGGTGCCGAATATGGCCTGTTAGTGTCATGGAGTGGGTTCAAATCTTCGGTCATCAATGAGACGGCTAAACAGTTCTTTGAAATCCGGCTTTGGACCCACAAAGAAATTATCGAGGAGTTCCTGCGTTACTACGATCAGATGGATGATGAAATCAAAGAGCTGATCCCTCTCAAAAAGATTTGGGTTGTAAACAACAGTGAGGAATAGATGTGACTGCTGAAGGGGCAAGAAATAATTTGAAGAAAACGTCGAATCGTGCTATAATACAACTAAGCCACCCAATCGTTCATCTCAAGCAAAACCCGTGATAGGATGGCTTAGATAGATTTTTGATAGCAAAAGTCCAAATAGACCTTAGGATAAGGATAATCTGTATCAAATAAAACCACGACGAATCAAATCCTCTATACAAAAAAGTTTAGAAGTGGATTTAACTCGGCGAGTGGGAATGACCTCATAGCCCAATATCATACTTCACGTAACAGCTGCCGGATCTTAAAGGGATTCCGGCAGCTGTTTTTGCACCGCAAAAAGCCGCTGAAAAGTCCATGCGTGTGAGAAAACAGTACTTGCGTTGTGTATTTGCTTCTGCTATAATGATCTCGTGAATTATTTAACGTGATCGGATGGTGCTTTTGCAGCGCAGCTTTGAATTTTTTCGGCAATCGGTTTGTCTGCACGTTTATGATTGATACAAATGAAAAAACCAGCGGCTGGAACAAATGCCTTGCCGCTGGCTTTTTGCGCAGAAGGATATGCGCAGATTCTTCGTTTTGTCCAAGGATCAAGCGTGGCTGCGCAGGCGTTCCCGGCAGGGGAGACTTGCAGTCACAGCGCTTCGCGCTGCTCGGCCGGCATGCGATACTCCGGCTTGACGTGGTAGGCGATCTCGGCGTACTGCCGCGCGCGTGCGCGCAGCGAGAAGTTTCCTTTCTGGCTGGACCAGACGTACAGCTCGTGGCAGATCAGATCCGTTGCGATGCGCGACAGCAGATCCGGCGGCTCTTTGGAGTCGATAATGCCTGATTTGGCGCAGTTTGTGGCCAGTGTCGCAAACAGATCATCGAGCGCGTGCACAGCTGCGCGGATCCCCTCGGGGGATTCGAACTGCATGATGAACAGCGTGCTCGTGAGCTCGGGGCCGAAGTCGTAGGCGATGGCAATGAAGCGGTCAAACAGCTGCCAGATGCGCTCGAAGTCATTGTCTGCGTGCGCAAATTTCATAAAGCTCGCATCATCGTTGTGCTGCGGTTTTTCTACCATGTATTCCAGAATGCTGCGCTTGCCGTTGAACGAGGAGTAGAACACGGAGCGGGAGATGCCGCATTCCTTGCAGATCTCGTTTACGGTCACGTTGTTGTATCCGTTGCGCTTGAACAGGGAGATCGCGGCTTCCGCGACTTCCTCTTTGAACTTTCGGGCAGAATCTTGCATCCATAACACTCCAGACGAAAAATGTTCTTGTTTTTCAAACATTATACGGCATTTGTCTCCGCGTTTCAACACGCAAAAAAATCTATTCGCAATTTCTTTGCAGATTTTTTGTGACTTGTTTCAAAAATGCTCCGGACTCCTTGACATTGCAGGGTTAATTAATTAACATAGCTGCATCCGAATCCGTTCTTGTGTCGGAACGGCCGGATGTCGTTTGACTGCAATCTAAAGAAGAAGGAAGCGATAACATGACAAAAGACGAGAAAATTGCAAAGCTCGGAAAAGTAATCACGGATCGCGCGACGGTGTTGTTGGGAAAGGATAAGATCACGCCGGATTCTCCGGAGTATCTCGGCATCAACTCCGCCCTCAAGTTCACGGCGGTGAAGTATGACGAGAAGATGGCGGACGATATCCTCGATATCGCGCTGACCATGAAAAAGCGTGTGCCGCTCACGATCGAGCAGCTCGCAAAGAAGAACCCGCAGTTTGACAGAGCCTATCTGGAAAAAGCGATGCAGGCTATCAGCGAGAGCGGTCTGGTCGAGTTCCATTGGGAGAATCTCGACGGCAAGAATCCGAACCATGAAAAGCGCTGGGTGCTGGACATGTTCGTTCCCGGCAGCGCCGAGATCATGATGATTAATCCCGAGCAGTCGGACATGTTCCCGGAGACGGCCGATTTCTTTGAACGCATGGCCTATCTGCCGCTGGCGGGTATTACTGAAATGGTGCCGCCCGGAGGCGCCGGAATCGGCATGCATGTCATTCCGGTCGAAAAGGCCATCCCGGCCGAGAGCAAGTCTCTGCCGATCGAGCACCTGTCTCACTGGCTGAAGAAGTATGAGGGGCATATCGGCGTGAGCGTGTGCTCCTGCCGCAAGCAGCAGCGCATCCGCGGCGAGGGCTCCGGCGACGTGGAAGGCGAGTGGTGCATCGGCGTCGGCGACTTTGCCGACTACTGCCGCGAGACGAACCATGGCCACGACATCACCTATGAAGAGGCGATGGAGATCCTCCAGAAGGCAGAGGATCGCGGCTATGTCCACCAGATCACGAATATCGACGGCGAAAATAAGATCTTCGGCATCTGCAACTGTGCTGTCGGTGTCTGCAACGCACTGCGCACCAGCCAGCTGTTTAACACGCCGAACCTGTCCGCCTCTGCTTACGTGGCCGAGAGCGACCCCGAGAAGTGCGTTGCCTGCGGCAAGTGCGTCGAGACCTGCCCGGCCGGCGCTGTCCGCCTCGGCCAGAAGCTCTGCACCAAGGAAGGCCCCATCCAGTATCCGCGCCACGAGCTGCCGGACGACACCAAGTGGGGCGAGGATCACTGGAACAAGAATTACCGCAACGAGAACGGCTGCATCCAGACCTGGCCGACCGGCACGGCACCCTGCAAGGCCGCCTGCCCGGCGCACATCGCCATCCAGGGCTACATCAAGATGGCGGGCGACGGCCGTTATGCCGACGCGCTCAAGCTCATTAAGAAGGATAACCCGTTCCCGGCCGTCTGCGGCAGCATCTGCAGAAAGTACTGTGAGGATGCCTGCACCCGCGGCACCGTCGACGAGCCGCTGGCCATCGACGAGATCAAGAAGTTCATCGCCGAGCAGGACATGAAAGCCGAGCACCGCTATGTGCCGCCCATGAATTCCTGCACGCACGAGAAATTTGACCAGAAGATCGCCATCATCGGCGGCGGCCCGGCCGGCATGTCCTGCGCCTACTTCCTGGCCATCGAGGGCTACAGCCCGGTCGTGTTCGAGAA
>ERZ834722.2869-NODE-2869-length-12719-cov-3.920641_pt1 | contig 12719 bp, 11 predicted proteins | sample MGYA00519576_ERZ834722 | MGnify/ENA primary metagenome ERZ834722 (study PRJEB31850, sample SAMEA3708759) | human gut metagenome | biome: human gut; feature: human-associated habitat; material: faeces | place: China | collected 2014 ...
CACTCGTATTTCATGATATTTTTAATTATTACTTATTATTCCTTTGTTTAGAAATTTCATAAACACTAATTGCACTACTTACAGAAGCATTAAGTGAATTAATCTTGCCATACATTGGAATACTTACTATAACGTCACAATTGTCTCTAACTAATCTAGAAATACCTTTTACTTCATTTCCAACAACTATTGCTACTGCTCCGTCAAAGTCAGTATTATAAATATTAGAATCGCCATCCATATCAAGTCCGTAAACCCATATGTTATTTTCTTTTAATTTTCTTTGATATACAGCATATATTTCTGCGATTTTTTCTTTTCTATACTCACCATTTGTCCTTAATTTGTAGCTTTCTGGTGTAAGCATTTCATTTTTTGCATTGCTTATTTCTGATAATACGCTTCTGTCTGTAAACAATTTATCATCAATATTTAATTCTCTTAAACATTGTTTTACCAAACTTCTTTGGTCTGATGTATCGAATATTATAAATGAGCTTTCATATCCTAATCTATCTATAAATCTTCTTAAAATTCTAACACAAATAGAGTGGAAAGTTCCTAGCCACATTTCATTCGCTGCTTCTCCAACTAATGCTTCTACCCTTGTTTTCATTTCGTTTGCTGCTTTATTTGTAAATGTAATTGCAAGTATTTGCCATGGCTTTACATTTTTTTCTCCTATTAAATATGCTATTTTATGTGTTAGTACTTTTGTTTTTCCTGAACCTGCACCTGCTATAATTAGGTTTGGTCCTTCTGTATTTATTACTGCTTCGTATTGTTTATCGTTTAGTCCTTCTAATATGTTCATTTGTTTATTCCTTTCTTTAATTTATTTGAAGTGGAAAGTATGCTTTTTTAGTTATAATTTTTCTATAATTTTATTAAGGCATTCCTTTATTTCCTTTGCACAACTTTTATATACTTCTATTCCGTATCCCCATGGGTCTTTTATATCTAAATCATTTTGTGGATATCCTGCATATTCTTTCATCGTAAATACTTTTTCTTTTAATTCTGGATACATATTTATAACACTATTTTTATGTGAAATTGTTGCGCAAAGTATTACATCCATGTCTTTTATGTTTGAGTTTCTTATATTTGTTGCTCTATGATTTCTTAAATCTATCCCATATTCATTCATTGTTTCAATTGCTTCATATGTTGGAATATCACCATTTTGTGCATATATGCCACACGAATATACTTGTACATTTTTATTTTGTTCTTTTACCATTTTTTCAAACATTGCATGTGCCATTGCACTTCTGCAAATGTTGCCTGTGCATATAAACATTATTTTCATTTTTTTGTTTTCCTCCTATATAATCCCTAAAATATATTTTTCTTTTTTTACTGGTTCTTCTACTATTGTATATGCATCTTGCATTTCTTCTACTGCTGTTTCTCCTTTTTGTTTATTGTTTGCATATACAAATGCTAGTATATCACCTTTTTTTACTTTGTCTGCATTTTTCTTGTTTAGCACTATTCCTACTGCTTTGTCTATGTCATCTTCTTTTCTTAATCTTCCCGCTCCTAAATCCACTGATATTTTTCCTACTTCTCCTGCATTTAATTTTTCTACATATCCGTTTTTTTCACAAATTACTGGTAATATGTATTTTGCTTTTTCAAATTTATCTGTATTTTTTACATATTCTATATCACCATTTTGATTTTGTACTAATTCTAAAAATTTATTATATGCTTTTCCGTTTTTTATATTTTCTAATATTTTTAGTTTGTTTTCTTCTAAATTGTCACCTTTATCTGCAAGTTTTAGTATATATGCTCCTATTGTTGTTATTATTTCTTTTATGTCTTCTGGTATATTTCCTTTTAAACATTCTATTGTTTCTATAATTTCTAAGCTATTTCCTATTGCATATCCAACTGGTTCGTCCATATTTGTAATTATACATACTGTTTCTCTATTTGCTAACTTTCCTATGTTTTTCATTATATTAGATAACTCTATTGCATCTTTTTCGTTTTGCATAAAAGCTCCACTTCCGCATGTTACATCTAATACTATTTTGTTTGCTCCTGCAGCTATTTTTTTGCTCATTATACTTGACGCTATAAGTGACATATTATCTACACAGCTAATAGTATCACGTAGTGCATATATTTTTTTATCTGCTGGCGCTAAATTGGCTGTTTGACCAATTAAGCTTATTCCAACCTTTTGTACATTTTCTATAAATTCGTCTATTTTTATTTCTGTTTTATATCCCGGAATTGATTCTAGTTTATCTACTGTTCCACCAGTAAAGCCTAAGCCTCTTCCAGACATTTTTGCAACTGGCACGCCAAGTGATGCAATAATGGGCATTAATACTAATGTTATTTTATCTCCAACTCCTCCTGTACTGTGCTTATCTATAACTGTTTTAGAAATTTTTGATAAATCTAAAATTTCTCCAGAGTGAGCCATTTCTAATGTTAAATTTGTAGTTTCTTCATTGTTTAATCCATTGATATACATTGCCATAATTAGTGCTGCTGCTTGATAATCTGTAACAGTTCCTTTTGTATATTCTTCTATAAAATATTTAATTTCTTCTTTATTTAATTCTAATCCATCCCTTTTTTTAGCTATAATTTCTTTAATATTCATAAAATCAACCTCCTAATTTGATTTTTTATGTAAAGCGTGTTATAATAATGTTACAAATTTATATTTGAAAGGGGTTTCTACCTATGTTATCTGCAGACACCATCCGCATTATTGAGGAGCTCAACAAGAAGCTTGACACTTCAAGTCCGAGTGAACTCAATTCACTCCGTAAAGAGCTGAGGGCACTGAACAAACGAATTTCAGCAGAAACTGCTGAAGACCCGTTTGATACTTGGCCTGATTCTGACTTCTACGGAGATGAAGGCGAGAAGTAAGTTTTGGCGTAGTTGGTCTTCCAACTGCGCCATTCCCCTTTTATATATTATTTTATTTTTGTATAAAATTCTTTACAAAACTTTTTCTATGTATTGAACATATTCCGTATTCTTTTATTGCTTGAATATGTTTTGCTGTTCCATACCCTTTATGACTTGCAAATCCATATTGTGGATATATTTCATCATACTCTCGCATTATTCTATCCCTTGTTACTTTTGCAACAATTGAAGCTGCTGAAATACTATAAATTTTTGCATCTCCTTTTATTACAGATATATATGGAATTTGATGTGTATCTATTTTTTCTAAAGCATCTACTAATATAACCTCTGGTTTTACTTTTAAATTATCTATTGCCATTGTTAATGCTTTTTTAGTTGCATTTAATATATTTATTTCGTCTATTTCATCTTGCATTACAATTCCTGTGCTCCATGCAATTGCTTCATTTGTTATTTTTTCATAAAGCATTTCTCTTTTTGTTTCAGATACTTTTTTAGAATCATTAACATATTCAATAAATGAATCTTGTGGCATTATTACACAACCTACAACCACTGGTCCAGCCAAAGGTCCTCTTCCAGCTTCATCTATACCTGCAATATATTTTATTCCTTTATCATATAACTTTTTTTCATATTCTTTTAATTTATTTAGTCTTTCTATTTCTCTTTCTTTCACATTACTCACCTTGCAAATCTGTTAAGCTATATTTTCCATCTACTCCTATTGAATAATATACTTCTGTATTATTATCCCCATAATATACAACATAAAATTTTGATTCATCAGAATTTATTGATGCTAATCCCTGATTATTTAAATCTTCTTGTGTCCATATATAACAATTATTTTTTTGTTCTTCTGGAATTGCAGGGTTTAAATTTGTCTTTTCATATTTTGTATCATCGGTAAATTTAGTTCCTACCAAACTACTTATATCCTTAAAATTAAATTGATCTTTAACTATTTTAGCTCTTGTTTTTATAGATATCATATTTGTTATTATATCTTCTTTTTCTGATTCATCTATTGACTTTGTTCCTACTTTTACTGTTACTCCAACTAATATTAGCATTATTACTACTGTAATAACTAGTGCGATTATTGTTATACCTTTTTTATTTTTTAAATTCATTTTTTCAACTCCTTTAAATTGTTTTTATTATATTATATGTAGAAATTTATTTCAATATAATTTTTAGGTAAATTGGATTTTGTATTATTAATTTTTCAGGATTTTTTAATGTATTTCTTGTATTATATTATTAGTTTAGGTTATTATTATAATATGATAATTTATTTTACAAGGAGGTTATATTAATGAAAGAAAATAATGATATTTTTAAAAGTTTTGATGATCCCGCAAAGAATAGTTCTAGTTTTGGAAGATCTTTTTTAATTCCATTTCTTTCTGGAATATTAGGTACAGCTCTGGTTATTTCTATAGTATTTGGAATTCCAAGCATAAAAAACTCTATTCTAAATACTTCTGCCAAGACAGAAGAGACTTCTGCTATACCTAGTTCATCTTCTAACACTGGAACTGTTCAGACTGTATCTCTTTCTAATTATTCTGATACTGCAATATATTCTGCAAATAAAGTTTTACCATCAATTGTTGGTATTACTGTAGAATACACTGTAACCTCAAACTTTATGCAAGGCATGTCTCAACTTGCACAAGCGCAAGGCTCTGGAATTATAATTAGCAAGGATGGATATATTTTAACAAATAACCATATTATTAACTCTAGTGATTCTTCTACTTATTATGAGGTTTCAAAGGCAACAAAAGTATATGTATATTTATATAATGATTCTACTCCATATGAAGCCAAAATTATAGGTACAGATGAGCAAACTGATCTAGCAGTTATAAAAATTGAAAAAGATGATTTAACAGAAGCAGAGCTTGGAAATTCTAATTCAGTTAAAATTGGAGAATTTGCAATGGCTGTTGGGAATCCTTTGGGAATGCAAAGTAGTGTTACTTCTGGAATTATAAGTGCTGTAAATAGAACTGTTACAGGTGAAAATGGAACTACTTATACATTAATTCAAACTGATGCTGCAATAAACTCTGGAAATAGTGGTGGAGCATTAGTAAATAGTGAAGGTAAAGTAATTGGTATTAATACTTTAAAGCTTTCTGGAACTGGTATAGAAGGTATGGGATTTGCTATTCCAATTAATGATACAATTGATATTTATAAACAATTAATAGATCACGGAAAAGTTTTAAGACCATATATTGGTATTGAAGGAATTGACATTACTGATGCTATGGCTGAAAAATATAAACTTCCTGTTGGAATTTATGTTAAAGGCATTCAAAGTTCAAGTCCCGCTTCTTTAGTAGATTTAAAAGCTGGTGATATAATTGTTTCAGCCGGTGGAACTTCTATCAAAACAATGGATGAATTAAATAAAATAAAAGCAACTAAAAATATTGGAGATACCCTAGAACTTGAAGTTAATAGAAATGGGCAAACATTTAAAGTTAATATTAAGTTAGCTGAAAAGCCTTAATGTAAAAGCCTCTCAATAAAAAATATTGAGAGGCTTTTTATTTTAAAATATTATCAAATCTGTTTCACTTGTATAATCGCTATTTCCATATGCATATATTAAATAAAGTGTTTTATTTTTTCCTAAGAAAAAGTTTTTAGTATTTTCTATTTTATATATGTCATCATTTGGATTTCTTTTATATACATTATATCCTTGATTTATAATACTAGTATTTTGTTCACTTACTTTTGTTATTTCGTCCGTTATTTGTTTTTGCATTTGCTCCTTATCTAAGTTTCTTTTTTGTATAAGCTCATCTATGCTAACCAACTTATCTTCATCTAGATTATAGTTATATGTTTGAATTATTGTCCTTTGTGGATTTGTTCCCTCTTTTAGTGTACATTTTATAACTAATGACATTATATTATCATTAATATATACAACATATCCCATATTATATATTGTATATGCTTTATTGTTTGTTATTATATCTACTATTTTCCCACCAAAAGTGTTAAATATTTCTTGGTTTACTTTTTTTGTTGTTTCTGTTTCTTTTTTGAAAAGTGGTATTTTAGCAACTATACTATATTTAGTTTCTTTTTTTTCATTAATATCATATTTAGTTCCTATTATTTCATCATAATTTATGTTAGCGTTTGCTACTTGAGCTGCTCCATCTTTGTTAATAGTATTTGTAAATATTGAGTCAAAATTATTTTTCAAGTCTTCATAGTTTGCTTCTCTTTTTTCTTCTGCGGTTTTATCTATTTTAGTATTTGTAATTTGTGCATATATTCCAATTGCTATTGCTATACTACATACTAATATTACACCTATTATTATAATTAATTGTTTTTTATCTCTCCAAATGTATTTTAACATTAATTAACTCCTTATATTTGTAGCATTAAATATATTTTATATTTTGTTTTTGTTAATGTCAATGCTTTTGTATAAAGTTAAAGAGGCGCATTGTTTTGCGCCTCTTTAAAGTATTTTTAGCCTATTCTTCTTTATTTTCTTTTATCTCTTTAGAGTCTTTTGCTTCTGTTGTTATTACAGCTTCTTCTTTTTTTACTTCTCCATTTCCTGTTGTTGAATCAGTTATCATTATGAATTTAACTTCTCCTGCCATTCCATTTTGAATTCCTGCATAGTTATTATATTCATTTGCAAGCTCATTCATTTTTTCTACTCTACTTGCAATATTTCTTAAATCTCCATTTACTAAATTATTTATTTTTGATATTCCTTGTTCATTAAATGTTTTTACTCCATTTGCTAATTGTAGTGCTCCACTATCTAGTTTGTTTGTTCCTACTGATAATGCACTTACTCCGTTATCTATATTTGCTAATCCATTTGTTAATTCGTCTAAAGCAGTTCCTAATGTACTCATTTGTGATACTACTTGATTTGTGAATTTTTGTTTAGCTTGATTTCCAACTTGTGTTGCTGTTTGTGTTGCTGTTGCTCCAGCTGTTTGTGTTGCTGTACTTTGTGCTACTGTTAATGCTGTTGTTTCTGCTGTTTGTGTTGCTGTGCTTTGTGCTACTGTTTGAGCTGTTGCTTCTGCTGTGCTTTCTGCCACTGATTGTGCTACTTTTAAAGCTGTTGCTTCTGCTGTACTTTCTGCTACTGATTGTGCCACTTTTAAAGCTGTTGCTTCTGCTGTGCTTTCTGCTACTGCTAGTGCAGTTGTTGTTGCTGTTTGATATGCTGTATTTTGTGCAACTGTTAATATTAATTTTTTTTCTGCCTCTGTTAATGTTTCTGTATAATTTTTTTGTGCTTGTTCTATTATTGCTGTTTTTTGTGTTTCTGTAAATTCTGCACCGGCTTTTGCTTGGGCTGTTATTTTTGCTTTTTGTTCATCTGTAAGTTTTGCTTGGGCCGCTATTTCTGCTTTTTGTGCATCTGTAAGCTTTGCTGCTGCTTTTGCTTGGGCTGCTATTCCTGCTTTTTGTGCGTCTGTAAGTTTTGCACCGGCTTTTGCTTGGGCTGCTATTCCTGCTTTTTGTTCATCTGAAAGTGTTGCTGCTGCTTTTGCTTGGGCTGCTATTCCTGCTTTTTGCTCATCTGAAAGTGTTGCGCTTTGCATTGCTTGTGCTTTTATTGCTTCCAAAGTTTTGCTATCTATTGCAGGAGTATTATCATTTTTTAAATTTTTTGTACTTTCTTCAACTTCATCTTTTATTTGTTTAGAACCTGCATACGCTGCTCCTGTTCCATCTTTTAATTGGTCAACTCCACTTACTAATTCTGATGTTCCTTCTTTTAGTTGATTTGCACCTGCTAATATTTCGTTACTTGCATTTGCTAATTCATTAATTTGGCTATACATACTGTTTAAATCACTTGTTAAATCTTCATCTATACCTTTTACTGCTACAACTGCTATAATATTTCCCATTTCAAAATCTTCTGTTTCCATTGAAATCTCTATTTCTTCTGGAATATCTATTTTGCTTTTTGGAATTCCGATATTTTCTTGCATTCCTGGCATTGCAATTCCAACCGCCAATGTACTTTCTCCGTTATCTACTATTTTTCCATTTGTAATTTGAATATTTTTATTTTTTGCATTATCTATTTTTGTTCCTGCAACTATTATAAATGGAGTATACATTGTAACTTGTTTTCCATTTATTGAAACAATGTGTTTTTCGTTGTTTGTGTAATTTATTTTAATTTTTACATTTCCGCTTTTTCCTTTTAATTCTTCTGCTGATATTTCTTCTCCATTTAGTTCATAAGTTATTTTACATTCTACTGGTAATTGTTTGTCACTTTCACCTTTATAGTAAATGTTATTTCCATTGCTGTCCCAAACTATTTGGTTTCCTTCTTTCTTGAAAGTTTCATCTCCATTTGTGTTTTCTATATTTAATAGGTTAGATATATCAGTTATTTCATCTGATTTATCTTCATTTGTTAATTGAGTACTTACTATTGTTTTGTATGCTTTACCATTTGAGTCTAGGTTTGAATAAACTGTTTCTGATTTTGATGCTGCAAATACTGGTATTGTCATATATGAAGTTATTGTAAATAACAAAAGTCCTGAAATCATTTTTTTGTTTTTCATTTTATATCATCCTTTCATTTATTTTATTTTTGACATTTTTAATGTTGTTTTGCATATTACTTTATCTAATAGCATTAGGAATGCTGGTAATAATGTTATTACTACACATGTACTTACTATTGCACCTCTTGCCATTAGTGAACATAGTGAACCAATCATTTCTATTTGTGAGTAAACACCAACTCCAAATGTTGCTCCAAAGAAGCATAGACCACTTACTATTATTGAAGAAATTGATGTTCCTAAAGCTTCGTCTATTGCTTGTTTCTTGTCTTTTCCGTCTTTTCTAAATGTTATATATTTGTTTGTTATTAATATTGCATAATCTATTGTTGCTCCTAATTGTATTGTTCCTATTACAATTGATGCAACGAATGGAAGCACAGTTCCTGTATATGCTGGTATTCCCATGTTTATAAATATTGCAAATTCTATTACTGTTATTAATATAACTGGTATTGATATTGATTTAAATATTACAAACATTAATAAGAAAATTATTGCTATTGATACTGTATTTACGCTATTAAAATCATGATCGCTTACTTGAATTAAGTCTTTCATAAGAGGGCCTTCTCCTGCAAGTATTGCATTAGGATCATATTTATCTATTACTTTTTGTATTTCTTCCATTTGTGAATTTAACTCATTTGTTGCAACTTCGTATTTAGAATTAATTATTACCATTTTGTATTTATCACTTTGGAATATTTTTGTTAAATCTTCTGAAAGCACTTGTTCTGGCACTACTTTTGATATTCTTGAATAGCTTAATGTCCAATCAATGCCATCAATTTGCTTTATCTCATCTAACATTTGATTTACTTTATAATCTGGAACATCATTATTTACTAATATCATTTCTGTTGCTACTATTCCAAATTTATCTTTTAATTCTTTGTTTCCACTTACACTTTCTAGCTCTTCTGGAAGTGAACTATCTAGATTATAATAAACTTGTGTGTGTGTATATCCATATACTGCAAATGGTAATATAACTAAGAAAGCTATTAATATTAATTTGTAATGTTTTATATTAAAGTTCTTTAGTGCTGTGAATTTAGGTAAAATTTCTTTATGTGATGTTTTTTCTATTGCTTTGTTAAATTGCAATATCATTGCTGGTAAAACTGTTACTACTGTTATTACTCCAAATAGAACACCTTTTGCCATTACTATACCAATATCTTTTCCAAGTGTTAAGTTCATACTACATAGTGCTAAGAATCCTGCTATTGTTGTAAGTGAACTTCCTAAAACTGATACTAATGTTTTTGCAATTGCATTTGCCATTGCTTCGTCATTGTTTGAATATTTTTCTTTTTCTGCTTTATAACTGTGGTAAAGGAATATAGAAAAGTCTGTTGTTACCCCTAATTGTAATACTGCACTTATTGCTTTTGTTATATATGATATTTCTCCAAGCATTATATTTGAACCCATATTATAAAGTATTGCTATTCCTATATTTAACAATAAAAATATTGGAACCAAATATGAATCCAATGCTAATTCTAGGATTATAATACATAGAGCTACTGCAATTAATACATATATTGCAACTTCTTTATCTGATAAGTCTCTTGTGTCTATTAATGCTGATGTCATTCCACTTACTTTGCATCTTTCATCTGTCATGTTTCTTAATTGTTCTACTGCATTTGTTGTTTCATCTGATGAAATTGCATCTTTAAATGTTACAAGCATTAATGTTGTATTATCCTTATATATTTTGTCTTTTACCTCTTGTGGTAAACTTTCTACTGGAATACTTGTTCCTGTAGCATCTACAATACTTACTACATTTTCTACTCCTTGTATTTTTTTAACTTCTGTTTCTAGTTTTGCTATCTCTTTTGATTTCATATTTTCCAAAACTACTATTGAAAATGCCCCCATATCAAAGTCTTCTGAAAGAATATTTTCTCCTTGAACAGTTTCAATGTCGCTTGGTAAATATACCAAAATATCATAGTTTATTTTTGTTGCCTTTATTCCTAATATTGAAGGAATTAGTAAAAGTATTGAAATTACTAAAATTATTTTTTTATGCTTACATATAAACTCTCCAAATTTTAGCATATTATCTCTCCTTTCGTTTTATGACTACCGGTCATTTTTATATTGTAACACCATTATGACCGTTAGTCAATATTTTTATTAAAATTTATTTGATTTATGTGAGAAGCCGGGTGTTGCATGTAGAAATTATAAATATTTTTTTCATTTTTAATTGACCTGCTGGTCATTTTATGCAATAATAATATATGTGGTGATTAAATTGAGTATTCAAGAAACTAAGGAAAATAAAAAAAATAGATTGCTAGATACCGGCTTTAAGTTGTTCACCGAAAAAGGTATTCAAAACACATCTATACAAGATATTGTAGATAATGCAAATGTTGCAAAAGGTACTTTTTATTTATATTTTAAAGATAAGTATGAGTTGAGAGATATTCTTGTTGCAAAAAAATCTCACAAATTATTTTGTGATGCACTAGAAAATTTAAGAAAAAACTGTGATGCAAAAATTGTTGAAGAATTAGACCGTTATTTAAAAATACAACCAACAACCTTGCCAAAAGAAATGACAATAGGAGTAGAAATAGAATCAGAAGGACCTTGTAACTGGGAGAATATAAGAGAAACTATTGATGAAGCAGAATTAGATTGGGTGGCGAAAGATGATGGAAGTTTACAGAATGGAACAGAAGTTGTATCAACAATATTAACAGAAAGCACAGCAAGCATGGAGATATTTAAAATTTGTCAAGAATTACGCCGATTGAGACAAACAACGAGTAAAAGATGTGGAGGTCATATACATATTGGAGCAGATTATTTGACAGATATACAAGACTGGAGAAACCTAAGAACAATATGGAACAATGCTGAAGGAATATTTTATGCTATAAGTAATGCTAAAGGAGAAATTCCAAGACAAGGTGTAATAGAATATGCAAGCCCAATATCCAAAAAAGACGAAACATTTTCGGAGACAATAAAGTTAGATAGTGAAGATGATTTAGAAAAATATATAAAATTACTGAAAGAGATACAAGGCAGTAAATATTCAGGAATTAATTATAGAAATGTTGGCTCATCAGGAAAAAATACAATTGAATTTAGATTACCAAATGGAACAATTAATCCAACTACATGGGTTGAAAATATAAATCTTTTTGGTGGATTAATTAGAACTTCACATGAATTATCTAAAATAATGAAAAAAACAGAAGAGCAAAGGACAGAAGAAGAAAAACAAATGTTATATAATTATGAAATATTGCAAACAGAAACAGATGAAAAAAAGGATGCAGAAGCATTAATAAAATTATGTGTATTGCCAGAACAAGTAAAAACATATTTAGAAAGATATAATGTAAATAGTAAATTATTAAAACATTCACCTGAAATATATAAGAGGCTTAAAGAGAGAATTAGTACAAAAAAAATTGGACAAAAAGTATTTACAGGAGAAGAACGGAGTAAATGGAGTTGATTGTAAACAAGTTGCTAGTGAATTAGATGGAATTTTAAAAGAGAGAGGTGAACACGCAAATGTTAAATAAAGTAATAATAATAGAAGACGATAATAAAGTACAATGCGATTCTGTAGAAGAGGTTGTAAAAACATTAATAGATGAAAAATATTATGAATTAGATGAAAAAGAAACTCTGCTTCAGGAAATCTGTAATGAAGAAAAATTGTTGATGGATGAATTTATCAAAAGTCTTGATATCAGGAGAATGTTTGAGTTGGCAGATTATTTTTTGCAATATTCTAAAATTATCATCTGTGGCAGAGGAATTTCTTATCTTATCGGAGAAAGTATCAGTTCCTCCCTTGCAGGAGTTCAGATTCCAACCATAAAAGTGAATACGGAGTTGAATGAAAATGTCTATTCTGTGTTGCCAATGATCGATAAAAAAACATTAATCCTTGCAATTTCGTTTCCTGACTATTATTTTATGACCCAGAAAATTGCGGAGTATGCTAAGAAAAATAAAGCAAAGATTATACTGATCACTGATTCGAAGGAAACTGATATCGCACTTTATGCAGATGAGTTTATTCTTGTTGGCAGTACAACGCGACTTGCACTTAATACATTGTCGGCACCGATGGCATTGGCAAATTTGTTGACTTCGGCAATCAAAATTAAAGTGGAATCAACATCAAAAAAAGAGTTTTGCAGGTTG
>ERZ834722.2876-NODE-2876-length-12704-cov-4.130129_pt1 | contig 12704 bp, 10 predicted proteins | sample MGYA00519576_ERZ834722 | MGnify/ENA primary metagenome ERZ834722 (study PRJEB31850, sample SAMEA3708759) | human gut metagenome | biome: human gut; feature: human-associated habitat; material: faeces | place: China | collected 2014 ...
GCCGAGATCGGAGGCTAAAAACATGCCACCGGCATGTTTTCTTAACGCCCCGACGTCGGCCCCTACACACGAAACAGCGCTGACAGTATTACTAGTAAGAGGACGGCCATTTTATCATGGCCGTCCTCTTTCATTTTTTCTTGACGTTTCGGGAAAAATAGGCTAGTATGATGGTAGTGAGCGCAGAAAACCACAGGTTCTGCCGTCAAATCATAAGAGGAGGCAATATCATGAAGTTTTCCAGCAAGGTTCTGAAATGCGGCCTGTCCCCCATGCGTAAGTTTCACCCTTATGCCGTGGCGGCAGAAGCAAAAGGCAAGAAGATCTACCATCTGAATATCGGCCAGCCGGATATCGAGACCCCCAAGGCTTACTTCGAGGCCGTGCGCCACTTTGACCTGCCCGTTCTGGAGTACGCACCGTCTCCCGGTATTCCCGTGCTGATCGACGCCATCCAGAAGTACTATGACGATCTGGGCATGCACTTTGAAAAGGGCGATATTCTCATCACCAACGGCGGCAGCGAGGCTTTGCAGATCACCATGAACTGCATTCTGGACGACGGCGACGAGATCCTGATCCCCGAGCCCTTCTATCCCAACTACTACACCATGGCCTATACCTGCGGCGCTACCATTCATCCCATTCCCACCTCTCCCCATGACGGCTATCACTACGCCGACCGGGCCAAGGTGGAGGCGGAGATCAACGAGCATACCCGCGCCATCATGGTCACCAACCCCGGCAACCCCACCGGCGCCGTGCTGACTCCTGAGGAGATGCGCATGATGGTGGATATCGCCAAGGAGCACGACCTGTTCATCATCGGCGACGAGGCCTACCGTGAGTTCGTCTATGCCGGCGAGCCGCTGCAGTCCATGGGCCAGTTTGACGACGCTGCCGACAACGTCATCGTCATCGACACCGTGTCCAAGCGGTTCTCCGCCTGCGGCGCACGTATCGGCTGCATGATCTCCCGCAATAAGGAGCTGATGGCGCAGGCCATGAAGTACGCCCAGTGCCGTCTGTCCGTCCCCACGCTGGATCAGATCGCGTCCGCCGCGCTGTACACCGTCGGCCCCGAGTACTTCGCCGCCGTCCGCGACGAGTACAAGCTGCGCCGCGATACCGTCATGCGCAAGCTGAAAGAGATCCCCGGCGTGGTGTGCGAGTGTCCCCGCGGCGCCTTCTACGTGATGGCTGCCCTGCCGGTGGACGACGCCGACAAGTTCCAGATGTTCCTGCTGGAGGAGTTCGACGACCACGGCGACACTGTCATGTTCGCTCCCGGCGAGCCTTTCTACGCCACTCCCGGCAAGGGCAAGAACGAGATCCGCATCGCCTATGTGCTGAAGCAGGCGGACCTGGAGCGCGCCATGGACCTGCTGGCCAAGGGTATCGCCGCCTACAACGCCCGGTAAACTGATATATGCAAAAAAAAGAAAGCCCAAAAGGGCTTTCTTTTTTTGCGTATCTTACCCCTTCAGCGCCATATCGCAGCGTGCGGGCAGGTCAAAGGCAGTGAAATAGGACTCCTCCAGCGGGATCCAGCGATCCCGGAACATCCGGAGCTTCTCCGGGCCGCTGCGGGCTTCAATGCGGCGGAGCTGCTCGGCAGCGTCCACGGTAAGGAATACCCGCAGATCATAGCTGTCCCACAGGGCCGGATGGCAGGCGTAGGCGCCCTCCACGATGGTCAGGCGCGCCGCCGGGACCGTCACCGGCTCGTCCAGCGCCTGCCGCGCACAGCGGAAGGGGCGGTAGACGACAGCCTCACCGCGCAGTGCCGGCTGCAGCACTTCCGATAGAAAGCGCTCGTGGTCCACGTTTTCACCCGGCTGTGCCAGCCGTGCAGCGGTGCGCTGCTCCGGGCGCAGAAAGAAGTCGTCCATGTGGAACACCCGGCAGGACAGCTGCGCCTGTAGCTGTGCCGCCAGCGTGCTTTTCCCGGCGCCGCAGCGGCCGTCGATGGCCGCGATGACCCGCGTCTGCCGGTCCAGCAGCGCCCGGATAACCGTCAGCAGGCGGTCGTAGTCAGCAGGGGTCATTTCGCCCTCCGGGCGGCGCGGCGCTGGATGAGCTTCACCAGCTCCACCACCGGAAGGACCAGGAAGGCCAGGGCCAGGGCCACGCCGTACTCCGTCCAGCTGACGGGGGTGAAGCCGAAGGCGTTGGCGATGACGGGCACCTCCAGCACCAGCGTGGTCAGCACCAGCGAGCCCAGCATGGCGCCCCACAGCACCTTGTTGTGGCTGGGCAGCGAGAACACGCTCTTGCGCTGGGAGCGCATATTGAAGCTGTGGAAGATCTCGCACATACTCATGGTCAGGAAGGCCATGGTCATACCGTCGTCGGACACGCCCTTGGGCATCTCAAAATAGCCCACCTCCATGCAGTGTCCGATGATGTAGGAGGTCATAGTGATGATCGTGATCAGCACGCCCTGATACAGGATGTCAAAGCCCAGGCCACCGGCGAAGATGCCGTCCTTGCTGTCCCGGGGCGGGCGGGTCATGGTATCCGGCTCACCCTTCTCCAGACCAAGGGCCAGGGCGGGGAAGCAGTCGGTGATCAGGTTGATAAACAGCAGGTGCACCGGGTTCAGCAGCGTGAAGCCCAGCAGCGTGGCGAAGAACACGCCCAGCACCTCGCTCATGTTGCTGGCCAGCAGGAACTGGATGGCCTTGCGGATGTTGTCATAGATCCGGCGGCCCTCCTCCACGGCGGTGACGATGGTGGCGAAGTTGTCGTCGCTGAGCACCATGTCCGCCACGTTTTTCGTCACGTCCGTGCCGGTGATGCCCATGCCCACGCCGATATCCGCGGACTTGATGGAGGGCGCGTCGTTGACGCCGTCGCCGGTCATGGCGGTGATGGCGCCCTTGCGCCGCCAGGCGTTGACAATGCGGACCTTATGCTCCGGCTGCACCCGGGCATAGACGCTGTACTTCTCCACCGCCTTGTCCAGTTCCTCATCGGTGAGACTGTCCAGTGCGCTGCCGGTAACGGCCTGGCTGGCGTCGGTGATGATGCCCAGCTCCTTGCCGATGGCCACGGCGGTGTCCTTATGGTCGCCGGTGATCATCACCGGGCGGATGCCCGCGGCGCGGCACTCGGCCACGGCGGCCTTGACCTCCGGGCGGATGGGGTCGATCATGCCCGCCAGACCGATGAAGCAGAGGTCCTGCTCCAGGTCCTCCGGCTCCTGCCGGTCGGGCAGTGCGTCGTACAGACGCTCCGCCGCCGCAAGGACCCGCAGGGCCTTGTCGGCCATGGCTTTGTTCTCCGCCAGAATGGCGGTGCGCTTTTCCTCAGTCAGGGGCAGGATCTGCCCGCTTTCCGTATAGCTGGTGCACCGGCGCAGCACCTCGTCCGGCGCGCCCTTGGTGTACTGGATAAAGCCGTTGTCTGTGCGGTGGATGGTGGACATCATCTTCCGGCCGGAGTCAAAGGGGGCCTCGCCGCAGCGGGGCTGGCGGCTCTCCAGCACAGGCTTCTTCAGCCCCTGGGCAGCGGCAAAGTTCACCAGCGCCGCCTCCGTGGGTTCGCCGATGGCGCCGTTCTCCTCCAGCGCGGCGTCGTTGCACAGCGCCATGGCTGTGGCCAGCAGCTCCGTGGGGCCGGTGTGCTCCACCACGGTCATCTTGTTCTGTGTCAGGGTGCCGGTCTTGTCGGAGCAGATGACCTGGGTGCAGCCCAGCGTCTCCACCGCCGTCAGCCGCCGGATCACGGCGTGCTGCTTGCTCATGTTGGTCACGCCGATGCTCAGCACCACCGTCACCACCGTGGCCAGTCCCTCCGGGATGGCCGCCACCGCCAGGGAAACGGCCACCATAAACGTGCTCAGCACGGTGTCCAGCGTGAATTCGCCGGCCACCACCAGGTCGAAGATAAAGATGAACACGCAGATGCCCAGCACCAGCTTGCTCATGGTCTTGCCCAGCTCGTTCAGCTTGCGCTGCAGGGGCGTCTGCTCCTGCTCCGTCTGGGCCAGCACACCGGCGATCTTGCCCATCTCCGTGTCCATGCCGGTGGCGGTGATGACTGCCTTGCCGCGGCCGTAGACCACCGTGCTGCCCATATAGCACATATTTTTCCGGTCGCCCAGGGGCACGTTATCTCCGGTCAGCAGCCCCACCGCCTTAGTGACGGGGACGCTCTCGCCGGTCAGCGCCGCCTCCTCGATCTTCATGGAGGCGCTCTCCAGCAGCCGTCCGTCGGCGGGCACGGCGTCGCCGGCCTCCAGCAGCACCACGTCGCCGGGCACCAGCTGGCTGCTCTCAATGACCACCTGGTGGCCGTCCCGCAGCACCTTGCACTTGGCGGCGGTCATGGTCTGCAGGGCCTCGATGGCCGCCTCGGCCTTGCTCTCCTGCACCACGCCCAGCACCGCGTTCAGCAGCACCACCACCAGGATGATGAACACCTCGGTGAAGCTCTCGCCGCTGAGTGCGTTGGTCACGGCGGACACCGCCGCCGCTGCCATCAGGATCAGCAGCATGGGGTCCTTCAGCTGTGCCAGGAACCGCTGCAGCAGGGAGGGCTTCTCCGCCTCCTTCAGCTTATTGGGGCCGTGCTTGGCCAGACGTTCAGCCGCCTCCGCCTCTGTCAGACCGGTGGGACAGGAGCCCAGCTCCTCCAGCACCTCCTGCGGACTGCGGTTGTATTCCTTTTCCATCGTCTATTACTCCTTTATATCATGGTTTTATAATTTGAAGCAAAAAAGCAGAACAAAAAGCGAAACAGAAAATAAACCAAAAGACAACAAAAAACTCATGCACGGACAGGCTATGTCTGTGCATGAGTCTCATTCTTTCAGGACACATCGGGCGCTGCCGCGCCGGGATGACGGTGTGCCACGCCGCGCCAAAACCGGCGCTGCGGAATTACTCCCTCATTCATTATGGGGTATTTTACCCGCTTTTTTACCCGCTGTCAACCCCAAAAAGGGCGGTTTTTTACACCATTTCCGCGGCGCACAGACCATCGAAATACTTGTACAGCGGCATCAGTGTCCGGAAGCCCTCAATGATATCCTGTGCCAGTTCCGGCGAGAACATACGCTCGTCCGGTGCGGCGTCATGTTGTAAATTGATAGACTTCTTGTTGTACCACGCCGCCAGCAGGGGAGAGGGGGCGGTCTTTTTCCTGGCATATTCCGGGCCTGAAAGCGTGAATTGCGCCTGTTTATTGAACCTTTTGACCAGCTTTTCCAGCACCTCGGGATGCTCGTCGACGGCCTTGCGGTACGCTTCCATCAGCGCCGCCTTCGGCGCCCAAAAGCCCATGCCGTAGCTGTAATAGTCCGGCCCGATCTCAAAGTAAAACGTGGGCCGCCCCGTCCAGTCCTCGCCGCCGGCGCGGACGCAGAACCACAGGTGGTCCTTGTACGGTCCATTCCCGTGCAGCCGTCGGGCATCCCGATAGATGCGGGAGAGCTTCAGCAGAAACGGCTCCTTGGGGAATGCCGCGTGCAGGGCTTCATACACCTGCTCGCCCAGCGCACGGGTGGGGGCCAGGAGATGTGCCTCATAGTCCTGCTTATGCGCCAGAAACCAGGAGCGTTCGTTGTTGAACCGAATGCCCCACAGAAAGTCCAGTGTCTCCTGTGTATAGCCTTCAAAAGCCATGCTATGTACTCCTTTTAATTAAAGCGCTCACATGAATTTGCACAGCAGAACGGGCAGCAGTAGCGCCGGCGTCATGTTCAGGATACGCAGCTTGGTGACGCCCAGCACGTTCAGGGTGATGCCGATGATCATCAGTGACCCGGTGACGGAGATCTCGGTGATGACCGCATCGGTAGCACCCCTGTCAGCAGGGAGGCCAGCAGCGTCATCACACCTTCCACCGCCAGCACCGACAATCCGGAAAAGACGATCCCGATGCCCATGGAGCTGGCAAAGGCCACGGATCCGGCAAAGTCGATGACCGACTTGGCCAGCAGGATGCCGTGGTCGTTCTTCAGACCACTGTCCAGCGAACCCATCACCGCCATAGCGCCCACGGCGAACACCAGCGAGCCGCTGACGAAGCCGTCGGTGATGGGACCCATTTTCCCGAATTTCTTTTGCAGCCAGTCGCCCGCCCGGGTGACGCCGTCCTCAATGTGCAGCAGCTCGCCGATGACGGCGCCGATGACCAGCGACAGTATGGGGATGAGCTGGTTGCTGCTGCCGATGGCGCCGGAGATGCCGATGCCCATGGACACCAGCGCCGTAGCACCAAGCACCGTCTGCCGCATTTTTTCCGGCATGAGCTTGCCGCCGAAGGTGCCCAGCAGGCCGCCGACAACAATGGCTCCACCGTTGACCAGCGCGCCTGTTAATATCATGGTACAAGACCTCCATCTTCGATAATATCCCGCACCACCGTGCCGCCCATCATCAGGCCGGCCACAGAGGGCACCCACGCCACGCTGGCGGGAACGCTGCGCCGTCCGGGTGACGGCGCTTCCAGCTGCTGTGTCTCGTGGGGCAGCTCCGGGCTGAACACCACCTTCAGGTGGTGGATCCCCCGGGCGCGCAGCTCCTTCCGCATGACCCGGGCCAGCGGGCAGCCGCTGGTCTTGGAGATATCCGTGACCCGCAGCAGCTCGGGCTCCAGCTTGTTGCCGGTGCCCAGGGCCGACAGGATGGGAATTCCCCGTAGGCGGGCCTGTTGGATCAGGTCCAGCTTGCAGCTGACCAGGTCGATGCAGTCCACGATGTAATCGAATTTCCGGGAGAAAAATTCCTCCCGATGGGCGGCGTCATAGGTGGCGCAGATCGGGTATACTACCGTGTCCGGGTCGATGTCCCGCACACGTGCCGCCGCGACTTCCGCCTTGTACTGCCCCACGGTGGAGGTCAGCGCGCACAGCTGGCGGTTGATGTTGGATACGGATACCGTGTCCTGGTCCACCAGTGTCAACGTGCCAACGCCGCTGCGTGCCAGGCACTCAGCGGCGTAGCTGCCCACACCGCCCAGACCAAACACCGCCACATGGCTGCGGCGGAGTTTGTCCAAAGCGGGTGCGCCCAATATCATTTCTGTTCTGAGAAAACGCTCGTTCATAGACTCGAAGAAGGGGCAGTCATCAGCCCACGTGCTTCATGCCGGCGTCCTGCACCACATCGGCGCTGTCCAGCAGACCGTCCAGCCAGGCCTCGGTGTCGGCGTTGCGCAGAGCGTTCTCGGCCTGCACCTGCCAGTAGGGCACGTCGTCGCCCACAAAGTACATCACATGATAGCCCTTGTAGTTGGAGCTCTCGCCGTATACGATGCCGGTGTCGCCGGACTGACGGCTCGCATCGAAGCACCAGTCGTTGAACTCGGTGACCATCTGGTTCTTGTAGATCTTGGTGTACAGACCGCCGTTGGTGTTGCTGCCGGCATCGGTGCTGAGCTCGTTGGCCAGGGCCGCGAAGCTGTCCTCGGTGGCCTCGCCGGCCTTCCACTGGGCCAGCGCATCCTCGGCTGCGGTCTTGGCCGCGTCCTTAGCCGCCTGCAGGTCGGCCTCATAGGTCTCGGCCTCGCTGTCCAGTGCGCTCTCGTCTACCTTGAACAGGATGTGGCGCACGTCCTTGGTGGCGTATTCCTGACGACCCACGCTGCGGAACACGACCACATAGCAGTTGGGATCGCTGGTCACAACGGCGCTGTCGCCGGCCTTGCGCGCACTGTCAAATACCCAGTTGGCCACGTCGCTGCCGTTGTTGCTGCCGGCATCGGTGTTGGTGTAGCTGGCGGACGCATAATCCTTGGCCACATCCTCCAGCGCCTCGCCGCCCTGCACGCGCGCCAGCACAGCGGCGGCATCGCTCTCAGCCTTGGCCTTGGCGGCGGCGTTCTCCTCATCGGTGGGCTCCACGGTGTTGCCGTCATCGTCCTTGGTGCTGTCGGCGGTACCCTTGAAGTACAGGGACTCATAGCTGGCCACGTCAAAGCTGCTCTTGTTGCCCTGATAGTAGGTCTCCAGGTCGCTGACGGTGTAGGTCAGCTCCTCGGCGTAGTGGCTCTGGTAATGGGTGGCCACGTCCACCAGCTGCACCATCTCCTTGAAGGTATCCACGGTCATGTTCTTGCCGTAGATCAGCTTCAGATACGTCTTCGTGGAGTAGCCGTTCTGCTTGGCGGCGGCGTTGAGCTCCTCCATAGTGGCATCCAGCTCCTCCTGAGTGTGCTCATCGGCGCCCATGCCGTTGGCCTCAGCCTCCTGGGCGGTCAGCACGTACATGGCCAGCTGCTTCACCGCGGTGTCGCGGACATACTGCTCCCATGTGACATCACCCTCGTCCTCGATACCCAGCGCGGTCTTCATGGTGTCGCTCACCACCTGCTGGTCCAGGGATTTGGACGTATCGATGCCGTAAAAGCTGGCATAGCCGCTCTTCAACAGACTGCTCTTCACGTTGGCGTAGAAATACTCCACCTGCCCGGCGGTATATTTCTCACCGTTGATGGTCACGGCGGTGGCGCTGCGCTGCAGCACGCCGGAGTTATACACCAGCAGTACCGCGGCCACGATCACGAACACGCCGGCGATCACGCCGTACAGGATATTGTTCTTGCGTGCCTTGGCCTTCTCCTCCGCCTCGCGGATCTTCTTGGGGTCGGTGACGCCCTGGGCCGCCAGATCCTGCCGGATCTTCTTTTCTCTTGATGCGCTCATTGAAATTCATTCCTCTCGATTTTGGGCGCAATACGCCCTTGTTTGGTAACATACTCGGTCATTATATCGTATACCGCACCTTTTCGCAAGAGGGAAACGCCTGGAATTTGTGAACATTTTACCACGCTCGCTGAGCACAAGACCCCCATTCCGAAACGGAATGGGGGTCTTGTGCTCAGCGACAGGCAGCGGCCATGTTATAACCTGCACAACTCGCAGGTGGGTCGTCTCCGGCTGACTTTACTGCTTCCAGCATCCGCCCGCATACGGCAGGCGGGAGGCCTGCAAACCATCTGCCGATCCGACGTCCCGTATAACCAATGTCAGGATAAATAGAACCGCTGCCCATCGCTCAATTTTCCGCCCTGCCTTCGTCAAATCGGCTCGACGTACAGAAAGTACGCCATCGCCGCTTTGCCATCGGCAGGACGAAAAATCCAGCCGAAGGAGTGGCGTGTATCTTTTTCGCTGCACCGCCGCGCCTCGTCTTGGCGAAAAATCCAGCCATTTTCCGGCGCAGCCGGCGGCGTCTCGCCATTGGCAGGACGAAAAATCCCGTCAAAAGATCACTCGTCCTCGTCGGCCAGGATCTGCTCCATGAACAGGTCGTAGACTTTATCCAGCTCCTCGTCGCTGTCCAGGGTGCTCAGCAGCTCCTCGCCGTTTTCCATAACGGACTTCAGGATCACCAGGCCGTACTCCTCGGCGGCTTCCTCGTCGGCATCATCCTCCACCACGGGGAAGAACGCCATGTAGGTCTGGCCGTCCAGCTCCAGCGCGTCCACGTATTCCAGTTCAATGTCGTTGCCGTCCTCGTCGGTCAGGGTGATGAAGTTGGGGCCGAATTCCTCGCTCATGGGAGAGTCCTCCTTTGTCTTTATATCCATAGTATACCCGAAAGCTGGAGAAAACGCAAGTGGAAGCATTCGGCAGTTTCTGCCATCTGTCGGACTGAAAATCGGTGGAATGGGGGAAAATAACGGGAATTGAGCAGCCAAACGGGCGGATTTCTGCAAAAAATCCTCTTTTTTGCATTTGACAAGTATGGTAGAATGTTCCTTATAGTGGATTGGTATGTGAATTTTGACCCCGGAACGAAAAGAATACACAGGAACATCAATAAAGAAAGGAAGGTGCCCTGTCTTGAGTGAGAACAAGCGCAGACGGTCGTCGTCCACCGGCTTTTGGGGACGCATCCGGCAGAGCGCCCGGCACATAGAAAACGAGGCAAAGGAGGGTGCGCGCCGGGTAGAGCACAGTGCCGCCGAGGGTGCGCGGCGCGTGCAGCATGACGCGCAGGAGCGTGTGCGGAACATGACCCCTAAGCAGAAGAACGGCTGGAAGAAGGCCGGACGCATCATCGGCACGCTGCTGCTGGTGTTCGTGCTTACGGCGTCCATCTTCGCCGGTATCTTCATGGCGTACATCAACAGCGCCATGCGCGGCAAGGTGGAGGTCTATCTGGACGAATTCGAGACCCAGGTCTCCACCGAGCTGTATTACCAGGACCCCGACACCCAGGAGTGGGTCATGTACCAGACGCTGTACATGGACGAAAACCGCATCTGGGTGGACCTGGAGAACATTCCCAAGTACCTTCAGGATGCAGCGGTGGCCATTGAGGACAAGCGGTTTGAAAAGCACCACGGCGTGGACTGGAAGGGTACCACCCGCGCCATTCTGTACACCCTGTTCGGCAAGAACGTGCAGGGCGGCTCCACCATCACCCAGCAGTTGGTGAAGAACGTCACCGGCGACAATCAGGTGACGGTCAAGCGCAAGATCACGGAGATCTACCGTGCACTGGAGCTGGAAAAGCGCTACGAGAAGGACGAGATCCTTGAAGCCTACCTGAACGAGGTCTACTTCGGCCAGCGCTGCTCCGGCGTGATGACGGCGGCGCGGGTGTATTTTGGCAAGGACGTGTCCGAGCTGTCATTGGCCGAGTGCGCCAGCATGATGGGCATCACCAACAACCCCTCCATGTACGATCCCTTCATCAGCTCCTGGACCCGCGAGAACAACCGGGAGCGCCAGCTGACCATCCTCAGCGAGATGCTCTCTCAGGGCAAGATCGACCAGGAAGAGTATGACGCCGCCGTGGCCGAGGATATCCAGTTTGCCAACGGCTTTACCATCTCCGGCAAGTACGTGGGCAGCGACGGTACCGTCACCGAGCTGGACACGGAGGATACCACCGATACCAGCGACGATACCGACTCCCCGGCGGATGACAGCACCCCCACCATCAAGGGCAGCAACTCCTGGTTCACCGATGCCATGATCACCGATGTGGCCGAGGCACTGGTGGAGAAGCTGGGCATCACCGAAAAGGTCAACAGCGAGGGCAAGAAGGTCTCCGCCTACGACCAGGCCATCAACATGGTCTACAGCAAGGGCTACAAGATCTACACCACCCAGAACCCCAAGTACCAGCAGATCGCCGAGGAGGTCTGCTATAATCTGGACAACATCCCCTACACCAGCAGCTACACCAATTCCGCCGGCGAGCAGGTGGAGGATCAGCTGCAGATCGCCCTGACCATCGTGGATCCCACCAACGGCTATGTGGTGGCTATGATCGGCGGTGCCGGTGAAAAGGTGGTGGACCGCGGCTGGAACTGGGCTGTGAACGCCCGGCAGTGCGGTTCTGCCATCAAGCCCCTGTCCACCTACGCTCCTGCGCTGGATGACGGCACCATAAACGGCGCCAGCGTCATCGACGACTACCCCATGCTGCTCAACGGCGACGTGTGGCCGCGAAACGACAACTGGCGCTATCAGGGTCTTATGCCCCTGCACCTTGCGCTCCGACAGTCCCTGAACACCTGCGCCGTGCGGACGAACCTGGCCTACGGCGTTACCAATTCTTACGATTTCCTTGTGAACAAGCTGGGCTTCAAGAACCTGACCTACACCGACTCCCAGCAGGTGGGCAACATGGCACTGGGCGGCTTTGAGAAGGGCGTTACCACCGAGGAGATGGCCGCGGGCTTCGCGACCTTCGTCAACGAGGGCGTGTATACCGCGCCGCGCACCTTTATCCGGGTGGAGGATGCCAACGGCAACGTGATCCTGGAGAACGAGGCCCAGTCCACCGTGGCCATGAAGAACACCACTGCGGCGCTGATGAACAGCCTCCTGCAGGAGGCATCCCTGCAGGGCACCGGCTATCAGGCGCAGTTCCCCGGTATGCACATCGCCGGTAAGACCGGTTCTACCAACAGCAACAAGGACCGTTACTTCGCGGGCTATACGCCCTATTACAGCTGCGCCGTCTGGGCCGGCTATGAGCATAACCAGCGCATCGTGGCCAGCGGCAACCCCTGCGCCGTGATCTTCCAGAAGGTCATGAAGGCCATTCATGAGGATCTGCCCGACAAGGACTTCTTCTCCTGCTCCGGCCTGACCAGCGTATCGGTCTGTGCTGACAGCGGAATGCTGGCATCGGAGAACTGCGCCCTGGACGTTCGCGGCAGCCGCGTCTACACGGCCCTGGTGGCGGCGGATAATGCCCCCACCGCCGTCTGCACCATGCACACCGCCCCCACCTACACCGTCAACATGGCGGACAGCGACGGCAATGTGACCACCGTTACCGGCTCCGTGCTGAACTACCAGCGCGAGCTGATCGAGGGCCACGACGAGATCGTGGTGGAGGACGCCTTTATGATGCTGGGCGGCTGGAACGGCTTTTTTGGCGACGAGGCGGATGACGACTTCAATATGCCGGACGGCGACCACGACACTACGGTGGCGGGGCCGCCGGACACCCCAGACCAGCCGAGCAACGTGGATGATTTTCTCCGCGCAGGATGATAAAAAAGGAGACGCGAAAGCGTCTCCTTTTTTGCTCAGGAGTAGGTGCCATGTCAAGGGCCGCCGCTGGCGGCCTTGGTTTTCGCGCAGCAAAATCGCCGCACCAAAAGAAAAGAGACATCCTTTCGGATGTCTCTTTTCTTTTGGTGCGCGAGGCGGGACTTGAACCCGCACGCCCGTAATGAGCACTAGAACCTGAATCTAGCGAGTCTGCCAATTCCACCACTCGCGC
>ERZ834722.2878-NODE-2878-length-12694-cov-3.931245_pt1 | contig 12694 bp, 11 predicted proteins | sample MGYA00519576_ERZ834722 | MGnify/ENA primary metagenome ERZ834722 (study PRJEB31850, sample SAMEA3708759) | human gut metagenome | biome: human gut; feature: human-associated habitat; material: faeces | place: China | collected 2014 ...
CCCCCTGCCACTATATTGGCAACAGCAGCACCTCGGCTATGACCTGTAATCAAAAATATGTTATTCTTCGTTTTAATTTTACTCCGAAGCGTATTTAATACTCCATCTGCTGCTTTCTTAAAGCCGTAATGATAAGAATCTCCTGCTGCTCCCAATTTAAAATTGCTTAACCACTCGTCATTACCCGTTGTTCCTCGAATCGGCACAACATATGCGTTATATGTTTCCCCATTCAATGACACCTTTTTATAACCAATCGAAAAAGCAACAAAATCATTATCCTCATACGTCGCTTTCCGTTCTCCGTCATAATTGAATGTTTTGCTATCAACAAGTGTATAATTCATGCTTGACAAACAAGCTTTAATTTCACTTTCAGCGTATGCCGCAGTTGCAAGTCCCACCGTTACCTTTGCGAGATCAGGGGATAAAGTACCGCTATCTGCAGCAAGCATTTCATCCTGATATTCGAACGCCTGATAATATTTTTCATTATCTGATGTATAGGAATAATTTACATTGTGAATCGTATCTGAACTCTCAATTTCTTCCTGCGAAACATTACTTTCTTCTGCATAGGAATGTATTAAGGCCGCCATCACAGCCACAAATACAATGACTAACATTACAATGTTCCGATTAATTATTTTTCTTTTTCGATTTTTCTTCATAGTACCTCCCTGATGCAATATAAAACAATCTCCAGCTACAACTATTTCAAATGACCTAATAATATACATCAATTATACAATAAAGCATCCCAAAAAATCTTTCCGTTTTTTTCTCTAAAAAAAACGTTATTTTTAGACTATATCTACATTATGACCGATGCTCCACCACGTCATCCCAAGCCTTCCGCGGCCGCGGTGCCGGAGTCTCATCCCCGTACCCCAGTGCCACAACACCGGTGAGCTGATCCTTCGTTCCGATCTCCTGAACCAGTTCATTATAGGCAAAGCAGGTATTGGCGATCCACAGTGAGCCGACACCCAGCTCCGTGGCACGCAACAGCATATTTTCCACTGCTGCCCCGATCGAAAGAGAATCACAGCTTTCCACAATTCTCTGTTCCGCCCCGATCTCCTCATAGAATGTCCCACCATTAGTATTTAAAACTGCCACCAGCACCGGAACCGCTTTCATAATCTCCAGCGTATGAGCCGCATCCGGCAAGCCATAGGCAAATCCCGGCAGATCGGTGATACCCTTTTTCTCCCGCTCCATCCCTTTTTCCATGGCTTTCACCAGCTGCTCCTTTGCATCTCCCTGATATACAATAAATTTCCAAGGCTGTCTGTTTTTGGCAGAAGGCGCCAGAAGTGCCGCCTGGAGAATGTCCTTGATCTTCTCCTCCTCCAATGGAATATTCTTATATTTTCGTATGCTTCTGCGATCTGTAATTGCTTTCATCCTGATCCCCCATTCTTTTCTGAACATATCAAGTTTTTCTTTTATTTTCGCACATATCCTCTACCACGTTCAAGGGAAAATTCAGGTAAAAGGAACAATTTATGTGAAACATTTCTTGTTTTCGTGAAGATTTGCATTAAAACTTTTTTGTTTTTCGTGATTTCCTGTTATAATTCCGCCACTTTTGTGCTATACCAATAACCATAAACCACTGACTATTGTAGCACAAATGCTGCGTGCCGCCGGGCACGACCTGTACTTCCATGAATATATGTACACACCGAAAGGAACTGTCAGAGAAAAGAAATACGAAATTGACTTTATGACTGTCAAAAAGAAGAAAATCTGTCCTATCGAAGTGAAATCCTCCGGCTACACCTCGCATAAATCCTTCGATTATCTGATTGAAAAATATCAGTTGAAAATGCAGGACCGCTATATCATATACACAAAGGATCTGAAATATCAGGCCTCATATTTGCCCCGATCATAACATGTTACATCTGACACCGGATCCTGTCGCTCCACGAACCATACACCTTGATTTTCCTCCTTTTCTATGTGCCGTTTTACCCATTGTAACATATCCTGTCTGCCAGCTTCAATAATTGAAATTTTCCAGTTATTGACACCCGGTTAATGACAGATCATTTTCTCCGGATCCGGTGAATCTGTGGACGAAGCGTGATCTCTGTCACAACGGTTCCTTCCCTCATCTGAAGAATATTCCGCACCGTTTCTGCTATCTCCTCCGGAAGCAAATAGGAAGCTTCCTCTTCTCCCTGAGCAAAGTCCGCATTCCGGTACAGATCTGTTTTTGTCATATCCGGCTGAATCGTCACAACGCGGACACCATACTTACGCACCTCATCAAAAAGGCTCCGGGAAAAGCTGCTGAGTCCCGCTTTCGTTGCCCCATAAGCACAGCCATGAGGATTACTGAGCTGCGCTGTCACGGAAGAAATATTGATAATTGTCCCACTGTATTTTTTCAGATCCCGCAGCAATAAATTCGTTAAAACCATCGGCACTTCCAGATTGGTCCGGACCAATTTCTGTATTTTCTGTACATTTAGTTCCTCGTGAAGTCCATAATACCCCACACCTGCATTATTCACCAATAATGACACATCATTCCGGCGGCGGATTTCCTTAATCTGCCGCTCCAGTTCCGGCGTATTCAAAAGATCGCATACAATCGGATGAAAATAAACTTCCTCCTCCGGAAACTCCCGTCCAAAGCCATACACTTCATATCCCATCTCCACCAGTACACGGCTGATCTCTCTGCCAATCCCGGAGGATGCTCCTGTCACAATCGCTGTATTTTTCACACTATTCCCTCCACCGGAAGATCTTCTCCTCCGGCATCCACTCACAAATCCTGCTCACCACATGCTGTTCCATTTCGTTCATTAGTCTGTCCGGATAATGGTACACACCCTTCTCATTTACAAACGGAAACTGTACCACCGCAGAATCCTTCTGACTCCGCCTCAGCTTTTTCATATAATCCTGCGAAATCCGGAAAGACCCCACGCTGACATCCCATACTTTCTCCATATCAATCTGTTTCCTCACCTGATCCAGCATTGCATCATACTGTGTCCGCCAATCCGGACAGTAAATGATCGGATCAAAGCATAAACGCACCGGAAATCCATGCTCCATTGCCCTTGCAGCACACCGGAGCCGTCCTTCAAGAGATGCCGTTCCGTGCTCACACTCCCGCCGGATCCGTTCCGGCGAAAGGGTAAAGGAAAAGATGGCATTCTCATCCGGCTTCAATCTGTCCCATAAATCGGTCCGGCCACATTTCGTCCGTATCTCAATACGAATCCCGGCATGGCTGCGGACAAATCCCAGCCAGCTCTCCACAAATCCGGTCAGATCCTCCAGCGCCATAAGATCCGTGTCATAGGATACACATAGATAGACCGGATGTTTCTGTAAAATTCCCTCCAATTCTGCAAAAGTATCCTCCAGATTCACAAAGATAACAATATTACCGGAGGGATACATCCCCTTGAGATAACAATATTCACAATTATAAACGCAGTTCATCACACAGGAGGTATAATAAAAATACTCATTGCCAAAGCTCTGACAAACCGGCGCTCCCTCGTAGATCAGCCTTCCCTCCTTTGCCGCAAGGATCAACGCCGGCCGTTTTTCCTGCAAAGCAACATCCTGTTTTTTGCGGCAGAACACATCCTTATAATGATGAATGGGTATCTGCACTGCATCCGGAAACCTCTCCAGAACCGCCTTTGTCCTTGGATGCGCTCTTACCGTTTCCTCTACATAGATATGGGAAAACGCTTTATTATAATAATCTCTGTTTAAGCTCTTCAAAACGCTTCTTCCCCTCTCTTCTGTCGCGGCACGGCAATTCACCGTCGGCTCTCATTTTATCTAATACATTCTGATAATCCACATCTGCCAGTGTCCAATATCTGACACACTGTACCACGGCCGCCCTCATAGTCTGAGAACAATGAAGCTCCTGACAAAGCTGTTCTGCCACAGTCATACAATGCTGTTCTTTTTTTTGCTGCTCCTCATCCGGTTCCAGTACCTGTCCCAAATCTGACACATATGATTTGATCTGTTCCAAATTATTCTCCACAGCATGCTCTAAGATCCGTGGTGTTATTTTCTCCCCTGCTCCCTCATCTGACACGGCCTTCATAAAACTCATCTGATGTGGTCCCAGCCAGAAGGAACCCGCCTGATACACCGCCGCACTTTCCATATCATGAAGAAGAACCCTGCAATCATTTATATGCTGCTTTCCCGATAAATGAAGTTTATCCCGATTATCCCCACTCATTTCCCAGACGACCGGTTCCGTTATAATCTCTGCCTCTGCAAATGAATGATGATACAACATGTCCGGATAATAAGTATGTCCCGTATTACGGTCAGTAATTTTGTGACATAAATATATTCCACTATATCCCGTCTCTGTATCATCTTTTTTCTCACTTGCCGGATTCTCTGCCGCACATGTCCCTATATTGATCAGATGATCTCTTTCGCCCGCTCCGTATCTGCCAAACACCGCCGACACCCCACATGCCGCCGCAGTCATTCCTGCGCCGGTGATCACCAGACGCAGATCGCCGTCCATATTTTCGTACACATCAAAAGGAAGCCCTGCCACCGCCTTTTTCAAAGAAAAAGCACGGATCAAAGGCTTCGCCTCCGGATATAACGCTGTAAAAATATATATCATACGCATCTCCCATCAAACTCCCCGTCAGTAATTGATTACTCCTTTGCCTCATCCTCCGCTTTCGGGGCATTTTTCCCAATGCTGTCATAATTCTCCAGAAAATGATGCTTCACACCATCCTTCTTATATGCGATCACGGTGCTGAGATTCACATTTTCCACACTCTTAAAAATATTGCCCTCCACAAAAGGATTCGTTTTTTTCAGCTCCCGGATCAGCTTTTTGATCTCCAGACGTTTGGAATTGCTCTGTCCATCCTTATCACATGAAGAACAGGTATCTGTAAATTTGCAGGCACACTGGATAAAATGAAGCCCATTGGCATCACGCCATGCCTTAATATCATCCTCGCGGATCAGATAAAGAGGACGAATCAATTCCATTCCCTCAAAATTTGAGCTGTGCAGCTTCGGCATCATGGTCTGCATCTGCGCACCGTAAAGCATGCCCATCAAAATTGTCTCAATGACATCATCGTAGTGATGTCCCAGTGCGATCTTATTGCAGCCCAGCTCCTTTGCCTTGCTGTAAAGATACCCCCGGCGCATTCTCGCGCAAAGATAACACGGCGATTTCTCCACATGGAAAACGGCCTCAAAAATATTTGACTCAAAAATCGTAATCGGTATATTTAGTCTCTTGGCGTTATTCTCAATAACCTTACGGTTTTCCGGACTGTATCCCGGATCCATTACCAGAAAAACCACTTCAAACGGGAACTTATGATGACGCTTCAGCTCCTGAAAAAGCTTTGCCATCAGCATGGAATCCTTGCCTCCGGAAATACAGACTGCAATCTTATCCCCTTCCTTTACCAGCTCATAATCATTAATCGCCTTGGTAAAACGGCACCATATCTTTTTCTTGAACCGCTTGCGGATACTCTGCTCCACCTCCAGATAAAACGGCGTTTCCTCTTCCTGCTCCTTCTCATTTTCCTCATCCATCGTGCTCATGAGCCACGCCAGATAACCACCCTGCAGGCTGTATACGGTACGCCCATTCTCCCGGAGAAATGCCGCTGCCTCCAGGCTTGTCTCTCCCTTTTTGCAATAAAGCACTGTTTTTTTGCCATCCTCCTCCGGAACCCATCCGTCAAGGATCTGCTGCTCCGGAATGTGCTCTGCTCCCGGTAAATGTCCGTAAGAATACGACATTTCATCCCGGACATCTACCAGATGATACTCATCCGGACGCCATTTTTTTAATTCCTGTATTGTGATCTCTGTATTATCCATCATCTCCGTAACCTAAGCCTTTCCTAACCATATCTCAGCACACTATACCGCAATACACACAATTTTTCAATGTTATAACCGCTGTCACAGGACAATTTTTGTCCGCCTCAACAGATGCCATATTGTTTCATGCTGCAGCTGTTACATTCCCCTTCGAATCTCATCAATCTCCTGCTGCAGCTTATCACACTTCTGCCGGTTCGCTTTCATCTGCTCCCGCAGCTCCTGCCGTTTCTTGTCTTTGAGATATCTGCAGATCAGTAATATCACAAAAATAATCAGAAGGGGTACATAATCCTGTCTTGAAACATCCACATAATATCCCAGCCAGTTTTCCACAAACTTCAATGCGATAAAACACATCAATAAAATAATATAAGGAAGCAGCCTCCCTATGATCGATTTCTCTGCAAGTCCTGTCTGCAGCTCTGCATTAGCCCTCTTATATTGAAATATTTTCTTTTCCAGTTTCAGAATTTTTTCCGTATCTTTATGATCTGTCCTGAAATCATTTCCACCTTGCATAGGATCACCATTCCTTTTCGTCTTTATTTCGTCGCTGCCGTTGTCCCAAAAAGTTTTATTTTTCCACTTCTTTCTCTACCTCGCTTCGGATCTTCTCCCCGCCCTGGCTTTTCCATTCCTTAACAAACTCATCAAAATAAGACAACGGCTTCTGGCCGGTTACGATTTCCAGGTACGCTTTCTTTTCTAGCTCTTCCAGACGCCACCAGTTCCCCTTCATAGTTTCTGTTTCTCCAAAAAACAAAGATTTCACCTGTCTCGTCTTTCCCTTTCCAAGTACAGAACATGCTGTCATACGGGATGTATAGGCAGCCCAGTCCTCCCATGATTTTTGTGGTTTTTCCTCTTTTTTCTGCTCCAGATAATTGCTGCAGGAAATATAATAAGCCCCCTCCAGAAGTCCCAGATCATTCAGCTTTTTCCGTCCCTGAATCGCATCCTTCAAAGAATCATAACAACGCATCAGGGCATCCTTATAATCTACGTTGATCGCCAGCGGGCGTGCTGTTGGATCAACATTATCCTGATAATAATGCTCCATTTCGCTGACATCCTCCTCGCCATAACGAAGGTCATCAAAAAGTGCGCTGACAATCTTCATAACAATCTCCGGATGCTTATACCCCTTACGGACAACAACACATTTATCACTGGGATTCTGGGAAGCATAAGATGTGCTCCCGGCAGAATCCGTCTGGATCAGATATGGCTGCCACTCTGCTTCCGGATTCTTCTGCATCGCAGACATCAACGGATTATTCGGAGACCACCACGGTCCAAAGAAGGAACCGCATTTTTCAGAAACGATCAGCTCAATAATATTATTGCTTTCCCGCATAAGAAAATGATTGTCTAATGTTCCCTGCTGATACATCTTTCGCAGCTTTTGCAAAGCTGATTTTGCTTCTTTTTGAACCGATCCGTAGACAACCTTTCCATTTGCATTGTACAGCCATTGCTTTGGAAATGCGCCACAGCTTGCAAAGATAATGTCTGTCTGATATTCATAGCTGTAGCCGCAGCCTCCGGTCAGCTCATCATCACAGACAAGTCCAACGGTCTGTCCCTTTCCATTGCCTCCGGGATCCTTCTGTACGAATTCATGGACAATGTGTTCCACATCCTCCACAGTTTCCGGTGCAGATAATCCCAGCTTATCCATCCAGTCCTTTCGGAGCCAGCACAGACTTGGACCATCCTCAATACTTGTCTCCGGCAATGCCATTAGCTTCCCGTCAAATGTCACATTGTCCAGAATCTCGCTGCCGTAGCTGTTATAAATTTCCTTGATCCGGCTGCTGGTACAGTCTTTATATACCTGTGTCAGGTCTTCAATCATATCGTTATCCACCAAAAGCTGCAGCAGATCCATATCATTCACAACCATCACATCAGGCAGCTCACGGGAGGCAATCGTCATGGATACCATCTCCTGATAATTGTCATTCACCCCTGCCTCAAAGACATCTTTGTTTTGTATATTAAGTTTCTTTTTCAGATATCTTGTATATCCGTTATTCTCATAAGTATCCCCCTTCGGCAGGTTTGAATTATTCAGGCCCGTCATCTTTCCAAGGGTATATGTCACTTCCTCCGGATACCGTCCAAAGGGTGTCGTCTCTGCCGTTTTCCAGTCCTGCCTGCGATCCGTCGTATCCGTTTTCTCCACCGGCTGTTTACTGCAGCCGGTCAGGATCAGACATCCGGCCAGAGATAACGCCATCATCTTTTTTAATATATTTTTTATCACTATCTTGAAACTCCTAACTTTGCCATAAGTGCTTCCTGTAAAACCTTAGACACATTTAAATGGGAATTTTCTGCTTCCTGTACATTATACACGCTTTTTATACATCAGCCAACATATTGACCGGTATAATTTACACACTTCCTCAGACGTCAAAACACGATATCACAGTCTCCCATCATCAGGAAATCTGTAATATCGTGTTCATTTATAGAGGCTGTTTATGTCATTTAGAAGTCTTTCGCAACCTTTGAGCCACTGGCTCAAAGCTGCTATGTGAAGCATAGAACCGCTTGCCTGCGTTTTACGCAGGATTAGCAGTTCTCTTCACTCAGAAAAACGCAGGATTTGCGTTTTTCAATATAAAACAGTAGTGCTTCTTGAGCAGCGTCTCTAGCTGCGCTAGAAGCACTTTTTATATTATCCTTTTACTGCTCCCGTCAGTCCGTCCGTGTAACAACGCTGCATAAACAGGAACAACACAGCAATCGGGATGGATACACAGACCGCTCCGGCAGCAAACCGGGTATACCACTGGTAAATATTTTCCTTTTCCAGCATATTCCAAAGTCCAATGGCTACCGTGTAATACTTTGCATCGGTTCCAATGATAACCTTTGCCAGTACGAAATCGATCCACGGTGCGATAAAGGATGTCAGCACAGTGTACACAATAATGGACTTTGACAGCGGGATCGTAATGAGCCGGAATACGTTCCATTTTGTTGCTCCGTCAATGTATGCCGCCTCGTCAATGCTGCGGGGGATCGTATCAAAAAATCCCTTCGCCACATAAAACTGCAGGATACCGGAGCCCCCGGCATATACAAGCACCAGAGATACCAGCTTGAGAACGCCCTGGGTCATTCCAATTCCCTTTAAGATATAATAGATTGCGATCATTGCCATAAAGCCCGGAAACATTCCAAGCACCAGTGCCACATTCAGCAAAAGCTTTCTGGACTTAAAGCGAAGTCTGGAAGTCACATAAGCGATCGATACAATAAAAAATGTAGACAAAATGCAGGAAAAGATCGCTACGATCAATGTATTTAAAAACCACTGTGGAAAGTTAAATACATCTGTGTCCGTAAAAAGGGACAAATAATTATGAATCGTTAATTTATCCGGCAGGAAGGTACTGGAATAAGAGCCCTTACCTGCACGGAAGGATGTCATGATCACCCAGAAGAGAGGAAATATCCAGACCAGTGCCAGGATGGTCAGACACGCATGTACGATAAAATTCGTTAATTTCTTTCTAATGCGGTACTTATTCATTATTGGAATCCCTCCTCATTCTTCAATGCCCCTGACTTGCGGTACGCCGCCAGAGAAAATACAGCTGATAATACAAATACTGCAATGGAGATCACCGCCGCGTAGTTGTAATCCTTAAAGTCCATGGTCAGTTTATACAGCCACGTTACCAGCAGATCCGTCTTACCGGCAGTACCATTATTGTAGCTTAACGCTGCCGGAGCGCCCTTTGTCAGCAGATAAATAACATTAAAGTTATTGATATTTCCGATAAACTGTGTGATCAGATACGGCGTCGTCACAAACAGCATATATGGAAGTGTGATCTTGAAAAACTGTACCACTGCATTGGCACCGTCCACTCTGGCTGCCTCATACAAATCCGCCGGAATATTCTGAAGAATACCCGTAACCTGAAGCATCGTATACGGAACACCAACCCATAAGTTCACCACGATGATGGTAATTCTTGCCCAGGTAACATCAGTCCAGAACGGAAGGCTCTTCTGGATTAGTCCAAGCTGCTTCAACAGAACATTGATAGAACCCTCCGGCTGCAGCATAGTCCGGATAACTAACAGTGATACAAACTGTGGAATAGCAATGGAAAGAACGAAGATAAATCTCCACATTGCCTTCCATTTTGTTTCCTTGCGGTTAATTACGATCGCAAGGATCATTCCCAGAATATAATTTAAAAATGTAGCTAAAACCGCCCAGACGATCGTCCATCCAAGCACATGCCAGAAGGCTGTGCCAAGTCCGCTGGAGCTGTCTAAAAGCTTTCCAAAGTTTGCCAGTCCTACCCAGTCAAACAGCTTTCCCGGCGGCTGATGATTTCTGTCATAGTTGGTAAATGCGATCGCTGCCATAAAAACAAGAGGCAGGATCGTAAATGCAAATATACATATGATTGGCCCTGTCAACAGGGTTTTATGCAGGTTCTGATCAAACAGTGATGCTACGTCCCCACAAAAACCCGGAAGCGGCTTCCCTGCTTCCTTCAAAACCTGTGCCTGATAAGCTGATTTCAGAGAAGATCTCCAGGCAAATACAAATGCGATGATCGCAAAGACCGCCAGAATTCCATAAAGCAGGATCAACATGGAATTGTCACCGGCAGTATACTCATACACCTGCTTCGCTTCATTAAATACTTCTCCGCCCTCATTTGTTCCCAATGTTGTCAGACCGCCAAGCAGTCCAAAACCACTGATGACCATAAAGGCAATAAACAGAATTTCTACTGCCAGATACAACAGACCCTTCACAACCTGTTTTCTGCAAATATTGCCGGTTCCCATGATAACCGCACTGAGGCGGGTGAACGTATCCCCGTGCCTCAGTGCATTGCTCACGGAAATGACCTTTGCATGCTCCACCTTATTTGCCATAGGACATTTCTCCTTTTACCTTACTGATTTATTCTGTCTTTCCGGACAGCCTTCAAATTTCTACAGTCCGTTGCTCAGAATACCCTTTACCATTTCCTTTGTCTTTTTCTCAGCGTTTGCCTCTGTAACATCACCCTGTACGATCTCTTTTCCCATCGTCTCGGCCGGTGTCCAGTAGCTGCCCATCTCAGAAAGAAGTGGCTGTACAGCCGCTGCATTTGCAATTTCGTCTGCCTGTGCCTTAATTACGGTATCCTTCATTACTGCTTCATCTGCAGCAAGTGTTTTGTTGATCGGTGCGATTCCTCTTGACTCAAAACGGATCTTCTGGCACTCCTCCCCTGCAAGATAACGGGCAAGTGCTACGGCAACCTCCTGATCCTCACATTTTGGATTTACGCCAATTGCCTTACTTCCGGCGAAGGACTTCATCTGACCTTCCTGTCCGTTAATGGTTGCAGTAGGAAGCTGTGCTGCTGCAAAATTCTTTCCAAGTGCTTCCTTGATCGCCTTTGCATCCCAGGAACCGCTGCAATATGCACCCAGCTTTCCGTCCTTAAATTTTGCAATACTGCTTCCGTCTTTCTCACAGGAGAATTTCTTATTCTTTGCAAGATCTACCATATATTTTGTTGCTGCCACGCCGGCCTCACTATCCCAGTCACAGCCTGCAGATGCATCTGTTCCGTCACCAAAGAGAGAACCGCCTGCTGCGTAGTAGAATGCTTCAATATACCAGCTGTTATCCAGCGGGAATGCAAAGTTTGTAACGCCATTGCCCAGATCCTTTGACATCATCTTGTCCAGAGATTTTACCTCATCCTCACTGAATTTACTCTTATCATAATACATAAACCATGTGTTTGATGTGTACGGAACTCCGTATACACTGCCGTCATATGTAACAGAATCAATCATTGCTTTTTCGTTATTCTCGTTGATCTCATCTACGGTAGATCCACCCAGCTTAGAAAGAGCTCCTGCTTCAACCAGAACCGGGATCTGATCGTTTGCATACATATAAACATCTGCTGCCGCATCCACATCCTTCGTTACCACATCCTTGGCATCTCCCTCGGAGCATACACCATACTCAAATGTAACATCCCAGTTTGGATGAGCCGCATTGAATGCGTCACATTCTTTCTGTAACCAGCCTGTATCCTGATCTTCCTGTGGGCTCCATACAGTCAATGTACCGCTCCATGCTTCCTCTTCTTCTTCTGTTGCTGCATCATCAGATGCTGCTGCTTCTGTAGAAGGTGCCGCATCGTTTCCTGCAGTTGTGTTGTCTGCTGCTTCCTGTTTGTCGCCGCAGCCTGCTGTCATTGTAGCTGTCATAGCTGCAACAAGTAATAATGAGATTGCTTTCTTTTTCATTTGATTCCTCTCCTTTTTTAGAATAAGACTTCTATATAAAATGCTTATGCATCTTATAGCGTATTTGTTATCTGCGATATACGGCTGCCAGAGTCCGTATCCATGCTCTCCGTTCTTCGCTCAAAGTATCTTTTCCGATACGCCAGCGCCAGTTGCGTCCCACCGTGGAAGGTGCGTTCATTCTGGCTTCATTTCCAAGCTTCATCAGATCCTGCATCTGGATAATGGCCACATCTGCGATACTTGCGTAGGCTGCCCGGATCAGTGCATCCGGTATTTCTTCTTTATAATGAATGTTCAGATACTCATACAGATATGCCAGCTCGTAATCTGACTTATCCCGGAAATAACCAACGATCGTTTCGTTGTCGTGAGTTCCTGCATATACGACCATGTTCGTGTCCTGATAGTTATGTGGAAGATGCTCATTCGCGGTGTCATCATCAAAGGCAAACATTAAAATCTTAATGCCCGGCCATCCGGTTTTTGTCTTTAACTTTTT
>ERZ834722.2879-NODE-2879-length-12692-cov-3.751444_pt1 | contig 12692 bp, 10 predicted proteins | sample MGYA00519576_ERZ834722 | MGnify/ENA primary metagenome ERZ834722 (study PRJEB31850, sample SAMEA3708759) | human gut metagenome | biome: human gut; feature: human-associated habitat; material: faeces | place: China | collected 2014 ...
AATTGTTCTGGATTCATTTCTCCTAGACCTTTGTATCTTTGAATGTTCATTCCATCTCTTCCAAGTTCATCTAATTTTTGAGTTAACTCATCATCAGAGTAACAATAAACATCTTTCATACCTTTTCTTGCTAATTTGTATAGTGGTGGTTGTGCTAAATAAACATTTCCATTTTCAACAAGTGGTCTCATATATCTAAAGAAAAATGTTAATAATAAAGTTCTAATATGTGCACCATCAACATCGGCATCAGCCATTATAATAACTTTTCCATATCTGATTTTATTTATATCAAAATCAGCTCCAATTCCTGCACCTACAGCTAATATAACTGGTTGTAATTTTTCATTATTATATATTTTATCTGCTCTTGATTTTTCAACATTTAACATTTTTCCCCAAAGAGGTAATATTGCTTGGAACTTTCTATCTCTTCCTTGTTTTGCACTTCCTCCTGCAGAGTCTCCCTCAACTATATAAACTTCACATTGAGAAGCATCTTTTTCGCTACAATCTGCTAGTTTTCCTGGTAATGTAGTTGACTCCAAAGAGTTCTTTCTTCTTACTAATTCTCTTGCTTTTCTTGCTGCCTCTCTTGCACGAGATGCACTAATGCATTTTTCAAGAATTGCTTTTGCGACAGAAGGATTTTCCTCTAAAAATGGTGCTAATACTTCAACAACCATTGATTGTACTATTCCTGTAACATTGCTGTTACCTAATTTTGTCTTAGTTTGTCCTTCAAATTGAGGTTCTTTTACTTTAACAGAAATAACTGCTGTCATTCCCTCTCTTATATCTTCACCTAAAAGATTGGAATCTTTTTCTTTTAATATATTGTGAGACCTTGCATAATCATTAAATACCTTTGTTATTCCTCTTTTAAATCCTTCTAAATGAGTTCCACCCTCTATTGTATTTATATTGTTTACAAAAGTATAAATGTTCTCTGAATATGCTGTTGTATATTGAAGTGCAATTTCAACTGGCACTTCCCCATCTTTTTCAATATAAATTGGTAATGGATGAATTTTTTCTTTATTTTTATTTAAATACTCTACGAAAGAATTTAGTCCTCCTTCAAAGCAGAATTCTGATTTTTTAAGATTTTCATCATCTCTTTGGTCTTCTATTGTTATGTGTAATCCTTTATTTAAAAAAGCTATTTCTCTAAATCTTTCTTCTAGTGTTCCAAAGTCATATTCTAGAGTTTCAAATATTGTATCATCTGCTAAAAATCTTACCTTTGTTCCTGTCTTTTTAGAATCTCCAAGTCTTGTTAGTTTTTCAACAGTTTTTCCTCTTTGGAACTTCATTTGGTATAGACCACCATCTCTTTGAATAGTTACTTCTACCCATTCTGATAAAGCATTTACAACAGATGCGCCAACTCCGTGAAGTCCTCCAGAAACTTTGTATCCACTATCTCCACCAAATTTTCCACCTGCGTGTAAAACTGTATAAACTGTTTCCGCTGCTGAAATATGTGTTTTTGGATGTATATCTACTGGAATTCCTCTACCATCATCTTCAACAGATATAATATTTCCTTTTTCTATAATTATATGTATATGTGTACAATATCCTGCAAGAGCCTCGTCAACACAGTTATCTACAATCTCATATACAAGATGATGTAGACCTCTAATAGAAACGCTTCCTATGTACATTCCTGGTCTTTTTCTTACAGCTTCTAATCCTTCTAGAACCTGTATTTGCTCTGCATTGTACTCGTGATTATATTTTTCCATTATATTAACATCCTTTCGTTTTTATCATCTATTAATCGTACTTATATATCATATCACTAAAAACTATTTTTTTGCAAATGTTTTTAAATAATTTTTCCGTTTTTTACATTAAACAACTTATATTCATTTAAGTTATCTAATTCCATCTTATCTGTACAAGTTATAATTACTTGTGTGTCTTTTATGTAAGATAAAAAGCTTTTTCTTCTTTTTTCATCTAGTTCAGACATAAAATCGTCTAATAATAAAATTGGATATTCTCCTATCTCATCATAAATAACATATAATTCTGCTAATTTTAAAGAAAGAATTGCAGTTCTATGTTGTCCCTGAGATCCATAAACTTCGATTTCTTTATCATTTATAATGCATTTAAAGTCATCCCTGTGTATCCCTTTTGTTGTATATCCTTTTATAATATCTAATTTTCTTCTTTGTTTTAATAATTGTAAATATATTTCCCTGTTATTACATTCTGTTATATATTCTATTTTTATTTCTTCACTATTTGAAGTTACTTCAGAATGTATTTCTTTAATTTTTCTATTTAATTTTTCTATAAATTCAGTTCTATATTTACATATAATTTCTGCATATTCAGCAAGCTTTTCATCCCATATTTCAAGCATACTCTCTGGTTTATTTTCTTCTTTTATCTGTTTTAAATAATTATTTCTTTGTTCCAAAGTTTTTAAATATAAATTTAAAATATATACATATTTAGGTCTTAATTGTCCTATCATCATATCTAAAAATCTACGCCTTTTTTCGGGACCACTTTTTAAAATCTGAATATCATCTGGTGTAAAAATCACTAAATTAATTTTTCCTATTAATTCACTCAACTTTTTTATTTTTACACCATTTACTTCTATTTGTTTTTTATTAGAAATTACGGTTCTAATTTTTCCGTCTCTATCTGACTTTTGATAAAACACGGTTGCTTCTAGAAAAGCTTCTCCTAGTTTTATCATTTCTTTTTCTTTAGAGGTTCTGAAAGATTTTCCAAAGCCACTTATAAATATTGCTTCTAATATATTTGTTTTTCCTTGTGCATTATCTCCATAAAAAATATTTATATGTGGATTTAATTCGATTTCTTGTTTTTCATAATTTCTAAAATTTTTAATCTCTATTTTGTTAATGTACATTTTTTATCCTCAATAAACTATTAGAAATTCGAATTTTCCAACTAGTTATCAACATTTTGTGCTCAAATTGTGGAAAACCACTGTGTATTTTTCCTACTTTTAGTCTTTTAATTTAATTGGTAAAATCATATATGTATAATCTCCCTCTTCTTCAACCGGTCTAATTATACAAGGAGAAATACTTGTTCCAAAATTAACAAATATCTCATCATCATCAATATTTCTAAGTGCATCTAAGAAATATTTTGGATTAAATCCTGCTTCAAGATTTTTTCCTTCTGTTGTAAGATATATTTCTTCTTTAGCATCTCCTGTTTGGTTTGTACAAGAAATTGTCAATTTTCCTATATCTACAGCTACTCTAACTGGATATTTCTTTTCTTTTTCTATACTAGATGATGAAATTAAGCTAATTCTTTCAAAGCAATCTTGTAAAACAGATTTCTTTACTCTAATTCTTGTTTCCCAACTTTCTGGAATTACACTAGAATACTTTAAAAATTCTCCATCTAAAATTCTTGTTACAATTTTGCAATTTTCCATTTCAAATAATGCTTGATTTTTATTTACTCCTATTTTTACTATATCAAAAGAGTCTAATAAAATTTTATTTATTTCATTTAAAGTTCTGCCTGGTATTACAGCAACAAAATCTTTTACTGCTTCTTTTAAAGCTTTAGTTTTCCATGCCAATCTAAATCCATCAACAGCAACAACATTTAATCTATTATTTTTAATTTCAAATAAGCATCCTGTAAAAATTGGTCTATTTTCTTCTGTACTAACAGCAAAAATAGTTTTTCTTATCATTTCTTTTAAAGATTTTTGTTCTAATTCTATAGAATTTTCAACATCTATCTTTGGAAGTTCTGGAAATTCTTCTGGATTCATTGTTGCTAATTTATATAATGAACCTTCACATTCTATTATTAGTAAATTATTCTTATCTAAAGATATACTTATTTCTGTATCTGGTAATTTTCTTATAATTTCACTAAACATTATACTATTTACAACAGTAGCACCTTGTTCTATTATTTGTGCTTCATTAATAATATATTCTATCCCCATTTCTAAATCATATGTTGTAAACTTTATATCATTATCATTAGTTTGAATTAAAATTCCTTCTAATATAGGCATTGTAGTTTTACTAGCAACAGCTTTTGTTACGGAATTAATAGCTTTAAGGATATTTTCCTTTTCACAAACTATTTTCATTTTTATCGTCTCCTTATTATAATATAATTTAATATTTTTAGTAGTAGTAATAGTAGGTTATGTGGATTATGTGGAAAACCCTGTGCATATCTTATTTCCTTAAGAAAAACAATGTTAATAATTTCGTGGAAAACTAATAAAGTTATCTACAGTGTGAAAATTATTTTGTGAGTAAGTTTAATATTAACAAGTTTTATACAAACAATTAACAATTATATGTGAATATCTAATGCATTGTTTCCGTAGGAAGAGAAAGCAATTTTTTTTGCAAACACAATTTTATCAAACACAAATTTTTGAAAAAACCATATAGTTATTTATATATGAATTATTTGTCTGATGTAAGCAAGTTTTTAACACTATCCACAATTCTTTTTGTGCTTGGATTTTCTTTTACTTCATTCTCGATTTTATTACAAGCGTGTAAAACTGTAGTATGATCTCTTTTTCCAAATTTAGCTCCTATCACTGTCAATGGTTGTCCAGCAACACTTCTACATAAATACATTGCAATTTGTCTAGGAAATGTTACATCAGCAGACCTTTTTATTCCTTTTAAATCATTAACAGTAATATTAAAATATTTAGAAATTGTTTCTTGTATCAATTCTATTGAAAGTACTTTTTCTTTTTGAGTAACAACATCATTAATTGCTTTTTCAGCCATCTCCATAGTTATTGGACTATTGATTAAAGAAGCTTTAGCAATTAATTTATTTAATGTACCTTCTAATTCTCTTATATTAGAATCTATTTTTGTAGCAATGTTGGATAAAATATCGTCATCTATAATAATATTATCTAATTGTGCTTTTTTTCTTAAAATAGCTAAACGTGTTTCATAATCTGGATTTGAAATGTCAGCAATAAGACCCCATTCAAACCTTGACTTTAATCTATCTTCTAGAAAATTAATATCTTTAGGAGGCCTATCACTAGATATAACTATTTGTTTACCACTTTCATGAAGCGCATTAAAAGTATGAAAAAATTCTTCTTGAATTCTTTCTTTACCTGCAATAAATTGAATATCATCTATTAACAATACATCTATATTTCTATATTTATTTCTGAATTGTTCGTTTTTATTATCTTTAATTGCATTAATTAATTGATTAGTGAATTTTTCAGAAGTAACATATAATATACTTGTATTTTTATTATGTACTAATATTTCATTTGCAATAGCATGCATTAAATGAGTTTTGCCCAAACCAACGCCACCATATAAAAAAAGTGGATTATATGATGTGGCAGGAGCTTCTGCTACAGCTAACGCAGCAGCATGTGCAAATCTATTGTTATTTCCAACAACAAAACTTTCAAACGTATATTTAGGATTTAAGTTAGAATTTAAAGTTTGAGTGTATTGTCCTACTTGTGATATAGATGATTCTTGCTCATCTTCATTATCTTCATTTAATATAACTGTAATATCCCATTCTTTGTTTGTTAAATATTTAAAAGTGTTTTTGAATAATTCATAATAACGTGACATTATGGAATCTTTTTGGAATTGTGTATGTGCTACTAAAACGATAGTGTTATTATCCATACTTTGCAATTCTAAATCTTTAATCCATGTCTCATAAGATATTTTTGTAACTTCACCTTTTAACAATTCTTTTGTTTTTTCTAAAAATTCATCTAATTCTTCCCTCTGCATTTCTTTTTCAATCCTTCCAGTTATCCACAGAGTTATCCACAAATGTTGATAACTCTGTGTGTAAATAAATTTATTATTATAAAATAGTAAAAACAAAAATCTAGAAAAGTCTTGTTGCCCTACTGTTTTTCTATCATATCAAAAATGTAACAAAATAGTCAATACATAAAATAAATAAATGTGGAAAACTTTTAAAAATTGTGAAAAGTTACTTCTAAATATTGACATATTCATATTAAGTGTTATATAATTATACTACTTGTGAAAATAAAGTTAAATATATCTATTACGATAGAGAAATAATATGCAGGAGGTGCAAAAATGAAAAGAACATATCAACCTAAAAAAAGACAAGAACAAAAAGAACATGGTTTTATGAAAAGAATGAAAACAGCATCAGGAAGAAAAATATTAAAGGCAAGACGTGCAAAAGGAAGAAAAAAAATAAGTGCGTAAGAGAAAAGGTCACGTGAATGTGACCTTTTTGAAATAGAAAATATAGAATTTGAGTGATTTTATGAAAAAAAAGAAAACATTAAGAAAAAATTATGAGTTTAAAAATGTGTTAACAAAAGGAAAGATGTACGCGGGAAAACAAATTCTTATTTATATTTCTAAGAACAAACTCAATGAAAACTTAATAGGAATTGCAATTAGTTCCAAATTATGTAACGCAGTTAAAAGAAATAACATAAAGAGGAAAATAAAAGAAAATTATAGACTAATTGAAAATAAGATAAAAAAAGGAAATAATATAGTATTTCTATGGAATAAAAACACTGAAATAGATGAATTGAACTTTCACACTATAAAAAAAGATATGGAAAATATTTTTAGCAAGGCAGGAATAATGGAATGAAAGCTATATTTATAAAGATGATTTTATTTTATCAAAAAAGGCTATCACCATTAATCAGTTCTACAGGAATTAAGTGTAAGTATTATCCATCTTGTTCAGAATATACAAAACAAGCAATAGAAAAGTATGGCTCAATTAGAGGAGTTTGTTTAGGAATAATCAGAATTTTAAAGTGTAATCCATTTTCAAAAGGTGGATATGACCCTTTAAAGTAGTAAAAAATTAAATATATTAAAAAAGTTCATGCCTAAGGAAGGAATGATAGTAAATATGGGTTTTATTTCAGAAATATTTGGCTACGTGTTAAATTTTTTGTATGGAATATTTAATAATTATGGAATTGCAATAATTGTCTTTTCTGTATTACTTAGAATAATTTTAATACCAATAACAATAAAACAGCAAAAAGCATTAAAGAAAAATGCTAAACTGCAAAAAGAAATGAAAGAAATACAGGAAAAATACAGGTCAAATCCGGAAAGACTAAATCAAGAGACAATAGAGTTATATAAAAGAGAAAAAATGGGACCATTTAGTGGTTGCCTTAGTGGGATTTTACAAATAGTAATAATATTATCTGTATTTTGGCTTGTAAGTAAGCCTCTAACATATATGAAAAAAATTAATCCGGAAATAATAGAAAAATATGCTCAAGAGCTAAAAGAAGATGGAACAAATTCTTCATATACAGAAATAGCAATAATAAATAAAAAAGCGGCAGAAGATCCAGAAGTATATATAAATATGGAATTCTTAGGATTAGATTTAAGCAAAGTACCAACACAAAGCTTGGATGATTATAAGGTATATATAATTCCAATACTGTATGTTATTTCTTCTATAATTTCAATAAAATTAACAACAAAGATGAGTAATAAAAATAATACAAAAAAAGAGAAAAAATTGTTATGTGAAGCGAACGATAAAGATAACATAAAAGAAGAAAAACAACCAGACGAAATGGAAATGATGCAACAAATGAATAATAATATGTCATATATGATGCCAATAATGTCTGTATTAATAGCAATTATAGCTCCTTTAGGATTAGCGTTATATTGGTTTATAAGTAATGTATTAATGATAATTGAAAGATTAATTATAGATAAATTTATAAATCAAAAGGAGGAAATTGAAAATGAATAGCGTAATAGCAGAGGGAAAAACTACAGCAGAAGCAATAGAAAATGGATTAAAACAACTAAATGTATCAAAGGATAAAGTAAACATAAAGGTATTAGAAAATGCAGAAAAAAGAAGCTTCTTTAGTATTTTAGCACCAAGAGTGGTAAAAGTGGAGCTAACATTAAAAGATGTAAAAGAACATTATGCTCCAATGCAAGAACATGTTAATCAAATTACTCCAGAGCAAATAGAAATAGCAAAAATGAATTTAACAGTTTTTTTAGATGAATTCTCTACAAAGTTTGAAGATTTTGATTATGATATAAAGGTAAATGGAAATGACATAAATGTTGAATTAAAGGGAAATGATTCAAGTAAGCTAATAGGCTATAGAGGAGAAACCTTAAATTCAATACAGATAGTAATGTCTACAATTGCTAATAAAAATGTAATGGGGAAGGTAAGAATAATATTAGATATTGCAGGTTATAGAGAAAAAAGAAAAAAGGTTTTAGAGGATTTAGCAGACAAAATTTCAAAAACTGTAATAAAAACAGGAAAAACTATAATGCTAGAACCAATGCCAGCATATGAGAGAAAAATAATACATACTAGATTACAAAATAATGAGAAAGTAAAAACATTTAGTAAGGGAGAAGAACCTTATAGAAAAATAGTTATATCAAAAAATAAATAATAAAAATCAGAAGTCAAAGTTCAGATTTTAGTTTTAACACTATTTCTAACTTTGACTTTTTTAGGAGGATAATAATGAATACAATTGCTGCTATATCAACTGCGATGGGAGCAGGAGGAATAGGTATAATAAGAATGAGCGGAAAAGAATGTTTTGATATTTTAGACAAAATATTTGAACCTGCTAAAAAAGAAAATATAGATAAAATAAAAGGTTATTCTATTAAATATGGATACATAGTAAATAAAGAAACTAATGAAAAAATAGATGAGGTTTTAGTTTCATACTTTAAAAGTCCAAAAAGCTATACAACAGAGGATATGTGCGAAATTAATTCTCACGGGGGAATCGTTGTAGAAAAAGAAATTTTAGAATTATGTATAAAAAATGGGGCTATATTGGCTGAACCAGGAGAATTTACAAAAAGGGCTTTCTTAAATGGAAGAATGGATTTAGCGCAAGCAGAATCTGTCATGGATTTGATTAATTCTAAAACAAGTAGAGAAGCAAAAGCTTCTATAAATCAACTTAAGGGAGGACTTTCAAAGGAAATAAATCTGATAAAAAAACAACTATTAGACATAATGGCAGACATAGAAGCAACAATAGATTACCCAGAGTATGATATAGAAAATGTTACACAGAAGAGTGTTGAAAAAAAATTAAAATCTGTAAAAGAAGAATTAGAACATTTAGAAAAAAGTTTTGATAATGGTAAAATATTAAGAGATGGAGTAAAAACAGTTATAATTGGAAAACCTAATACAGGTAAGTCATCGCTTTTGAATTTACTGTTAAAGGAAGACAGAGCTATTGTTAGTGAAATAGAAGGTACAACAAGAGATACAATAGAAGAGTATATTTCTATAAATGGAATTCCTATAAAAATTGTAGATACAGCTGGAATAAGAAATACAAGTGATAAAATAGAAAAAATTGGAGTAGAAAAAGCTATAAATTTAATTGATGAATCAGACTTAATAATTGCAATTTTTGATAATTCAAATAAATTAGAAGAAGATGATGAAAAAATATTGGAATTAATAAAAAATAAAAATGCCATTATCTTATTAAACAAAATAGATAAGGAAGATAAGATGAACGACGAGAATAAAAAAATAGCCAGTTTAAATAAAAAGACAATAAAGATATCTACTAAAACAAAAAATGGCTTAAATGAACTATATGATGCGATAACAGAAATGTTTGATTTTGAGGAGATAGAAAAAGGAGAAGAAACGGTTATAACAAACATTAGGCACAAGAATCAGATAAGTATGGCAATAAAAAATGTTATTAACGCTATAAAAACAATTGATGAAAATATGCCAATAGATATTATTGCAATATATATAAAGCAAATATTAGAAGATTTAAGTAAGATAACAGGCGATAATGTGTCAGAAGATATTATAAACGAAATTTTTTCTAAATTTTGTCTTGGAAAATAAAATTTAACCTATAGGTAAAGTCTTGCAAGAGTAGGGGTACAAAGGAAAATGTTGAAAATAAAAGTGGTGTTATTTGACAAAAAGACAAAACATTTTTAAATATAATGGACTAAATAATAAAAAATATAAATATTGATAAAAATAGTGTTTGTACAAAACCGTGTTTCTGTTTCATGGAAAACGGCTTAAATAAGGGGTTTAATGAAAAAAGGAGAATGTATATATGAAATATGATGCAGGAAAATATGATATAGCAGTTATTGGCGCAGGCCATGCTGGATGTGAAGCAGCACTTGCTACTGCAAGAATGGGTCTAAAAACTTTACTATTTTCTACTACATTAGAAGCAGTTGCAAATATGCCATGTAATCCACACATAGGAGGAAGTTCAAAAGGTCATTTGGTTAGAGAATTAGACTGCCTAGGGGGAGAGATGGGCAAGAATATAGACAAATCTTTTACACAAATAAGAATGTTAAATACATCAAAAGGACCAGCTGTGTATTCTTTAAGGGCACAGGCGGACAGAAAAAAATATCAAGCAGAAATGAAACATACATTGGAAAAACAAGAGAATCTATTTCTTAAACAAGCAGAAATTGTGGATATATGTGTAGAAAATGATAAGGTAAAAAGTATAGAGACAAATGTAGGCGCAATTTATAATGTTGAATGTGTAATAATTGCGACAGGAACATATTTAAGGGGAAAAATACATATAGGTGAAACCAATTATGATAGTGGACCAGATGGAGTATTTCCATCTATTAAACTTGCGGATGTATTAAAAAGATTAAATATAGAAATATTTAGATTTAAAACTGGGACTCCTGCAAGAATTAATAGAAAAAGCGTAGATTTTTCTAAAATGGAAATACAAGAAGGAGATATTAATCCAGAAGCTTTTTCACTAGAGGACAAAATTGACAAGGATACAAAACAGTTGCCATGTTACTTAACATATACAAATGAAAAAACTCATGAAGTTATAAGGAAAAATTTATATCGTTCACCATTATATTCTGGTAAAATAGATGCTACAGGACCAAGATATTGTCCATCTATAGAAGATAAAGTAGTAAGATTTGCTGATAAAGAGAGACACCAAATATTTCTAGAACCTATGGGAGAAAATACAGAAGAAATGTATGTGCAAGGAATGAGCTCATCACTTCCGGAAGACGTGCAAATAGAGATGTATAGAACAATAGCTGGCTTAGAAAATGTGGAATTTACAAGACCGGCATATGCTATAGAATATGATTGTATAAATCCTATGGAACTTAAGCTATCATTAGAGCATAAAAAAATAGAAGGAATGTTTTTTGCAGGACAAATAAATGGAACATCTGGATATGAAGAAGCAGCTGTTCAGGGCTTAGTGGCAGGAATTAATGCAGGTTTGAAAATAAAAAAGGAAACTCCATTAATTTTAAAAAGATCAGATGGATATATAGGTGTTTTGATTGATGATATAGTTACCAAAGGGACAAACGAGCCATATAGAATGATGACCTCAAGGGCAGAATATAGATTACTACTAAGGCAGGACAATGCGGATTTAAGATTGACACCAATAGGATATAGGGTAGGCTTAATAAGTGAAAAAAGATATAATGAATTCAAAAATAAAAAAGAGATGATAGAAGAAGAGATAAATAGATTGAAGAAAACAACAATAAAGCCAACTGATGAAGTAAATCAATTATTAAGAAAATTTAATTCTTCTTCAATAGATACAGGTGTAAAATTAGCTGATTTGCTAAAAAGAACAGAAATTACATATGAAATATTGCAACCAATAGATATAGAAAGAGAAGATTTACCAAACGAAGTAAAAGAAGAGGTAGAAATACAAATAAAATATGAAGGATATATAAAGTTACAAGAAGAGCAAGTAGAAAAATTTAAAAAATTAGAAAATAAAGTAATACCAGAAAAAATAAGATATGATGAAATAAAAGGATTACGATTAGAGGCTAGACAAAAATTAGACAAAGTAAAACCTATATCAGTAGGACAAGCAAGCAGAATATCAGGTGTTTCACCAGCTGATATATCAGTATTATTAGTATATTTAGAGCAAATGAAAGGAAAAATTTAAGAATGGAAAACTTTAATAAAACAATTATAGAATTATCAAGAAAAATTGATGTTGAAATAGATGAACAAATGTGCAAACAATTCTATCAATATATGAAATTACTATTAGAATGGAATGAAAAAATTAATTTAACCGCAATAACAGAAGAAAATGAAGTAATATTAAAACATTTTATAGATAGTTTAACAATAAATAAATATATTGAAGAAGGAGAAACAATAATTGATATTGGAACAGGTGCTGGATTTCCAGGTATACCACTTGCAATAACAAAAATGGAGAATAAAATAACACTAGTAGATTCATTAAACAAGAGAATAAATTTCTTATTAAAGGTTAAAGATGCTCTTAATCTTAATAATGTAGAGGCGATACATGGCAGAGTTGAAGAAATAGGAAAAAACTGTAATCATAGAGAGCATTACAATGTAGTCACCTCAAGAGCGGTAGCAAAATTAAATGTCTTATTAGAATATATGATGCCATTAGTAAAAGTTGGCGGAAAATGTATTTGTATGAAAGGTTCTAACATAGATGAGGAAATAGAACAATCAAAAAAAGCTCTAAGTATTTTAGGTGGTGAAATAATAAAAGTAGATAAAATGGTACTTCCTAGTACAGATATTTCTAGAAATATTATATTAATAAAAAAAGTAAGGGAAACACC
>ERZ834722.2884-NODE-2884-length-12668-cov-13.160549_pt1 | contig 12668 bp, 12 predicted proteins | sample MGYA00519576_ERZ834722 | MGnify/ENA primary metagenome ERZ834722 (study PRJEB31850, sample SAMEA3708759) | human gut metagenome | biome: human gut; feature: human-associated habitat; material: faeces | place: China | collected 2014 ...
TGAGCCCTGCAAGGCTCTTGCCCGAGATCTTCATAAATTGACGGCGGGTCATGTCAGCCGTCAGAAAATCAGTTTTTGCCATAGGTTTCCATTCCTCCGTGAGGTCACTCTGCGCAGAGCACCTCGGTTACATAGAAATAAGAATTGTTGACGATGTCCGTGACCGCCGTGGACGTAATGGTTGCACCGGAAAGCGCATCCACCTGGGTCATGTCAGCGCTGACCGTGTCGGCCGCACTGCCCTGGGTGGTCAGATCAGCGGCCTGCAGCTTGTACTCGGCCTGCTTTTCAGCGGACCAGTCTGCATAAGGCACTGCCTGTTTCTCGCCGTCCTGCGCGCTCTTGCTCAGACACGCCGCGTACAGCTTGCGCCGTGCCACAGCCTCAGCACTGTTGTCCATCGGGGGGATGAGCGCGTCGTCCATCGGCTGGCCGTTCAGAGCCGAGAGGGTCAGCCCGGCTTCATACATTTTCCGGGTAGCCTCGGCCTCCGGGGAGGTATCGCCCGCACGCCATGCGGCGGGGTCGAAGGCCTCAGCGGGGGCAGCGTCGGTCTCGGCGCTGCCTGCGGCAGCAAAAGCCGTGCCGGTGGCCGGGTCGGTCACAGTGTAGCGCTTGCCTGCCAGCGTGAAGGGAGCTGCGCCCTGGTACTGGGCCGTGAACTCCGGGTTCTCACACTGAGCACCCAGGCTGTCGGTCTCGGCCTGTGCCAGGATCTTCACATCCAGCACATTGCCGTCGCGGTCCAGCGTCACACCGGCCTGCACCTCACTCTGGAAGCCCTGCTTGCTGCCCACCACATAATACGTGGTGTCATCCAGCTGGTACACCGCGCTCACACCATAGGTGGCAGCGTCGGCATCTGCCAGCGGCAGAGCCGTTCCGGCCACCGTGGTGCGGCTGTGCATCAGCCCGCCAAGGCCAAGCGCCATGGCAAGCGTTGCCGCACCCATGGCCGCATAGCCGGGCAGCCGCCTGCGCCACAAGGACTGCGGCGCATGATTTGCCTGCTTCAATTGTATCACCTGCCTGTTTGATTCAGCTGTGCCCGGAACTCCCGGGCACGAAAACAGCCGTTCCACCTGCTGCAACAGTGCGGAACGGTTTCTTCGTTATAAGAATAACATCTTTTCCACCGGTTAGTCAACGTATACGCACAAACAAAGCCCTACAATTTCTCTCAAGAGCGCTTGCCTCTTGGTGAAATCATTTCTTTTGCCGGATGAACAGTTTCAATCCATATTCCTCTGCCAGCTCCAGCGACTGTACCGTGGGCATACTCTTGCTCACCAGCGCGGGCACACCGGCCCGGATGGCCTTGCGCACCATATCCACCGGCACCCGGCCGCTGGTAAAAAGCACACACTCCGCCAGCGGCACCCCCTCTGTCAGGGCGCAGCCCACGGCCTTGTCCAGCGCGTTGTGGCGGCCCAGATCCTCGCACCGGTACAAGATCTTGCCCGCACGCAGCAGCAGACAGCTGTGCACGGCATGGGTGGCACGGTAGAGCGGCAGGCCCTGCCCCATGGCATCGGCCAGCGCATCCACCCATGCGGCAGGGATCTCCCGCTGAGGCACCGGGGCCAGCGGCGGCAGCCGCACCGGGCTGGCCAGCGTCAGGTTATCGGTGCAGCAGCTGGGCACCTCCTGCCCGGCCTGTTCCGCTGCCGCCAGCGGGTGGCGCAGCTGAACGCTTATCTTGAGCCCCTGCGCGCAGACGGCCACCCGCTCCACCTCGTCAGCGGCGGTGATCCAGCCCTCGGTCAGCAGGCGGCCCAGCGCCAGCTGCGGCAGCAGCTCCGGCGTGCAGACCACCCGGAAGGCTGGCTGTTCGTTGACCAGAATGGCCGCGGCGTGCTCTGCCGCCAGTGTCCGCTCGGTGCCATCGGGCATCCGGACGCTCTCTGCCCCCGGTGCTGCACCGAATTGATCCATGATCTGCATTGGGTGTTCCTCCCCTGTCTGTTTTACTCTGCCCCTATTGTAACACGCTTTTGCTCCGCTGAAAAGCGCCTGTGCCCTCTGGAACAAACTGCCGATCCGTGTCGTTTCCATTTTTCCCGGCTTTGTGATATACTACTGTAAAATGACAGAACCATATCCCAGTACCGAGGTGGAATCCAAATTGAAGCATCTCTTCCGCTCCCTCACGCGGGCATGCCGGGCCTACAAGGACACCCGGAACCATGCCCTGACTCTGCTGCACCGGGCCTTCACTGCTGTTCTGACAGCCGTGCTGGTGTACAAAGCCCTGACCTATCTTTTGTTTCTGCCCGCCATGAATGGCATCTGGTCACTGACACTGCGCTGTTCGCCGGTGAACTACCTGACCAACAACAACGCACATCAGATCTTTACTTCACCGACCATTTCAGGCGGGATCGTGCTCATCGTCCTTCTGGCGGCGTGCTGGAACCTGTACGGCTTTTCCATCCTCCTGCACGGGTTTGCGCTGGCCCGCCGGGGTAAAACATTGCGTCTCACTTCCCTGTTCGTCCGGTCGCTGGGGGATATCCGCCATGTCCTGCTCCCCAAAAACTGGCCCATCCTGCTTTACTGCGCCCTGCTCATCCCCTTTACAGATGTATTCGTGACTTACAACTATATCTCTCAGCTGGCTGTGCCGGAGTACATCCTTGGGCTTGTCCGGGCAAAGCCGCTCTATCTGGTGCTTTTTCTTCTCATTCTGGGTGCGGCGTTCCTGTTCACCCTGTTCTGGGTCCTGGTGCTCCCCCTCTTTACGCTGGAACGCAAAAGCCTGTGGGAAGCCGTTCAGGAGAGCGCTGCCCATGTCAAAGCACACCTGCCCCGGCTGGCCGGTGTGCTGCTGCGGTGGAACCTCAGTGCGCTGATCCGGTCTGTTCTGGTCTTTTTCGGAGCCTCCCTGCTGGTTTACAGCGTGGCGGCGCTGATCGGCCTGCGGAGCACCCGCGCCATGCTGCTGCTCGCCCGTGCGCTGTATCTGTTGGAGATCCCCTTCTTCGGCTTTTTGCTGGACTGCAAGGTCACCACGGCCCAGTGCACCATCATCGCATTCCTCTACGATCGCTGCCGTGACTGCCTGCCGGAAGCGCTGCCGGAGGGCAAACCGCACCGCTTTGGCGGCTGGCCCCTGCTCACCGCTGCGGTGGCCGGGGTCACGCTGGTCACCGGGCTGATGGCAGTCTACCTCTATGCCCTGCCCCACGCCTACTACGAAAAATACCGCGTGCGCAAATACGGTTTCCACGGCACGAGCCACCACTACGTGGCGCGCAAAGGCGCCGAACTGGCGGGGCTCGACTATGAAAAATCGAAAATCGTCACCTGCCACATCGGCAACGGCGCCTCCGTGACGGCCGTGCTCGACGGCAAATCCTACGATACGTCGATGGGCTTCTCGCCGCTCGACGGGCTGGTGATGGGCACGCGCTGCGGAGCGATCGACGCATCGGCGATCACGTTCATCGGCGCGAAGGAGGGAATGAGCTATGCCGAACTGGACGAGATGATGAACAAGCGTTCGGGCGTGCAGGGCATGACCGATCTGTCGAGCGACATGCGCGACATCGACAAAGCCTACAACGAAGGGAATCCCCGTGCCATCGTGGCCCGTGATATGTACTACAACCGTGTGAAGAAGTTCGTGGGGGCCTATGCGGCCGAGATGGGAGGGGTCGACCTCATCGTCTTCACGGGCGGCGTGGGCGAGAATTCGCGCGAACTGCGCCGGTCGGTCTGCACAGGCCTCGAATTCATGGGCGTGGAGTTCGATCCCGCGGCCAACGAAGTGCGGGGTGAGGACAAAATCCTCTCGACGCCCGCGTCGCGGGTCAAAGTCGCAGTCATCGCTACCGACGAGGAGCTGATGATCGCCCGCGACACCAAGGAAGTCATCGAGAAGTAAGCTTTTCCCAAAGGGCTTTGCAGGGGCTGCTGCACAGAATGTGCGGCAGCCCCTTTTTGCTTGTGTGAAAAAGTGGTTCAGAAACACCCGCAGGTGTTTCTGAACCGCAAATCATAAATTATCTGCCGCTGCACATAACCTGTGCGGCGCGCCGCTTTTCCATCTTCCAGCGGTGATTTTACCCAAATATATGCTGTCGGTTTGTGCCATGTGTACAAATAAAAGGGCGAACGGTTGTTTTTTGGTTGACAAATCTCAAAAATAACGGTACAATAGGAAAGTCCTCAATCCGAGGGCGTTTATCTATTCAAGCCCCTGGTAAGCTTACTGATCAGCGCGATGGTCCCAAAACCAAAGGTATGGTTACAATCCTTCCGTGGGCAAGAACTAACTAAAGAGGAGATACTACTATGTTTGAAGACAAGACTCTGGTCTGCAAGGACTGCGGTAAGGAATTTGTTTGGACTGCTGGTGAGCAGGAGTTCTACGCATCTCGCGGCTTCGAGAATCAGCCCCAGCGCTGCAAGCCCTGCCGTGACGCCCGCAAGAACGGCGGCGCACGCAGCAACAGCGGTGAGCGTCAGATGTTCGATGCTGTCTGCGCAGCTTGCGGCAAGGCTTGCAAGGTCCCCTTCCAGCCCCGTGAGGACCGTCCGGTCTACTGCTCTGACTGCTTCGCTCGCATGAAGCAGAACTAAGCGCTGATTTTTATTTAAATCGGTAACAAAAGGCCCGCTGTCGAAAGGCAGCGGGCCTTTTTGTATTCAGAGCTTCTCCTGTCTGCTTACGCAGCCATGACGGAAGGAGTCTTTCACACCAGCGGCGCAATAAACTTGAGCAGGATGCCCGCCAGATGCAGCAGCTTTTTGCCCTGCCAGATGCTTTCTTTCGTCTGCTCCACCCTGCGGCACCGGGTGAGCGTATCCTGAAAATCCGCTTCCATGTTGGCAATGCAGTCGGTGCCGCGCATCCAGACCGCGTTTTCAAAGTGATGGTACAGGCTGCGGTAGTCCAGATTGATGGTGCCCGCCACAGCTTCCACGCCGTCGGCGATCACGATCTTCGCATGGGTAAAGCCGGGCTGCCACTCGCTGATCTTCACACCCGAAGAAATCAGCGCCTTGTAGTGGGTCTTGGCCAGTGCATAAACGAACCACTTATCCGGCTTGCCGGGCAGGATCAGGTGCACATCCACACCGCGCTCTGCCGCAAAGCGCAGGGCCGTTTCCAGCTCGCCGTCTAAAATCAGATACGGCGTGATGATGTGCACATACTTCCGGGCGCGGTTGAGCATATCCATGTACACCATTTCGCCCACCCGCTCACCGTCCAGCGGGCAGTCTCCGTAGGGCACCACAAAGCCCTTGGCGTTTGCTGCCGCCGGGATGGGATCGGACAGGAACTGCTCAAACTCCGGCTGGCGCAGGATGCACCACATCTGCAAAAACAGTGCCGTCATGGAGCGCACGCCTTCGCCTTCCAGCATCAGGGCCGAGTCCTTCCAGCGGCCATACTTTTCTATGTGGTTGATGTACTCATCTGCCAGATTCACGCCGCCGGTAAAGCCCACCTGGCCATCAATGACCAGAATTTTGCGGTGGTCGCGGTAGTTGTAGTGGGTGGAAACAAAGGGCGTGACCGGCGAGAACACCTTGCACTGGATGCCCAGCGCTTCCAGCCGGCTGGGGTAATCCCGCGGCAGAGTGGAAAACTCGCAGGTGCCGTCATACATCACCCGCACATCCACCCCCTGCGCTGCCTTGCGGGCCAGCACTTCCAGAATGCGGCCCCACATCAGGCCTTCATCCACGATGAAATATTCCAGAAAGATGTATTTTTTTGCCGTTTCCAGCTGGCGCAGCATTTCATCGAACATGGCTTCGCCGCCGTTGAAGTAGGTGGCCACCGTGTCGGCATAGACCGGAAAACCGCCCCCCTTGCCCCGCAGATACCGTGCCAGCGGCACCGCTTCGGGTGCCTGCTCCTGCAAAAGCTCCACGGTCTGCTCATTCTGCGGCAGCTGGGCGCGGGTCCGGCCCTCCAGATCCAGCAGGCGGCGCTTCAGGGCATTGTGGCCCACATCACTTTTGGTGTACCAGAACAGCGGCACGCCCAGCACCGGCATCAGCGCTGTGACCACCAGCCATGTGATGCGCACGCTGTTGTCCATGTCCTGATTGAGCAGATAGACCATCATTGCCGCTGTTACCAGCAGGGTGCCGCCAAAATAATGCGGCAGCAGCTCGCCGAACCACTGCAGCAGGCTGAACAGCGCGAACGCCTGTAAAAGCAGCAGAACCAGCACTAGGCCAAAACGGCTGAAAATAGCGTGTACCACGCCCTTCTGTCCCCGTTTGAGCAGGCGGATGCCGCCATCCTCAAACACCCGGACCTTGTCCTTCATATTTTGCTGAAATTGTTTTTTCTGCATGGCATTTTTCCTTATCTCACACATTTGCAGCCCTGGGGCTGTAAAAATGTGCCGGTTTGTGTTATGATGTACAGGAACAAGCCCGCCCGGCGCTGTGTCCCGGACAGGCAGCTTTGCACCTATTATAATCCATTCCTGCCCTTTTTTCCACCCAAAACGGCAGGATGATGCAGGAGGGACCCCTATGAATAATCTGATCATTGGCATTGCAGGCGGCTCCGGCAGCGGCAAGACCACCCTTGCTCTGCGGCTGAAATCGCTTTTTGGCGAGGATGAAGTGCGCCTGATCTCCCACGACAGCTATTACAAGCGCCACGACGAGCTGCCCTTTGAGGAGCGCTGCAAGCTGAACTACGACCACCCGGATGCTTTTGACAACGCTTTACTGATCTACCATCTGCAGGAGCTGAAGGCAGGCCGCGCCATCGACTGCCCGGTGTACGACTACTCCAACCACAACCGCAGCGACAAGGTACAGCACATCGAGCCCGCACCGGTGCTGATCGTGGAAGGCATCCTGCCCTTTGTGGAGCCGGAGCTGTGCGCCCTGTTCGACTACAAGATCTTTGTGGATACCGATGCCGACGAGCGCATCCTGCGCCGTCTGGTACGCGACGTGAAGGAGCGCGGACGCAGTCTGGACAGCGTGATCGAGCAGTACCTGACCACCGTCAAGCCTATGCACGAGGCCTTTGTGGAGCCCAGCAAGCGCAATGCGGATATCATCGTGCCCAACGGCGGCGAGAACACCACCGCCATTGAAATGCTGGCTCACCACATCCGCAGCCTGATCGAAAAGGCAAACATGGTGTAAATTTCCACTTCATTTTTTGCACGCAAAAGGAGCCACTGCACAGGTTGCGCAATGGCTCCTTTTTTCTTATCTCAGTGGATAGAGGTACGCACCAGTGCGCGCTTGAGACGCGCCTGAGCCAGCTCGTAGTCCTTCTGGTCGAGGTTCTTCTGCGCAAGGATCTCCTCCGCGCGCTTCTTGGAAGCCTCAGCGCGGGCCTGATCGATCTCCTCGGCCCACTCCCATGTGGTGGCGACCAGACGCACTTCGCCATCCAGCACGCTCAGCAGCCCGCCCATGCAGGCGGCGCGGCGGCGCTGGCCCTCGGCATCCACGATATGGGCTTCGCCCATGCCCAGCGCGGTGCAGTAATCCCCGTGTTTGGCAAGGATGGCCAAATCGCCGTCAATGGCGCGGCAGACGATGCGCTCGGCCTGCCCGTCAAAGGCGCAGCCGTCCGGCGTGACCACCGTCAGATGAAAGGTCGTCATGGTTTACCCTTTCTTCGCTTTTGCGAACACGTCATCGATGGTGCCCGCGAACAGGAATGCGCTCTCGGGCAGCTCGTCGCACTCGCCGTTCAGGATCATCTTGAAGCCGCGCAGGGTCTCCTTGAGCGGCACATACTGGCCGGGCATACCGGTGAACTGCTCTGCCACGTGGAAGCTCTGGCTCAGGAAGCGCTGCACCTTGCGGGCGCGGCTGACCGTGCGCTTGTCTTCCTCGCTCAGCTCGTCCATGCCCATGATAGCAATGATGTCCTGCAGCTCCTTGTAGCGCTGCAGCACCTTCTGGACGGCGCGGGCGATCTCGTAGTGCTCCTGACCCACGACCTCCGGGCTGAGGATGCGGCTGGTGGAATCCAGCGGGTCCACAGCGGGGTAGATGCCCTGCGAAGCAATGTCACGGCTCAGGACCGTGGTGGCATCCAGATGGGTAAAGGTGGTGGCAGGGGCCGGGTCGGTCAGGTCATCGGCGGGCACGTAGACGGCCTGCACCGAGGTGATGGAACCCTTGCGGGTGGAGGTGATGCGCTCCTGCAGAGCACCCATCTCGGTAGCCAGCGTGGGCTGGTAGCCGACGGCAGAGGGCATACGGCCCAGCAGTGCGGACACCTCAGAGCCTGCCTGCGTGAAGCGGAAGATGTTATCGATGAAGAGCAGCACATCCTGATTCTTCACATCGCGGAAATACTCCGCCATGGTCAGGCCGGACAGTGCCACGCGCATACGGGCTCCCGGGGGTTCGTTCATCTGGCCATAGACCAGCGCAGTCTTGTTGATAACGCCACTCTCGGTCATTTCGCCGTACAGGTCGTTGCCCTCACGGGTGCGCTCGCCAACACCGGTGAACACCGAGTAGCCGTTGTGCTCGGTGGCGATGTTATAGATCAGCTCCTGGATCAGGACCGTCTTGCCGACACCTGCACCGCCGAACAGACCGATCTTGCCGCCCTTTGCGTAGGGGCAGATCAGGTCCACGACCTTGATGCCGGTCTCCAGGATCTCGGTGGTGGACTGCTGCTCCTCGTAGCTGGGAGCAGGGCGGTGGATGGGCCAGTAGGCCTCCGGGGCCGGGGCTGGCTTGTTGTCCACGGGCTCACCCAGCAGGTTGAACACGCGGCCCAGACACTGGTCGCCCACGGGCACTTTGATGGGTTCGCCGGTATCCACGGCTTCGGTGCCGCGCACCAGACCATCGGTGCTGTTCATTGCAATGCAGCGCACCACGTTATCGCCGGTGTGCTGTGCCACCTCGACCACCAGCTTTTCGCCGTGGTTGTCGATCTCGATGGCGTTGAGCAGCTCCGGCAGCTGGCCATCCTCAAACTGGATGTCCAGCACCGGGCCGATGACCTGGAGCACCTTGCCGATATGTTTTTCGGACATAGGCTACAACTCCTTTTTGATAGGTTTTAAATCTCCGCGCCGGCCACGATCTCGGTGATCTCCTGCGTGATGGCAGCCTGACGGGCACGGTTATAATACAGGTTCAAATGGTCGATCATCTCACCGGCGTTCTTGGTGGCAGCATCCATGGCAGTGCGGCGGGCGGCAAGCTCACTGGCTACGCTCTCGCACACGGCACCGTAGACGATGCCTGCCACATACTCAGGGATGATCGCGCTGAATACTTCCTCGCTGCTGGGCTTGTACAGGATCTGGCTGCGGCGGGCATCCGCCTTCTGCTGCTCGGTAGGTTCGATGGACAGCGGCAGCACCTCCATGGTGGCTGCAGTCTGGGTCATCATGGAATCGAACCGGGTGTAGCAGATCTTTACCGCATCGTACTCGCCCTTGAGATATCCTTCCGTGATCTGGCGGGACAGCTGGAAGCACTCGCCCACCGAGACATCTGCCGCCAGCAGCACTTCCTGCGTGAACAGGGGCACTTCGTGATGGACGAAATACTCTGCCGAGCGCTTGCCGATGGGCAGCACCAGCACTTCGCCTTCTTCGGCCCCGGCCTGCTTGAGCACGTTGGAATTGTATCCACCGGCAAGGCCGCGGTCGCCTGCAATGACGATGAGCAGGGTGCGCTTCACTTCGTCACGGCGCAGGTAGGGGTTGCGGGCGCGGGGGTCGGCCGCGGCGATCTTGGTCAAAGTCTCATGCAGCGTTTCAAAGTAGGGGCGGCTGTGCTCCACCCGTTCCTTGGCGCGGCGCATTTTGGAGGAAGCCACCAGTTCCATTGCCTTGGTGATCTGCATGGTGCTCTCTACGCTTTTGATGCGCAGCTTGATGTCCTTCATGGAACCAGCCATGCGTTACGCCTCCTTCCTTAGTGTGCCTTGACGAAGCTGTCGGTATAGGCTGTGAGCACGTTCTTAAGCTGCTCCTCAGTGTCCTTATCCAGATTGCCGGTGGTGCGGATGGTCTCCATGACGGCGGCACCCGCAGCATTGTTGTCCAGATATTCGTACAGGCCCTTCTCATACTCGGCCACGTCCGGCACCTTGACCTTCACAAGGTGATCGTGAATGGTCGCATACAGGATGGCCACCTGCTTTTCTACAGGCACGGGAGCGGAGCGGTTCTGCTTGAGCACTTCCACGATGCGCTCGCCTTGTGCAAGGCGGGCCTTGGTGTCGGCATCCAGATCGGAACCGAACTGTGCAAAGCTCTGCAGCTCGCGGTACTGGGAGTAGATCAGCTTCAGAGTACCGGCGACCTTCTTCATGGCCTTGATCTGGGCATTGCCGCCCACGCGGGACACCGAGATGCCGGGGTTGACTGCCGGCATGACACCGGAGTGGAACAGCTCCGTCTCCAGGAAGATCTGACCATCGGTGATGGAAATGACATTCGTGGGGATGTAGGCGGAAACATCGCCCGCCTGCGTCTCGATGATGGGCAGAGCCGTCAGGCTGCCGCCGCCCAGCTCATTGGAGAGCTTGGCCGCGCGTTCCAGCAGACGGGAGTGCAGATAGAACACGTCGCCGGGGTAAGCCTCACGTCCCGGGGGACGGCGGATCAGCAGCGACAGTGCACGGTAGGCCACGGCGTGCTTGGACAGATCGTCGTAGATGATGAGGACGTGCTTGCCCTGATGCATGAAATATTCGCCCATGGCACAGCCGGAGTAGGGTGCGATATACTGCAGGGGCGAAAGCTCGGATGCCGTTGCGGACACCACGATGGTGTAGCCCATAGCACCGGCCTCGGTCAGGCTCTGCACAAGGTTTGCCACGGTAGAGCGCTTCTGACCGATGGCAACGTAAATGCAGATGACGTCCTTGCCCTTCTGGTTGATGATGGTATCGGAGGCGATGGTGGTCTTGCCGGTCTGGCGGTCACCGATGATCAGTTCGCGCTGACCGCGTCCGATGGGGATCATGGAGTCGATGGCCTTGATACCGGTCTGCAGGGGGCGGGAGACGTGCTGCCGCTCGATGATACCGGGGGCGGGCATTTCGATGGCGCGGTAGGCCTCCGCCTCAATGCTGCCCTTGCCGTCGATGGGCTCGCCCAGGGCGTTGACAACGCGCCCGATGAGCTTTTCGCCCACGGGGACGGACACGACTCTGCCGGTGCGCTTGACGGTATCGCCTTCCTTGATGCCCTGGTCGGAACCGAGGATGACGATGGAGACGGTGTCCTCTTCCAGGTTCTGCGCCATGCCGTAGGAGCCGTCGGGAAATTCCACCAGCTCACCGGCCATGCACTTTTCAAGACCCGAGGCCTTGGCAATGCCGTCGCCTACCAGAATGACGACGCCGGTTTCGCTGACTTCAATCTTGTTTTCGTAATTTTTGATCTGGCTGCGAATGATTTTCGTTATTTCTTCGGGTTTCAGTTCCATACAGTCCCTGCTTTCTCGTCAGAGTACGGTTTTGTTCAGCAGTTCCCGGATGGCGTCCAAGCGATGGGACACGGTGTCATCCAGGCGCTGACCGTCATAGTCCAGGCGGACACCGCCCAAGACTGCGGGATCAATGCGATTGTGGAGCGCGATCGTCTTTCCGGTGATCTGGCTCAGCTTTCCTGTGAGCTTTTTCTCCTGCGCTGGGGTGAGAGCTACGGCGGTGACGGCCGTCACCTTCAGAATGCCGTTATCCCGGTTGTACAGTTCGGAAAAAGCGTCACAGCAGTCGGAAAAGTGGCGGATATAGCCCCTTTCCGTCAGGATTTTCATAAAATTCAGAATATAGGGATGCACCGAGCCGCGGAAGCTGGTGTCTAAAATCCGGCACCGCTCCGGCTTGGAAAGGCTGGGGTTGGAGAGCAGACGGACAAAATCCGGCTCCTCACCGAAGCTTTTTTGCAGGACGGTCAGCTGCTCCCCGATTTCCCGGGACAGCCCCTCGTCCTTTGCAAGCTCGTACAGGGATTGACCGTAGACGTTACCAACCTCTGTCATTTCTGATCACCCAATTCTTCAATGAAGCGGTCGATCATGCCGTCCTGATCGGCGTCGTTCAGCTCACGGGCCACGACCTTTCCGGCGATGGCCATGGCCAGGTCGGAAATTTCATCCTTGGCCTCGTTGATGGCTTTTTTCTTTTCCATCTCGATGTCGGACGCGGCCTTGGTCTTGATCTGGGCGGCCTGCTTCTGCGCCTGAGAAATGATCTCCTCGCTGCGCTGGGCGGCGGTCTTCTGGGCGGAGAGGATCATATCGTCAGCCTTGGTTTTCGCCTGACGCATATTCTCCTCATAGGTCTGCTTGATGGCCGCCGCTTCGGATTTTGCGGCCTCGGCGTCGGCAATCTGCTTGTCGGCGGTCTCGCGGCGCTTGTCCAGCACGGCCTTGATTTTATCCAGGAAGAAGATCTTGACGATAAGCAGCTGGATAAACAGGTTGCAAATCTGTGCAATCAGAGTTACGGGGTTTACCGTCACCAATGACTGGTAAAGGTCCATTGCGTTGCCTCCTTCCGGCGTACAATTTAATGATCGGATTTCTCGCCGGAAATCAGCCCAGATGCTTCATGAACATACCGGGGGCGACAAAAATCAGCAGCAGACCGGTAACGAAACCGTAAATACCTGTAGTCTCTGCGATCGCACAACCAAGTAACATTGTACTGGTTACATCGCCCTTGCTCTCTGGCTGGC
>ERZ834722.2894-NODE-2894-length-12642-cov-3.433940_pt1 | contig 12642 bp, 9 predicted proteins | sample MGYA00519576_ERZ834722 | MGnify/ENA primary metagenome ERZ834722 (study PRJEB31850, sample SAMEA3708759) | human gut metagenome | biome: human gut; feature: human-associated habitat; material: faeces | place: China | collected 2014 ...
GCCAGGAATTAAAACCTGACTTTGCCCTGATCGGAGAGGTTCTCTTCGGAGACTATAATCAGATCGTCAATGACGAAATGCTGCACAGCTGCACCAACTACGAATGCTATAAAGGCATTTACTCCAGCTTCAACAGCATGAACATGTTTGAGATCGCGCACTCTCTGAACAGTCAGTACGGACCGGAACAGTGGTGCATCGACCGTGGAAAACATCTGATGTCTTTTGTTGACAACCACGATGTGACCCGAATTGCAAGTATCCTGACCAACAAGAACCACCTGCCGCTGACTTACGGTCTTCTTCTTGGTATGCCGGGTGTTCCTTGCATTTATTATGGAAGTGAATGGGGCTGCGAGGCAGTTAAGGGCAGCGGCAATGACAATATCCTGCGTCCTTCATTTGACAAGCCGGAATACAATGAGCTGACTTATACAATAAGTTCATTAGGACAAATGTATCATAACAGCAGGGCATTAAGCTATGGTGATTATACCAAGAAAGTACTCACCAACAGACAATATGTATTCAAAAGGGAAGCTGATGGAGAAAAAGTGCTTGTCGCAATTAATGCAGATGAGAATGAATATACAGCTTACTTTGATACAGAATGTGCGGATGCACTTAATCTTATAACAGGTAAGAAGGAAGACTTATCTGGGAAAATAGTTCTTCCGTCTTACAGCTTCAGATTTTACAGATGCATGTAGAAGGTGCAGATAAGATATATGTATATAAAATAAGCCGGAGTTCATCATAATCTGATGAACTCCGGTTTTCTTTCGTTAAATATTGTGTAGTAATTAAACCCTGCGTTCTTAAGCATTTCTGCCACAACATCAAATCTGTATGCAAAATACTTAACTTCGTGTGCATCAGAACCTACAGTTATTATCTCTCCTCCGAGGTCGTGATACATTTTAACAATATCAAGGCAAGGATTAGGTTCAGGCATACCATATTTAAGACCGGCAGTGTTGATTTCAATTCCTTTTCCTTGCTCAATGATTGTTTTAAGAATTAGGCAGATTAAATCGTTAAAATCGTGCCAGTTATATGTGTAAGAATTGGCAGGTATATATCTTGCAATATAATCAAGATGACCATACACATCAAAGTTGTGACAACAGCCAAGATTATCAAGAATACTTTCGTAATAAGTTAAAACAGTATCCTTTGCAGAACGTTTCTCCCAAAACTCAGGGTAGTAGGGATCTTCTCCATATACAAGATGTGACGAGCCTATTATGAAATCAAGCTGCTTTTCAGAATCATAAGCATTAACTCTGTCAGCGACGCTTCTCATAAGTCCCTGTTCAACACCTATGTGAATATTGATTTTATCATTGTATGATTCTTTCAGATTCTGGAAATACTTAATGTATTCCGGAAAATCAAGGTCAAACATGACTTTTCCATCTTCTAAAGGAGCATCAAAGTCATTATGGTCGGTAAAACAGATGTGTTTAAATCCCAGTGAAATAGCATTGTTAACAACATTTACAGGGTTCTCCTCTGAATCAGAAGAGAACATAGTATGTATATGTGAATCTGATAACAGCATATTAATGTCCTCCATCAAATATTAGTCATATGCTAAAATGTCAATATACATTATACATAAACATAATTAATCCGCAATTGATATTTTTGATGTTTATGTAGAACATGTAAACTAATGTAAAATATAGGTAATTTTTCCTTGAAAATGATTATTAGTATTGATATTATTAAAAAGACAGCGTATAAATTCTGATTATGTGAATGCGCATAGATGTAGAAGTACCAACTACGCTGTCCGACCTTGACTTTTATGCGCAGATAGGAGCTTTCGTGAGTTTTGAATTGATACACATTGTGATTATTCTTCTCGGAGGAATAGCGCTTTTCCTTTTTGGAATGCAGCTTATGGGAGATGGATTAAAGAAAGTGGCTGGTGGCAAACTGGAAGTTATTCTGTATAGATTAAGTAATACACCTCTTAAGGGAGTACTGCTTGGTACAGGTGTTACGGCAATTATCCAGTCATCGTCGGCAACTTCTGTTATGGTTGTTGGTTTTGTTAATGCCGGTATGATTAAAATGAAACAGGCTATCGGTATTATTATGGGCGCAATTATAGGTACATCTGTTACTGGATGGGTATTATGTCTTTCTGATATCAGTGGTGGTGCCGGATGGGTAGACTTACTTTCAACAGAGGTTCTTGCTGCTGTTATTGGTGTTATCGGAATCATGTTTAGGATGTTCTGTAAGAACCCTACAAAAAAGCATATAGGTGATATTATGATAGGTTTCTGTATCCTTATGGTAGGAATGCAGAACATGAGTGCAGCAGTTGCACCATTAAGATCTGAGCCGGCATTTATTGATATGCTTACCAAGTTTTCTAATCCATTTATAGGAATACTTATAGGACTTTTGGTTACTGCCGTTTTGCAGAGTGCATCTGCTACAGTTGGTATTCTTCAGGCTTTATCAGTTACAGGAGCTATTTCATTTTCAGTAGCACTGCCTATTATAATGGGTATTGCTGTCGGAGCTGCCATGCCTGTTATCATTTCTTCATTTGGTGCGACTACAGATGGTAAGAGAACAGCATTTGTATATCTTCTTGTTGATGCACTTGGTGCTTTAATATGGGCAGTAGTATTTTATAGTATTAATCATTTTGTGCATTTTTCATTTATGGACAGAACGATGACAACTGTTTCGATAGCATTTGTGAACTCATTATTCAGAGTTGCAACAGTTGCTGTACTGTTTCCATTCATCAGATTCCTTGAAAAGATGGTATGTGCAATTTTCAAGGAGGTTGTTGATGAGGAAGATAAAGATATTGTTGAAATCAGTGTACTTGATGACAGATTTATTGCTCATCCTACAGTTGCTATTGAACAGGCTAAGACAGTTCTTTGTTCAATGGCACATATGGCACAGAAAAATCTTATTCGTTCCATGGAACTACTGGATACATTTTCGCAGGAAAAATATGACAAGATTCAGAGAAGAGAAGATAAGGTTGACAGATATGAAGATAAGCTTGGAACTTATCTTGTAAAGATTACACAGCAGGAGCTTACTTCTGGACAGAACAAGGAGGTCTCAAAGCTTCTCCATACAATTTCTGATTTTGAGAGAATAAGTGACCATGCTGTTAACATATCACAGGCAGCAGCAGAACTGTTTAATGAAAAGCTTAGGTTTTCTGATTGTGCTGTTGAAGATGTTGAACTGATGTCATTAATTATGAAAGAAATAGTTGGAAATGTAATAGATGCATTTGAACAGAACAAGGTTGAATATGCCTATAAGACAGAGCCGTTAGAAGAACTCGTTGATATATATTGTGATGAAATGAAGATGAATCATGTCAAGCGTGTCCAGAAAGGTGAATGTACACTTCATCAGGGCTTTATATTTAATGATCTGCTTACAGATTTCGAGAGAATTGCTGACCATTGTTCTAACGTGGCAGTTGCGATTATTGAGCTTGAGTTAAATGTGTTTGATACACATGAGTATCTTATTAATCTCAAGAAAGATAATGGAACTAATTTTGATAAATATTTTGAGGAATACAAAGAAATGTTTCCTTTAAGCCAGTATTAAGCAGAGATTAGTGTTAAGTAGATAATATTGGATACAGAATTTGTTAAAATTTCGTCAAAATGACTAATTGATAATGAGTTATTATTGAAAAAAGTGCAAAAATGTAAAAATTGGGAAGAAAGCCTTGATATTTTGCTTCTTCTTATGTAAAATACACGGTAGTTGAAATTTTAACAAACTATGTTATAAAAATTCATTTTAGGAGGAATTGTTTTTATGTCAGTAAAAGTTGCAATCAATGGTTTTGGTCGTATCGGTAGACTTGCATTCAGACAGATGTTTGGTGCAGAAGGATATGAGGTAGTTGCTATTAACGATTTAACAAGCCCTAAGATGCTTGCTCATCTTTTAAAGTATGACTCATCACAGGGAAGATATGTTAACTTCGGTGAGGAAGATCAGGTAACAGCTGATGATGAGGCTGGTACAATCACAGTTAAAGGCAAGACTATCAAGATTTACAAAGAGCCAGATGCTAATAACTGCCCATGGGGAGAGATTGGCGTTGATGTAGTTCTTGAGTGTTCAGGATTCTATACATCTAAGGCTAAGGCACAGGCTCATATTAATGCAGGTGCTAAGAAGGTAGTTATCTCAGCTCCAGCTGGAAACGACCTTAAGACTATCGTTTACAATGTAAACCATGAGACACTTACAGCAGATGATCAGATTATCTCAGCTGCTTCTTGTACAACAAACTGCTTAGCTCCTATGGCTAAGGCACTTAACGATTGTGCAACAATCGAGTCAGGTATTATGTGTACAATTCATGCTTACACAGGTGATCAGATGATTCTTGATGGACCACAGAGAAAGGGTGATTTAAGAAGATCTAGAGCAGGTGCTTGCAACATCGTTCCTAACTCAACAGGTGCTGCTAAGGCTATCGGTCTTGTTATCCCAGAACTTAATGGAAAGCTTATTGGAGCTGCTCAGAGAGTTCCTACACCTACAGGTTCTACAACAATCCTTAACGCTGTTGTAGCTAAGAAGGTTACTGTTGATGAAGTTAATGCTGCTATGAAGGCTGCTGCTACAGAAAGCTTTGGTTACAATGAAGAACTTATCGTATCAAGCGATATCGTTGGAATGAGATTTGGTTCATTATTCGATGCTACACAGACAATGGTTAACGAACTTCCAAACGGTGGATGCCAGGTTCAGGTAGTTTCTTGGTATGATAACGAGAACTCATACACAAGCCAGATGGTTAGAACAATTAAGTACTTCGCTGAATTAAGCAAGTAATTATAATATACATTGACCATTAAGGGTTAATTTATTTAACTTGTAATAATACCGGAGATGAGAATTCATTCTCCGGTATTTTGATAAGTATGTTAAGACTGTCCTGCTGTATGGCGGGACAGAACAGGCATACCTGGGTTGTTTACAGGTCACTGTCAATAAGCTAGTAATGATAATTTGGAGGATATAGATATGCTTAATAAGAAGTCAGTTGATGATATCAACGTTAATGGCAAAAGAGTTTTATGCAGATGTGATTTTAATGTACCATTAGATGGTGATAAGATTACAGATGAAACACGTCTTGTTGCTGCACTTCCAACAATAAAGAAGTTAATAGCTGATGGAGGAAAGGTTATTCTTTGCTCACATCTTGGTAAGCCAAAGGGAGCTGATAAGGCATTTTCATTAGCACCAGTTGCTAAAAGACTTTCAGAGCTTCTTGGACAGGAAGTTAAGTTCGCTGCTGATGATACAGTAGTTGGTGACAATGCAAGAGCTGCTGTTGAAGGTATGAATAATGGAGATGTTATTCTTCTTGAGAACACACGTTTCAGAGCAGAAGAGACAAAGAATGGTGATGAATTCTCTAAGGATTTAGCTTCAATCGCTGATGTATTTGTTAATGATGCTTTCGGTACAGCACACAGAGCACACTGCTCTAACGTAGGTGTAACAAAGTATGTTGATACAGCAGTAGTTGGTTACCTTATGCAGAAAGAAATAGATTTCCTTGGAAATGCTGTTAATAATCCAGTAAGGCCTTTCGTAGCTATTCTTGGTGGTTCAAAGGTGTCTTCAAAGATTTCTGTTATTAACAACCTTCTTGATAAGGTTGATACACTTATTATCGGTGGCGGTATGTCATACACATTCCAGAAGGCTCATGGTGGCAACGTTGGACAGTCATTAGTTGAAGAAGATTATCTTGACTATGCTAAGGAAATGATGGCAAAGGCTGAAGCTAAGGGTGTTAAGATGCTTATTCCTGTTGATACAGTAGTAACAAAGGAATTCAAGAACGATACTCCTTTCCATGTAGTTGAAGCTGGATGCCAGGAAGATGATGATATGGGTATGGATATCGGACCTAAGACTTGTGAGCTTTACAAGGATGCTCTTAAGGATGCCAAGACAGTAGTATGGAATGGACCTATGGGTGTATTTGAATTCCCTAACTTTGCAAAGGGAACTATTGCTGTTGCAGAAGAATTAGCTAAGCTTACAGATGCTACTACAATTATCGGTGGTGGTGATTCAGCAGCCGCAGTTAATAACCTTGGTTTCGGTGATAAGATGACACATATTTCAACAGGTGGCGGTGCTTCACTTGAATTCCTTGAAGGTAAGGAACTTCCAGGTGTAGTAGCAGCTAATGACAAATAGAGTGTTTACTGACATAAACATATAGCTTTGATTGGTTAATTAACAGTTAATTCAGTCAGGCAATGCACAAAAGGAGCTGTATATTGATATATACAGCTCCTTTTGTTTGAAAATAATCATAAAACTAAGCTTGTCTTAATACAATATGTTGTATACATAAAATACTTAGGTACATACATTGTATTTATTTTAAATATTTGCATTATTAGTGGCTTTTTGTAAATTTGTATGATATAATTTTCTTATTAAAATAACTGAGCTGGTAATAATGATAAATAAGCTGATCAGTTATATTGTATGGAGGCGTGAATGTAGTATGAGGAAGAAGATAGTTGCGGGAAACTGGAAAATGAATATGACACCAAAGGAAGCGGTATCACTTGTATGTGAGCTTCGTGATAAGTTCTCTAATCGTGATGTTGATGTAGTATTTTGCGTTCCGTCAATAGACATTATACCGGTTGTGGAAGCGGTCAAAGGAACAGATATTAAGGTTGGTGCCGAGAATATGCACTATGAAGAAAAAGGTGCATATACGGGTGAGATTTCACCAGGAATGTTAAAAGAGGCTGGTGTTGATTATGTTATAGTTGGACATTCAGAAAGAAGACAATATTTTGGTGAAGATGATGAGTGCATCAACCGCAAAGTAAGAAAAGCAATTGAATATGGATTGACACCTATTATATGCTGTGGTGAGACTATCCAGCAGAGAGAAGAAGGCATAACATTGGATTTCATTAATAAGCAGATTGACGCAGCATTTTTACAGGTGTCAGCTAAAGATGCTATGAAGTGTGTTATTGCATATGAACCTATATGGGCTATTGGAACAGGCAGGGTTGCTACATCAGCTCAGGCTCAGGAAGTATGTGAGGCTATAAGATTAGATATAAGGAAGTTATATGGAGAAGAAGTAGCTTCTTCAATAAGAATTCTTTATGGAGGTTCTGTTAATGCTGGTAATGCTGCAGAATTATTCAGGCAGCCTGATATAGATGGCGGTCTTGTAGGCGGTGCAAGTCTTAAGCCGGATTTTTGTGAAATTGTTAATTACAATATATAATAAGATACATAGTAAGCCATATACGGAAGTAATTCCAGGTATGGCTTATTGCTTTTTAATATAATTATAATTATTCTAAATTGCAAATTAGTAATAAGTATGCTATCATACAACAGGAATAATTAGAGAGAATATTAAAGATATTGCTATCTTAGAAAAGAGGAAAATAATATGAGTAAGAAACCAGTTGTATTAATGGTACTTGATGGTTATGGTTTAAGTGATAGAACAGAGGGTAATGCAATAGCTATGGCTAATACTCCTGTTATGGATAAGTTAATGAAAGAATATCCATTTGTTAAGGGTAACGCATCTGGACTTTATGTAGGTCTTCCAGATGGTCAGATGGGTAATTCAGAAGTTGGACATATGAATATTGGTGCTGGCAGGATTATATATCAGGATCTTACAAGAATAACAAAGGCTATAGAAGACGGAGAGTTCTATAAGAATGAAGAACTTCTTGCTGCTATGGAGAATTGCAAGAAGAATAATTCCGATTTACATCTTTTCGGACTTTTATCAGATGGTGGTGTTCACAGCCACATTTCACATATATATGGTTTACTTGAGATGGCTAAGAAGAATGGAGTTTCTAATGTATATGTACACGCTTTCCTTGATGGACGTGATACACCTCCAGCTTCAGCTAAAGATTTTGTAGCCAGGCTTGAAGACAAGATGGCAGAGATTGGTGTTGGTAAAGTAGCTTCTTTAGCGGGAAGATACTATGCTATGGATAGAGATAATAACTGGGACAGAGTAAAGGAAGCATATCTTTCACTTACAACAGGTGAAGGAAAGTCAGCAGATAATGCAGTTAAGGCACTTGAAGAGTCTTATGCGGCAGATGTTACAGATGAATTCGTTGTTCCTACAGTAATAACAGAGAATGGCAAGCCACTTTCAGTTGTTAAGCCTGACGATTCAGTAATATTCTTTAACTTCCGTCCAGATAGAGCAAGAGAGATGACAAGAGCTTTCTGTGATGATAAGTTTACAGGTTTTGAAAGAGAATATATTCCAACTACATTTGTATGCTTCAAGGATTATGATGAATCAATCCCTAACAAGTTAGTTGCATTCAAGAAAGAAGAAATCAAGAATACATTTGGCGAATTCCTTGCTAATAATGGCAAGAAGCAGCTTCGTCTTGCTGAGACAGAGAAGTATGCACATGTAACATTTTTCTTTAATGGTGGTGTTGAAGATCCTAATGTAGATGAGTTCAGACTTCTTGTTAACTCACCTAAGGATGTTCCAACATATGACCTTAAGCCAGAGATGAGTGCTCCAGAGGTTGGTATGGATTTAGTTGAGGCAATTAAGTCAGATAAGTATGATGTTATCGTAATCAACTTTGCGAACCCTGATATGGTTGGTCACACAGGTGTTATTCCGGCAGCAGTTAAGGCTGTAGAAAAGGTAGATGAGCTTGTTGGCAAGGCTGTACAGGCTGTTAAGGATGTTGACGGAGTATTATTCATATGTGCTGACCATGGTAACGCAGAGAAGATGATAGATTATGAAACAGGTGCACCACATACAGCACATACAACTAATCCAGTTCCATTTATTCTTGTCAATTATGATGAAGCATATACACTTAGAGAAGGTGGAAGACTTTGTGATATAGCTCCAACTCTTATTGAGATTATGGGAATGGAGAAGCCGGCAGAGATGACAGGAGAATCACTTCTTATTAAGAAATAATTCATAGATAGGATTATATAGTGCACAGATGGACAATTAGTTATAGATATTAGTTGCACATTTAATATTTATTTGTTATAATCAATTCATTGTGATTATTGCAATAGGAGGTTTGATATATGTTTGGTATGTCATGGGCTGATACATTAAGAATAGTCTTAATGGGTATATTTATATTAGTATGTATATTTTTAACAATAGTAGTTCTTATGCAGGAAAGTAAACAGAATGGTTTATCAGGTGCTATTAGTGGTGCTGCTGATACTTACTGGGGTAAGAATAAAGGTCGTTCAATGGAAGGTAAGCTTGTAACTATTACTAAAGTTCTTGCTGTATTATTCGTTGTAATAGCTATTATTTTAAATATTAATTTCTAATTGATAACATTAACGCTCTTAAGATATAGTATCTTAAGGGCGTTTTTGTGTAATAAATATTAAATATATATTATATTGCAGATTGATGTTGAATTATAGTAATGGAATGGAGGAAACTATGAAAAGTAGTGTTTTCAAGGAAAGAAGGAAAAACCTTGCTGATTTGATACTCAATAATGAATTATATGTTCCTATGAAGACAAAGGAGATAGCAATTCTTCTTGGTATTCCTAAAGAATTAAGACACGAACTTCAGGAGGTTCTTGATTCTTTAGTTGCAGACGGAACTATAGGTGTAAGCAAGAAGGGGAAATATATGAAGCCTGATAATGTTGCACTTGTAGGAACATTTGAGAGTACAAGCAGGGGATTTGGTTTTGTTGTTGTAGATGGGCAGGATGATGATATATTTGTCAAAGCAAGTGATACTAAGGATGCTTTTTATCACGACAAAGTTAAAGTTGTAATTACAGCACAGAAGAATGGTGATAGAAGACGTGAAGGTAAGATAATAGAGATATTAGACCACGAAGTTAAGACTTTGGTTGGAACATATCAGAAGAATAAGAATTTTGGATTTGTTGTGCCTGATAACCAGAAGATTGGCTGTGATATATTTGTATCTAAGGAACACGAAATAGGAGCGGTTACAGGCAGTAAAGTAGTAGTTAAGATAAGCAGCTACGGCAGTGCAAGAAAGAATCCTGAGGGTAAGATAATTGAAGTAATCGGACATATGGATGATCCGGGAACAGACATTTTATCAATAGTAAAAGCCTATGACCTGCCAGAAGAATTTCCAGATAGTGTTAAGAAGGAATTAAAGGGCATACCAGATGAGGTTGATGGCAATGATATAGCAGGCAGGACGGATCTGCGAGATGTTGTTATGGTGACAATAGACGGTGAGGACTCTAAGGATTTAGATGATGCAGTATCATTAACTAAAGAAAATGATATATATCATCTTGGCGTGCATATTGCTGATGTAAGTCATTATGTTAAAGAGGGCAGTCCACTTGATAAGGAAGCTCTTAAGAGAGGAACAAGCGTGTATCTGGTTGACAGGGTTATTCCTATGATACCGCACCAGCTTTCCAATGGAATATGTTCGCTGAATGAAGGCTGTGATAGACTGGCATTAAGCTGTCTTATGGATATAGATATGAAAGGTAACATAATAGGCCATAAGATATGCGAGTCAGTTATCAATGTAAATAGAAGAATGACTTATACATCTGTTAAAAAGATACTTGAAGATAATGATAAAGAAGAATGTGCAAAGTACAGTGAGCTTGTAGATATGTTTAAGCTAATGCAGGAATGTGCAGATATATTAAGAAAGAAAAGATTTAAGAGGGGTTCAATAGATTTTGACTTTCCTGAATCTAAGATTATTCTTGATAAAGATGGACGGCCTGTAGATATTAAGCCATATGACAGAAATGTAGCAACTAAGCTTATAGAAGATTTTATGCTTGCTGCTAATGAGACAGTAGCAGAAGATTATTTCTGGCAGGAAGTACCATTTATTTATAGAACACACGAAAATCCTGACCCGGAAAAGATATTAAAATTATCTACATTTATTAATAATTTTGGATATTCAATGCATATAACTGATGAAATTCATCCTAAAGAATTACAGAAGCTTCTTGAAAAAATAGCGGGAAGTGACGAGGAAAATCTTATAAGCAGACTTACATTAAGGTCTATGAAGAAGGCTAAGTATACATCGGAATGTATTGGACATTTCGGACTTGCGGCAAAATATTACTGCCATTTTACTTCGCCAATAAGAAGATATCCGGATTTGCAAATTCATAGAATAATTAAAGAATGTCTTCATGGAGGAATGAGTGAGAAGCGAAAGCTTCATTATGATAAAATCCTTCCAGATGTTGCAGAACAGGCGAGTGCAACTGAACGCCGTGCAGATGAGGCAGAAAGAGATACTGATAAGCTGAAAATGGTTCAGTATATGAGTGCACATATCGGAGAGTATTTTGATGGTGTAATATCAGGAGTAACGAATTGGGGCATATATGTTGAACTTCCTAATACAATAGAAGGAATGGTTTCTGTCAATAATATGCGTGGTTACTATGTATTTGATGAAAATCATTACGAGATGTTTAATGAAACAACTCATCAGACATATAAGCTTGGACAGAAAGTCAGGGTTGTTGTTGTTGATACTAATGCAATATCAAGAACGATAGATTTTATGTTTGCACAGGATTATGAAGAATAGTAAGCAATTAAGTAATTAGATAATGGAGGATATGTATGGGCAAAGACAGCGCAAGCGGCAACAGATTAATTGCCAACAACAAGAAAGCGTATTTTGATTACTTTATAGAAGATAAGCTTGAAGCAGGGCTTGAACTTTGTGGAACTGAGGTTAAGTCAATAAGACAGGGGAAATGTTCTATCAAAGAGTCGTATATACAGATAATTAATGGGGAAGTATTTGCCATTAATATGAATATCACACCTTATGAAAAAGGTAATATTTTCAATAAAGACCCATTAAGACCTAAGAAGCTGCTTCTTCACAAGAATCAGATTAATAAGCTTACTGGTGAACTTACAATTAAAGGTTACACACTTGTTCCTCTTCAGGTATATCTGAAAGAGGGAAAGGTGAAGATGGAAATTGGTCTTGGAAAAGGTAAGAAGAACTTTGACAAGAGAGATTCTATTGCAAAGAAAGACCAGATAAGAGATGCACAGAAGGAATTCAAGAACAAGAATCTTAGATTTTAGAAATATTTTATCAGTTTTGAATCACAAGTTCATTGACTTGGCATTATGCCAATGTTAATATAAATAAGCAGGTGAAACTGCTTACACACGGGCTAGTAAAGGTTTCGACGGGGATCTTGAAGCTGGTGAAGCTATCCGCAGGAAAGCGTCAAATTCCAAACTTAAATATAAACGCTAACGATAATTTAGCATACGCTGCCTAATTGCAGCAGTCTGACTTAAAGCACCTACACTTTAAGACCCAGGCTTCGAACATGTAGGAAACGACAGTATCAAAGCTTTGAGGTGCTGGTCGTATCATGAAGCTACTAAAGGTACAAGGGTGTTGATTCCCGTGCACCGGAGGGAATGTCAAATAATCAACTATGATAGTAGAAGAACAGGGAATGGGTTTTCGGACAGGGGTTCGACTCCCCTCTGGTCCATAGGGAAAAGGGAGTGAGGAAGCGTGAGCTTCTTCGCTCCCTTTTT
>ERZ834722.2906-NODE-2906-length-12576-cov-10.099673_pt1 | contig 12576 bp, 6 predicted proteins | sample MGYA00519576_ERZ834722 | MGnify/ENA primary metagenome ERZ834722 (study PRJEB31850, sample SAMEA3708759) | human gut metagenome | biome: human gut; feature: human-associated habitat; material: faeces | place: China | collected 2014 ...
GCATCCCGGGCATCAGCTTCTGCCACGCCAGCCGCTTCCTCATCACCGCCAAGGACAAGGAGACCGCCCTTGCCGCCTGCCGTCAGGTGCTGAAAAACAATGGACGCCTTGCCTGACGTCGCCTACGTCTACATGGTGCGCTGCACCGGCGGGCAGCTGTACACCGGTTGGACGAACCACCCCGCCGCCCGGCTGAAAGCGCACCAGAGCGGCAAGGGCGCGCGCTACACCCGCGCCCACGGCGCGGTAGGCTTTGCCTATATAGAGCGCTGCGCGGACAAACGCACCGCCCTGCGCCGGGAAGTCGCCCTGAAAAAGCTTTCCAAGGCGGAAAAAGAGGTACTGTGCGCCGCATGGCAGGCCGCCGGGTGTCCCGGGGTGGAGAACGATTGAAAATGCCCTCTGCGGGGAAAGTTTCTGCCTGCCGGGGGATGTTCTCTTTTGACCCCGATGAAGTGGGCACCACCGGTTTGAAACCCTCTCAGGCGCTCCCGCGCAGCGACGACTGAGAGGGTTCGTTCCCCCAAAAGCAGCAAGGCCGTCCGGCATTCGCCGGACGGCCTTGCTGCGCTTATTGGAAAGGATCGATCAGGAGATGGCAATGGTTATTTCGCCAGACCCAGCTTTTTCAGCTGGCTCCAAGCACGGATGACCTGTACTTTGGTCACACGCTTGCCGGGCGTAAAGACGCCCTCGCCCATGTCGGGCAGCAATCCGGCCTCCACAGCCCAGCGGGCTGCCTTGGCGCTCTCAGGCTCGGCTACATCGCTGTAAACAGCGGGTGCAGTGGGTTCAGGTTTGCCTGCGGTGCTCCACAGCAGCACTGCCAGCTGCTCCCGGGTGCTCGGGATGGCCGTGCCCTTGGGCAGCAGGTCTACAAGGATGCTGCCGGTAACAAACTCGTAGCCGATCACTGCGCAGCCAGCAAACATTGCCGTTGTACCGGCCAGAATGCCAACCGTTTGCAGCGGGCTGTACTCGGTGCTGTCCTCCTCCGGCGGCTGCTCTGGCTGCTCCACCGTGGTGGTCTCGGCGGTGATCGTCAGGCTCTTTGCGGGCATTCTGAAGGTCAGGGTGCGCTGCTTAAAGGCATCCTCTGTCAGCGGTTCGTCTGCGGCATCCATCAGGTCTGCCGGGCTCAGTGCGCCGTCAGCGCCGCTCACTACCCACTGGGCAAAGTGCACGGTGTCGGTGTCCGGGTAAGCGGTCAGGCTGACCAGCTGTCCTGCTTTCAGGGCGCTGGCGTCTGCATCCTCGGGCAGGGTGATGTCCGCACCGGCAACGGTAAGCTGATAGGTCTTTTCCGGTTCAGGGTCGATCGCGCCTGCGTTTGTGATGCTGAACGAACCTGTTTTAACAATGCCGCCCACATACCGTGCGCTGCCTGCGGCGGTGACCGTATAGCTGTATTCGCCCGGTTCAGTAGGAGCACCGTTCAGTGCTTCACCATTCTGCTTGTAGATCACGGTGATCTCGCCGTAGTCCTTATCACTGGTGTTCTTAACGGTTACTTCCTTGGGGGTGCCGTCATAGGTCAGGTCAGTGGGCTCTGTCACGGTAAAGTCTGCGGGGTTCAGTGCAGCCTTCTGGATGGTAAACGTGTTATACTTCGGGGTCACATCGCCGCCCGCGCAGGTGGCAGTAGGTGCTACCACAGCGGTAAAGGTGTAAGTGCCCGGCTCAATGGGAGCACCGTTCAGCGCTACACCATTCTGCTTGTAGGTCACGGTAACATCGCCGTATTCCTTGGTGGCGTTGTCCCGAACGTCCACATCCACCCTCTTGGGGTTGCCGTCATAGGTCAGGTCGGTGGGCAGGACAAAGGCAAAGTCTGCGGGGTCTGCCGGCGGCAGCTCTGCCGTGCCCTCGCCGGTGGCGCTCAGGTTGAGGATATGGGTATCATACTTACTCAGGTCGATGGTGCTGGTGTAGCGCTCTGTATCATAGCGCACAGAGCCGCCATAAGCTACGCCGTTCACGCTCTTGATGGGGGCGTGGGTGATGACCGAGATGGTATCCTGATCGGTGTCAACGTAGAGGGTGGAGGTTTTTGCGTCCCAAATACCCTCCATCATGCCGTTGATGCCGTTGATGTATTTTTCAGCGTACTCGGCATCTTCCGGTGCAGTGTAGTTCAGGGTGTAGTAATCCGCAGCGCCGTTCAGGTCCTTGGGTTCCTTTGCCACCAGCGCGTGGATGGTGGGGTTATTCTGAATGATGCCGCCCTCATTATAGACAACGGTGCACTCGCCGCCGTCAATGATGGGCTGGTAGGGCTCTGCGTTGCCGTCATAGCCGGCCGTATTTTTCACCGGCAGCTTCAGGGTGTTCTTGCTGTTTTCGACCGTGCCGCCGTTTTTGATCACGGCAGTGCCGGTGTAACCGGCGCTGTTATAGCAGCCGTCCAGCACAGCCTTATTGGAAGCCATGTTGACTACCGAATATCCGGTAACATCCAGCGCAGAGTTGCGGATGGTAGCGGGCTGCGCCGAGTCGCGCCAGCCGTTGCCGATGTAGTCAAAGCACAGCACCGAATTCTCCACAAGGCCGTTATTGTAAAGGCTCTGCGGGCTGTTCAGCTTGGCATCCGTGATGACGCCGCCCTCCCTATTGTACACATACCGGGTGGAGTTCAGCGTACCGCTGAAGGTGCCGTAGTTTTCAACCGCAAATTTTACTGTACCGGCCTTATTTGTCACCTTGTCGAAGTCCAGCACAGCGTCCTTCTCGATGGTCAGGGTGGGGACATCGTTTGTAAACAGTTCTGCGTGCTTGTGGTTCGGTTCAAAGGACCAGCCGTTGCCCTTGGCACCGTAGACGCCGCCGTCCGTACCCTTGGGGAAGCCGTTCTTTTCAATGACCAGTTCTTCCAAAGTGACACTGTTGAGCTGGACAGCTTCAGTGCCCACAGTAAAGCTGACTGCGCCGTCCTTGGCAGTATAGTTCAGCTCGTCGTCGCCGCTGGAAACACTTTCCAGCTTGCGGGTGGGCTTCAGGGTGACACTGGTATTGGGAGAGACATAGAGGGTACCATAAGTGTCTGCCGACCACGCGGTCACCGTGCCGTCCGCTGCCACCGCGACAGGGAGGTACACCGGGTCTTTGGATGCATCGATGGCTACAAACCCTGTGTGTTCTGCCGTGAAATAGCCGCCCTTGACGGTTGCGCCCTCGGGCAGCGGGTCATTTTCAGCGGTGAACAGACCGCCGTTGACGGTACATTTATCTCCTGCAACATACAGCTTTTCGTTGAACAGACCGCCGTTGATGATGATGATTTCCGTTGTCCTTTTAAGATCCGTGAGCGAGCTTTCAAAGCTGCCGCCGTTGATGACGATTTTTTCACAATTGTTGATATCCACGGAGCAGGTGCGCTTGCCCTTAAAGGTGCCGCCGTTGATGGTAAGGGTACCCGCTGCTTTAACGGTCACGCCGCTGGTATAACTCCCCTCTTCAAAGGTGCCATCTTCAATGGTGACCTTGCCGCCCGCAGCATCAACTCTGGCAGCTCCCTTAAAGGTGCCGCCGCTGATGACAGCCCCGGCTTCACAGATCACCTTGCCGTAGAAAGTGCCGCCGGAGATAGTGCCTGCGTTGGTCACGGTGTAGCCGTTATGGTATTCCGAGCCGATTCGCGCCTCCTGCAGGGTGGCACCGGGCTCGATCTTCACGTTCCATTGGATGCAATTATTGTAGCTGTCATAGCCGTAATTGCGGAGCCGGAAGGTGCCGTCTTTCAGGGTGAGCGTATTGCTGGTCTCATCGTAGGACCAGTTGCCTTTGCCGCCGCCGAAGGGGTCGCCGGCGGGCTTGCCAGACCAGTCATCTGGAAAGATATCGGTGACATCGTCGTTTTCCTCTGCCAGTGCGGCGGCGCTGGCGGTGTCGGGCGGGGCGCTCTGGGCAAGGGCGGGCAGCGGCATTGCGGTCAGTGCCATGCTCAGCGCCAGAACCATGCTGATGAGCCGTTTTTGCATAAGATTCTCTCCTTCTCAAGCGCCCTCCAAGCCGGGCGCTTTTGTTGTACCCAGTGTACCACGTTTTGCCCGCTTTGGACGGTTTTGGGCACGAATCGCCCCGCAAATGCGCTGAAACGACCCGGTGCACCACACGCACCCGCAAAAAACAGAAAACCGCCCGGTTTGCGGTTACCGGACGGTTTTCTGCTCTATAGGAATTACGGGAATGGCATATTGAACAGAGCACTGCTCTGTGCCTGTAGTATACCACGAACGGCGGCAAAAATGGAGCAATTCTGCGTGAATGGCCCCTGAAATGCATCGAATCGCCCTGAAAAACCCCAAAAAAGCCCTTGCGCACCCTTTTGGGACGCAAAAAAGGGACTGCCGCACAGCGCTGTGCAGCAGTCCCTGCGGGGTTATAAGGGGTTAAGGGGCAGCGGTTTTAGCCGCGCTGCTGGTAAGTCTTCCAAGTGCGGATCACTTCCATGCGGCCTACGCGGCTGCCGGGCTTGAAGCTGCCGTCCTGTGCGGACATCAGGCCGGTATCCACGACCCAGCGGATAGCCTGCAGCTCTGCGGCATCTGCTGCCACATCGTTGAACAGTGCAGTGCTCTGGGTAGCGGGCTTGCCTGCGGCGGTCCACAGTGCAACTGCCAGCTGCTGGCGGTTAGCGGGGATGGCCATACCCTCGGGCAGGACGCTCTTCAGGTAGGCCGTGGTGCCTGCGATATAGGCACCCACGCCAATGGCTGCGCCGCCCACAGCGGCTACTGCCACAATGGCTGCACCGCCGCCGTCACTGTCACCGCCGGGTGCGGGGGTGGGGTCGGGGTTCGGCTTAGGATCAGGAGTGGGATCCGGATCGGGAGTAGCAGGAACTTCAAACACAGCAGTCAGTTCCACATCATGGTCGGGCATGGTGAAGTATATCTCGTGTGCGGTGCGCTGCTCCTCGGTCAGCTCCAGACCGGTGCAGTTCCAGTTCTTGAACACGCTGGTCTCGGTGTCCTCGTCTGCGGTGGCAACGAGCTCTGTGCCCACAGGCACAGCCGTCAGGTCGGCAACAGCGCCGCCGTCCTTCAGGGTGACCTTTGCATCGGTGACCTCGAGTTTATTCGTAGGAGTAACGAACTCCGCCTTCAGGTTCACATCATGGTCGGGCATGGTGAAGTACACCACGCGTGCGGTGCTCTGCTCCTCGGTCAGCTCCAGACCGGTGCAGTTCCAGCTCTTGAACACGCTGGTCTCGGTGTCCTCGTCTGCGGTAGCCTTGAGTTCTGTACCCACGGACACAGCTGTCAGGTCGGCAACAGCGCTGCCATCCTTCAGGGTGACCTGTGCATCGGTGACATCGAGTTTATAGGTCTTGGGAGCGTTCTCGGTGTACTGTGCTTTCAGTGTGACGTTATTTGCGGGCATCGTGAAGGAGATGGTCGCCTTGGTGGTGTCCACGTCAGTGGGCAGACCGGTCACTTTCCAACCGGTGAAGGTGTAACCGTCCTTCTCGTCTGCGGTGAAGCTGAGCTTCTCACCTGCAACGTGCTCGGTAGACTTGTCGTCCACGGTCAGGGTGTACTTCGACTCAGACACAGTATAGGTGTCCACTTCGTACTGGTTGCCAACGTAGTGGTCACTAGAATCCACCACGATGTCAACGCTGTAAGTGCCTGCCTTGGTGGGCTTCGTCACAGACGGGAACGAGCCATCCTCCGGGACATACCGGATAGAATACAGCGGTGCATCGTCAAAATACATCGGGCCTTTATAGGTTGCAGTTTGGGTCTTGGGGTCATACTCAAAGTCGTCGAGCTTCGGTTGATATCTGCGTACCACCTCGCCGATATCAAGCGAGCCTTCTGTGTACTTGTCGCCCTCTTGCGCTACGATGCGCTGCTTGTAGAGGCCGTACATGTCCGCTCCCGCCGGGTAGGTTTCAAACACCTCGTTGTCGTAGGTGCGCACATAGACGAGGCTCAATTTGCCCACGCCATCCTTGCTGCTTTTAACGGTCTGATGTTCGATCGTCCCGGAAACGGTAAAGTCGCTCTTGCTCAGGGAAGAGAAGGGCAGCTTTCCGGTGGTGGCCATGTTCACCACAATAGGCTCACCGTCATTCTTGGCGGTCAGGGTCAGGGTCTTGCCATCTGCGGAAAGCTGTGCGCCGTTGTAAGCGCTGACATCCTCGCCGTTGATGTTCGTGACTGCATTGCTGAAGCGGATCTCTGCCTTGACATTACCGATAAGGTAAACCGCGTCTGTTGCTGCGGCATAGTCGTTGAGGCGTTCCACAGTGCCGTCCGTCATCATCAGCTTGCTCTGCTGCTGACCGGCGGCAAGGAATCTGCTTTCAATATAGCCGCAGCTCACCGTATTGGAAATAGCAGCCTTGCTGTCGCTGTCCGTTTTCAGGCTGCCAAGGATCACGGCATTCTGGATGACCGTTTTCTCCGTGGCATAGCTCGGCAGCTGGACATCGTGGAACACACCGCCGGTGACCTCGCTGTTCTGGTTCAGCTGGACCTCAGCGATGAATGAGCCGCCAGTGATCTTGCCATAAGCGCGGACGACATCCTGGAAAGTGCCGCCTGCGATGGTGCTGTTTTCATCCATGTAGACATCCTTCTGGAAGGTGCCGTCCTGAATGATGGTGTTCTCCGCACCAACAGAGCCCTCTGCCACGATGCCGGTGACAGTCACATTTGCAAAAGTGATCTGCTCCACGGCAATGGCCTTATGGTAGGGGTTGATGGTATCCGAAGAAAGATCCACCGGGTTGCCGTCCGGGGTGGTGATGTAAAGCGCCGCGCGTGTCCTTCCGTTCTCTTCCATGGTGGCGTACTTCCAGCCCAGGCCCTCATAGAGGTTAGCCGTCATGCCCTCGCCGCTCATCGGCACACCGGTCACACCGGTCAGGTCGGGCAGACCCTTTTCGGTAATGCGCAGGGGCTTGAGGTCGCTTGGATCGGTGGACTTATTCACAAAGATCTTTGCGCCGTCATTCTTGCCGGTAATGCGCAGCACCTTGCCGTCGGCAGAGGTGTTGGCGTTGTAGTTTTCGACCGGTGCATCGTTGATGCTCAGTACATCGGTGTTCAGGGTAAGTTCTGCGCTGCCTGCGCCCACCAGATAGATGGTATTGGTGGAAAGAGGCAGAGTTCTGCCGTTCATCGCAGTCACACCGCCGTTACGCACCACCAGTGTGCTGAGCTGCTGTCCTGCGGGCAGCAGCTTCTGGATGCCGTCAGGCAGTTCGCCCAGAACCGTATCCGAAATGGTGTAGGTGTTATTGCCATAGGTATTGAAATTGCAGCTCTGGATCACCGCATTGGCAATAGAGCAAGAGCCATTGCAGAACAGGGAATCAAAGGTGCCGCCGGTGATCTCGACCGCACTGTTCCCATTGATCGAGTTGATGCCCGCGCTGACATTGTGGAAGGTGCCGCCGCTGATCTTACCGCTGGTGATCGTCAGTCGGCCGTTTTCGCCAAACTCACCGCCGGTAATATTAGCATTGGTGATCTCGACATAGCAGTTGATAGGCACATCGCTCAGCGCGCTGAAGTCGAAGTTTGCACCGCCCTGATTCAGGATCTGCAAAGTGCTTTCATTGCTGCTGTCGTTGGGGTAGCAGTTATAACCCCAGCCGTTGCCCATGTAAACACGGTGCAGCTTTGCGTCCGTGTCCAGACTGTCCACATAGGTCACGTCGGTCAGATCGGGCTGACCCTCATTGTTAAAGCGCAGTTCTGTGGCGCCAAGTGCCATAGGAACCAGCTTCATGGGTGCGCCGTTCTGCGCCGGGATCATGTTAAAGCTGGCGGAAAGCGTTTTTCCGTCTGCGCTGATGGAGATCGTGGCAATCGTAGAGTCAAAGTATGTGAAGGCGTAATTTTGGGTACCGGCGGGCAGTGCCATGACACTGCCGCCGGTAGAGGCTACCGCCCATACATCGCAGCCGGTGTCGCTTTCCACTACCAGTTCCAGATCGTTCCCGTTACCGGAATAGTTATACTTCTTGATGATATAGATTTTTGTTTCCTTTTGTCCGTTCAGGGTGCAGTTCTCCGGCAGCAGCAGCTGGTGTGCCTGCTGCTGCGTGTCGGCGCTCAGACCGGAGATATCGCGGAAAAAGCCGCCCCGGACATTGCCGCCGTTCTCGGTCAGCTTATCGTAGGTACCACCGTCAATGGTGCCCAAATTCAGTTGCACATCGGCGTAGCTGCCGCCCAGAACGCGGACGCCGTACATATTGTCGGCTTCTATCAAAAGTGTGCCGGTGACAGTGCCATCCAGCAGATAAACCGTGTGACTATTAGCATTCTTGACGGTCACATTGCAGCTGACCGTGCCGTCCAGAATGTACTCGGTATCTTCACTGCCGGTACCGGTGATGGTCAGCCCGGTAGTTTCGTCATAACTCCAGCCGGTACCGGACGCTGCCTTGGGCAGACCGTTCGTGCCGACCTCGATCTTGACCACCTGATTATTTGTTTCAGAGTTCTTACCAACAGCCTCATGCTCTTCTTCGGAGCTGTAAGTAATGCTGTTGGTTTCTTCCGCCGCTGCGGAAGAAAACCCTGCCCCTGCATCTGCAAATGCGGATACAGGAAGGATGGAGAGCACCATACTGAGTGCCAGTATCATGCTCACGATGCGTTTTTTCATGATATCCTCTCCTTTGTCGGTTGATTTGTCCGGCTATACCCCCAAACGGCACAGCCGGAACGGACAAAAATGCCAAGTTGAGTATAGCACCAAAATTCAAGGAAATAAAGCGCTTTTGCGGGCAGCACCTGCCAAAAAATGGCGCAAAATTATGGGCAAAATCACGATACGGGGGGGGGTATGCTTTTCTCCCATAAAAAAGCAGTTCCGAAACGCCCGCAGGCGTTTCGGAACTGCAAATAAAAAATAATTCCGCTGCTTCTGCGCAAAGCGAACGCGGAGCGCAGTTCAAATCGTCCGGCGGGGGAGACGCAAGGCCTTACCCCCGTTCGATCTCCTTATACAGCCACGCCAGCGCATCCGAAAGACCGCCCAGCTCGTCGATGAGCTTTTCCTTTACGGCACGGCGTCCGTCCAGCACCGTGCCCATGTCCATGACCAGTTCCCCGGTGTGGAGCATCAGCTGGGTGTAGCGCTTTTCCGGCATGCCGCTGTGGGCGGCCACAAAGCCGGTGATGCGCTGCTGCATCTGCTCAAAGCAGTGCATGGTCTGCGGGACGCCTAAGATCAGCCCGGAGTGCCGCACCGGGTGCACCGTCATGGTGGCGGTGGGGACGATGAAGCTGTGCCGCGCGCTGACCGCCAGCGGGATGCCGATGGAGTGCCCGCCGCCCAGCACCAGCGTGGCGCTGGGCTTGGAGATGCTGGCGATCAGCTCTGCCAGCGCAAGGCCGGCCTCCACATCGCCGCCCACCGTGTTCAGCAGCACCAGCAGCCCCTCGATGCGGGGGTCCTCCTGCACCGCCACCAGCTGCGGGATGACGTGCTCGTACTTGGTGGTCTTTTGCCCCTGCGGCGCTTCAGTGTGCCCTTCGATCTGGCCGATGACGGTCAGGCAGTGGATGACATGACCGCCCCGGCTCAGGGTGACCGTGCCCAGATCCTCAATATCCTCTTTTTCCATCCGGTGCTGCTCTTCGGGGGTGTCTTTTGCCGTATCCATGCGCGTTCTCCTTCCGTAGCAGGGTCTTTGTGGGGTCAGTATCCCCCGGCTGCCGGGGAAGTATGCAGGAGCGCGAATACAAAAAACTTTGTGAATTTTTTGCTTTTTTACAAATAGGTATTTGACATTCGCCTTTCATGCTGTATACTTTAAATAATATAACAGGATAAAACGGAACATCTCTCTGCGCGCAAAGAAGCCCCTTGCATGGCGGCAGAAGCTGCAGCGCGTTGGGCAGAAAGGAGAATTTTGCTATGAACACCCCCCAGAAAGCATCGATCCCTGTGATCAAGCGTCTCCCCAAATATTACCGGTATCTGCGCTCCCTGCAGGACGACGGCATTACCAGCATCTCCTCCCGGGAGCTGGCTTCTCAGATGGGCACCACTGCCTCGCAGGTGCGGCAGGATTTTAACTGCATCGGTGACGTGAACGGACGGCAGGGCATCGGCTACTCGGTGGAGAACCTGCTTTCCATTCTGGAAAGCCTGCTGTTCGGCAACGGCGACCGTCTGCCCACCATTCTGATCGGCTGCGGCCGTCTGGGCAAGGCGGTGAGCCGCTTTATCACCACCGATACCAACGGTTACAAGCTGATCGCGGCCTTTGACGTGGCCGAGAACGAGGTGGGCAAGGAGATCAGCGGCATCCGCATCCGGCACATTGACGAGCTGGAGGCCTTCTGCGAGGAAAACAAGCCCAAGGTGGCGGTGCTCTGCGTCCCCCGTGATGGTGCACAGCAGGTCAGCGGACGGCTGGTGGATCTGGGCATCGAGGGCTTCTGGAACTTCTCCCACTATGACCTGTCGGTGTCGTACCCCAATGTGGTGGTGGAAAACGTCCATCTGGGCGACAGCCTGATGAGCTTGGGCTACCGTCTGCGCAATCAGGAGTGACGGCATGGCAAAATTGTATTTCCGCTACGGTGCCATGAACAGCGGCAAGAGCACGGCGCTGATGCAGGTGGCACACAACTACGAAGAGCAGGGCATGAAGGTGCTCATTTTGAAGCCGCAGGTGGATACTAAGGGCGGCGGAGAACTGGTGAGCCGTCTGGGCGTGCGCCGCAAGGCAGACCTGCTGATCCCGCCGGAGCTGGACGTGTTCGAAGCTGTGCAGGCGGCAAACGCTGCTTCCGGGCCGCTGGCCTGTGTGCTGTGCGACGAGAGCCAGTTCTTTACCCCGGAGCAGGCCGAGCAGCTGTTCATGATCACGGTAGATCTGAACATCCCAGTGATCTGCTACGGTCTGCGGGCAGATTTTTCCCTCAAGGGCTTCCCGGGTTCTACCCGTCTGCTGGAGCTGGCGCACACCATCGAGGAGATGAAGACCATCTGCACCTGCGGGCGCAAGGCCATCTGCAACTGCCGCAAGGTGAACGGGCAGTTCGTCTTTGAGGGCGAGCAGGTAGCCATCGACCTTGAAAACGATGTGCAGTACGTCAGCATGTGCCCCCAGTGCTACTTCAAGGCACGGCGGGCGTTTTACGCTGCAAGGAAAAACTGAGATACTTTTATATCGTATACAAGCCGCTGTACCGCGCCGGGTGCAGCGGCTTTTTTGCGTGGATTAAAACCTCTCAGGCACGGCTTACGCCGTGTCAGATTCCCCCTTTTGTCACCTGCGGTGACATCTTCCCCCGGAGCGGGGGAAGTCGGCCCTCAAGGGGACGCCTTTACGCTATGCCGGAAACTTTGCCGTCACCGCCAAAAAGCCGTCCCTTTGGGGAAGGTGGCTGCGAACGCAGTGAGCAGACGGAAGGGGTACCCCCGCCAGAGTCTCCAACAGGCTGTATACAGATTGATATATCAATTTGCTGCATTTTGTAAGAGGGACTGATATATCAACCGGGCGGAATTCGCACGTTTTTTGCGCTATTGATATATCAGTTCGGACCGGGCAGTTACTTGCCGGAGGGGAGAGGGCGTGGGAGAAGAAGGAAGCAGAGGAGAACGGCAGCGCATAAAATTTTACAGACGGAACGGTAAATGTAACAGGAATTATTGAGATTTTTGCTGTTCTGCCCTTGTTGCATCCCAGATTTTTATGCAAGTCATTGAAGTATACAAGTTGCACAGTTTTTCAGCGCAAGTTTATTCATTTCGGCAAGGACGTAGAATCACATACGAAAACAAGAGCAATATTTGTACGTTTTTATCCTGTATCACTGTAAATTGCATCTTTCTTTTTTTGGTGGCTTTTGTTATCATAATTGTATACAAGGGGGCATGTGCAGACCCCCTGCATGAAGATGTTTTCTATTAGGAGGAGAACAAAAATGAGCAAGGCAATTTCTCGTCGTAACTTCCTGATGGCTACCGGCGCTGTCGGTGCTGCAGGTCTGCTGGCTGCCTGCGGCAGCAAGCCCGCTGCTTCTTCCACCGCTTCTTCCGCTGCTTCTCAGGCTCCCGCTGCTTCCGCAGACGAGAGCCTGGCCCTGTCTGACGGCCCCGTCAACCTGAGCATCAGCTGGTGGGGCGGCGACAGCCGTCACGCTGCTTACCAGAGCGCTCTGGAGGCTTTCCAGGCTGAGCACTCCAACATCACCGTGGAGCCCACCTTCGCCGCATGGTCCGGCTGGGAAGAGAAGATGGCTGCTGCCTTCATCGCAGGCAACGCTCAGGATGTCTGCCAGGTGAACTGGAACTGGCTGTACAACTACTCTGCCGACGGCAGCAAGTTCGTGGATCTGAACACCACCTCCAAGTTCATCGACCTGACCCAGTGGGATTCCGCTGCTATGGACGCTTGCTATGTGGCCAACAGCCAGCAGTGCGTGCCCGTCTCCATGACCGGCCGTATCTTCTACTGGAACATGACCACCTTTAATAAGGCTGGCATCACCGAGGTTCCCAAGTCTCTGGACGATCTGATGGCTGCCGGTAAGGCTTTCCAGGAGAAGCTGGGCGACGATTACTACCCCATGCACCTGGGCGCATACGACC
>ERZ834722.2913-NODE-2913-length-12539-cov-6.016741_pt1 | contig 12539 bp, 11 predicted proteins | sample MGYA00519576_ERZ834722 | MGnify/ENA primary metagenome ERZ834722 (study PRJEB31850, sample SAMEA3708759) | human gut metagenome | biome: human gut; feature: human-associated habitat; material: faeces | place: China | collected 2014 ...
ATTGTGCTGCTGCGGAAGAAAGCGGAAGCAAAGCGTGTCAAGCCTGTGCCGCCCGAGTCACGAAAGGGAGACGATCCCGCTGACAGCCGCACAGAGTTCGTCGAGCCCAGAAGGGGCGGCGATACCGTGTGCCTGGTGGACGGGAACCAGAACGTCATGCTTTGCCTGACGGACGTTGAGCGCCCGGAGCGGCACTTTGAGGTGCCGCTGCGCCAGAAAGTAACGGTGGGCCGCGGCATGAACAACCGGGTGGTGCTGGACTATGATAACTCCGTATCCGGCACCCATTGCGAGATACAGGCCGATAACGGCCAGCTGACGATCCGCGACCTGAACTCCCGGAACGGTACCTATGTGGACGGCATACGCGTCAGCGGTGCGGCGGGTATCGTCAGCGGCAGCCGGATCAAGCTGGGCCGCGTGACGCTGAAGGTCGAGATCCGATGACGCTGGCCTATTACGGATGCTCCGAGACGGGCTCTGTGCGTGAGAACAACGAGGATGCGCTTCTGCTGCTGGAGGAAAATGGCGCGGCGCTGTTTTTGGTGGCGGACGGCGTGGGCGGAAGAGCCCATGGCGAGGTGGCCAGCGGTATGCTCCGCGACGGCTATGACCGCTGGTGGCAGGATACCTTCCTGCCGGCGCGTGACACATGGGATTTCCGGCAGGCTGTGGAGCAGCTGAGAAATGCGCTGGAGGAGATCAACCGTCAGGTGGTTGACCGCTTCGGCCACCGGAACGTGGGCTCCACGGTGGTGCTCCTGTTCTTCTTTCAGGGCTACTGCGCCTATCTGTCGGCGGGCGACAGCCGGATTTACCGGGTTCGCGGCATGAAGGTGCAGCAGATGACTCTGGACGACACGGTGGCCAATCTTCCGGAGGACGCGCGGCTTGCTCTTGCCGGTGCGGCGGACGGAAAGCTGGTGGGAGCCGTCGGCATTTCCGGCCATCTGGAATTCAGCCTGCGCACGGATCGGCTGGAAAATGGCGACTGCTTTTTCCTGTGCAGCGACGGCGTGTATCGCTGCGTCCCTGCCCAAAAGCTGCATGACCGGCTGCGGTGGGGCGGGCTGCTGTCCGCGCCGCGCCGCGTTGTGGAGCGTTTGTGTCAGGAGGTGGAGCGCGGCGGCTCCAGCGACAATTACACCATGATCTTCGTCAAAGTGCGGTAAGCCCGATAAGGACGAAAGAAAGCCAGCGCCGTTGGACGCTGGCTTTTCCTTTCTCCAAACCGTGATGCGGCATACCCGGACGGCGGCTCGCCGCCGCCAGGCCGATCAAACGGCTTATGAGTAAAACAAACAAAGAAACGGCCGGGATTTCGTGCGGTATGACAGGTGCGTTTGCCTTGTTCACCAAATGGTTTGGTGCTAAAATTAAAACAGTAATAGCCCGAAAATGCAGGGAGAGTGTATATGAAGATGATGATAAAGGCAGCCTGTCTGTCCGATCGGGGCAGGGTGCGCGGGAAGAATGAGGATAACTTTTACTTTGGAGGAAGCTGCATGCCGGAAGTCAATACCGGTCTGCGTGAACCGGCGTATATCTGTCAGGAATTGTGGGGCGGCACGTGGCTGGCGGTGTTCGACGGCATGGGCGGCGAGCGGTTTGGCGAAACGGCGGCCTTTGCCGCCGCCGACGAAATGCGGCGGCAGTGTGAACAGCCGCCCCGCACCTTTGCATCGGAGAAGGATGATATCGCCCGCGTCTGCATGGCGCTGAACGATGCCGTGGTGAACACGGCAAAGCAGCAGGCGATCCTGCACATGGGGACGACACTGGCGGCGCTGTATATGACGCGCCGCAGAGTCTATATCTGCAATCTGGGCGACAGCCGCGTTTATCGCCTGCACGGGAGGTCACTTTTGCAGCTTTCGCAGGATCATGTGGATGGCCGTCCGTACCCGCCCGGCGTGAAGCCGCCGCTGATGCAGCATCTGGGCATTGACCCGGAGGAATTGCTGATCGAGCCCTATATTGCGAAAGACCGGCCCGCTGCGGGCGACTGCTATCTGCTGTGCAGCGACGGCCTGACGGATATGCTGACAGATCATCAGATTGCGGACATTATGGCCCGCACACCGGATGTGAAAGCCTGCGCGGAATCACTGGTCAAAGCGGCGCTGGATCACGGTGGCCGGGATAACGTCACCGTCATCGTTTGCAGGATAGAATAGACAGACAGCCTTGACCGGCTCCCTTTGCGAGCCAACCAAAGCTGTCGTATTGTGAAAAGAAGGAGAGAGATACATGAAGAGAGTTATGGCACTATTTCTGACGGCGCTGCTGCTCCTGTCCCTCGCCGCCTGCGGCGGGAAGGACGCTTGGCAGGAGCAGTATGATTTAGGTATGCGCTATCTGAACGACGGCAATTATCAGGAGGCCGTCATCGCCTTCGAGGCGGCCATCGAGATCGACCCCAAGCGTCCCGAAGCCTATCTTGGCACCGCTGAGGCGTACATCAAACTGGATCAGCCGGAGGAGGCGGAAAAGATCCTGCGGCGCGGCTATGAAGAGACACAGGACGACCGGATCTATGACAAGCTGATAAAAATTCAGGAAGAAAACAAGCAGAATCAGGAACAGGGAGAGGTATATTGGGCTTCATTTATTGGCAGACCGCTGCGTGATATATGCCAATATCTGGATATGACGTTTGAATCGGAGTGGTGGGAAGGCTACGCTGCGGTATTCCGTGGCCACGCGCTCGTCTACTGTGACACCAGCTACAGCAATCTTGAAGCGAAAGAGGAAGACACGGTTCATTGCGTCGAGGTAGCCGGAGACGAACCGGTGCTGCCGGGGATCATCGGCGGAATGACATATCCTGATCTGGTGGCAGCGCTGGAAGGCCGCGTACAATTGGAAGAGCCGCAGGATACCCCGGATATGCTGAATGGCAACTACAATTATTTGCTGTCCTTTGAACTGGATGGCTATCAACTCCACTATTATTGGTATGGCGACCCCTATCAGGAGGAATCGCGGTCAGTAACCATCTATGCGCTGTGGAAGGAGACGCCGACCCCGCAGGATACGACGGAAGAAATCCTGATTACGGAGGAAGAGGCACGGGAGCTCATCAGCAATTACTGGAATTATACGCCGGGTGACATCGCGGAGGAGACCGGTTTTCCCTTGTATATAATCAGCGACGGTCTGGAGCCTGCGCTGTCCGGAAAGCACTACTATAAGTTCCGGTTGCGGTGGTTGGTAAATGGCGACCATTTGTCGACCATTGATTTTGCCATGGTGGATGCAAAGACCGGCGAATGCCTTCCTGACGACAGTTATTATCAATAAAATCGCGTGTGCAAAGGAGAGAGAAATGAAACGAATCACAGCACTATTTCTGGCGGCGGTATTGCTCCTGTCCCTCGCCGCCTGCGGGGCGAAGGACGCATGGCAGGAGCAGTACGACCTCGGTATGCGGTATCTGAACGATGGCAACTACGAAGAAGCCGTCATCGCCTTTACCGCCGCCATCGAGATCGACCCCAAGCGCTCGGAAGCCTATCTGGGCGCCGCCGAGGCGTATATTGCCGCAGACGATATCGACGCGGCCATTGCCATTCTGGAGAAGGGCTATGCGGCAACCAACAATGACACGTTGAAAAAGCGTCTGGATGAGATCAAAAGCGGTACTTTCAGCGATTATTGGGGCCGGACACGACGCGAGTCTCATTATGACGGAAACAGCGTGCTGACCTGTTGGTATGACTATGAGTACAACGATCCGGAAAACAATCGCCGCCTCACCGGCATTACTTCCTATGGCCCTGATGGAGAAGAAATTCAGCATTTGGAGCGAAAGTTTAACGAACAGGGCAAATGTGTGTATGGACTGTTTTCTCATAATGATCACGGCGAAATGATTGGCGCAACGTATACCTATGATGACGAAGGGCGACGTGTAAAATTTGTCACGGATTTAAATGATACAACGACCTTTTCTTACGACGCAGATGGGAAACAAATCCGAACAGACCATTACGATCCAAACGGAGCATCAACGGGGTATAAAACCTTTGAATATGGCGACGGTTATCAACGGGATAACCATTATAACGCCGAGGGCGTGTTGACCCATTACGAGATTCATTACTATAATCAGCAGAATCAACGGGTGCGGTATGCGCATTACGATGCTGATGGGACGTTGACATCCTACTCTACAGAGGAGTACGACGACAACGGAAAGTGCATCGCCTGGAACCATTACGACGCGGAGGGAAACCTGACCAGCCGGGACGTTTATAGCTGATGCGGTCTGCAGCAGGAAACGAATCCAAATCCCAACAGAATGATACAAACATAAGAGGAGAAAACCGAACATGAAACGGATTACCGCATTATTACTGACCGCACTACTGCTCCTGTCCCTCGCCGCCTGCGGTGGGAAGGACGCTTGGCAGGAGCAGTACGACCTCGGTATGCGCTACTTGAACGACGGCAATTATCAGGAGGCCGTCATCGCCTTCGAGGCGGCTATCGAGATCGACCCCAAGCGTTCCGAAGCCTATCTTGGCGCTGCCGATGCCTATGTGGGTCTGGGCGATTACGCCTCGGCACGGAAAATTCTGGAGGACGGCTTGGATGCCACCGGAAACCGGAAGATTCAAAAGCGGTTGGACGAACTGGCTACAGAGGACGGCAATCTGACCGGTCAGTCCGCTTTTACCCTACAGGACCTTGAGGATTGGGGCTTTCCCTACGGAACGGACGTTTATGATCTGATCGCCAGCGGCGCGATCAGTGATGAAGAGCGCGACGCGGAAGGCTATGAATCAATTCAACGCTGGATTGATGATGTTCAACAGGATCCGGATAAATATCAAGGCGGTGGCAGTGTACTACACAACGAAAATCCATGCATTGGGGTGTATGGATCAAGAGAAATGAAACTAATGGATGTCACAATTGAGAATGACGATACATTTCTCGGCCCGCGTGGACTGCGGCTGGGCATGACCATGGAAGAAGTATTGTGGCTCTTCCGCTGTGATACCCAAGCGGCCTTTGACTTTGCAGAGACACAGGATACTGCTCTTTTGGATGAATACCGCCATATAGGATTATACTTTGATCCCCAAGAGGGCGGCAATACGGATGGACACCCCGTGTATTATCAAGGAAATATTTCGCTACAGAGAGATGGAAAAATAATCATCGACTATGATGTGGGAGGTTCAAGCATAAGCCTAGCTATTTTGAGTGTAACCATTGGAAACGGCGTGGTGACCGAGATTCGTGTGGAGTATGACTACTAAGGCTTTACAATAGGAGAATTACATATGAACATGACTTTCAACGACACCTACGAAATACAGTCCGTCATCGGCAGGGGCGGTATGTCCACCGTCTATCTGGCGGAGCATAAGCGCCTGCACAACCGCTGGGCTGTCAAGGAGGTCCGCAAGCAGCAGGGCGTGCGGTTCGACTTTCTGGCGGAGTCCAATATCCTCAAGCGTTTACAGCACCCTATGCTGCCCCGCATCGTGGATATTTTCGAGGATGATACCACCATTTGCATCGTCGAGGACTATGTGCAGGGCATTTCTCTTCAGGACTATATCAAGCGTCGGCACAGGATCGATGAAGCCCTTGGCATCCAGTGGCTTCGTGACCTGTGCGAGGTGCTGGACTATCTGCATACGCAGAAGCCCCACCCCATCATTTACCGGGATATGAAGCCCGCCAATATCATGCTTCAGGAGGATGGCCGCCTGAAGCTAATCGACTTCGGTATCGCCCGCGAGTATAAGCAGGAGTCGCAGGGCGACACCACCTACATCGGCACCAAGGGCTACGCCGCGCCGGAGCAGTTCGGCAAGGCCCAGACAGACGCCCGGACGGATATTTACTCGCTGGGCGTCACCATGTACCATCTGCTGACGGGAAAAAGCCCCTACGAGCCGCCCTACCAGTTCGTGCCGGCCCGGCAGCTGAATCCCGCCCTGTCCTACGGCATAGAGCATATCCTGAACAAGTGCGTCCAGCCGGAGCCGGGCGACCGCTACCAGAGCGTGCCGGAGCTGCTGAACGATTTGAACCACAGCTATCGCTATGATAAGGCCTATCAGAAGGTGCAGGCGGTGCGGCGCGGCCGCACGGCGCTGGTGGCGGTGCTGGCGGCAGCCGGTATCGGCCTGATGGCCGGCGGCTGGCTGACCATGGGCGAGGAAAAGCAGGAGCAGTACGACCAGCTTTTGCAGCAGGCCAGCACTCTGTATGTGTCCGACTATGAGCAGGCGGCGCAGCTGCTGACCCAGGCGGAGGAGCTGTTCCCGGACAAGATCGAGGCCGGGCGGCAGGAGGCCTATGCCCTGTATCTGAATGGCCGCTGGCAGGACTGCGTCGACCGCTGTACGGAGGAGCTGGAGCGCCACGGCAGCGATGCCCAGACGCGGCTGATTATGGCCTCCGCCCAGTTCGAGCTGGGCGATTACCAGAACGCCGCACAGGGCTTTGAGCAGGGTGAGGAGCTATCCATCGACAATCTGCGGGACTATGCGGTGTGTCTGGGCCGTATGGGTCAGATCGACCGCGCCGAGAGCGTGCTGCAGCAGCTTTCCGGACAGGGCGCCGACCCGGACGTGACCCAGTACGTGCAGGGTGAGATCGATATGGCGCAGGAGGAATATGCTTCTGCCGAGACGGCCTTCCAGACGGTGATGGATCAGACGGACAAGCCTGCGTTAGTGCGCCGCTGCGCCATGTCGCTGGGCGACCTGTACCGCGACTGCGCCGCACTGGATCGCACCGGCAGCTCCCCGGTCTCAAAACCGGCGGAAAAAGCGGTGCAGGTGCTGTCCACTGTGATGGTGCAGGAAAATCTGCAATATGACAGCTCCCTGTGGGAGGAACTGGCCATGGCCTATTTCGAGGCCTATCACGCCGGTGGCTCGCGGGAGTATCTGACCAGGGCGGCGGAGGGCTTCCGGCAGGTGCTGGATCTGGGCGTGACAAAGTCCTACCTCTATACCGACCTGTATACGGTGTATTACCAGCTGGGCGACTATACGGCGGCGGGACAGGCGCTGGACGACTATCAGACCATGTATCCCCAGGACTATATGCCTCACGCGCTGCGGGGCATGCTGCTGATTACGGTGGAGAATCAGAAGGAGCAGAGCGCCCGCGATTACCGTCAGGCGGTCTCGGAATATGAGACGGCGGGGCAGTTGATCCGCAGTGAGGACGAGACGACGTATTATCAGCAGTTGGGCAGCCTGATCGACCAGCTCAGAAGCAATGGCTGGCTGTAAGCAGACGGGAGGTAAAACAGAATGACAATGGGACAATTGATGTTTGGCGGCGGCGCGGTTCTGCTGGTGCTGGCCATTGTGCTGGCCATTATCTTTGCGCGGAAGCGTCCGCAATATGAACCGGAGGGCGTTATGCGGGAAATAAAGCAGGGCGGCACCCAGCGCCTGCGCAACGGCTACCCCACCGAGGAAGTCACCATGGAGGAGACGGAAGCGCTGACCGGCACAGGCACAGAGGTACTTCCGGAGGAGACCGAGTGCCTTTCTACAGAGCGGCAGGGCGGCGGCACATCGCTGCTGGTGAAGTAACTGCCCTTGTGTGACATCGAAGAACGGAGAGAATTACATATGAAACGAATCACGACATTATTACTGGCGGCGTTATTTTTGCTGTCGCTGTTTGCCTGTGGCGGGAAAAACGCATGGCAGGAGCAGTATGACATCGGCATGCGGTATCTGAACGACAGCAACTATCAGGAGGCCGTGATTGCCTTTACTGCCGCTATCGAAATTGATTCCAAACGTCCGGAGGGCTATTGGGGCAGAGGCCGCGCCTATGTGCTGTCCGGCGAAACGGAAGAGAATTTTATGGCGGCGCAATCTGATTTTGAAAAGGCGCTTGAACTGGATCCCACCTATGTGGACGCATGGCTGGATCTTGCCGACATCTATATTCGGCAGGGGGATTACGACAAAGCAAAGGAAATCTTAAAAGAAGCGCTTGATAAAACCGGCGGCGATCAGTCTATTGCGAGCAAATTGGAAGAGGTGGAGACGGGGATTATTTCCGGCGGCCCTACCCGGCTGAATGTATATAATGCTTTTGCTGATGATACTCAGGTTTCGACTCCTTGGCTAAATGTGTATTTTGAGTATACATATGATGACGATGGGCGTGTTACATCCATCTCGGAATATGATGCTTCATCCAAAGAACCTTTCGCATCGATAGATTTGAGCTATGATGAAAACGGCAACGAACTTGTAGGGTATTGTTTTGCTACAGTTACTTCTGATGCTCAACTCTGCCAACTCCTAAAAACAGAAAACGAGTATGACAGTTCTGGGAAAAGGATCAAAACACTCTATTATTGGGTGGACTATCTTGCAGATGAGACCCCAACAGGTTTCTACACGGTTTATCACTACGATTCAGTAGGCATCATGACCGGTTATGAAAACCTTCTGATCGATTATTCTGAGTGGGATTGGAAAGAAGTAGGTATATTGCAGTATGACGAAAACGGTACTCTGATAAGCATACGGGAAGAACATTTTTCTTCTGGACAATCCATTGGTACTCATTTCTTTACTTTTGAATATGATGGAAATGGGAACTGCATTAAATGTATTGAAGCCTATAATGAATCTTATAGTGTATGGTGGGAGTTCCGTTACGACGACGCGGGAAACTGCATCGGAGAAACTTGTTATATGGGTTCCGAGCAGCATCCCCAACGAATCTATGCAACAGCAACAAACGCTGTGGGGTATACAGGCGACTTGCACATACCAATCGGTTTAATGATGTGATTTTCGTTGCCCATAATAATGCCTACGCAGTGTCCTGCTTGCCGTCTTGTTGTGTGGACGGCAAGTGGGACATTTCTTTTTCCGTTTTGCCGTATTTTGTCAATAACGCCTTGCAAATCCCAGAGAATCCTGTATACTTATCCTGTAGAGTGTCATATTGCTGGGAAAATGGTGGCATTCTATTATAAACTGGCTGCGGAGGAGAGAAAACGTCGATGAAACGAATGACCACCTTATTGCTGACGGCAGTGTTGCTCCTATCCCTTATCGCCTGCGGCGCGAAGGACGCATGGCAGGAGCAGTACGACTTAGGTATGCGCTGCCTGAACGATGGCAACTATGAAGAAGCCGTCATTGCCTTTACCGCCGCTATTGAGATCGACCCCAAGCGCCCGGAAGCCTATCTTGGCGCCGCCGAGGCATATATCGCCGCTGACGATATCGACGCGGCTATCGCGATTTTGAAAAAAGGATATGAGGCAACCGGCGATCAGGATATTGGGAGTAAACTGGAGGAGATTTCTGGTAGTCCGGAGAACGATATACATGCGTTCCTTACGGCGGCGCTGCAAGAAGATGGCGCATTATCCTATGCAGATATTCCGGAATGCTTTTTTATGGATTACGATGACCTCTCCTCTTTTTTGGGATTGCCGCTATATGAGCAGACCGAGAAGGTGCAGACGGGTAGTCGCGGTGGTGGGGAGAAATTTTCGTATTCCTGTCGTGAATGTTATTACGGTGAAGACTATGGCTCCATTATAAAAGGATGGAGCACAGCGCCGCTTGACAGTAAAAACATAATAAACGCAACGAAATCTGCTGCTATTGAATTTGAAGAGACATTGGGTACGCCAACAGGTTGGTTGGATATTTGCTTTGGTGATGATTATGCAACTGTTTTGCGCAAATTACGTCTTAGCGCAGAAGCGGCAAATGTGCTGGAGGCGTACAAAGGAATATGGATTGATATTCATGAAGATGGGGCAAAGTCTGGATTGGCTTTTGAGGAGAGCGGGGGTACAATGAATAATCAGCCATTGCCGCAGATTTATGTCAAGTTTTATTCCACGGGTGCAGATGAGCCAAAATACGTATGGTTTGAGTTTTTTGATGGCAGTCATTTGGGCCGTGTACATTACACTGATGAAGCTTTGCTTAATACAATGATTGCAACCGGTTAACATAGGAGAATGACATATGAAACGAATCACAGCATTATTCCTGACGGCGTTATTGCTCCTGTCCCTCATCGCCTGTGGCGCAAAGGGCGCGTGGCAGGAGCAGTACGACCTTGGTATGCGTTACTTAAACGACGGCAATTACGAAGAGGCCGTCATCGCCTTTACCGCCGCCATCGAGATCGACCCCAAGCGCCCCGAGGCCTATCTTGGCGCCGCTGAGGCGTACAGGGGCATGGGCGATGCCGATTCCGCACGAAAAATTCTGGAGCAAGGCTATGCGGCGACCAACGACAGCTCGCTTGCTCCATCCTATGAAGCCCCTCAGATCGGGGAGCTGTACAGCGAGGACTTCGACTATACGGACAGCGTAGGCAACAGCGGTCACTACACCTACCATGTACCTCAGATCACGGCGGACACGCAGGGTGCGGCGGCGATCAACCGCGCCATCGAAGATGTCTACGGCCCCATCGTCAGGGAGGAACTGGAGTCCGTGTCCGGCGGCTCCAGCCTGTTCTACCTGTCCATCACGTGGGAGACCTATCAATACGACAATATCCTGTCGCTGGTGGTGTACTGCTATGTGGATATGGACGCGAATTTCTATAACGTTTATCTGTACGACATTGCCGGCGGCCGGCAGCTTACCACGGCCGATCTGCTGGCGGCGCTGGGTATGGATGAGACTGCGTTTCTGGACGCGGTGCGTCAGGCTGCGGCGGAACGTTTTGACGGGCAGTACCGGGATCTGCCGGCGGATGCCGACGCTTATTTGGCGGAACGCCGGGAATGGACGCTGTCCGATGAGAACATCAACATGGATGTGGCCGCATACGCCGATGACGCCGGAAAGCTGTATGTGGTGCTGCCCATTGGTTCCATTGCCGGAGCCAGTGCCTATGAGCAGATACTGACGCTGGATACCGTCAACTGAGAAACGCAGCTCCCCCTTGCCTTTTGCCCCGCTTTTGGTGTATGCTGTTGCCAATAGCACGCGGCGCTTCGCGCCGCCGGAAGGAGTGGACGCCATGACATACTGCGGCATCGAGTATTCCCTCAAAAACCGTCCCGCGCTGGACGGGGACTTCCTTCCCTTTGCCCCGTGGCGGCAGGCGTATCTGGCGCAGGCGGCGCACCCCATCTGTATCGCCATAGAGCGGCAGGACGGCCAGACGGCGGTGTTCGATACCCGCCTGCGTGGCGGCGCGTACCGGCAAGCCGACCTGCGGTTTCTGGAGCGCACCGTCAAGCTGCTGCTGTGGAGCGTAGGCGGCTGGCGGGTCTGTCTCTGCGGCTGCGACGAGCTGGCCGACGAGCTGCGGCGCGTTTACCGCCCCGGCGGACAGCGGGCCTTCGACGTGGACTTCATGGAGACGGTGTTCGAGCGTCCCTTCCGTCTGGAAGCCGTAGCGGAGCGGGATTTCCCCGCCGCCAGCAGCAGTCCTCGAAAGCTGGGCGGCCATCTCAACGGCTGCCGCATCGGCTTTGATGCCGGCGGCTCCGACCGCAAGGTCTCCGCCGTCATCGACGGCCAGACGGTGTATTCCGAGGAGGTGGTCTGGCACCCCAAGACCCACGCCGACCCCGAATATCACTATCAGGGCGTTCTCTCCGCCTTCCGTGCCGCGGCGGTAAAGCTGCCCCGTGTGGACGCCATCGGCGTGTCCTCCGCCGGTGTCTTTCTGGGCAACGCGCCCATGGTGTCGTCGCTGTTCATCAAAGTGCCGCCAGAGCGCCGCGCCGAGGTGAAAACCATCTATGACCGGGCGGCTGCCGCCATGGGCAATGTGCCGCTCGTGGTGGCCAACGACGGCGATGTGACAGCACTGGCCGGAGCCATGAGTCTGCATACCGGGCGGATCATGGGCCTTGCCATGGGCACCAGCGAGGCGGTGGGCTACGTGGACGGCGCGGGCTGCGTGTCCGGCTGGTTCAACGAGCTGGCCTTTGCCCCGGTGGATCTGAATGACCACGCGGCACGGGACGCCTGGTCGGGGGATAGCGGCGTAGGCAGCCAGTATTTCTCGCAGGACGCCGTGATCCGTCTGGCTGCTGCCGCCGGTATCCCACTGGACGAGGGACTGACCCCGGCGGAAAAGCTGGCGGCGGTGCAGCAGCGGGCGGAAAGGGGAGAGGAGCCTACGCTGACGGTCTTTCGGGATATCGGCGTGTATCTGGGCCACACCCTGCCGCTGTACGCCGCGGTGTACGACCTGCAAAACCTTCTGGTGCTGGGCCGCGTGGCCTCCGGTGTGGGCGGCGAACAGATCGTGTCGGCCTGCCGCCGGGTGCTGGCGGAGGAATATCCGTCACTGGAGATATCCGTCACACTGCCGGACGAGCGGTTCCGCCGGGTAGGCCAGTCCATGGCGGCGGCAAGTTTACCGGAAGTAGAATAAAGGAAAGAGAAAAAAGGAGCGGCTGTGCCGCTCCTTTTTTCAACTTATCCAAAAGGGCTATGCCCTTTTGGATAAAATAAGAATCGCTCCGACCCGCGCTTTTTCTTCTAGGGTGCAATAAATTTCAAGACGGATGCTACGGCGGCATAGCCGCC
>ERZ834722.2914-NODE-2914-length-12538-cov-5.520228_pt1 | contig 12538 bp, 8 predicted proteins | sample MGYA00519576_ERZ834722 | MGnify/ENA primary metagenome ERZ834722 (study PRJEB31850, sample SAMEA3708759) | human gut metagenome | biome: human gut; feature: human-associated habitat; material: faeces | place: China | collected 2014 ...
GGAAGGGTGCCGTAAAACTCATTTAGAAATCCTTGCGAAATTGTTTGAACGAGAATTCGGAAAAAAATATAACATATGTGCTAGGCTATTAAAGAATTTACTAAATTGATATTTAATTAAATCATGTTAAAATTTTCTAAAATTGCAAATATGTTTTTTCTCTAGGTTGCACCATATGCGGATACCCAGGTCTTCTATTATTAAGTAATTGATTTAATACTAATATTCTGATTAAATCACGCAAAAAATCATTTCTTCTTCTTCCTTTATTCAATTCATTTGCAGTAACTCTATTATCAACTTCCGTTGTTGGAGCAACTTGCAGATAAATCTCATCTACTATTTGCGAAACTAATTCGTTTGTTGGTCTACTAGTTACTGACTTACATCTAGAAATTACTAATGGATTTACCTTTATATAGATTTCTGGATATAAATCTATATTGTTCATTGTTGGTTCCATTATATTTAAAGAATTAGTTTGCATATTATTTGGTTGAAAGTTATTTCCACAACATAAATCATTATTTTTATAACCTAATACATTTCTCATATATTCTTCAAAGCTATTATACATAAAAAAACCTCCTCACTATTTAATATTATGAGAAGGTTTTTACAAATGTTACTATATTTGAACAAAACTAAAAAATATAAAAAACCAGGTACTATAGATTATTTACAAATTCTTTGAATTTTATACCTCTTTCAATAAAATTTTTAAAAGCGTCAAAACTTGCACTGGCCGGCGACATTAATACTATCTCACCTGATTTTGCTTTTTCATTTGCCGTAGATACTGCTTCTTGCAAGTCTTTGCAATGTATTATTTCAACAGTTTCTTTGCCAGCTTTATTCATTGCTAATTTCGTAGCATTTTCTATTTTTTCTGCTGTTGGTCCAGTTAGCAATAATACTCTAACTTTCTTTGCAATAGTTTCTCCTATTTCTGTGTAGTCTAATCCTTTATCAGATCCACCTGCTAATAATATTATATTTTCGTCAAAAGCATTTAATCCTGCGATTGTACTAGCTGGACTGGTTCCAATAGAGTCATTGTAATATTTTACTCCATTTAATTCTCTCACAAATTCTAATCTATGTTCAACGCCATTGAATTCTTTTATCGCTTTTATTTGTGATTTTTCATCAACTATTGAAGCTGTTGCAGCTAATGCTGCGCATATGTTTTCATAGTTATGGATTCCTCTTAGCTTGATTTCCTGTTTCTTTAATATGTTTTCAGATTTTCCATTTGCATAGCGTTTTATTGTTTCATCTTTTCTGTCATATACATATCCATTTTTCAATTTTTGTAAGCTACTAAAATATACTAAATTGCTCTTTACTTCATCTGCAAATTTTCTAGTAATTTCATTATCATAGTTTAATATAACAACTCCATTCTCGTTTTGATGTAAAAAGATATTCTTTTTAGCCTGTTGGTATTCTTCATATGAACTATGTATATTCAAGTGGTCTGGATACATATTTGTAACTACTGAAATATCAGGGCTAACTTCCATTTCCATTAATTGGAAGCTACTTAACTCTAACACTACAATGTCTTCTGGTTTCATATTCTTAATTTCAGTAAAAATTGGCTTTCCAATGTTTCCACCTAGGAAGCAATTTTTTCCAGAAGATTTTAATATTTCATATATTATTGATGTAGTTGTTGTTTTTCCCTCTGTTCCTGTAACTCCTATTATTTTGCAAGGGGCAAGTTTTAATACCATCTCAATTTCAGATGTTATTATAGCTCCTTTATTGGCTGCTGTCACTAATTCTTCTCTTGTTGGCAAAACACTTGGCGATCTGAATACAATATCAAATCCATTTAATCTTGATAAATTATATTCTCCTATTTCAACTTCATATCTATATTTATTTATTTTCTCCATAATTTCATCTGATGGAGTGTTTTTATCAAACACTGTAACTTTTGCGTTTTTATCATAAAAGTAATCTAACAATGGAAGATTGCTGACTCCCATTCCTATTATAGCAACCTTTTTAGAATCTAAAAATTTATTAAACTCCTCTAATTTTTTATTTATATATTCCATATTATCCCCCTACAATTTAATAAAGCTTAATACTTTTTCAGCAGATTCTTTTGCATTTTTGCATTCTGTAACATCTACTTTTATAGTGTTCTCATAAATTTTATAATATCCTGCTTCTGCTTGTAATTTATCTCTTTCTTCTATATGTTTTTTCAATTCTTCCTTAGAAATTTCTGTTCCTTTATATTGGCTCATTTTTCTTTCTACTCTAGTTTCTATATCTGCTATTACAAAAAAGTGATAATTTAATTCTGGATATATTTTCATTAAATCTCTTCCAGACACTATTACATTATATTGTTTTTTGTAGTTATCTATTAATGTTTTTGCAAATGAATATAACTTCGTGTTATCAGCTTCTTTTGCTATTTTTGACACTGACATTGATGTTTTGTCTGATTGAAGTTTTTCTTCGTTTATTTCCACTCCATCAACAAAAACAACACTTTCATTATTTATTATTTTAATGCTAACTTTTAGCATTTCCATAACTTTGCGTATATCAATATTATGCGATTCTTTCATTTGAGTAGGATTCATTCCTGAGTTCATTAGTGCAAAGACTATTCCTCTATACAAATTTCCTCCGTGTAATATTATGCTATTTGGAATCATTTTTAGTAGTTCTCTACATAGAGAAGTTTTCCCCGAACCAACTAAACCTTCTACTCCAATTACTATATTATTCATTCTATCATCTCCATTTTTTATTTGCTACTTTATTATATTGCATTTAACACATATATGTCAACGCAAACTATCTTTCGCACATAAAAGTAGCAGGAGAAATGTCCCCTGCTACTTTTTACGTGTTATACTTCTACTTTTTGTTCCTCTACGATAGTTTCCAGTTCTTCTTCGGGTAAAATTCCCCGAACAGAAAGCTTTTCTGCTAAAAGGTCCAGAAGGGTCTTGTTTTCTTTGATAACGCTCTCGGCTCTCTCATAGGCCCTCTTGATGATATTATCAATTTCCTCGTTTATTTCATCAATGGTCTTTGAAGACTGCATTTGATAATCATCATCTTGCAGATAAATTCGATTTCTGCCAAACTCGCTCATTCCGTATCTTGCAACGATTCTATAAGCGACTTTGGTTGCTTTTCGAAGATCTGAAGAAGCTCCTGCTGAAAAAGTATCCGTGTACTCCTTTTCTGCCACTCTGCCTGCCAAGTGTAATGCAATCAGGTCAATGAAATACCTCATGTCATCACTCGAAAAGCGCCTTGTGTCTTCAAACACATTAACACCAGCATAGTGTTCAGTAGGAATAATGGAAACTGCAACAACTCTTCTATCTGTCAGATAGTCACTCTCATGCCACATGATGTAATGCCCAATTTCATGGTAGGCTGTTCTTAATTTCTCCATCTTACTCATCTTCGTAAATCTGTTAAAGTGAGATTCGAAGTTCTTAAGAATCATGTTCCGCGTAACTCTTTCTTTGCCTTCCCTTTTTGCTACTGCCATAGAAAGATCAATTAGATCCCTCGTCCTATCCGGATTTGCAATAGTATAGTTAAAGCAGGAAGAGTAAAGAACAGCAATCTCCGCCATTTTTTTGGAGATGCTTACCCTGTGGAAATCCGCCAGCTGCTTGATGGATTCTCTGAGCATCGGATAAACTTCTTCATTTGAAGGTTCATCAACATAAATTGTCTGAAACCTTCTCCTAAGAGCGCCGTCCTCTTCGAACACTTCATCGTACTCCTCAGTGGTGGTTGCCCCAATTATTCGCGCAGAATCTCCTGCGAGAAGTGGCTTGAGAGCATTTGAGAAGCCCTGATTCTGGTTTTTACCAGTGTTTCCCGCTCCCACAATCATGTGAATTTCATCAATAAATAAAATCACATCATCGTTGTTTTTTGCGAAGTCAATTATCTCTTTGAACCTCTTTTCTGCGTCACCACGATACTTGGTTCCTGCAATAATAGATGTTACATCCAAAGAGATTACCTTGAACCCCTCAAACTGTTTCGGGCACATGTGTCTGACAATGTCCGACGTCAGCTTGTAGATGATTGAAGATTTGCCTACGCCGGGTTTTCCAAGAAGAATCGCATTTCTCTTGCTCTTTTTGGACATAGTAGTCCAAATTTGATCAAGCTCAGCTTCTCTCCCGCAAATCGGGCATTCTTCGCCGTCCGCGAATTCATCATTCAAGACTCTTGCAAAGTCTCTCATGTCCTCCGGCAATTCAAATGGTGCCTCTTTGCCTTTGATTTCAGCTTCAATTTTTTCAAGGTCTGCTTTAGACTTTAAAAAAAGCTGTTTCAGGTTGTCTGACATTTGAACCATAAGGGCGTAGATAATGTCGTCAATTCGAATTGTCTCTCTTTCTTCCTCAGTAGCTATGAAAGCTGCATATAACAACTTTTCAGTTGCTATACTTTCAAACTTATCTGCAGTGACTTTTGTTTCTCCGCTAGCATTAAGAATGCTTTCGAGCTTTTCCTGCTGTCTTTCGTCAGGTCTGTCTAATGCTAACTCTAACGCTTTACCATCTAAGGTTTCGTTAAGCAAAAGTTCAAGACGTGCAGTCGCGTTCACATGCCTTTCGATCAGTTCATGGAAATCCTTATCTGACCGTAGCAAACAGCGTATGATTGCTTCTTCGCATATTTTGCTCAACTCATGAATCCGAGTTAGCTCGTCTGCCTTTTCAAGCAATCTCAAAGCTTCTTTGCTTAAGGAAATAACCGCTTGCACTTTTTAACACGCTCCTCTCTTCGTTTTACAGTATAAAAAAATGTTCCAACTAGTTTGTATTGCCTTCCTTTCTAAAGAGATTTTTGAAAACCAAAAATAATTGGTTTCCCTGCTAAATGTGTCTTGTCTACATAAAATATAATATCACATTTTATAAATTTTTTCAAGTTTTCCCAATTTTCTAAAATAAAAAGCTGAGATTTCTCTCAACTTTTATCTTTTTAAATATTTCTTTAAAAATTTTCCTGTATAGCTCTTCTCATTTTTTACTATTTGTTCAGGTGTTCCAACACAAAGTATCTCTCCACCTTTTTCTCCACCTTCTGGTCCTAAATCTATAATATAATCACAAGTTTTGATTAAATCTAAGTTATGTTCTATTACTATAACAGAATTTCCCGTGTCAACTAATCTTTGCAATATATCTACTAATTTATGAACATCCGCTATGTGAAGTCCTGTTGTAGGCTCGTCTAAAATATATAGTGTTTTTCCTGTTGCTTTTTTAGAAAGCTCTGTTGCAAGTTTTACTCTTTGTGCTTCTCCTCCTGATAGTGTAGTAGAAGGTTGTCCTAATTTGATATATCCAAGTCCAACATCATATAATGTCTGTATCTTAGATTTGATTCTTGGAATCTTGTCAAAGAATGTTAATGCTTCTTCAACTGTCATATCTAGTACATCTGCAATAGATTTTCCTTTATATTTTATTTCTAGAGTTTCTTTGTTATATCTCTTTCCATGACAAACTTCACAAGGAACATATATATCTGATAAAAAGTGCATTTCTATTTTTAGAACTCCATCACCATTACAAGCTTCACATCTTCCACCTGAAACGTTAAAGCTAAATCTTCCTTTATCATATCCTCTTAATTTTGACTCATTCATCTCTGCAAAGATGTCTCTAATTAAGTCAAATACTCCTGTATAAGTTGCTGGATTTGAACGAGGAGTTTTTCCTATTGGTGATTGGTCTATATTTACTATTTTGTCTATGTTTTGCAAGCCTTTTACTTCTTTACATTTTCCTGGCTTTTCATTTGAGCCATTTAAATCTCTTGCTATTGTTTTATATAAGATTTCATTTACTAGGGTTGACTTACCTGAGCCTGATACACCTGTTACACAAATAAATTGTCCTAATGGGATTTTTACTGTTATATTTTTTAAGTTGTGTTCTTCTGCTCCCACTATTTCTATAGATTTTCCATTAGATTTTCTTCTATGTTTTGGAACTAGAATCTGTTTTCTTCCACTTAAATAATCTCCTGTTATTGAATTTGGAGAATTCTTAACCTCTTCTACAGTTCCTTGTGCCATTACATAACCACCGTGGACTCCTGCACCTGGTCCTATATCTATAATTTGGTCTGCAGCATACATTGTATCTTCATCGTGTTCTACGACTATAACTGAGTTTCCTAAATCTCTAAGTTTTTTAAGAGTTGCAATTAATTTATCATTATCCCTTTGATGAAGTCCTATACTTGGTTCGTCTAAAATATATAACACTCCTGTAAGTCCTGCTCCAATTTGAGTTGCAAGTCTAATTCTTTGTGCCTCTCCTCCTGACAAACTTCCTGCTGGTCTAGATAGAGTTAAATAATCTAATCCAACATCTATTAAGAACTGTAATCTCTTATTCAACTCTTGCATAATTTGTTCAGCTATCATTGCATTTTTTTCTGATAATTCTAATGAGTTTAGATAATCTTTTATTTTATCTATTGACATATCTGTTAGCTCATTTATGTTTTTATCGCCAACTCTTACAGATAAACTTTCTTTTCTTAATCTAGCTCCATGACAAGCAAGACAAGGCGACTCGCTCATATACATCTCATAAAAAGATCTCATTCCATTAGATTTTGTCTCATTGTGTCTTCTCTCTAATGTTGGAATAACACCCTCAAATGGTGCTGTATATTTTCTTGTACCAGCAGCTGATGTATACTCAAAGTTGATTTCTTCATCTCCTGTTCCATATAAAATCTTATTCAAGAAATCTCTTGGTAGTTTCTTTATTGGAACATCTTTTATTTTAACTTTATAATGTTTAGCAACACTCTCAAAATACATTTTTGCCATTGTGTCGCCTTTTTTCATTGTACTTGCACCAAAAGCTTTTACTCCATCATATAAAGTTTTATTTTTATCTGGAATAATTAAGTCTTCATCTATTCTCATTAAATAACCAATTCCTGTACACTCTGGACAAGCTCCATATGGATTATTAAACGAGAACATTCTAGGAGTAAGCTCTCCAAAACTTATTCCACAGTCAGTACAAGCATAATTTTGACTATATATTTTCTCTCCTTTTCCAACAATAGCAACTGTTACTAAGTTATTTGCATATTGCATCGCTGTTTCAACTGACTCTGTTAAACGAGAACGAATATCTGGTTTTATAATTAGTCTATCAACTACCAAATCTACATTATGCTTTTTATTCTTGTCTAAGTTAATTTCGTCTTCTCCAAACTCGTACATTTGGTCATCTATTCTAACTCTTACAAATCCAGCCTTTTGATAATCTTCTAATTGCTTTACAAACTCGCCTTTTCTACCACGAACAACAGGGGCAAAAATTTGAATTCTTGTCCCTTCTTCAAGTTCTAATATATTATCTACTATTTGATCTATTGTTTGTTTCTCAATTTTTTTACCACAAATAGGGCAATATGCTTCTCCAATTCTTGCATATAATAAACGAATGTAATCATATATCTCTGTTACAGTTCCAACTGTTGAACGAGGATTTCTTGATGTAGTTTTTTGGTCTATTGAAATTGCAGGAGATAGTCCCTCTATCGACTCAACTTCTGGTTTTTCCATCATTCCTAAAAATTGTCTTGCATAAGAAGATAGACTCTCTACATATCTTCTTTGTCCTTCTGCATATAAAGTATCAAATGCAAGTGACGATTTTCCCGAACCTGAAAGTCCTGTTAATACAACAAGTTTGTTTCTTGGAATTGTTAAATCTATGTTTTTTAAATTGTGTTCTTTCGCACCTTTAATTACAATATTATCGTTCATTTTTCATCCTTCTTTACTGTTTTTTGCATAATTCATTATATCATTTTAGGTACCAAATTACAATATTTCTTTTAAAATGATTAATAGTCAAACTTATCACTTTTTGATTTATTACATTTACACATTTTTTCAAAAAAGACTTGATTAAATTTGAAATTAAATATATATTAAGGGAGCGAGTTTAAACATAAGGAGAAAATGAAATGGGATTCATCAATGTATATACAGGACCAATGAAATGCGGAAAAAGTCAAAAAATTTTTAATGAGCTAAAGAGACAATTAATAGCTGGTAAAGATATAAAGGTTTTCAAACCTTTATTAGACGACAGAGCTGGCGATAATGTTATTTCAACTAGGGCCGGAAATTCTGTAAAAGCTATTAATATTCAGGATATTTCTGAAATAGAAAAATACGATGCTGACTCTTATTTTATTGATGAGTTTCAATTTTTGAATGGCGATGTACATGTTATAGATAAAATGGCTTCTTCCGGAAAGAAGTTTTATATTGCTGGACTTAATCTGACCTCGGAAAAAAAGATATTTGGCAAAATGGGTGATCTTATGTGTATAGCTGACAATGTTGAAATTATGACTTCTATTTGTGAAGTGTGTAAATCTGAAGAAGCTGTATTTACCTACTTTAAAGGGAAAAAAGACAATGATATTGTTGTTGGCGATTCACAATATTTACCTGTTTGTAGAAATTGTTACAACAAATTAATAAATGGAGAAATTTAATAAGAGCCAATGGAAATTTTCCATTGGCCTTTTCTTTATTTTTTTAATATATATCCATCTACTGAAAAGAAACGAATTTGTTCATTTTTATATGTCAAATCTAAATCTGTTATATAAAAATCTGCATTATCGTCTATTTTTATTATTTTATTTGCTTCTATATAATCATTTGCGTTTTTTTCACTCGTTTCTCTTGCTTTTATTATATTATTTACAAACTCTTTAAAATCAACTTTTATCGAATTTGTTAATTCAAAATCTTTCATTCCATTAATTGATTTATCATATGTTGAGCTGTAAGTCTTTTTAATATACTTATATTCTCCAACCGGTATAAATTCCTCTTCTCCAATTATATACATTTCAGGATATTTAACACTTGTACTATATAAATCAGACTCATATCCATCTTTCTTACTTGTCATATATTCGTTAATTTCTTCCTCATCAATATAATTAGGAATATATTTTTTTGCATTTTTTTGGTTGCTTAAATATATGTAAGCACTACATGCAATCTTTTTATTATCTTCTGAAAGTTCGCTAAAAGATTGATTTTCTCTCCACGCTCTTTTTAATCTATTCGCTTGGCTTATATTAGACGCTGATTCCATATTTACAACTGGAAGTATTGTTGATATTGCTATTAGTGCTATCGCAGTTGTTATTGTATGGATTAGATATTTTCGTTCTTTATATAATGATAAGAAAATTGCTATTGCTTCAAATACTATAAATGCTATTCCAATATATCTGCTTGGTGTAAGTCCATTGCCATCTATACGTGCACATATCGAATATGTTTGCAGTAGCAAAAATGGAATAAATGCTATTGGCAATATTTTGCATATGTTCTCTACTATTTTCGATTCTTTTTTAAATGCATCTATCATTACCCATACAGGGAATGCTACTATAAATAATCCTGTTAGTATTCTAAATATTGAGTTTGCTGGTATTTCTCTTAATATAAGTATTTTTGCCATATAAATATAGATTATTACTGTGGCAAGTATTGTTAATGGCAACATTACATATAACACAATTACTTTTATAAATTTTGAAATATCTTCTTTTATTTCTGTTATTGCAATTAAGGTTGCTGGTAGCGCAAATAGTCCTAATAAAGCAATTTGTATTCTTGCAATTAGGTTGCTTCCTGTATTGCTTAATATTAGTGATATAAATATTAGTGTGATTAATGTAAGTCCTATATTTAAAATAATGTATATAATTCCTACACTAAATATATTTTTGAATGCTTTTACTGCATATTCTCCAATATCTGCTTTTGTGTTTTTTATTGCTTGCATTAATCCTATTAAGAACACTATAATTGCATAGCCCATAACAATTCTAGCAATAGCTTCTGAATTTCTTGCTGAATATACTAGTTGTTCAAACCCTATTGCTATTCCTAGCCCTACTACATAAGATATTCCTCTTTTCCACAATTTTTTTAAGTATGTTTCGCAAGCAAAAAAGTTTATAGCTGATATAATTGCTATTGTTAATGTTTTATTTATTATCGTTCCTGCTAAGCTGTTATACGCAAACACTAAAAATAATGTTGTTACTATTATTACGATATTTGTTGCGGTGTATTGTTTAAAACTGTTTTTGTAGTTTATAACAACGCTTTGAAAAAAGTCTTTAATTTTTGACATATTTTTTCCTCCTTTTGTTTTCTGGCAACATTGTATCATAAAAAAATAAAATGTACAATATTAAAAATTCGCCCAAAAGAGGACATTCCTCTTGGGCGAAAAGTATTAAAATTTTGTTTTTTCTGTTAGCCAATTCTTTAAATCAACTATTGCAACTCTTTCTTGTTCCATTGTATCTCTATCTCTTACAGTTACTTTTCCATCTTCTAGTGTATCAAAGTCAACTGTTACACAATATGGTGTACCTATTTCATCTTCTCTTCTATATCTCTTTCCTATGCTTCCTGCTTCGTCATAATCACACATAAAGTCTTTTGAAAGCATTTCATATACTTCTTGTGATTTTTCTGATAATTTCTTAGAAAGTGGAAGTATTGCTACTTTATAAGGTGCAAGTGTTGGATGTAAGTGTAATACAACTCTAGAGTCACCTTCTCCTAAATCTTCTTCTTCATAAGCATTGCATAGAATTGCAAGCATAGCTCTATCACATCCCAATGATGGTTCTATAACATATGGTATAAATTTCTCGTTTGTTTCTGGATCTTGATATGATAAATCTTGTTTAGAATGTTCCATATGTCTTGATAGGTCATAATCTGTTCTGTCAGCTATTCCCCATAATTCTCCCCAACCAAATGGGAATTTAAATTCTATGTCTGTTGTAGCTTTGCTGTAGAATACAAGTTCTTCTTTATCATGATCACGAAGTCTTATATTTTCCTCTTTCATTCCTAAACTTAATAAGAAATCTTTGCAGAACTTTCTCCAATATTCAAACCATTCTAAGTCTGTTCCTGGTACACAGAAAAATTCTAATTCCATTTGTTCAAATTCTCTTGTTCTAAATGTAAAGTTTCCTGGTGTAATTTCGTTTCTGAAGGCTTTACCAATTTGTCCTATTCCCATTGGTAATTTCTTTCTAGTTGTACGAATTACATTTTTGAAGTTTACAAATATACCTTGTGCTGTTTCTGGTCTTAAGTATATTTGTGCAGAAGAATCTTCTGTTACTCCTTGGAATGTTTTATACATTAAGTTGAATTTTCTTATATTTGTGAAGTTTGTTTTTCCACAGTTTGGACAAGGTATTTTATTATCATTTATATAGTCAACTAGTTGTTCATCTGTCCAACCATCTGCAACTATATCTTTTCCTTGACTATGTGACCATTCTTCTACTAGTTTATCTGCTCTATGTCTTGTTTTACAATCCTTGCAATCTATAAGTGGATCACTGAATCCTGCTACGTGTCCTGTTGCTACCCAAGTTTCTGGATTCATTAATATTGAAGCATCAAGTCCTACATTGTATTTATTCTCTTGTATAAACTTTTTTCTCCAAGCATCTTTGATATTGTTTTTTAGTTCTACTCCTAAAGGGCCGTAATCCCAAGAGTTAGCTAATCCTCCATATATTTCTGAACCTGGATATACAAATCCTCTGCTCTTGCAAAGAGCTACTATTTTTTCCATACTATCTACCATAATAATTCCTCCTTTTGTAGTTATAGTATTGTGCTTTAAAGAATGGTATATAATCAAAAAAACTTCCATTCCTAGCACTTTTAAATGCTAGGGACGAAAGTTTGATACTTACGCGGTTCCACCCTAGTTTAAGTTATTTTACTAACTTACACCTTAATTAATAATATGCTCCAAAGCTCCCCATATATTTGTTAATTATTGGATTCCACCATTCCCAACTCTCTAGAATTTTAAATATATTTTTTCTTTTTCAACGCACTTTATTTATAATATATATTATATTACCACGATATTTTAAGATTGTCAAGATTTTATTTTATGTTAATTGCAAAACCCATCTGCTTATTAACATGTGATAATATCTTAAGTAATCGCATAAGAATCACAATTATTCTTCACACTGGTGCTCACGCTCTAGAGTTCAACATTTTTTTGCTTTTACACAGTTAAAATTAAACGCTCAGAGTCCAGTGTTACTTTATTATTAAAGTGGGACGAGAACCGTAGGTCGTCATCGAGGCTGTAGTCCGGAGCGCTGAAGTTGCGGACTGAAGCTGGATTGCTAGAGCCATTGTAGTAGCAATCGCCACCCCTAGTAGCTCGACTGGTGGTGAGGCTCGCCTCTTGGGTCCACTCATAGCAATTTCCAGCTAGGTCGTAGATATTATTTGCCATTGTAAATGTTGTTTTTCCTGTATTTAACTTCTCCCTTGTTCCACTTTCTTTTATCTTAGTTGTTCCATCATCTGCTTTTACTGATGTTTCTTTATAATTTCCCCATGAACTTGAGTCTTTATTTACTTCATTACTTGTCTTTG
>ERZ834722.2921-NODE-2921-length-12500-cov-4.001205_pt1 | contig 12500 bp, 10 predicted proteins | sample MGYA00519576_ERZ834722 | MGnify/ENA primary metagenome ERZ834722 (study PRJEB31850, sample SAMEA3708759) | human gut metagenome | biome: human gut; feature: human-associated habitat; material: faeces | place: China | collected 2014 ...
TTGCACAGTCAACACCTACATTGTATGGGCTTTCCTGTACGAACTTCTGCCACCAGGCCTTCTTAACATTATTCTTAAGCTCAACACCAAGGTTACCGTAATCCCATGTATTAGCAAGTCCACCATAGATTTCTGAACCCGGATACACGAATCCTCTTGCCTTTGCTAAAGCTACTATCTTTTCCATTGTCTTTTCCATATCAATAATCCTCCTAAAGATACAGATGCCATCTATTGATAAGGTGATAATGTACTTAACACATATACACCATAATCTTTCGCATCTTCACAATAATCTTTTTAATTCTATAACATTCCTTGTATAATTTCAACTGTGAATATCGTGTAATTATGACTCCCAGGGACGTATTCTATAAGAAGCACCTATCTTATCGCATATTATCCGGCACTGTGCTTCTTCCTCGTGTGATATAGTTGTGTCAACCGTTGTCATAACAACATTAAGTCCATTTGCTACGCATTTCTTCGCAAAATCTATCATCTCATCAAATGTCTTATCACCGAATTTACTTCTTACAAGCTTGTTATACTCATCCTTATCAGGATTGTTAAGACTTATTGATACAGTATCTATAAGACCGGTCATTTCTTTTGTTATATCTCTTTCATTGATAAGGTTTCCTGCTCCATTAGTATTGATTCTGATTGGCTTATTATTGTAAGTCTTTTTAATAAATGCTGCTACCTCTCTTACCTTATCCCAGCTTTCTGTAGGCTCACCAAAACCACAGAATACTACTTCACCAAAATCATCAACATTCCATTTAGCGAATTCATCTATAACTTCACTTACAAGAGGTTCTCTTTCAAGCCATAATCTGTCCGACTCGCCAATTCTGTCCATAGTCTGTCTAAGACAAAATGTACAGGCAAATGGACATTTATTAGTCATATTAACATAAAGATTATTATGTACTTTATATAATATCTCCATAATTGTTCTCTCTTTCTTTTATTAAATCATCTAACATTAACATTCTTCTAATTATCTCTCATTATTATCAAACGTCTTAAATATCAAGATATTTTAATATCTTGATATTTTATCATCTTAATATTCTAATATCTTATCCATTAATCATCTTAATGTTGTAAGCAGCTCCTCAAAGCACACTCCGTCAGTAACTGGTATCTCTAATTCTATTGATTTCATTATGCATTTCTTTATAAACTGTGAAGCCTTTCTTACTGATTCGTGGAAATTAACTTTATTAACTGCATCTGCTGCAATTATCGCCGTAAATATATCACCGGTTCCAGACCTCTGTGTTCCAACCTTAGTTGTCTTAATCTCATATCCGCCACAGCCGTCCTCATAACAATAGTTAGCAATATATGTACCTCTGACAATTCCTGTTATAACTATCTTTGAAGGTCCCATATCTGATAACTGCTTAGCGATTATCTCAAGCTCTTCATTACCGTACTCTGCATTATATTCCCTGCCTGTTAATATACAGGCTTCTGTAAGATTAGGTGTAAGAATATTGGCATAACTTACAAGCTTTTTCATCTCTTCGCAGGTTTCTTTAGTATATGTAGCATACAGATTACCGTAATCACCCATAACAGGGTCAACAACAACTATATTATCAGGTGTCTTAAATATATCGAAGAAATATCTGACTATCTCAATCTGTTTATGCGAACCTAAAAAACCTGTACATATTCCATCGAATTTAAGATTAAGCTTCTCCCACTCCTTTATATAAGCCGGCATACTTTCTGTAAAGTCTTCAAAATAAAAGCTTTCAAAACCTGTATGATTAGACAATATTGATGTTGGCAGTGGGCAACACTGCACTTTAAGAGCTGATATAATCGGAAGCTCTACAGCTATAGAACATCTTCCAAAACCTGAGTAATCATTAATAGCTGCTATCTTTTTCTGGTTATTGTGACTCATAAATCTTCCTTCCTATCCTGTATTTAACTTTAATCAGTAATGTCTTAACCAATATATTATTAAAATTAATATCTTCTTAAAACCTATATACTCTTAACCAATATCAAGCATTTCTTTGGATTTGAAATGTTTATCAAATGTGATAAATTCTATTCTATTCACCACCTTTTTAAGTTCATTTAGCACATCAGCTTTTACAACGAAGTTAAACAGCTTTGTAAGTGGTGCTGTAATAATATACTGTAATGTATACAAGGTTGAAGATTGAAGCACTATTCCGTCACCCGACGAGGCAGCACACTCCACGCAGTACATTCCATTTTCCTTATATGAATATAACTGTAACTCCTTCTCACTTCCGCAGCCTGCACAGCTAAAGAAATCCGGACACTCTCCATTAACGGCTATCAGCCGTATCTCATATATATATCTTACAAGTTCATTGGGTAATGATTTATTAACCAGTGCCTTAAATGCAACATATAAAAGATTAATCATATCTGCGGCATCAAGATTTTCCCTGCCATAATATTCTGCCAGCTCCGCAAAATAATATCCGTACAGCACACCATCAAGATCGCTTACAAGCTCTTCAAAATAATTCGTAACATTGGCTTTCTGTATTGTGTAAGAGTCCCTGCCCCTGTACACCTCGAATGTTCCAAATATAAATGGTCTTGTAACTCCTATAAGGTGGCTGTTAGGACGTCTTGCTCCTTTGGCAAATGCCGCTATCTTACCAAGCTCCCTGCTGAGTATGACAACACGTCTGTCATAATCTCCAACAGGCATACTCGACAATATAAATCCTGTGACAGAAACTACATCAGCCACCCTGCCACCTCCGGATTAATTCTGTGTCTTGTTATCTTTCTTATCATAGCCAAAATTCTTTATAAGAATGTCGCTGTCTCTCCATTCCTTCTTAACCTTCACCCAGAGTTTAAGATTAACCTTGTTGCCAAGTTGCTTTTCTATCTCATACCTGGCATTAGTTCCTATCTTTTTAAGCATTTCACCACCCTTGCCGATGATAATACCCTTATGTGAATCTCTTTCACATATTATTGTTGCATCTATATCTGTAATCTTGCCTTTAGGTGACTTTCTATCTTTAAATGTATCTATAACAACAGCTATTCCGTGTGGAATTTCTTCATTGAGGGCGTGAAGTGCCTTCTCTCTTATAAGTTCTGCAACAATCTGTCTTAATGGCTGGTCTGTAACAGTATCTTCATCATAGAACATAGGTCCGTAAGTAAGATATTTGAATATTGTTGTTACAAGGTCATCAACATTACTGCCATTTCTTGCTGATACTGGAATTATCTCATCAAATTCAAGCTCTTTATTATAGCAGTCGATTACAGGAAGTATCTCCTCTTTCTTTACAGTATCAACCTTGTTGATTACTAATATCTTAGGTGCATTTACCTTTTTTAACTTCTCTATAATATGCTGCTCACCTGCTCCGATATACGTTGTTGGTTCTACTATAAAGCACACAACATCAACTTCATTAATAGTCTTCTCAGCAGCTCCTACCATATATTCACCAAGCTTATTCTTAGCCTTATGGATACCCGGCGTATCAACAAATACAATCTGTCCTCTCTCATCTGTATACACTGTCTGTATCCTGTTTCTTGTTGTCTGTGGCTTATTAGATGTTATCGCAATCTTCTGCCCTATAATATTATTCATAAGTGTAGACTTGCCAACATTAGGTCTTCCAATAAATGTTACAAATCCCGATTTCACATTGTCGTTGCCAGAAGCAGCACCGCCGCTTATTCCACTGGCTTTAAGCATTTCATCTAAATTCATCGTATTCTCCTTATATATCCAATATCATTTATCCGATAAGAGGCTTTATTTCATCAAATAAATCTGCTGCCTCATTAATCTGCTTCTGGTTACCTACTACGCATAAATAATTCTGCACAACTGCTGATTCTATAAGTGGAGCAAGTTCTCTTATACTCTCAACTGTCGCATCAAGAACTTCTTCCCTGTCTTTTCTTAACATATCTTCTGTGCAATTGCACATATAATGTGTAAATGACCTGCTGCCAATAGCTGATGGTGTAAGAGGTGCATCTATCTCTCCAATGGTTCCTATTATGAACTTAACCATATCTCTTCTGCTGACATCAAAATTCCTTATATAATCAGCCGCACCCTCGTATATATCGTTAGTCTTTTCAAGATTAGGATCCCTGTAAGATACCATATAGAAATCACCATTTCTTGATGAACCACTCATGCAGCCGTAAGCTCCACCTTTAACCCTTACATTAATCCAGAGATAATCATAAGAGAATATAACCTTTAACACTTTAAGTGCTCCTGTATACTTATATCCGTCTTTTACGAAATTACCACATCTTGCAACATACTGAACTTGTGATGCTGATGTGTATCCAGTCTTTACATTAACCGGTATAAAGCTTCTTACTGCTGTATTATAATGTTCATCTTTGATATTACAGCTCTTGGCTGACAATGCCTTGACAAAGCAGTCATAACCCTCATCGTCTGCTGTAAGGCTTACTATAACATTATCCTTATTGAATATATATCCAACAAGCTTATTAAGCTTATCCACTATCTGTGTCTTATTCTGCTCAAATTCTTCATCAAGCTTCTTAATGAACTCATAATATTTGTAACCCCTTAATATATCTGAGTAATAAGCCGACTCTGAGAACTGTGCACAGCACTCTAACATAGCAATTGAATGACCCTGCCCCATAAGAGAAGCTTCTAGTCTTGATTTAATTCTTGCAATTATCTCCTTTAATCTCTTATAGCCATCAAATCTGGTATTATACATAATCTCTTCCATCATACCAAGAACAAATGGAACTTTCTCATATAATGCCTTACTCTTAACCTCATATACAATTGTATTCTTACTAAAATCAACCTTATCGCTATATAGAGCTGTTCCTGTTGCAAGACCACCGCAGTTAATATTAATCTCGTTAGTAAGCTCTGGATAAGTATAATTCTTAGTATCCATAAGACTTAATGTTGAGCCTAACAAGCCCATATATGGTATAAGTTCATCTGGAACACACTTAGTGTCAAATGACAGATTAATATATGCAATCTTATTAGTAAATATATTATGGTGTACTATCTTAATTCCATCAACACTCTTAACATCATTATAATCCTTAGCAGGCTCTCTTTTAATGTCTGACAGCTCAAGCATTGGTATCTTTTCAAGATCTTCCTGACTTGATGGAGTATCCTGATATTCCTTTAACTCCTTTGTCTTTTTAACAAGCTCTTCTAATTCGTCATTAGTCAATGTGCTCTTATACTCTGCAAGCTTGTCCGCTTCCTTCTGTTCCTTTTCCTTCTCAAGTCCATATTCAGGCACAAGGCTTATAATTGACTTGTGGTTATTATCAAGAAGATATTCTTTTATAAGCTTCTCAAAATATCCATTTCTGGCATTCTTCTTTAACTCATCAAATGTATCTCCCGCCTCTATATGGATAAATGGCTTTGTTTCATCATATAACCAGCTATCCATCATAGTAAGATAATACATAAGTCCCTTTGGATATGGACCATAATCTGCTTCTCTGTATTTGAATTCGTAATAATTAATTCCAGCTTCTATTGTTCTTTCATTAATTCCGTCCTTAACAAGCTTTTCTAATGTGTCATTGATAACTGATACAAATCTGTCCTGCTCCTTAGAATTAGAATTCTTGGCAACTATTGAATATACAGGCTGGTAAAGTGATGTCTCATAACTTGAATATACATCAGTGCTTATACCTGCATCTAAAAGTGCCTGCTTAACAGGTGCTCCCGGTGTCATAACAAGTGCATAATCAAGTATCTGGAATGCAAGATAAAGCTTGGCATCAACAGAAGTTCCAATAACTGCATTATATGAAAGATAAGTATTATCCTCTAATGACTCATCTTCTGTTATGGCATAAGGCTTTGTTTCATATACAGGCTTGTCAAATGCTGCCTGTCTTTCTATATTGGCATGAATATCAACATCTGATACATCAAAGTCTGATAGATATTCCCTGTCAAGATATTCAAGTCTTTCATTAACGTCCATATCGCCATAGATATATATATAGCTGTTAGATGGGTGATAATATTCCTCGTGGTACTTAAGGAAATCTTCATACTTAAGTGTAGGTATAACCTCAGGGTCACCGCCCGATTCATTCTTGTATACAGTATCTGGGAATAATGATACAAATGTATATCTTGAAAGCACGTCATCTGGTGATGAAAATGCCCCCTTCATCTCATTAAATACAACGCCATTATACTTGATATCATCATCTGCATTATCAAGTTCATAATGCCAGCCTTCCTGCATAAATATCTCTGGCTTTTCATACATTGCAGGATAGAACACTGCATCCATATATACATCCATAATATTCTTAAAGTCAGTATCATTACAGCTTGCCACTGGATATACTGTCTTGTCTGGATAAGTCATAGCATTAAGAAATGTATTAAGTGAACCCTTGCACAATTCAACAAATGGATCTTTAACAGGATATTTTCTTGAACCACACAATGTTGAATGTTCAATTATATGCTGCATTCCTGTATCGTTAAAAGGTGGTGTCTTAAAACCTATTGAAAATACCTTATTATTATCATCATTAGATATAACGACAACCCTCGCTCCTGATTTCTTATGTCTTAATATAATACCTGCTGAATTAAGATCTTTCAATTCTTCTTCATGGACAATATCATATCTTGCATTACTGCCACTTATTATGTCTGATTTATTCAATTCTTCTATCTTCTTTTTAACGTCAAAACTCATCTGATAACCTCATCTAATCAATAAAATCAATATTCTTATATATTGTACCATACCTTGCCAATATTGTAATCTATTTATATAATTTTTATAACCAGCAATTATTTATAACTTGATAAAATCTTATGGCATAATTTTCATTTTTAAAATACTTGCCAAATACCAAGTTTATTGTATAATTAATTGTTTGCATATAAACATATTATAATATAAGCTGTCCCACTTATTCTTTAACATATATTATATGCAGCTAAATTACAAATTATATTTAATGCACTATGCGAAAGCGTTAGTGCTGGAATGGAGGTTATATGGAAAAAATATGGATTACCGGTGCCAAAGGCCACGTTGGTACTGCACTTTCTGCTCTCTTAGACTGCCGTGAGTATGAAATATTCCCTACTGATGTTGACGAAGTCGATGTTACAGACCTTGAAGCTGTCAACAATTATGCAAGAGTTAATCGTCCTGATATCATTATCAACTGCGTTGGTTACAGTGATGTTGCAGGCTGCGAAACTAATCCTGACAAAGCATTTGCAGTAAATGCTGTAGGAACACGAAACCTTGCTGTTATGGCACAGTCTATCGGTGCAAAGCTAATTCACATATCTACAGATGATATATTCTCTGGTACAGAGGATCATTCTTATAATGAATTTGATACACCTAATCCTAGAAATATATATGGTAAAAGTAAGCTTGCCGGCGAAGCTTATATACAGTCTTTCTGTTCGCGTTATGTGATACTAAGAAGCAGCTGGGTATATGGAATAGGACAGGATTTCCTTAACACTGTACTTTCAGCAGTTAAAGATCCTTCTGTAAATGAACTCACTGTATCTGAATATGAATATGCGTGTCCTACAAGCGCTTCTGAGCTAGCCAGAATTATTGAATATTTCATTAAAAATGAGTGTCTTGGAATATACCATGCTGTATGTCAGGGCTCTTGCAGCCGTCTTGAATATGCCAGGACTATTCTTGAATATGCCAATGCAACAGACAAGTTAAAACTTGTTCCTGCCAACAATAATAAACCAGTATATTCAGTTCTTGATAATATGATGTTAAGACTTGAACACATTGAACAGCCTAAGAACTGGAAAGATGCGCTTAAAGAATATATTAATTTATCAGGAGGCTGCTAAAGAATGGAAAAATCTTTAAAAAACACAAAAAAGCCTATGGGGCTTTCTACTAAGATATTCATAGCACTTATAGCCGGTGCAATAAGTGGTGTTTTAATCCACTATTTTATGCCAGCAGGCTATATCCGTGATTCAGTTATCGTTGAGGGTGTCCTCTATGTAATTGGACAAGGTTTTATCCGCCTTATGCAGATGCTTGTAGTTCCACTTGTATTCTGCTCACTTATATGCGGAAGTATGGCTATCGGTGATACTAAGACACTTGGTAAAGTAGGTATTAAAACTATTCTTTTCTATCTTCTTACTACTGCTGTTGCTGTATCAGTTGCATTATCAGTTGCTATGCTCATCAATCCTGGTATTGGCGTTACAATTGAAAATGTATCTACAAGCAGTGTAACTATCACTGAGAAACAACCGCTTACACAAACACTTCTTAACATAATACCTAAGAATCCTGTTGAATCACTTGCAACTGCTGATATGCTCCCAATTATCGTATTTGCATTATTCGTAGGTATTCTTTTAGCGAAAATGGGTAATAAGGCATCAACTGTAGCTAACTTTTTCAGTCAGTTCAATGACCTTATGATGGAAATGACTATGGCAGTTATGAAGGCAGCTCCTATCGGTGTATTCTGCCTTATCGCAAGAACATTTGCTAATATTGGTTTTGACGCATTTGTTCCAATGCTTAAATATATGGGCTGCGTAATACTCGCACTTGCTATCCAGTGCTTCGTAGTATACCAGTTACTTTTATTTCTCTTTACAAGACTTAATCCATTTAAGTTTCTAAAGAAGTTCTTCCCAGTTATGAACTTCGCATTTACAACAGCTACATCAAATGCAACAATTCCGCTTTCAATCAACACACTTGATAAAAAGCTTGGTGTAAGCAAGAAAATATCATCTTTCACAATACCACTTGGTGCTACCGTTAATATGGACGGTACATCAATTATGCAGGGTGTTGCCGTAATATTCGTAGCACAGATATTTGGAATTACACTTTCTCCATCTGACCTTGTTACAGTAATTATAACAGCTACACTTGCTTCAATCGGAACAAGTGGTGTGCCATCTGTAGGTCTTATAACACTTGCAATGGTATTCCAGAGCGTAGGTGTTCCAACAGAAGGTATTGCCCTTATTATGGGTATTGACCGAATTCTTGATATGTTAAGAACAGCCGTTAATATCACTGGTGATGCTGTATGTACAACTATCGTTGCTAATCAGGAAGGCCTTGTCAATAAAGAAACCTTTAATTCTGATGTTACTGTAGATAACTAATTATCAATAAATATTTATTAATATTATGAGCAAAAGGGCTTCATATACCTGTCACACAGATATATGAAGCCCTTTTAAATAATATTATTCAATTGTCATCTTAGCGATAATCTGAATTATGTAGCCTGAACTAATTACTTAGAACGGATTTCCTTAACTAAAGCAACTGCCTCAGCTGTCATATCCTTAATCTTATCGAATTCTCCAGCCTTGATTAAGTCACCCTTAACCATCCAAGAACCACCACAGCAGAAGATCTTATCGCAAGATAAGAATTCTTCAAGGTTAGATGTATTGATACCACCTGTAGGCATAATTCTTACTGTTGTGTAAGCTGCACACATAGCCTTAATCATCTTAATTCCGCCTGCTGCTGTAGCTGGGAAGAATTTAACTCTTGTAAGACCTCTCTTAACTGCCTGAGCAAGTTCAGATGGTGTTACGATACCTGGCATTACAGGAATATTCTTAGAGATACAGTAATCAACGATTTCTGGATCAAAACCTGGGCTTACGATAACTGAAGCACCAGCTGCTACAGCTCTGTCAACCTGCTCTGTTGTAAGTACTGTACCTGCTGCAAGTACCATATCTGGATATGCTTCGTGCATAAGACGGATAGATTCCTCTGCTGCTTCTGTACGGAATGTAACTTCTGCACATGGAAGACCACCTTCTACTAATGCCTTAGCTAATGGAAGTGCGTCCTTTGTATCATTCAATACTACTACTGGAATTACTCCAAGTTCTTCAAACTTATCTGCTATATTACTCATTATAATAATAGCCCCTTTCTTTTAATTATTCGACTGATACTTCTCAGTGTCTTTGATTATATCATAATTCTTTAAAAACAACAATGAAATGATATATTTCGTTTGTATTTTTATAAGAACTTTATGCATTTATTTAAAGAAGCCCTTCTTCTTTGGATGTTTGTGTTCCTCTCCTGTAAGTGTCTTATCATATTCCATAAGTGCTTCTTTCTGTTCATTATTAAGCTTTGTAGGAATATCAACAATAAGTGTAATGTAATGATCTCCTCTTGTCTGAGGATTTCTTAATGTTGGCATACCTTTACCTCTGAGCCTTACTCTTGTGCCAGAAGCTGTTCCCGGCTTAACTTCATATATAACTTCACCATCAACAGTCTTTACCTTGACTTCTCCGCCAAGAACTGCTGTAGGATAGCTTATTACAACATCTGAGAAAATGTTATATCCATCTCTCTCAAATGCTGGATCTGCTGATATCATTACAGCTACTAATAAATCTCCTCTTGGACCACCATTAGTACCTGGCTCGCCCTTGCCCTGAATACGGACACACTGTCCATTATCAATACCAGCAGGTATATTAACTTCAATTGTCTTCTTGCTGCTTATATAACCTGTTCCATAGCAGTCTGGACACTTTTCTTTAACAATCTTACCTGTTCCGTGACAATCTGGGCAAGGCTGTACGCTTCTCATCATTCCAAGGAATGACTGCTGTGTTACTGTTACCTGTCCACGTCCGCCACATTTCTTACAAGTTTCAGGACTTGTTCCCGGCTTTGCACCTGTTCCGTGACACTTAGAACATTCATCCTTAAGTGTTACATCTATCTTCTTCTTAGTTCCTGTAACTGACTCAGCAAATGTAATTCTTACATTAACTCTTATATCTGCACCACGTCTTGGTCCGTTGCTGTTACGTCTGCTGCTTGAACCGCCTCCGAACATACCACCGAATATATCACCAAATATATCGCCCATATCACCGAAGTCAAAATCAAAGCCGCCACCGCCAGCTCCACCTGCACCGCCTTCAAATGCTGCGTGTCCGAACTGGTCATACTGTCTTCTCTTATCTGCATCACTAAGAACTGCATATGCTTCTGATGCTTCCTTAAACTTAGCCTCAGCCTCTTTATCTCCCGGATTCATATCAGGGTGATACTTCTTAGCTAACTGTCTATATGCTCTTTTAATTGCTGCATCATCTGCGTCCTTAGGCACACCAAGGACCTCATAATAATCTCTCTTTTCTGCCATATAGGTTCCGCCTTTCTATACCCGAAAGGAGTCAGGTACCCTGATACGAGTCCTGACTTCCTTTCTGATTTCATCTATAATTGTCAAGTCTTAAGAAGTCTTTATATAACTCCATAATTAATCATTGTTAATTACATTAACTCTGATATTATAACCTTCAATAATCATAGACCACATCATATATATTACTTAATTATACTTCCTTGTAGTCACCATCTACAACATCATCACCATAAGGTGCGCTTCCCTGTGCATTATCAGCACCTGCGCCAGCTCCCATATCAGGACCAGCACCGGCTGTGCCTGCACCCTGAGTTGCTTCATACATCTTAGCAAAGAGGTTCTGTGCTGATGTCATAAGCTTTTCTTTAGCTGCCTTAATCTCATCAACCTGAGCATCTGTCATATTCTCAGCATCTGTTGATTCAACAAGTGACTTAAGTGCGTTAAGGTCTGCCTCAACATTTGCCTTGTCGTTAGCATCAAGCTTGTCGCCAGCTTCATCAAGAGCCTTCTGTGTCTGGAATACCATAGAGTCAGCTTCGTTACGAACTTCGATAGCTTCCTTACGCTTCTTATCCTGAGCTTCGAACTCAGCAGCTTCCTTAACAGCCTTATCGATATCTTCATCAGACATATTAGAACCAGCTGTTATTGTAATATGCTGCTCTTTGCCTGTTCCCAGATCCTTTGCGGATACGATATCCGCCAGCTTTTCAATGGTTTCCAGATCCACCATGTTATAAATCTTTTCACTCATGTCTGATTCTCCTTAGTCCACACACTTCTTGAAGCACAGTGTGGCATTATGACCGCCAAATCCCAGAGAATCGGAAATTGCAAGTGTTACATCCGCTTTCACTGCCTGGTTTGGTACATAGTTTAAATCACAGTCTTCATCTGGCTGTTCATAGTGAATTGTTGGTGCAATAATTCCGGTTTTAAGTGTCATAACCGAAGCGATTGCCTCTACTGCACCTGCTGCACCGAGCATGTGCCCTGTCATGGATTTTGTGGAGCTGATGTGAACCTTTTTCGCATCTGCTTCGCCAAAGGCATTTTTGATAGCTCTGGTTTCTGTTTTATCATTCAAGGCTGTGCCTGTACCATGTGCATTGATATAAATTTCTTCGGGCTTTACGCCTTCCAGACCTGCCATTGCATTTACGATTGCCTTGCCGCTTGCGATTGCTTCCTCCGCAGGAGCGGTTACATGGTGTGCATCACAGGTGGAGCCATAGCCTACGATTTCCGCATAAATT
>ERZ834722.2922-NODE-2922-length-12494-cov-5.733982_pt1 | contig 12494 bp, 9 predicted proteins | sample MGYA00519576_ERZ834722 | MGnify/ENA primary metagenome ERZ834722 (study PRJEB31850, sample SAMEA3708759) | human gut metagenome | biome: human gut; feature: human-associated habitat; material: faeces | place: China | collected 2014 ...
ACTATGTTTCAACTATTTCAAAGACCGACTTGCCCGCTTTTACGGGACAGTAGTGATGTTGCATATATTTCTCAGTTGCAAGCTGCCAATGAAGGTAGCAATGAGCGATTCTTTTTCAGGGGCCAATCCAATAAAAATTGGGATGTGCGCCCATGTTTATTTAGAGAGAATAACCTGACGATTGAATCCGATATTATATCCGAAGCTTGTGCTCGTGCTCCTTTTGAATTTGGTGGCCGAAGCGCATTTGAACGACTGACAAAATTACAACATTATGGACTGCCAACCAGAATGTTGGATGTAACGCTAAACCCTTTAGTCGCGTTGTATTTTGCGTGTGCAAAATGTGAAGATAAAGAAAACTACGACAAGAATTATAAAGAATCTGATACTATTGATGTCGATTCCGATCATCCATTTGATAATGAATATGATGTCGATGGGGCTGTTTATTATAGACGGGCTTATGGACATAAGCATAATTCAGATGATATTGATCTGTTGGCTCGAATTGCGGAAATGGATTTCAACGGAGATATTGTATTGCATCAATTGGTCGAGAAATTAGGATTACGCAGTCAAATAAAACAAGCCGAGGATTTTGAGGAACTGGCAAAGGTGATGCAAAATGCCTACTTTGTTATATCGACATTCAACAATGAACGTTTGATTCGGCAGAGCGGAGCCTTTTTGCTTTCGGGTAGCATTAATATTCAACTCAATAAATCTGATTACGGCGCCAGTCGGATCGAAAAGAGCAGTTGTTCTTTAAATAGCCAGTTTGCGAGCGAAAGGATAATCATACCGGCCGGAAGTAAGGAAAGCCTTTTAGAAGAATTGAATTTCTACAATATAAACCAAGGGGCTTTATTTCCGGAGTTGGAGCATCAGATGGCATATATCAAATATAGTATGTGTAAATCTAATGTCAGAAGCGCTTCATCTTTTGAAAAGATAGATTTTGATGCAATAAAAGCTGAAGAATCGAAGGAAGGTGTTGAGATAGCTGAATCCGTAGTGAAAGAAGAGTTAGTTGATAAGGCTATTTATGATATCGTATCACAATATATTTCAGATGATGCTATAAAACAGAATGTTCTTCGAATTATTACACGGCAAACCGAATATATAGATTGGGCCAATAAGGAAGCGACCATTAGTGATTTGAGACGTAAAATCAAACGAAGCCTGTCTTTACAATCTATTAGTTCTGATGTCGCAACGCAATCTGCGCGTAATATGGTATCACAGCTTGTTAACTTGTATGTGAAAAAATAACAATTATATGCACTTCACCGAAGATGATTTTGAAAACGCCATTCTCGAGTTGTTTCGAGAGCAATTAGGTTACGATTATGTGTACGGCCCCAATGTGATACGCGACTATGCAGAACCGCTTTACGTGGAGGCGCTGGAGGCTGTGTTGCCGCAGATCAATCGTGGTCTGCCACAGGCCGCTATTGACGAAGCCATGGTGAAGATTCGAACTTATGAGGGTGGAACGTTGGTACAGAAGAATGAATTGTTCACGGATTACTTGCAAAATGGCGTAGCTGTCAATTATTTCGATGGCCGCGAGCAATGCTCTGCAAATGTCCGGCTTGTCGATTACGATTCACCGTTACATAATCGGTTTACGATCGCTAATCAATGGACGGTCGATGGGCACTCGGTAAGGCGTGCGGATATGATCGTATTTGTCAATGGATTGCCGCTGGTGGTGGTCGAGCTCAAATCGCCCTCGCGTGAGAATACGGACGTGTCGGAAGCTTATGCACAATTGCGTAACTATATGCAGGAGATTCCGTCTCTCTTTATTTATAACGCTTTTTGTGTGATGAGCGATCAGGGGATGACTAAGGCGGGGACGATCACGGCGGGTGAAGACCGTTTTATGCAGTGGAAGACGGTAGATGGGAGTTATGAGGATACCCATAGCGCGAATTTCGATGTGCTTTTCGCGGGAATGTTCGAAAAAACGCGGTTTGTTGAATTGTTGCGGAATTTTATTTGTTACTCGAAAGACGGTAAACAGCGCGTTAAGATATTAAGTGCCTATCATCAGTTTTATGCCGTACGCAAGGCTGTGCTTTCGACGGTCAAAGCAGCTGAGACGGATGGTCGGGGTGGCGTGTTTTGGCATACGCAGGGCAGCGGAAAGTCATTGTCGATGGTCTTTTTCGCCAAGCAGTTGCAGCAGGCGATGTCGTCGCCGACGATTGTCGTGCTGACAGACCGTAACGATTTGGACGGCCAGTTGTACCGGCAGTTCGCTTGTTGCAGGGATTTTTTGCGTCAGACACCCGTGCAAGCCGAAAGTCGGGCTCATCTTCGGGAATTATTGGCGGGACGCGAAGCGAACGGTATCTTTTTCTCGACGATGCAGAAATTCGAGGAGAGCGAAGAACCGCTTTCGATACGACGAAACATAGTCGTTATGGCCGACGAGGCGCATCGCAGTCAATATGGATTGGAGGAGAGGGTCCGAATGGTTACGGATGCTGACGGGGTGATGCAGGCCAAAGTTGTAATCGGCGCGGCGCGTCTGGTGCGTAATGCGTTGCCGAATGCTACCTATATCGGGTTTACCGGAACGCCTATTGCGCAAAAAGATCGGTCGACACGCGAAGTATTCGGCGATTACATCGACGTGTACGATATGACGCAGTCGGTGGATGACGGTGCGACACGGCCGGTATTTTACGAGAGCCGTGTAATCAATCTGAAACTCGACGAGCAGACCTTGCGACGTATTGATGCGGAGTATGATGCGATGGCCGAGGAAGCGGAAGAGTATGTCATTGAGAAAAGCAAGCGTGAATTGGGGCGGATCGATTCGATCTTTGGAGCTGACGCGACGGTGGCATCATTGTGCGAGGACATCGTAAAACACTATGAGGAATTCCGGCAATACGAGCAGACGGGTAAGGCGATGATAGTAGCCTATTCGCGGCCGATAGCGATCAAGATTTACCGTCGGATTCTCGAAATGCGCCCGGTATGGGGTGACAAGCTGGCTGTTGTGATGACTTCCGGTAATAAAGATCCGGAAGACTGGCGGGCGATTATCGGAAATGATTCCCACAAGAAAGAGTTGGAGAAGAGGTTCAAAGACAACGACAGCTCGTTGAAAATCGTCATCGTAGTTGATATGTGGCTTACGGGTTTCGACGTACCTTCGCTTTCGACGATGTATGTTTATAAACCGATGTCCGGACACAATCTAATGCAGGCTATTGCTCGTGTGAATCGTGTGTTCGGGGATAAACAAGGCGGTTTGGTTGTGGATTATGTGGGTATCGCTTCGGCGTTGAAGACGGCGATGAACGATTATACATACCGTGACCGCAAAAATTATGGTGATACGGATGTGGCTAAAACCGCCTATCCGGAGTTTCAAAAGAAACTGGACGTTTGCCGTGATCTGATGTATGGATTCAATTATGGCGCTTTCTTCGGTAAGTCTGATTTGGAGCGGGCGAAAGCCATCAGCGGAGGTGTCGATTTCATGCAGTCCCCTGAGCGGATGGAAACGAAAAAACTCTATATCAAAGAGGCGCTGCTGCTGCGGCAGGCATTGTCGCTTTGTCAGAGTTTGCTGAATTACGAGCAGCGTATCGAAGCTGCCTATTTTGAGGCGGTGCGCACATTACTGACGCGCGTGGAGGGCAAGGGTAAGATTTCGTTCCGTGAGATCAACGGGCGTATTAATGAATTGCTCAAGCAGAGTATCAAGAGCGAAGGGGTAATTAATCTTTTCTCCGATATTAAGGAGGAGTTCTCTTTGTTCGATCCGAAATTCCTTGAAGAGGTTGCCCGGATGAAGGAACGGAATTTCGCCGTAGAATTATTGCGTAGGTTGATTGCAGAACAGGTACAACTATATCAGCGAACGAATACGGTACGAGCCGAGAAGTTTTCGGAAATTCTGTCCGATGCCATGAGTCGCTATTTGAAAGGGATGCTGACGAACGAAGAGGTTATCGAAGAATTACTGAAAATAGCCCGTGAGATCGTTTTCGGCGAAAAGGCCGGCGAGTCGCTTAATCTGAACAGCGAAGAACTTGCCTTTTATGATGCGTTGACCAAGCCTGAGGCTGTAAAAGATTTCTATTCCAACGATCAGTTGATCGCTATTACACGTGAGCTGACGGATGCACTCCGGCGTAACAAAACGATCGACTGGAATATGAAGGAGAGTGCTCGTGCCGGAATGCGGCGTATTGTCAAACGGTTGTTGAAAAAGTATGATTATCCGCCTGCAGGGCAGGAAGATGCTTTGAATACGATTATGGAGCAGTGTAAGAAGTGGAACGAAAATAATTGAATGGGATAGCTATGGGTAAGTTGGAAGAGTCGTATAGAAGAGTTGCATAATGATTTTGCAAGATAAGTAATACGCGCCTGTTAACTCTGATTAGATAACAGGCGCGTATGATTATTTTGTAATGTCTAATTCCTTTTGGAACTGCTTTGCTTTTTGCCGGATATCTTCTGCTTCCTGCTTTCGGATAACGCTACGTTGTTGATTCTCGATTGCTTCCCGGACGGCTGTTTCGTAACGCTCAACTTGTTGCCGGAGCGAGCGACGGTCTGCGCGGCGTTCGGAATCGTAGAAGAGGGCGTTCAGGTTGCGCAATTTTTGCTCGTCGATGTCGCCCATCATTTGAACGTAACGGTATTTCAATTCCGTATCACGCAGGTTGGCAATACGGTCGTATAATTTAGTAATATGGATGCCGCCGCAGAGAATCACGATGAAAGAGATCGCCATATAGAGTAGTGCCCACGAGGTGTTGAAGTCGATGACGTGGATATGCCGTTGGGCTGCGGGTTGCGCAGGATGAGCGACGGCCGCAATAATTTTCTCGGTATGGTTTTCAGTCTCTTTTCCGATAGTTGTAATGCGGTCTGCAAGTTCCATGCGTACCCGTTCGACATTCGTGCGGGTGAATTGGGCCGTTTCGAGCAGTCGGGCGATTTTATCATCCGTTGTTACTGGAGCTGGGGCGGATATGTTGCGGTCGTCTATTCTGCGGCTGAGGGAGGTGAGTTGTTTTCTCAGTTCTTCGAAAAGTTCGATAATCGTGTTCGTGTCCATAAATAATAGGTATTGTCGATTAAAGTCGGTGTTGTTTTCTCTTTTTGCGCAGTCGTTCCTGAAGGCGCCGTTCTTCGTCCGCATCGTAGACCGGTTGCAGAAGATCTTCGAGCAGGTGACTGAACGATGCGACCGGATTGCTTACAGAACCGCGTTCGTTTGCGGAGAGTGCTTGTCGGCGGTTTAGGCTCAGCGCATGGTCGATTTTGGAGAAACTGAACTGCCGGTCGATTTTCGAACCGTTGAACGGGTAGCCGTTCCTGGCGAAGACGACGCCTTGTACGTCGGATGTGCCGCCGCGCATCCGGAACTCGGTAGCGATCCCTTCGTGCCGCAGCGCTGCCGTCAACTCCGGCCAGTCGCGGCAGCGGGGTACGGCGTCGCGCAGCGCGTGGAAAATTTCATATTTCGTTTTGTCCGGTTCGCGCAGGCGGTGCTCCTTGACATTCTCTTTGCCCGATGCGAAGTAGAGCCCATGCCGGACGGTCAGCTCCTTGCAGAGTCGCTCCGAACGGTAGCGAACGGTAGCGGTCGGAGACGGTACGGCCGTCGTTGTCCACCCGGTTGAAAAGGATATGCAGATGGGGATGTTCCCGGTCGCGGTGGCGGGCGATGATGAACTGCGTGTTTCGGATGCCCATGCCGGAGAGATACTCCGCGGCGATTCCGACCATCCGCCTGTTGTCGAGCCGTGCGGCGTCCTGTGCCGAAAAGGCGAGGACGATGTGGCCGACGGGCTTCGAAAGATGCGGATTCAGTGCCGCCTGCATTCGGAAGCTGCGGACGATGGAATCCCGGTCTTTCATCCGGACGCCCAGTCCGGCGAGCAATTCGGCGTCTTTTCCTTTGTCAAGGACGTAATCGACGGCTCCGCCGAACGAACCGCCTTTCGATATTTTGGCAATCATGGTTATTCGTTAATTTGATCTATTAGCGTATCTATCTTTTCGATCAGAGCTGTGCACTCCGCCGCTGCCTGAACATATCCGGCGGAGTTGGCTTTTCGGGCGAGCTGATTGAGGTTGTTGGCCATACCGGCGAGCTGCCGCAGCAGGGTCATCTGTTCTGCCGTGAGGCGCTGGCGGACGACGCTCCTTGAGAGCGCCGTCCGGGCGTATTCGGCCCAGGTGAGACCTGCCGCCCGCGCCTTGCCGCGCAGGGCGTAGTAGTCTGCTGCGGCCATCTTCACGGTCAGCCGCTCCTTGAGCTTTTCGCTTGCGGATTTGGGCGGACGTCCGCCTTTGGGATTCTTTTTCATTATATCCATTTGAGACCAGCGGGATGAATCTGCAAGGGTTTCGGGGCACCCGAAACATAAACTTGCTCTCTTAAAACCCGGAATGTTACTCCGCGGCGGCCGATGTCAGTTTTTGTCCGAACATCTCCATTTCGCGGCCGATGACTGTCTCGGAGAACTTGGCGTAGTGGCGCGTCATGTTGGTGTTCGAGTGGCCGAGAATCTTGGCTAGAACGTCAATCGGCATGCCGTATTCGACGGCCATGCAGGCGAAGGTGTGGCGGGCAACGTGGGTGGTCAGCACTTTGTTGATGCCGCACACGGCTGCTATCTCTTTCAGGTACGCGTTCATCTTTTGGTTACTCGGCGTAGGGAGCACCCGTGAGCGTGCGACGCATACTTCGTCGTGCTCGTAGCGGCGCAGGATTTCGAGTGTGGCCGGGAGTAGCGGGATACGGCTCATCACGGAGGTCTTCTCGCGGGGCTTGTGAATCCACCAGCGGCCTTCGTCGTCCTGCGAGAGGTGCTCGCGCCGCAGGTGGTCGGCATCGGCGAAGGCCAGCCCCGTCAGACAGCAGAAGACGAAGACGTCGCGGATGCGGGCCAGCCGGTGGTCGAGCGCCTTGCGGCTCAGTAGTTCCAGTTCATGCGCCGTGAGGTGCTCCTTGGCCTGCACCTCGTCTTCTTTGAGTTTATAGTAGCGGAACGGATTTTTCGTGATCCACTCGTTGCGCAGGCAGTAGAGGACGAAGTTGCGCAGACAGTCCATGACGGCGACCGCCCCGTTGTGGCGGCAGCGGTGGGCGGTTTGCAGGAAGAGGTTGAAGCCGTCCAGAAACTCGTAGTTCATCCGTTCAACGGGAATATCCTCGGCTTTGCCGCGTTGGGCGAGATACTGTTTGAGGTAGCGCAGCAGCCGCTCGTACTTGTCTGCCGTGCGCTGCGTGATGCGCACGCCCACTTCGGTCGTCCTTTTCGCATTAGGAAAAGGATGGTAAAAGTTTCCTGTCTCATAACTCGTGACATTTTAAGGATTGACAAAACGTCTGCAAGGAAACTTTATTGCGGTGTAAAACGCAGCAAAACAATGTATTGCGGGCTAAAAAGGTGGCAATCCTGTTTTCGGAAGCCCAAATCGTCTCTGCCCACTTTTTTGCCACCCAACAGTTTTCTCCGGCTTGCTTTCCGCTTCCGGTTCGGGGAATCGGTCGAGACCTTTGCAAAATGGTGATAACCAGCCCCCCCCCTACCGGACGGGCGACAAAAAAAGGAGCCTCGGAAAAGGCTCCTTTGTGCGGATAAAGGGACTCGAACCCCCACGCCGTAAGGCATCAGATCCTAAGTCTGACGTGGCTACCAATTACACCATATCCGCATCGGTAGGACAAAGGTAGATAAAAATTCACAAAACACAACCGGCACGGGCCATTATCCGGCTTTTTTGGTTACTTTTGTAAGTAATTTTTTAGACATGCCGCAACATATTACCCTTGTACTCACGCCGAAGCAGGCTGCCGATGCGACGTTTTACACCTCGCAGGCGGCGCGGCGCATGGGTGTCTCGGAGGCCGATATTGCTCTGGCGCGGGTCGTGAAACGGTCGATCGACGCCCGGCAGCGGCAGGTGAAGGTGAATCTGACGCTCGAAGTGTACGTCGACCGCGAGCCGCAGCCCGGGCCGGTGCATTTCGACTATCCGTCGGTCGACGGACGCACGGAGGTCGTGGTCGTGGGATCGGGACCTGCGGGGCTGTTCGCGGCGCTGCGGCTGATCGAACTGGGCCTGCGGCCCGTGATTCTGGAGCGCGGGCGCGACGTTTCGGCCCGCAAGCGCGACATCGCGCAGATCAACCGCAACGGCGCTGTGGACCCCGACTCGAACTACGCCTTCGGTGAAGGCGGAGCCGGGACCTTTTCCGACGGCAAGCTCTTCACCCGCAGCAAAAAACGCGGCGACTACAACAAGGCGTTGCAGACGCTGGTGTTTCACGGTGCGACGCCCGAAATTCTCTTCGAGGCCCATCCTCACATCGGAACCGACAAGCTGCCGGGCATCATGCAGCGTATCCGGCAGACGATTGTCGGAGCGGGCGGCGTGTTCCGTTTCGGGAGCCGCGTTACCGATTTGAAAATCGAAGGCGACCGGATAAAAGGCGTATGGTGCGGCGACGAACTGATCGAAGGAGCCGCCGTCGTGCTGGCTACGGGCCATTCGGCGCGCGATATTTACGAACTGCTCCACCGCCGCGGCGTGCGCGTCGAGGCCAAGCCCTTTGCCATGGGGGTGCGCATCGAGCATCCGCAGGCGCTGATCGACTCGATTCAATACCATTGCGAGACGCGCGGCGAGTACCTCCCGGCGGCCTCCTATTCGCTCGTGAGCCAGGAAAACGGCCGCGGGGTCTACTCGTTTTGCATGTGCCCGGGCGGGTTCATCGTACCGGCCATGACCGATGCCGCGGAGTCGGTGGTCAACGGCATGTCGCCCAGCGGCCGTACGTCGCCCTATGCCAATTCGGGGCTGGTCACGGAGGTCCGGCTTGCGGATTTCGAACATCTGCGTGCCGAATGGGGCGAGCTGGCGGGGCTGAAATTCCAGCAGCGGTTCGAAGAGTCGGCGCGGCAGCGGGGCGGGGAGCATCAGATCGCTCCGGCACAGCGGGTCGCCGATTTCGTGGCGGGCCGCGCAAGCGGGTCGCTGCCCCGAACGTCGTACATTCCCGGTATCACGCCGTCGCGTCTGGACGAGTGGATGCCCGGCTTCATCGCGCAGGGACTGCGTCAGGGCATCGCGACCTTCGGCCGCCGGATGCGCGGGTATCTGACCAACGAAGCGGTGGTCGTGGGCGTGGAGTCGCGCACCTCGACGCCCGTGCGCGTGCCGCGCGACCCCGGGACGCTGATGCATCCCGAAACGAAGGGTTTGTTTCCCGCAGGAGAGGGGGCCGGTTACGCCGGCGGCATCATTTCTGCGGCGCTCGACGGCGAACGAATCGCCGAGGCGGTAAAAAATTATATTCGATAGCCGATGGAACCGAAAGTCAGCATTATCATTCCGGTCTACAATGTCGAGCCGTTTCTGGCCCGATGCCTGGACAGCGTGGTGGGACAGACCCTGCGCGGGATCGAGATCATCTGCGTCGACGACGGAAGTCCCGACCGGTCGATCGACATCCTGAACCGCTATGCGGCGCAGGACGACCGTATCCGGGTCATTTCGCAGGAGAACCGCGGCCTGGGCGGCGCCCGCAACCGGGGATTCGACGCCGCGACGGGCGAATTCATCCTTTTCGTGGATTCCGACGACTGGATCGACCCGGCTTACTGCGAGCGGCTGTACGAGGCCGCCCGGGAGGCGGAGGCCGACATTGCCTGCGCCTCGATGCTGAAGATCAGACCCTCCTATTCGAAATGGACGATTCATTATACGGAGCGGCAGGTGGCTGCCGAAGCGCAGGAGAAATTTCGCCTCTGCCGCTGCCCGCCCGATTTCTATGTGATGAACAAGCTCCTGCGGCGCGAGATGCTGTTGCGGCTGGGACTGCGCTTTCGCGAACGGGTCTGTTACGAGGATGTGGAATATACGATGCGCCTGCTGGGCGAAGGGGGTGTTCTGGTGACGGTTCCCGATGTCGTTTACCGCTATGTGGTCAACGGGGCGTCGATTACCAAGAGCCGCCAGACGCCGAAAAAGCAGCAGGACAAATATCTGGCCCACAAAGCCTTCGTGGCCTACGCCGACGCCCGCGGAATACGTCTCGACGCGAGGTTCCGGCGCATTACCCGCCGTTCGTTCGGCCGCTGGGGACTTACATGGCTGAAAATCAAGGAGTGCGGCGACCGGGAGACCTACCGGTTGTTCGACTTGATTCCGGTGTGGCGGAAACGTGTAACCGATAAACAAGCATGTGATGGACATTGATCTGGTATACCTTTGGGTCGATGGGAACGACCCTGTGTGGCTGACGAAGAAAAATGAATTTCTGCCGGCCGACAGGCAGGTGGACCCCCAGGTGGCGGGGGAGTGCCGCTACGTCGAGAACGACGAACTGCGTTATTCCCTGCGTTCGGTGGAGAAATTCGCGCCGTGGATACGCCGCGTCTATATTGTGACCGACGACCAGACGCCTGCGTGGCTCGATACGTCGAATCTGCGCATAAGGGTGGTTTCCCACCGGGAGATCATGCCTGCGGAGATTCTTCCCGTCTTCAATTCGTGCACCATCGAGTTGTTTCTGCCCCGGATTCCCGGTCTGGCCGAGCATTTCCTCTATGCCAACGACGACATGTTTTTCAGCCGCCCCGTCGATCCCGGGTTTTTCTTCGACTGGCAGGGCCGCCCCATCGTGCGGCTTAAGGTCCAGTCGCTGAAGAAGCACGACGACGACATCTATTGCCATACGATCCTCCGCATGCAGGATCTCGTGCGGGCGCGTTACGGCAGGTGCTCGTCGCTGGCTCCCCACCACAATGTCGACGCTTACCGCCGCAGCGATTTTCTCGAATGCTGCGAGACCTTCCGGGCCGAACTGGAGCATACGAAGCACGCCCGGTTCCGTTCGCGCGACGACTGGCAGCGTGCCCTGGTGCTCTACGATGCGTTGGCGCGCGGACGCGCCTCGCTGCGCAAGGTGACCCGCTTCAACAAACTGCGCAACCCCTTGCGGCTGCTTCGTGCGGCTTTCGGCGCGGGTTGCGGCAGCGATTCGCGTTGCATCCCGGCTTATCTGCCTAATCTTGAATCTATTATGGAGAAATATGATCCGTCGTTGTTCTGCCTGAACGACGATGTGCGCATGACCGACGAAGACCGTATCCGGGTCCGGACGTTTCTCGACACCCGTTTCCCCGAAAAGTCATCGTTCGAAAAGTAGCGCGCGGCGAATTCGCTGCGACCGGGTCAGCCGCCGATGACGATGGCCGACCCTCTGCCGATCTCGTAGGATATTTTCGGGGTAAGATGCCGGTCGAGCCCCTTCTCGCAGCGGGTCCGGTGGCAGCGGATGCTGTCTTTGTAACGCTGCTCGTTGCTGTTGCAGCCCGAACGTTCCGCCTGGTTGTGATGGAGGTGGAAAGCAACGCCCCGGAATTTCATGCATCGCTGATGTATCTCGCTGTTGTTGAGCCGTATGCATAATTCGGCGTCCTCGAATCCCCAGCCCTTGAAATCTTCGTCGTAGCCGTTTACGCGAATCAGGTCGTTGCGCCAGAATGCCATATTGCACCCACGGGGAGCGCGGGTCGGGCCGAACGTATGGTAGAGTATCGACATGATCGGGATTCGTACGACATTGTTGCTGCTGCGGATGCCTTTCATCAGCGGGGACAGCGATGTGATCTCCCCGCTGAGCACCTTGCGGGTCAGCAGTTCGGTGATGATGCCCCGGGAGCCGGTGACGAAGCATCCTTCCCGGGCGAAAAGCATGTGGTCCTGAATGAAATTCCGTTGCAGGATCAGGTCGCCGTCGATCTGGATAATGTATTTTCCTTTGCTGGCGGCAATGGCTTTGTTGCGGATGGCCGCCAGGCGGAAACCGTTATCCTCGTGCCAGATATGGCGCACGGGAACCGGCGAGATGTTCTCGAAGTGCTTTACGACATCGCGGGTGCTCATGCCCGATCCGTCGTCCGCAATCAGGATTTCGGAGGGCATGACGGTCTGTTGCATCACGCTGTCGAGGCAAAGGTAAAGCGCCCGAGGCCAGTTGTAAGTGGAAATGATCAACGATACTGTCATCGTACTGTAAAACTATTGGTTAGGTTAGGAGTTCGAGGATGGGCAATAGCGAGTGTGCAAAATCTCTGCCGGGGTGTTGCGCGGGGAGATTCTGGCCGAAAAGAAAATGACGTTGCTGAAATCATTTTGCAAAAGTAGCAATTTATCTGTTATGATCGTCATATCGCTCTTTTTATATATATAAATGCGCTTTTCGGCCGATACTGCATACCGGGTGGAAAAAAGTTTTTTAAGGTTTGGGTTGCGAGGGTGTTATGTGGTTGATTTACATGAGCGTATGAATTCTTGCCGGCTGGTGATATTAAAAAAACTCAAAAAATTTGAAAATTATTTTAATAAAAGCTTGCGCGGATGGTTTTTTCGCCTTATCTTTGCAGCGAAGTTTTAAGGTTCATTTAGGTTAGTAGTTTTAGGTTGGT